>Ga0307507_10003265_pt1 | contig 31893 bp, 6 predicted proteins | sample 7_EM_MG_FD_207223 | JGI IMG/M metagenome (GOLD analysis project Ga0307507, IMG submission 207223) | Populus trichocarpa ectomycorrhiza microbial communities from riparian zone in the Pacific Northwest, United States - 7_EM | ecosystem: Host-associated > Plants > Roots > Unclassified | place... | reverse complement strand
ACACGCAATTAACCTACTTGGCAACTTTAAAAGTTAAATAATACGCAGTTAACCTACTTAACAACTTTAAAAGCTAACTATATATTTCTTGACACGCAGTTAACCTACTTAGCAACTTTAAAAGGTAACTATATATTTCTTAACATACAATTAAGGTAAAGTTATATGCTATATATTTAACTATTATATATTATCTAATATAATCTTATACAATCTTATATAGTTTTATTACTTGGAGGCTCTGCATAAGGCTCTGTATAAGGCTCTATACAAAGCTCAATATAAAGCTTTACACGAAGCTCTACACAAAGCTCTACATAAAGCTCTATACGAAGCTCTACACAAAGCTCTACACAAAGCTCTACACGAAGCTCTGCGTATAGAGGCTCTACACGAAGCTCTATACGAAGCTCTGCGTACAGAGGCTCTGCACGAAGCTCTGCGCATAGAGGCTCTGCACGACGCTCTGTATAAAGCTCTGCACGAAGCTCTGCACGAAGCTCTGCACGAAGCTCTATATATAGAGGCTCTGCACGAGGCTCTACGCAAGGCTCTATATACGGAGGCTCTATACGAAGCTCTACACGAAGCTCTGCACGAAGCTCTGCACGAAGCTCTGCACGAGGCTCTGCGCAAAGCTCTGCATATAGAGGCTCTACACAAAGCTCTACACGAAGCTCTATACGAAGCTCTATATATAGAGGCTCTGCACAAGGCTCTACGCGAAGCTCTGCGTATGGAGGCTCTACACGAAGCTCTGTATTAGGTCCCCGCTATATTCCCGATAGCGTCTACACGTGTCTCTGCCTATATAGCCGCCTTATTTTTTACCCTTCTTTCCTTCCTTACATCCTCCCTACCTAGGGAGGCACTAGAACGGCAGCTAGCAGAGGACCGTTACTAGAACTAGATGACTATCGCTAAAACTAGACAACCGTCGCCAGAACTAGACAACCGTTACTAGAACCAGACAACCGTCGCTAGAGCTAGACGACTATTATGGTTTTCTTATTGACCGCAACTCGCTTCCAGATAAGAGCCTCCCACATTAAAATATCGTCTTTGTATATAAATTCTCATACAAATCAAATATAATCATATGCGCATACCTTCTTAACTCTATTTCCTTACCATAAGCCCAAGGCTTCCTCCATACCGTGTCTAGTAGATCTGCGTCGCCTTATACTACGGCTGGGCAGTTAAATAGATTGTTGCAGCCACTCAAATACATAAAACGACGATATACCGTATCAGAACATCTTTGGATATATAGGGGACTCCTTACCTACTAAGCCTTGCTAGAATAGGGAGGCCTTGAGTTCTTACTACTTTATATAAGAATGTACGTGATAATTAATGTTATGGTGTTTAGTTAATTTCTAACCAATTTTAATAGGCTCTCCTTGCATTTTTTACTGATTGGCTAACTGCCTTCCTTAATAAAATAGCCTAGTTTCTATATAACGAATTTAATATAATTATAGGCCTCTTAACCATCTGGAAGACACTTTCACGCGTTTAATAGAGTAGGAAGGTAATATAAAGAAAAGCGCTTAAGTGGGTAGAGGATCTATGTTCCCTATAAAAGGGACGCCAGATTATATAGGATATTCGCCAGTTAATGTTTATTAACAAATTAGGAGCCAATAAGAGAACTAGGTATAGGAAGTTTGGGTAGAGCCCTATCAATCTACCTATAATTAAGGTCTCTTTAATTTGACGCTCTAAGCGGTGGAGTATACTACTAGCCTATACCTGTAATGGCTTCCTTAAGGGGACGTTAATATATTAAGGCTCTATTACTATTGAAATATTTAACGCTTAGATTAAGGCTGTAGTTCTACTATAGTATATACCTAGTACAATCTTAATTATAGATAACGCATTAATTCACAGAAACCAGGTAGGGGAGTTAAATTAGATAAGTATATATATATAAAAGTTAACAGGAAGTAGGAGCTCTAAACCCTCTGTAAGAGAGCTAGCGTCTATATAGAGTATCTGCTACTATATTCTCTAGAGTTTAACCCAATCAAGCTTGCTTTTCATGACCTTAAGACGTAGGTTCGACGCAATATTCACAGTCTTGGTGACTATATAGACTTTGGAAGCTTTTTAAGATTTGGTATATAAAATATAGGCGATTGTATGGCTGCGCAATTATATTTTTAGCACGCAGGTTATCTAGTAGTTAACTAGTTAGTTTCTTATATATATAATTAGTGTAAAAGACACTAGAAGAATATAAAGCCTACCCAAATTTAAACTTCCTATAAGCCCTTAGGTCTTATTAAAGCTTTAATAAGGTACCTCCCTTAAAGCTAAGGTCTTCCTATATGCTATTACTGATTTCGTTCTTATTCCGTAAGGCCTTTAAGTTATAATCATTTTTAAGTAGGGTGTCAGCAATATAATTAAGCTTAGTAATTAGCTCTACCGAGCTCTAATATGGCTGCGTTTGAAGCTAGTTAAAGTAGTCGCGAAGCTCTGCGGTAGGATTAAGCCTGGGCGCAATTAGGCTTATTAGAGGCTCTGCTACTTAATTTAAATCGTCCGGCTTTACTAGGGGAGGTTACTGGGGAGGTTGTTAAGGTATAATAGGCTACTAATATAGGTAAGGAGCGTACTGTATATACTATAGGTGTTAATATTAAGCAGGGTGTGGTTGGTAAGGGGTATAAAGGGGGAAGTTTATTGGATAATTAAGTATAGCCTTTGTCTATCGCGCCCTTATCGCACCGTCCTTTTGGCTTAATAGGATCGCAATTTAAGCAGGAGGCTTATTAGCAGTAGCCTTCCCCTTAAGGATCTTGTTCCCTTATAATGTCATTATAGTTCTATTAATTAGGTGGTAATCTGCTGGGTGATCTAGGTTGCTATTAACCCAGTAAGTACGCCTACTATTCCAGTATATGTCGGTTCTGCATTCCTATTAAAATGCGATTAGTGGGCCTCCGTTCTTAGCCATAACTTTGTTTAGTATGGTGCTGGGTAGATTTAGGCGTTAAATAGCAGTAGCACTGCCACTGGAGGCCTTCCCTTTCTTACTTTGGCCAGTTATGGCCTCTATAAGTATTTCTAGTTGAGTGCTGAGAGCCTGCGTCATATGGCCTCCTAGCGAATTTAATAAATCTGACGTCGCAGGGAGCTCCAAAAGTGTTATAGTAGCCTCTACTTTTAAGCCCTTCCTTTTATTACTGTGCTAGGCGTCTAAGACAGAATCCATGGCTTAGATATCTTTATGGCTATATAGATCTATAATAACTTTATCTTTTTTAATACCCCGATTGTAGAAAGCTGCAGCTTAAATTAAGGTAATAGGCTTAAATTGCCCTAGGTGTTTTACTTAAACTTTATTAATCCAGGTGATTAATTAAAAGTATACAAAACCTCCATATATATATACTCTTTTGGCAGTATTCGCAAGCGGTATTGCTCCTACTACTGCACGCCAAGTAAGAGTATATTAAATGATCTCTAAATCTACCTCTGGCTCTAGTTCCTGTATTGCATCTAATTTGGATACAGCCTTAGATGATACTAAGGGAGACTCCTCTTTTACAGCAGCTTCGGTAGCTTAACGTTCTGCTAGTATTATACGCAGCGATTTATATACTGGTTAAGGAGGTGGCTTCTTATAAGGCTTTAGCTTCTTTAACATCTTCTTCCTAGCCTGTTTAGAAGATCGCTAAGAGGATACTTCCTTATTCTCTACTACCTTTCTTAACCAACATCGCCGCCGTGGTAAAGTTTATGTTGCCAATTAAGTCACCTTATAATTATTAAGAGGATAGTCTAGAGGCAGTATACTAGCTAGAATAAAGCCCTCCTTACTAGGGGGGATAGTAGTAAAAGAGCTATAGTTCTTATCCTTATTAATTTTAATATTGTCCTTGTCTAAGAAGTCAACCTTATTATCGCTTACTTTAATGGCAACAGGAGAAGCTTCCGTGTCATTAGTTTTGCCTTTTTTAGGTATAACCTTAGTGCGTAGAGTATTTTTAGTAAGAGAACTAGAGCTAGGGTGACCTTATAGAGCGCGTTAGGGTACTAAGACCTGCAACGCGGCTCGTTTGCGACGGCTTAATAGGGGTGCTATATTAACTAAAACACCTGCCAAGACTTGGTGATAGAAAAGCCAGTAAGAAATAGAGCTTCATATATTTTTAAGTAAAAAAAAGTACTGCGCATATGATTATATTTGATTTGTATAAGAATTTGTATACAAAGACGATATTTTAATGTGGGAGGCTCTTATCTGGAAGCGAGTTGCGGTCGATAAGAAAACTATAATATCGCCAGAGCTAGACAACTGTCGCTAGAACTAAACAACCGTCGCCAGAACTAGATGACTGTTGCTAGAGCCAGACAACTGTCGCCAGAACTAGACGACCGTCTCCAAAGTCAAACAACTGTCGCTAAAACTAGACGACCGTTGCCAGAGCCAAACGACCGTCGCCAGAACTAGACAACTATCGCCAGAGCTAGACGACTATCGCTAGAACTAGACAACCGTTGCTAGAGCTAGACAACCGTCGCCAGAACCAGACAACCGTCGCTAAAACCAGACAACCGTCGCCAGAACTAGACAACTGTTACTAGAACCAGATAACCGTCACCAGAACTAGATAACTATTACTAGAGCTAGACAACCGTCGCTAAAACCAAACAACCGTCGCCAGAGCTAGATAACAACGACTAGCCAGCGAGCACTATAAATAATTCAATCAATTGATCGAATCAAGGTAGCACAGACAGGTAGGCACAAATAGGGAGATGCTGATAGGTAGGCAGATACAGACAGGTAAGTAGATGCAGATAGGCAAGCAGATATAGACAGGTAGGTAGATACTAATAAATAGACAGATATAGACAGGTAGGCAGATGTAAACAAGTAGGCGATATAGACAGGTAGGCAATGCAGATAGGTAGGTAATGCAGATAGGTAAGTAGATATAAACAGGTAAGCAGATATAGATAGGTAGGCAGATACTAATAAGTAGGTAGATATAGACAGGTAGGCAAATGCAAATAGGTAGACGATGCAGACAGGTAGGCAATGCAGATAGGTAGGCGATATAGGCAGGTAGGTAAGTTAATAGGTAGGCGATATAGGCAGGTAGGTAAGTCAATAGGTAGATAGGTAAAAGAGAACCATCGCTATATTATATTAAATTATCTAAAATAATATTATTTATTTTGCTAGCCTTATAAATAGCTTTAAAGTAGCTTTTATTTATTTAAAATATATTATTAGTATAAAAGAGGTAAATATAATTATGGTTACTAAATGCGTAGATTACTAGTAGGTTGCGCATAGGTTGCGCGCAGGCTGCGCGTAGGCTGCGTGTTAAAAAAACACGATATAGGCTAGTCGGTCGAGTTGCCAAATGACCTCAACTGCGCGCCAATTGCGTCAATCACCAACCATTGAGGCCATTAAAAGGGTACTATATTTTGCCGATAATTCTATAGTTTTTAACTCTATATTTATTATTACGTACTTTACGCCTTATATAATTATAGAACTCTATCCTAGCCTTTCTTAGCTTATTCCCTTTAGTAGATCCTATTGTTAATTTTAATTACTTAATTAATTAATTCCCTTAGGGTATCTATATCTTCTATTAGGATAATTATGTTTTAGACTTTTGCTTTAAGTCCTTACTTATACTATGCTATAAGCGCCTTATTATTCCATTTAACCTATATAGCTAGCGTTTAAAACTACATCGTATACTCTGTTACTAAAGTGCGTTATACTAGGTTTTAAAACTTCCGCTTTACTATTATTATTACCTTTAGGTCTCCAAATATCTATATAAGTTAATTTGCAAATCCTTACCAACTTAAGAATATATACTTAACCTCTTGGTTAGTAGTTATATCTCTATATTTTTATATCTTAGTAAGGTAAGATTTAAACCACTTAAGTACTCTACCTATTAGAAATAATCCCGTATAGACTACTTAATCTATTAGTATAGCAAGCTTTACACCTTTTTATACTACCTTAAAGTGCATTTATATAAGAAACCCCTTAAGTTTTAACTTCTCTTCTAAGAATTGCTTAACTAATAATAACTTTACTTTTACTACTCTAATTCCATTAATTCTTTCTTTAAGTATTTAATTATTATCCGTTAACCAATTAAATATTTTTTATAACCGTCTAACTATAACTAGTTATAAATCAGTGTCCCTTATACTGGTGTCCCTACTAGTACCTAAGGTAGTTACTACCGTTAATAGCGTTATAACTAGTACTTTTAGTGGTATATTATTTGACTTTATTAATACTATAACTAGGTAGTAAATATATAACAAAGCCTTATAGGAAATACTACGGTAGACTTACTAATAGACTAGGTATATAGGTAAATAAAAAGTCAATAATATAATAATAATTAGTAGAGTAGTTACCTAATAGATTAACTCTAGTTATATTCTAAGATTTACTATAAAGAAAAGAACTATCTAGGTAGGGACTATAGTCCTTTAAATATATAAGCTGCGCCTAAGAAATATTAAGTATATAAGATACGCAAGGTACGTTTAGTATATAACATTCCTTATAGATCCTATAGATTCTATATACCAAAACGGTAACGTAATCTATTATATAACTTGGCTACCCCTTATCCTATAGTTTAACTAGTTCCAGCGCCTCCTGCACTTCCACTACTAGTCCATTTATATCCTTTCTTAGTGGCCGTACTACTGCTAATATAAGGTCCGTAACAATACGCGTAATTAAACCTCCTTTATTTTAGAGATCGCGGCCTTATATCTTAGCTTAGCTACAGCCTTATAGGCTGGCTAGTATTTCCGCATTATTAGCTTATCTAACATAACTATATTAGCTAGCGAGCTTTCTACCTATATAGTAAACCTCTAGTACTCCTTATAGCTAAAAAGAGGGTCCTTTTATAGGGGGTAGAGCGGGAACTACTTATGTAGGATTACTAAGTCCTATAATAGGATTACCCTAAGCGTGTAGAGGAGGCGTAGAAATCATAAGCCTATAAGGTTAAGCTGTATAACCTTATTATCGGCCCTACCTAGATGGTAGGTCTCTATACATTTTAGCTAAACATTAGTCTTAGGCTATATTTTTTAAATAGAGGGCCTCCTCTAGCACCTCCTATACGCGGAAAAGAAAGTAGCCCTTTCCTTCCTTTAGGAAGCCGGCAATTAACCGCATAAATATATAGGATAGGTAGCTAAGGTAGGCTCCCATTATCGCGTCCGTATTCTAGCGTCCGGCCCATCTAATTTAGGTCTCCTTAACACCGCTAAGCTTAGTATACTAAGCACTCTGCTTATAGGCGCCATAGGTCTTCTCCTTTAAGTAAATTCCTACCCCTTAGAATATCTTTTTATTCTATTTAAACTGTATATAATAGCTTAGCGGCCGTTGCGGTACTTTAATACTACTAGGAAAGATATATAGGTTATAGTAGTCCTCTAGCTGCTAAAAGGATAGAAAGCTTTTAGCGCCGTCTTTACCCCAGCGGTTAAAGAAGTAAAAGACTATTATAGAGAGGGGGCAAAGAATAGGGTTAGTATTCCGTATATAGCCTATATACTTAACCTTACTATACTAATTCTACTTCCCTTATATTATTAACATAATTATATACGGCGCTAACTTGTCTAGTTTAGGTCCTTTATTCTCTAGTTTAATAAAAATAAGATTAGCAAGCTAAACGTTTTATCTACTTTTACTATAGGTAATGGTAGTATAGCCTAAGAAACGGGTTAGAAAACGGTAGCCGTATAGACTGGGCTAGATAGGGTATATACAAACCTAATAAATACTTGGCTGCAGTTTAAAGGTAAGACTTAACTAAACCTAGCTTTTTAGAGCCTATCTTTTAGCACTAAGTAATTGCCTTTTTAAGCCCTTTAATGTTATAGCCGCTAGTAATTATAAATAGACCTTAATTAATAAAGTTAACGCGTTAAATTTAGTCCTTATCGCGGCGGACGCTATCTAGTACTACTAAGAGCTTCGCCCCCCGCAGCGGCTATAAGGTCTTACCTTCCAACTACTACGCGTAAAGCTTAGTAATAGTAGAGACGTAGCTATTTATAACTAAGTATTAGACTATCTTATTAAATAGGGCGTCTAGGGTCTCCTTATCCCATACCTTCCCTTCCTCCTTTACAGCTTCCTCCCCTATACCTATAGCTACCCCTATAGCTGCCTTCCCCCCTAGCTACTCTACCTACTTTACTATCTTCTACCTCTTCTTTCCCACTCGCCATCTTTCCATATCTCTTCCTATTTTAACTTTCGTTTTTAATAGCTAGTAGCCTATAATTCTTAGTTAGTAACTTACTGCTCTAAAAATAGGCAAAGCTTATCTTCTATTACCTAGGCACCGTCTATATTTCCTTCTAATCTTATATACTAGTCTTCCTACTCTTTCTGCTTCGGCTTATATACCCTTATAGTATTCTTTAAGCCCTAGGCCTTATAAATATTCTATAGCCGCGCCGTTTAGGCCTTAAATTCGTTCTAAAGGCTATAGGATGAGGAGAAGAAGGAGAAGGCTGGAGAGGCTTCCTTTAACTATAAAGTAGACCATAAGGTAAGAAGATTCTTAAAAAAATCTATCTCCACAAGAGGTTAGGGAGAAGACGCGTAAGCGTGGCGTAGGTATAAGTAAATAAAGCCACTAAATGTGTAAATATTAAAGAAGAAGAAGAAGAGGGCTCTATATCATAGAATTAGAATTATAGCAGGCCGTTCTATATAAAATTAGAAGCCCTATAAGAGCTAGAAGCTAGCGCGGGCATAAAAATAAAAAGAGGGTTAAAAAATAGATTATTAAGGCGACGGTAAGGTTAAAGGCGTATAATAAGGACCTCTATACTAACCTAGTACCAACCTAGGCCTTAAAAACGCGTCTAAAAAGTAGGGGCCACCACTAAAAGGGGGGGGTAATATTTGGACAATATATCGCGGACCTTAGGGGGTTATATGTAACTTAAGGCTACGCCAAGCCTAATCCCGACCTCTAATACCTCATAATATTTTAATGTTCGTTACGTAGACTCTACCACAATATACCGTACGCAACTTTTTTTTCTAACTAATTAGAAGTTGGCTTAATAGAGTTTAAATTTTAGAACACTAAAAGTACGAAGGTAGTGTTTAAAAGTGACGGCCCCCCCTCCCCCCCCAGTTGTAGTGGCACGTATTAGCCTTTAGTGGCTTAATATAGCGCATATTAAACTAGTTTAGATTTAACCGAATCTTGGCAAGTATAGCGGGGTTGCCACATATGCAACTATGTAAAGCACTGAAGCCCTAGTAGTAATATTATATAAAGTAACATGGCACACGGGGTTTTGCACAAGCCCTGAGTTTTGCTCGAGCTAGTAGACCGCCTTCCTAATATAGAGGAACACCAAAATACTGCCAAAATGCCTTAGAGGTAGCTGTTGGGTCGTGCACAACCCAATAGCGTGCACGGCTACTTCTAAGGCATTTCGGCAGTATTTTAGTATTCCATCCACATCAAGAAGGCGGTCTACTAGCTTGAGCAAAACTCAGGGCTTATGCAAAACTCCGTGTGCCACGTTATATATAATAAACAGTAAGATATAATAACGTGTTCCACTACTAAGCGTATTACACCACCGGGCGTATCACTTTAAAGAACACCAAAAAGCCTAAATTTTAATCTTAAATATCTCAACCACTACTTAATAATATTTTCTAAAAATTTAAATATAAGCTTTAATATGCCTATTTTAGTGCCTGTTATAATATAAAAGCATATAGTCAAGTAGTTGTTGAGATATTTCGAAATATCTCTATTTTTGGCCCCTAAACTCTATATTATAATAACTATTAAGTTATACACTAAAATATATATATAAAAGCTCATATTTAAATTTTTAGAAAATATTATTAAGTAGTAGTTGAGATATTTAAGATTGAAATTTAGGCTTTTTAGTGTTCTTTAAAGTGATGCGCCCAGTGGTGTGATGCGCTCAGTAGTGGAACACGTTATAGATTTAGTATATTTTAGAAGCCTCTGGAGCATAGTATTAAGGGGAGAGTTTTATATATAGCAACCCCGCTAGACTTATTAAGATTTAGTTAAATCTAAACTAGCCTAATATGCGCCATATTAAGCCACTAAAGGCTAGCGCGTGCCACTACGACTAGGAGGGGGCGTTACTTTTAAACGCTGCCTCTATATAGACCACTTATACCTTAGGTTAATTACATAATGCAAATAACCCTTTAAAAAAATATTTTAATTAAGGTTAGATTAATTAAATAGGCCGCCCAGGTAAACCTACTATTAGATAATCTATATTCTCTAAGGCATAGGTTACGTGCATGAGTTACGTATAGGGATTATATGCACTGTAAATCTTTCTATCTCAGTTTAGAGCCTAAGGGCCCTAGGTTAAGCAACGGTTAAAAAAAGACTAAGATTATTAATTAATTAACCTATTTTATTAATAAATAGCTCCATATACACTATCTAACAGTTATAAGCCTAGTCCGCCAACTTAAGAAGCTATTTAGCTATTACTTAATTATTTAAAGAAATTTTACCTTATCGCTATAGGATAATCCTAACGGTAAGGACAATCCTAACAATAGAATACCATCTTAATTCCTCCTTTGCCTATTAGTTAAATAACTTTACCAATAAGTTCGTTAACTATAATCATCCTTAATAAGCTAGAAGACTAGGAATAATAGCTATAGCAACTCCAAGCCCTTATAGATTAGCGAATTTAGGCCTATGTTAACCTAAATAATATAGCACCTTAATAAGGTCTACTATAAGAACTAGCCCATTTAGAAGTTATAGATTTTAATAAAAATACAACCTTATATGCATAGCTCTTAATAAATTAATAGAAAACATATAAGAACAGTAGACAATACTACAACTAGAATATAAAGTATTTCCTAGGATAGCATTAAGATTTTTTTTTTGGCAGCCGAAAATTAGGGTCTGCAAAACCTGCGTAGGTCGTAATTCTAGCAATTTGCAACGACTTACAGCGACTTACTACAGCCTATAACTCGCGTAAAGCTAAACGTCTTACCCTATTAAAACAATATAGCTATATATATAACTAACTTCTCCTACTGTGACGGTGCTGGAGCGCGTCACCTACCATATTCAACCAATCAGGATTTTCCATACCCGGCATGCAAAATCGCTATTGGCCCGCTTACCACTAGCGCCTTAGCGGCCCTCACGACATATCTACCTACTGCCCCTAAATAATTCTTCTTCTTCTTCTCCTTAGCTTAGTATTCTTATATAGTAGCAATCTATAAGCTTCGGTTTAGAAGCATTTATACGAGCCCGTCATATTATACTAAGCTCTCCATACACTGCCTAGGAAGGCCTCAATAATATCCCACCCTAAAAGAAGACCTTCATCTACAAAGACGCGTCGACGCGTTATACTCAGACATTAAAAAACTTATACTACTACGCCTGAGAAGGCCCTAATAATATCCCACTTTATAGGCCAGACTGTACTTAACCTGCACCCCTAAAAGAACCCCGGAATTAAAACCAAATTATACAATTCTAACGAACTTTAGGAAGCTGACAATGGCACCTAAAGCGAGCTTATCTAAAAGACCTGCCTCTACCCAAGAGGAACATGAGATCTAGTTAGGATCAGAAATTAAAGACAATAATGATATTATAGGTATATATAAGCAGATTCGTACCCTTGCTGCTAATTAGAAGGTTGATTGTTTTCAAGCCTAAAGTATATAAGAGACTCTAAAGGAGATCCTGGAAGGCCTTACTACCTTATAAAATAGCCCAGCCTCCCCTTTACGAAGCCTTAGTTAACCCATTTGCTTAACTAAATACGATATACTAGAGAGTACGGACACGATAATAAAGTAATTAAAGTCCATTAAGCTCCCTAACTCCCTACTATTATTGAACGGCATAGACCTAACCTTTAAAAACTAGAGAATTTAGGTATAAGGAAAGCTTTGTGTTAACCATAACCATTTCCCCTTTAAAAAAAGCTAAAATGCTCTACCTCTTCGGTTGAACCATTAGGGACGCCTAGCGACACCTTTAGGCTAAGTTTAAGGACGAGTTACCTATTCGGTTTATATCTGTTAACGAGATAATATAGCATCTGGCTGCTATTTATATTAATCTAAATAAAGTACGGGATGCCTATTATGACTATAATCGCCTAATAATAAAATTAAACTAATCTTTTACCGAGTTCTAGACTTAATTCTTATACCTAGTAGGCAAAGGCTAGGTTCCCCCTAAGAACTATTGTTTAGACCTATATAATAAGCTAACAGTCTAACTATAAGAGAAGATCGCGGTAGCCTTAGACGACCTATTAACCTACTAAAGACTTACAGCCTAATATTCGTTGCTGGATTTAGAACTAAAATGAATTAATACTCGTTCTAATTAACTAAAGCGGCCCTATAGTGACCGTAACCTATCCGCTATACCAACGGGAGCTAGCGTTAGAAGACAAACCACGACCGCCCTTACACTAAAAGCGGTCACAACTACCTATCTATAAACCTCGCCCGACCCGCCACGTACTATACCTTTAACTAATACTCGTCGCAATACCCTAATTAACCCTGCCACGGTTACGTGCTTTAATTACGGAAAGGATAGTTACTTTGCTATATCCTACCCAGAGCTAAAGGATATAGGTAATATTAAGGAGATAGAAGAAGAAGAAACATCTAATAAGTTAGAAAAAGAAGAACCCTAGGGAAAGACTCCCCCCTAGGGTATCCTATTAATCTTAAAGAGATTAATCTAAGTTAGCTAATAGGTGGAAAACACTTTATAGTTCTATATATAGTATCTTAAAATAGATATAGAGTTAATACAACTGCCCTTATTAACACTAGAGCAAATAGCTTTGCCTTTATAAATACTACTTATACAAATAATATTGCTAAGTTCTTAAATATAAATACTACCTAACTAGAGAAGCCTATTTAAGTAAAAGGCTATAACAGTTAAGCCAGTATACCAGTTACCTACGTTTTAAAGCTATATATTGCTATTAATAAACAACGCCAGTTTGGTATCCCCTTTTGCATCCTAGACCTAGGGTTACACGACATAATTCTTGGCTGAAAATGGATGTCCTACTTTAATATTTGGCTAAACATGTAACGGGACTAGCCCAGTTACAGTAGGAATGTCTCGGTGAAACACTCGACAGATGAATTCCGACGCTTTGATCAAATTCTGCCAAGTTGATCGAATTCTGCCAAATTCCGCCAACTCGATTAATTTCCACCAGTCTCCACCAAATTCCACCGACGTGATAGAATTTGGTCGAAACCTGTCAAAATCCACGTGGGCTCGTGCCCACGCGTCTGCTGCCAAGACCACGAATATTTAGCTACAAGTTTCCTATGTTTCTTTCTCTTCTTTACGCAACGTCTTATTCTCTGCAAGAGCTATATACCCTTAGATTTAGATAGAATTTATATTGTTCCTTCGAATCTTCCTTGAAGCCTCTTCGCGCCCTTATAAAACATTTAACAAAGACAGTTTGTCTAGCTGGAGAATAAACCAAAGTTACCCTCCTTTGTTAGGGAAATCCGCACTAACTATAAGACGTTAGCCGTAAAGGCTAATCCTACCTACTAGTAAGATGTTAGGAACTGCGACCTAGCCTTCGCCCAAGAAGATGCCCACCACAAGGCCGGCAGGAACTCCGTACTAATAAGGATACTCCCCTAAAGGACTATAGTTGAGGAGGACTCTACTTACAAAAGTAGAATGGATACTAACGTAGACAACTTCCAAATTACAGAGATCCAGCTAATAGGGAAAAGGACGTACTAATAGGATATAAAGGATAACCTTTAGAAGATGTAACGAGAGCTAAAAAAAGTAAGGACAACACCAATACCCTAAAAGCCCCTAAGGCCACAGATAACCCTACTATTATATAACACCCCTATAGTAGACATCGCGGTAATTAGTGCTATAGGTTTCTACTTTAATATATATTAAAAGGACAACGAAGTCTTTACTACCAGTTTATATAAAATTAACCGGATTATTACTAAGAGGGAAGAAGTGCTAGTAAAGGAAACTAATAAGGAACTAGTTAAGCGCCTCCTCCCTAATTACCTCTTAAACTATAGAGACGCGTTCTTAAAAGTAGCTTTAAATATACTACCCCCCTACCAAACCTATGATTATAAAATTCAGTTAAAGACTAATAACTCCCTAGGCTACAGCCCCCTTTACTAGCAAACTACAAAGAAACTAAAGGCAATAAAGCAGTACCTAATTAATAACCTCTATAAAGGGTTTATTAAGCCAAGCTAGGCTCCCTTTACTTCCCCCGTTTTATTCATAAAGAAACCTAATAAAAGCCTTTATTTCTATATTAACTATTAGAAGCTAAACGCTATTACTTAAAAGAATTAGTACCCTCTCCCTTTAATTAATAAAACCCTTACACGTCTAAGCCGGGCTAAAATCTTTACTAAGCTTAATATCCGCCAAGCTTTTTACTAAATTAGGATAGACCCTATATTAGAAGACCTAATAACGTTCCGCACCCGTTACAGGTCTTATAAATATAAAGTCCTCCCTTTTAGACTAACAAATAGGCCAGCCACTTATCAACAGTATATAAATAATATTCTTTTTAACTACCTTAATAAATTCTATACGGTATACCTAGATAATATTCTTATATACTTAGATAACGAACTTAAGCACTAAGTTTATATTAAGAAGGTCCTAGAGAGACTACAGAATATAGGCCTATAAGTTAATATTAAAAAAATGCAAATTTGGAGTAAAACGCATAAAGTACCTTAGGTTTATTATTAGTATAAAAGGAATTAAAGTTAACCTAGAGAAGGTTAAGGCAATCCATAACTAAAAACCCCCTTATACTATAAAAGAAATCCAGTCCTTCCTTAGCTTTTATAATTTCTACCATTAGTTTATCTGTAACTACGGAGTCATAGCCAAGCCTCTTATACAACTAACTAAGAACAACACGTCTTTTATCTTTAACGATAACTGTATAAAAGCCTTTAAGGAGTTAAAGGACTAACTTATCTCCTTCCTAATCCTTTATTACTACAACCTAGACCTTAAATTAATACTGGAAATGGACGCCTCTAATAGGGTAGTAGCAGGAGTCCTTTTACAGCTATACCCAGACAGTAAATAGTACCCTATTACGTTCTTCTTAAAAATAATAGCCCCAGCTAAGTGTAACTATAAAGTACACAATAAGGAAATGTTAGCTATTATACAATTATTATCCCAGTAGCGCGTAGAGCTTAGAAGCACAGACTCTTAGATTAAGGTTTATACCAATTATAAAGCCCTTAAGTATTTTATAATAATAAAATAACTTACCGGTTAATAGGCCTAGTGGGCTAAAATACTCTCCTAATTCTTCTTTATAATTATATACCACCCTAATAAGCAAAATGCTAAAGCTAACGCCCTAACCTAGAGAGAATAAGACATAGGGCTATAAGATAAGCTAAAGGCTTAGCACCGGACACGCGCCCTCCTCCGTACCAAATAACTCAACCCGCGTATCTTTAAGGAACTGAGCTCTAAATAGAATAAGGTAGTATCTATAAAAGGAGAAACCCTAGATAAACTAATAGGACTAATTAATCACATCCTAACCATAAACCGCACAGCCAAATCCCTAAAAGCCCTCCGCGATTAAGCTATAGGGGGTAACCCTAATTTGGAAATAGAAGACGGACTACTCCTATACTAAGAACGGCTTATAGTTCCAGATATTAATAACCTATAAATAGAGCTAATCCGTAAAGCCCACTATTAAGTCTCTACGGCACACCCTAGTTAAGATAAAACCTACCAACTACTATTACCTTATTACTATTAGCAAGGACTCCTGTCCAATATAGAATAATTTATTAGAAATTATTATACTTACAAACGCGTAAATACCCCTAGGGACTAAACTCCTAGATAGCTGCAACTACTACCAGTCCCCAAACGCCCTTAGTAATATATTATAATAGACTTTAAATTATTCCTAAAGGACAAACACGGCTATAATATAGCCTTTATAGTAGTTAACCGACTAAGTAAGCAAGCCATTTCCCTCCCTTACTTTAAAACTATAACTATAAAGGACATGGCCCATATATACATAGACAACATCTACCAAATCCATGGCGCTCCCAAGTTAATTATCTCTAACTATAGACCTTAGTTTATATTAGACTTCTAGAATAAATTCTACCGTATCCTTAAGATTAAGATTAAGCTCTTTACCACATTCTACCTTTAGACTAACGGCTAAACCGAGATTATAAACTAGTACCTCAACTAGCAACTTCGCCCCTTTATTAACTACTACTAGGACAACTAGTCAAAACTACTACCTATAATAGACTATATACAGCTTACGCTCCCTTATAATAGTATAGGAATATCGCCATTTAAGTTACTCTATAGATATAGGCCACGAACATCCTTTAATTAGAATAGACCTATAGGATATATAACAGCCCGCAAACGCCTTAGCTATAAAGAGGCCCAGATATTCACCAAGAGAATGCATAGGGCCTAGGAGACTGCCTAAGCAATTATAAAAAGGGTATAAGAGAAGAAAGAGTCTAACGTAAACCAATATCACCGCAAGGTAGACTTCTACGTAGGAGATAAGGTATAGGTGTTAATAAAGAACTGGAAAACCTAGAGGCCAAGCCACAAGCTAGACCACTAAATAGCTAGCCCCTATAAAATCCTTAAAAAGGTAGGGCACTCTTTTAAGGTTAAGCTACCAGAGTTAATAAAGATCCACCCTATCTTCTCTCTAGACTAACTACGGAAGGCCGCAAACAACCCATTACCTAGACAGTACAACGACCCCCTACCGCTAATTCAGATTACAGAGGACGAAGAATGGGAAGTTAAAGAGATCTTAGCAGTAAAGAAGGACCATAGTACCTTAAAATACCGTGCAAGCTAGGTAGGTCATAATAAAGATCCAGAATGGTACCCCATATCCAATTTTAAGTACTCTCCCTATAAGCTACAAGATTTCCACCTAGCCTACCTAGACCTCCCTAGACCACCACACAAGTTAGATAGCTGGGTTAAATACTAGGAAGAGGGGTTAGATAACTATAATAATTTAAACAACAATAAAGAACTCGGACAAAGCCTAAGGGCAGGCTTTTTTAGGAGGGGGGGGGGTGATATAACGGTGCTAGAGCGCGTCACCTGCCATATTTAACCAATCAGGATTTTCCATGCCCGGCATACAAAATCGCTATTAGCCCGCTTACCACTAGCGCCTTGGCGGCCCTCGCGACATATCTACCTACTGCCCCTAAACGATTCTTCTTCTTCTTCTCCTTAGCTTAGTATTCTTATATGGTAGCAATCTACAAGCTTCGGTTCAGAAGCATTTATACGAGCCCGTCACACCTACTCTCCTCCCTTTATATAATTTATAACTTAACTTAATATAGCAAGCTAATAGGCTATATACTACTATAATAACTCTAGTTACTATAATCTACTATAGTTAGCCGCTATAACTAGCTACTATAACTAATATATAAAAAGTATAACCATAGGGGCAGGCTAATAGACCTCTCTTATTAAATACGAAATTACTATATATTGCTAGGCACACTACCTAGTTCTTTAAGCAGCAAGTTAATAGACTTCTATTATTAAGCATAAAATTGCTGTATATTACCTGGCATATTACCTAGTTCCTTAAGCAGCAAATTAACACACTCTAGTTATTAGGCATAGAATTGCCGTATATTGCCTGGCATATCGCCTTTAATAATATGGTTAAAGATTTATTTAAGAAAGCCTATAATAATAGGTTTAAAGACTTTGTTACTAAAAGGATTACTTTAGCCCATTATAGCGCTTTCTTAGCAGAAAGAAAGTTTAATCTTAATAGTTAACTTAATAATAGTAAGCTAAAATTAGGTAGAATATATAATATTAGATTATATAGGAGGAACTTACTTCCTCCACCTTAGTTAATCTAGGATCTTAATATACACCCTCTTTAAGATTAGTTCTAAGAGGCTTAATAAGCCTACCTTTAATCCTATTATTAAATAAGGTCTTTTTAAGAAATAGATAAAAAGTATATAAAGGGATAGTAGATCCTTAGCTTAATATAGATATTTATCTATAAAACGGATAAGTATAGATTCCTCCAGAAATATAAGGCATGCTTAATAGTATATAGAAATTAATAGGCCCTAGAAGACTTACCTATAAGAGCTACTATATTAGCAAGTACAACCTTTTAGATCCTAATGGCGATTACCATAAAATTTAACCTAAAGATAATATAGATAGATGCAGTTAACGCGTTTGTTTATTATAATTTTAATAAAGTTATCTATATAAAGCTACCGCTAGGGTTTAATAAAGAAAAGATAGATAAAGTACTACGCTTAAAAAAAGCCCATTATAGACTATAATAATCCCCTCTATTATGGCAAAAGAATCTTATAAGCTTATTAAATAAACTAGGTTTTAAAGAGGTTCTCTAGAAGCCGTATATTATACTAAAAGGAGGAATAGTCGTCTTCTTTTATATTAATGATATTATCTTCTACTACTAAAAGATAGATAAAAAGAAAGCCTAAAAAGCGATTAAGGAGCTAAGTAAGGAATACTAGATAAGTACCCTTAAAGAGCTAAAATAGTTTCTAAGAATTTATATACTATATAATTATAGCTAGAGGCTCCTATAGCTATCCCAGGAAGCCTATATTAAGAAAATAGCTAACTAGTATAAGATAAATCTTAAAGGGCGTTTTCTAAATACTTCTGTAGTAGAATTAAAACTCCTTCCTACTAATTACTAATTAATCTATCTAACGCGTCCGTCCTTTAATATAGACCTATTAGTCTGTCCTATATTCCTACTAGCTTTTATAATACTATATTAGAGAAAAATAGGTTTAGTACTCTATATAGCTACTATAACGCGTCCAGATATTGCTTTTATAGTATTATAGCTAGTAACGTTTAATTAGAACCTAAACTAAGAGCACTATTAAGTGGTAGATAGATTAATTTAGTACCTATATAGTGTAAGGAGTAGAGCAATCTACTATAAAGAAGATAAGGAAGGAATAAATAGTAGAGGGAGAAATAAAGGAATACGCGATAAAGGATAAGATAATAAAAGAGATAGTAGAAGTAAAGCGCAATTATTTATCTATACTAGCGATGTATTATTTATAGACAACTCTATTAATAGAAAAGAGTTTATAAGGATATATTATAAAGCTATTTAGGGAATTAATTGCCTAAAGAGTAAATAAGTAGGATATGGTTATAATGTCAAGCACAGAAGCTAAGTTATTAGCCCTATTACAGATAGTAAAGGAAGCTATTTTTATTAGTAGGTTGTTTAAAGTAATAATATTATAACTAAACAAGCCCTTAATTATTAACTATAATAATACCTAGACACTTTAACTAATTATAAAAAATATAGCAAAGCTAATTATAAAGCTCTAATATATTAATATCTATTAATACTAGCTATGCTAAAAATATGTAATAAACTAAGTGCTATTTTAATAGAAAGTAATAAAAGAGATAATTGCCAATAGACTTATAAAGGCCCTGCTTAAGTAGAGGTTTTAAAGCTTCGTTAATATAATTAGAATAGTGGATATTAAAGAGCGGCTAAATAAGGAGAAGCAACTTGAGGACCTAAGGGAGAATTATAAGGGTGCTTTTTGCCCCTTACTTGGGTGCACGGCTCTTAGGAGCTGCCAAGGCTAGCCTTCGGCTAGCCCTTGGCACCTCCTTATATGCTCCTCGGGCCTGCAGCCCTTTCCCTCAAGTCTGAAGCTCGGCCAGTGTTGCCGAAAGCTCCGGGAGTGCTCGCCAAGGCACTAAAACCTCGGCTAGTGTTAATATTCTGACACCAACCCAGCTTTACTTGGTACACAATTCAAACTTTCATTAAATCACGTCTAGAGGCAATAACACAATTATATTTCGATTATAACGTTAATATAGCTGTTTCGAACCTTCAATCAAATACTTCCTACCATTTATCACAATTTCAAAAGATATCAGTAATGAAATGGACAATGTAAGTTTCAGGAGGTTATATCAAGGTTATATTAAGGTTTTATTAAGGATCTAATATAGCTATAGACCCTAAAGAACCAGCAGTCTAGAGAGGTATTTATTAATATTCTATCCATATTATTATCTTAATCTAGCCTAACTATATTAGTTACCGCCGAATCCCTTCTAGCCCCCAGAGAACAACTGCAATAACTCTCATATAAGCACCACAGGTATATATCTAGGTTATATCCATAATCTAATATAGAATAGACACCACTTAACAGTCCAAATACCCAATTTTGCAATAAGGTAAAGTGACTTCTAATAGTTATAAAAAGGATCTAATTAGGATATAGACCAAGAATTTTCTCCAAAATAGGCAGGTAAATGCTTTCAGTGGGATGGAGGTCGCACAAGATATAAGTTATATTTTAGATAAAACTATATTATATCTATAATCTAACCTTAATAGATTATTAACAAAGTCCTTAACAGCCCTAGCAGCTCTATCCAAGATCCAGACGCCACTATAATGGCTATATATAGCACTCCGGCGAATAGGGCAGTAGCTTCTAGGCCATATTCTAATCCAGACTTAGATAGTAGTAAGGGCGAGGGTTCTAGCACTTATAATACTGCTCCTTAGCTAAATACTATAAAGGGGCGCATTTCTGGTGCCCCCGGCCAATATACCAAGGTATGGTACCTTAGACTTAATAAGCGCCTAGGGTGGGTTCCGTTCTTTTATATTAAGGTAATATCTAGTATATATCTAGCTTATATCCAAGATGTAACCTAAATATAGCCCTATAGCGAACATTTCCTCGTCTATGTTCTGCCAGAGGAGATTTTCTATAGATGGGATTATGCTATTGGGAAGACTATGAGTTATAAGTGCTATATATCTTTATTATATCCTAAATCTAACTATAGTAGGATCCAAATGCCAAGCACACTATTTGCGCTCGGGAAAAAAAATTCGCAAATAGTTATAGAGGATTAATCAAGCATATTAAGTCGCATTTCCCAGTAAGATCCCAGATGTATCTATATTATATCCATATTATAACCTTTTTCTAACCTTAAAATAAAGAAAGGTGCAGCCTATATAATTAGAAGTATAAAGCCCAGAGGTTAAAAAGAGCTAGAATTAAATAATTTGGATAGTATAGTTGTCTATATATCTATATTATATCCTAAATCTAACTTATTTTAGCGGCTTAGAAGACACTTTATAGAGCTATTTATACAGAAGAGGAACTGCAGGTTATATACCCTATTAGTAAAGCAGTGAGAAAGGCTGGAATATATTATAATGGTATAAACTATTGTTCTTCTATCCAGGATATATTGCTAATATATTTTAGCGCCCCCAGCCAAAAATGCACCCTTAACGGCCAAAGGTCGTGAAAAACGCAAAGCAACTTCAGCAGATCTAGGTATGTTATTATTTATAATCTTATTATATTATAGATCTAACTAGAATATATAGAGGAGCCAGTTAAATAGATATGTATTATATTCCGTTCCAGAATTCCATTAACACCTAAGGGCAAGGCAAGTTTAGGCAGTTCTAATTACTATATAACTATAATCTAACTATAATCTAACCTTGATATAGCCTGACCGCACCACAATATTTAAGGTTATTAGCAAGTCTAATAAGCAGAAGTGTTCTTTATGTAGGACTAGTAGCAAGAGTAGGTTTGCTAGTTATATTTCTAATATATCTTAGATCTAACGTAAATAGCATACTTATCTAACTAGGCTACATATATATGGTTCAATAAGGTATGCTTATAGTCTTTAATTATATTGCTAATATATTTATAATCTAACTATAAATAGAACTTCGTTTTACCCAGGACAACACTACCAGGGGTTACAGATGACTTTAATAATGGGGAGACATTTAATACTAAAGAGGACTACACTATGTAGGTTAAATAGGTTATAGCGTTTATACATCTTAGATATATCCTAGTTCTATCCTAGTTCTATTATAGACACTAAAGCATTAAGCGTGGGCATAGAGTATAGCGTGGAGCATATAGGTTAGGCTTTCTTAGACATTATAATGTCCTTATATCTAGGTAATAACCTTAATATAACCTCTGCTCCTTATGCTCGTAAATATAAAATTTTGTATTAACCAAGTTCTCATTCTAATTTTCTCAGCTCCAACTCCAGCTTCCAATTTTGTAGTTTAATTGCCTTTGCTTTAGCTTCTATACGTAAAACCCTAGCCTCTTGTTTATAAACATTTAATTAGGATTGCTATAGCGTTAACTGTTGTAAGAATTGAGCTTATTAAGTAACTGTTATACAAAGTAAAGACTATAAGCTACTCTTATATCCTAGATATAGTTAGCTTATAAGCTAGATACATCAAGGATATATCTAGATAATCTTACTCAACGGTGAAATAGGTCCAGGAGAGAGCAAAACCTGGCCATTATTTAATGTTGTAATAGAGGAGACTAAAAGATATTAGCTTTATAGAACTTAGTAAAATCTAGAATATAATATACCGGAACGAACAGAGGCAATAGATTATAAGCGAGATTTTAATCATACGCCTTGCAAACTTCGTAATTGCAACCGTGGGCGTATACTAGTTCTAGAAGATGATATATCTAATATAACATTATCAAAATCAAAATCTTCATCCTCTTCAATACTTATAGATATAGCATTAGCTTTTCCTTTACCAGTACAAGCCTATTTTCTTAATTTTTCTAGCTCTTTTTGTCGGGAATGAGGCAAGCTGCCGTTACGCCAGGCATGTTGCTGTTACGTGCTGACGTGGCCCTAGCGCGGTGAGGAACCTTAAGTTCCTCACCCCTTTCCTCATTCCTAAAAAGAAGAAGAACAACTATTATACTATCTACGAATTATAGCTACGTGATATCCCCTTATGTAACCAATACTGATTAGTGGTTAACTTCACTGTTATACTATAGAACAGCTAGGTATCACTAAGAAGAGACAAGCTACTGTACCAGTGCTACTTGTGCTAGAGGAAGCTGTCTTTTAAGGTTAGAACTGGTCCTAAACCTTAAATAGAACTCTTCCATAAATCTAAGGATCTAAAAGGCCAGAACTGGTCCTAAGCCTTTCTAAGATTACGGATTCTTGCGTCCATCACGCAGAATAACACGCTTTACGAGTCTTCGCGATTTAAGGCCAGAACTGGTCCTAAGCCCCATAACCGCAAATATATGTCACGAATGCATACTAAACGATAAACGCGTACTAAACGACAAATACACATTACGAACGCGTACCAAACGATAATCCCTACACTAATAACACTTCCCTCCCTCCAAAAACATGGCTACGCCTACTTTAAATAACTGGAAAGACTCCTTACTACTAGGGGTAGCTAAGCACGCGAAACTTATTAATAAAGATTAGGATGAATTTGCCTTTAATATAACAACTTGTACCGTAAAACAAGTTAATAGCTTTCTCCTATACCATATTATATTCTACCAAAATAGATGCTATGCTGATTTACAACTATAGGAGTATTTTAGGGAGGATTTTGTAGGATGGACTGCTGATACCTGGGCACTTGGCAACGTTAATATTGTTTAGGATTTTTGAGACTTCCTCTATAGGAATGGGGTATATATTACTGAGAACAGTAACCCAATTGCTAGTAATATTTAGGCTGTTATTACTAGTATAGAAGAACCAATATGGACGGAAGCTGAGATTATACGTTAACTACGGAAACCTAAAAACAACCTATATTCTTTGGAAGGCAACTTTAATTCATATTAAAACCCCTAGAACGCTGACCCCCTACCTAGAGCTGCTCTCCCACCTAGAGGTGCCCTCTTACTTAGAGTTACTCCGCCTCTACCTCCTCCACTCTAGCTAACTGGTGAGCCTTTACTACAAGAAGTCACGAATCTGATGAAGGTATATTTAGATAAAGAAAAGAAGTTTAGAGGAGAACTATATAATATACTTGGAGCAAAACTACAGGTCTTCTATAACTGTTGCAATAAGGTTGGAATTTAACGCCACTAGTACCATTACGCTTTCTCTGTTATATTAAGGGGACGGGCAGTAATATTCTATTATGACTATATTGCGGGTAAAAACTATAGCTTTAATATAATGCTTTAGCTTATTAGAGCCCACTTTAAGACTAATAAGAATTGCTAACTTTATATATCTAAATGGCGAGAGACTATATTCTAGAGAGTTATTGCTTCTAACCCAATAAAGACTTATTTAGAGTGCCTTTAACTACTCTTTAATAAACTCTAGAAAATCTAATATAGCCTTACTGAAACCTACTAAAATGAGAACAGCCTAAGGGACTAGGTTATCTTAGCATGCTATGGCGTTCCTAAGTGCAGCTTGGCGCTATACAAACCTATAGATACGTTTGAAGGAGTATATGCTGAGCTACGCTCTGCTATAGGTACTGTAATGCGAATATAAGAATCTTAATAGCTCTATACTGAAAACCCTACCTAAATAAGTATTCCTGACCAATATAATTATAACTGGACTGATTAAATATATGGTGGCTGTGGTAGGGAATATAGAAGAGGGTATAATTAATATTAACTATAAGGCAACCGTGGAGGTCCTTGTGGAGGTTTATTTTAAAGTGATTACTAGAAGAAGTGCTACGTTTATAAGAAGCTAAAGTGCTGGTTAACTAGACACTCCCTTAATGAGCGAAAAGAGGTATATAATAAGTTCCGTTAGAGTGCAAGAAACGTTAGAAATTATAAGGTTACTATAGCCTACTTCTAAAGCTTCCTGGTTTAATATAAAGGCGTAAAAGACCTTAAGGGTAAGATTAATGAGGTTGAATAGCTCCTTATAGATATGGAAATTAAGGACTACTCTCCTAACTAATACTTTACTAAGTATGGTGAGGTAAATGGTATATAAACCGTTGCTGTTCTTAATAACCAATCTATGCTCCATTTTATTATAAAGTTAGATATCTTTAATGAGCCAAAGAAGAGCTCCGCGTTTTCCTTTAATAATAGATACTCGGCGAACGTTTTTTATGGTATTATACCGGATACTAGAGCTGTAGGAGTATCTATAGTAGGAGAACCTTAAGTTTGAGCCCTTTAGCAGCTTAATAGCTTTGTTTAGATTAACCAATTAACGGCAGGCTAATATATGATTTGCTTTAGTAAAGGTACTATAATCTCTCTTAGCACAATTAGGGTCTAAACCCCCTTAGGATATATTACTTTTTATATTATTCCTACAAACACTCCGTTTCTATTTTGCATTAAAGATATAGATAAGTTAGGCATTAGGCTTGACAACCTTAAGAATGTACTTATTTAGGGAGACAATTAGGTGCCTGTTATGTGTAAGTAGGGTTACCCCTGGTTGCTCCTTTATTAACTAGAAAAGAGTGTTGCTTAGAGCTACTTAACTAAGTTAGAATTACGCCAACTGCACTATCGTTTTGGCTACCTATCCGTTTATTGATTGCTTAGGGTTCTTTAGTAAGCAGGCTATGAAGTTAAGGTTAAGGCAATTAAGTATCTTATAAAGTACTGCTATTACTGCTAAATAAACTAGAAGTCCCCTAGCCGATTTAAGTTCACCCTTAAAGATGACTACGACTTTAACTTCTATATTATTGTTGATGTTATGTATCTTAGCGGCAAGCTAGTACTCTAAGTTGTTGACTTCTTAACCTCCTTTTAAGCCGCACGATTCTTAAAGGATATATTAGCTAGGAACGCATAGAATACCCTTTAGTTATACTAGATTAATATCTACCTAGGACCCCCTAATTAAATTGTCTATAACGTAGGAAAGAACTTCTTATCTATAGAGTTTTGATAACAGATAAAGGTAATAGCAATTAAGGTTAAGGAAGTCCCTGTTAAGGTATATAATAGTGTTGGAAAAGTAGAGCAATATTACGCGCTATTACGCTGTGTATATAAGATTATCTCTTTAGAACTAGAGGATGCTAGCGAAGAACTTACCTTATAAATAGCTGTTAAAGCTATTAACAATTCTGCTAGCCTAGATGGACTTGTACCCATATTGCTAGTCTTTAGCGCCTACCCTTAAATAACTAATAATTCTCCACTATCTCCCTCTGTTGTGCAATGAGCTAAGGCTATTTACAAGGTAATAAAGGAGGTACGACGTCTCTACGCTATATACCAAGTCAACGATGTACTAGGAATAAGAAATGGCCTAAACACCTTAATTATGCTTAATCTGCCACTCCAGTCTAAGGTACGCGTATGGCGTAAAAAGGGAGGATGGTTAGGCCTATATTAACTCATTACAATTAATAGCCAGATTTGTACTATTTAGATGCCTTATAGACCCACTTAATTCTATTTAACTGTTATTAAGCCTTACTATAAAGATAACAGTTCTAAGCCTTTGTAGGATGCCCTAGAAGATGCCCTAAAGGAGAACTATAATTAACATACTCTAGAAGGCGACTATGATCCTAATATAATATTAGTAGATGCGCTATAACTATAACGCGGTAGAGGTCGCCTGAAGGGATTATAAAATCGCCAACATCTTATTAATTTTAAAGAGTAATTTATTGCCACTATTAAAAATAGAGTTGAGTTATTAATGGCCTTTATAACAGCTAAGGAGAAGGATGACTTTAAACTTATAAAACAGCTCTAAAAGGAAGGTTGTATTATAACTCTAGGAGCTCCTTTTTAAGTATCTAATAAGTAGGAGATTAAGGGTCTTATTATAAGAGGAGTTTTTAAATTTAAGAAGTATGACCCTACTAAGTTTAATAGAGTTCGTATCTTTAAGTTAAGAATAGTTAATGAAATTAAGGGCAAAGCTACTAACGCCCTATTTAAAAAATTAAGGCTTATTATCTAAGGCTATAACGATAATAGCAAGGAGGTAATTCTTATGCAGTCTCCTATAATTTAATGAGCTAGTTAGCGAGTTATTATTGTGCTAGCTCCCTCCTTAATAAAGAATAGAATAGCGGTTTATTTATAAGATATCACTTAAGCCTATACCTAATTAGAGACGCACCTTTAGCGCTTAATATTGGCATACCTTCTAGAGTAAATTTGCCACTAGTATCCTAAAGATACGATTATGGTTATGCTTAAGCTATTATATAGGATTGTAGAGGCAGGAACTCACTGGTAGGCTACCTATAGCAAGCACTATAAAGAGAAGCTTTTAATAACTACTTCTATATTTAATCCCTGCTTCCTTATTACAACTACGGGAACTCTATTTGGAATTATCGGCATGCAAACTAATAATATAATTATCTTAGGAGACGACCAATTCTTAGCTCTTAAAAAAGACAAGCTAGTAAAGGCAAATCTTATAGCAAAGCTAAAGGAAAAGCTTAGTTTAACAATACTATTACTCTTTAATGGATGCATCCTCTCCCTAAATAAGGATTCTATTGCTCTACGCCAGAAGGGTTAAGGTAAGAAGATTAATGTTATTAACGCTAATTCTCTAAAGCAAGGATACGTGGAGCAATGCGCTTATGGAGCTTATGTTGCTTTTATCTGTTAACCTAAGGCTTTATTTAATCTCTCTGTTGCTGCCTAATACCAGGAACTAACTAAGGACGACGTTCTTGCCCTAAATAAACGCCTTTCCTGGCAAATGAACTATCTTAACTAGGGCCTATACTATGTGCCTATTAATCTTCCCACTGCCAAGCTCTTTATATTTGTTAATAGATTGTTTATAAATAATAAAGATTTTAGCTCCTAGCTAGGATATAAGATTATTATTACAAATGAGTTTACTAGAGAGAATAACTTTATAATCTATGGCAACCTTATCTATTAGAGCTTAACTAAGAGTAAGTGTGTTACCTGAAGTGTTTTGGTGTCAGAGATATATAGAATGGTTGGCAGAGTTAATATAGCAATTACAATTAGAACTACCCTAAAGATAATTATAGATTAACTTAAACTTCCTATTATCCCTATAATTATATACACCGATTTATACTCCCTCTATAAGTGCTTGGTTAAGCTTGGTACTACAAAGGAGAAGCGCCTTATAATTGATATTATGGCACTTTGTTAATCCTATAAATGGCAAAAACTCTTTAAGATTTAATAGATTAACGGTTAAAATAACCCAGTAGACGTAATAATAAAGGCAAACCCAAACAAGGCTCTAGAAACGTTTGTTAATATAAACACTCTATATATATAAGTTAAAGGTTAGGTTAAAAGGGAGTAGGAGTATAATATTCTGTAAACCCTGACTTAAACCAGCTAATTAGGATTTTCCATCCCCGGGATGGAAAATCGCTATTGGCTTGCTTACTACTAGCGCCTTGGCGGCCTACCCGTCTTTGCGTTATCTGCTAACTGCCGCATTGTCGCATATTGTCGCATATTGTTTGGTATTGTTGTACACTGTCTGGTATTGTCGCATCCTGTCTGTTTGTATATATATAGATGGCAACCACAAAAAGAAGAGTTGCCAGTGTTGGGAATGAGGCAAGCTGCCGTCACGCCAGGCATGTTGCCGTTACGTGCTGACGTGGCCCTAGCGCGGTGAGGAACCTTAAGTTCCTTACCCCTTTCCTTATTCCTAAAAAGAAGAAGAACAACCATCATACTATCTACGAATCGTAGCTACGTGATATCCCCTTGTGTAACCAACACTTTTAAACCTCGTTAAACTATAGCAGATTATATTAGCAATATATCCATATTAGAGCCATAATAAAGCCATACATTTACGCTTCTCTGCAAGAGCCATTCTTTTAGCAACAGATGTAGTTCGCAACGTATATAAAATTCCATGTTAATTATACGCCTTCCACGCTTCGTAATCAAAAATATTAATTCTCTGCCCACTAAATCTGTTATTATAATACTATATAACGGATATAACAGATATACAAACATTAAAATAGCGGCAAGAAGGCTTAATCGACGCCCTAGATTATTTGCTCAAAAATAGGAGCACTCAACGGCGTTTGTATTCTTTACAATTATAGAGAATATATTATTGTCCATTTTACTACAATACGGATTTATTCCAGATGCAATACATATATATCGCTTATATTAACACCAGTTTACAATTTTATAGTTGTTGCTGTACTTTTCTATAACCGCAAATATTAGAATGTGGATATAATATGGATAAATTAGGGATATAATATCTCTATACTTTTAATCACATCTAAAATTTCGTAGTATTGCTTACAGCTTGTAGCCTCTATAATTAAAGCCATATGCTGCCCAACACTATCTTAGCCCATATTTCCGGCTCTAATAACCTAATAAATACCGCGAAGAATGTGGATTTGGCAATATATAATTGCAGACTTCATATAGCCCTGCCAGGTCTGCGAGGGGTCAATATCTACTAGGTAAAGACCAAGCCCTAATATATTTTAGTAATATCTTTAATATATACGCATTATAAAATACCTTTTGCCTACGCCCCATCCATATCCATAAGAGCTGCATAAAATCCACGTTTATGAATATAACTCCAATAAGTTAGATAGCCGCAATTCTCATATAAGCGGAATATAGTATAGAAAAGTTGTTAATACATTTCTGCTAATTAACTCATGGCTTGGTTTACAAAAACTCTTATTAGTATAATAACTATAGCCTTATTAGAATAAAGATATAACCGTGATATAACCGTAATATAACCAGGTTATATAATACCTTTATTAATTCCAGGGATATTTATGGCAATTATAACCTTATCTAACCCAGCTGTACTAACCCGTTTAAAAGACATATCAATTTCAAACGTTTTTAATGTTGAGAGTATTTCCGCCTGGCCTTTTTGAAAGCATATAATTATTAGCTTGCCATCTTGGTGGAATATATCTTGTATATATCCAGGACCTGTTTTATAATGCAGATGCTTTTCAAATATTACCCCTTATATATCTTAACCTTGCGGAAATGATAAAAGCTATTGCTTTTTAATTAGGTATCAAATCTTATCAAGATTTGCAAGGCTTTGGTAAAGGCTTAAAAGGCTAGTAATATTATATTTTTTGCAAAACTCTTTTATTAAAGGGCTGTATATAAAAGAGCCTAATAGAATAAGGATGGAGTATTAATATAACTTAGATATAATATACTTAAAGTAAGCCCTGGCCCCAACTGTCGCTGGATTTATTGTTAAAGTTCTTTAATAAGCTGTATTAGAACCTTTAACGGAGGCGCTAGAGGATACGTATATTTACCATAAGAAGTTAAAACAATATATAGGCAATCCTTAATATTATCTAGCCATATATAGTTAAACTCCACGTTATAAGGGGCTAGTACCCATTTTCCAGGTCCTTAGGTATAGTTACAGCCTAGATATATTAAGGTTATATCATAGTTATATACATATTATAATAACTTACCGTAATTATCTAATCTTTTCTTCCTGTGCTTTACCGCTGCACAGGTTTCTGGAGTGCCCTAATAGCCTTGGTCAAGTAAATCTCTTAAATATTTTAATAAGTATCTTAAAACTAAAGAAAGAGACTTTCGGTAGTGTTTTTCATAGTTTTATATTCAACTTCCCTCAGTACAGTATATGCTTGCCACAGGTCTATCTATAAGTGACTGGTTATAGCTTAGTTATAGTTGTAATATATTTAGGATATATTAGACACTAACCGTGTACTTCGCAATATAAAGATATGGCTTACAACTAGCACTCTACTCTATGCAGGCAATCTAGTACTAAAATGCATAATAAATACTGTTATAAAGTCTATATACGTTAATAAGAATAGATAATATAAATAAGTATCTTACGTATTTATATCTCTTCGTTTAAGATTATCTTAATTTAATTCTGTTAAATCGCCAAGGAAATATATAAGAGTACGTAATGTCTATATTATAACTTAGATATAGTAACATAATATTATAGATATATTATACCTTTTCTCGCAATTTACGTATTCTTTCCCAGTCTTCCTCTGTAACTTGCTCATGGTAAAAGTTTTATAGCTAAGGGTCTAAGTATTCGCAGCAAAACACGCCTATACAGGGTATCTGTCTCCTAAAGCACTTTTAGAGACCAAGAAGAGGGCATATTATACTCATCTTGTTCCTTAATATGCACGAGTATTGCATCTATCTATATTAGAACCCAGTTATATATAAGATCTATCTAGGATATAGTCTCTTACATTTTTATACATCTTAGTAATATTCTTATTGTTTAGCTATAGGCTAGATAAATCTATTATATATCCAATCCCGTGCTTAAAGGATATAGGATATTCCGGTATCTCTTAACTAAATACAAGTCTTTCTACTGCAAGCGATCCAGTTTATGTAATTAATATTAAGCCCGGCTATATTATAGAAATAATTAGTTTATATATTATATATAGCTCACGTTATAGAATTCTACTTACTACTAGCGTTAAAGAAGAGGCATTAGCAGATCGTTATAGCGTGGACATTTAGGATTATATATCTTCGTAATACTCCTAATATAAGCCGGATATATCCTAATTACCATCTTCAATGTTCACACATATGCGTTCCTCCTGCACCCGTTGCCCTTTATAGAAGAAGCCCTCCTGTAATTATTCTAAGTCTTTAATTAAGGACTAAGTTGCTTCTATTAGCAGTAGTATAGAAGAACTACCTAAGATATGTAAGTACGCAAGGGTGCCTGGATTATATCTTAGATACATTATTAATCTATCCTAGATATATCTCTGCGCACTTTAGGGTAGCTGCGTATTATTAGCCATTTCCAATACTAAGATCGCACGATCTTAGATATA
>Ga0307507_10003264_pt1 | contig 31894 bp, 3 predicted proteins | sample 7_EM_MG_FD_207223 | JGI IMG/M metagenome (GOLD analysis project Ga0307507, IMG submission 207223) | Populus trichocarpa ectomycorrhiza microbial communities from riparian zone in the Pacific Northwest, United States - 7_EM | ecosystem: Host-associated > Plants > Roots > Unclassified | place... | reverse complement strand
TTTATTTTTTTTATATAAACACCCCCCCCCCCCCCCCCAAGCTAATTAACTAGGTAGTAATTAGCTGGATATACCTAAATAGGAAATATCTATAGTATTAAACCAAATAGAAACTATCTAAAAGAAAATTTTAATAAAGAAATTATGCAAATAGGTTAAATAGTATAATTAAATCTAACTATAATAGAGTCTTAATATTAATTAAATTCAGTTATTAAATAAAGCCTTTATGCTTCTACCTTAATAGGGCCTTTATAAGACCATTAGCCGTTATATTAGTAGTAGGAACCTATTTAATTATAATTAAGCCTTTTTAAACCTCTTAGCGAAGCTTTATATTTAATTAAGGTCCGTTTTTAGTAAGCAGTTAAATTATCTGTTGGTTATTATAGCTAATTATATGCTCCTTATTTGTGTGGAGTTGTAGATCTTAAAAGAAGGGCCGCCACTAAATTAATTTAGTGGCTGCGTTTAATAGAGCTTTAAGCTTAGCTTTAGTGCTTAATATTATAACAGTCTTTTACTTAGTAGAGCGCCAGTTAATTACTTCTTTAAATAGTAAAAATATAAAGCCTTTGGTGCTCTTCTAACTAATAGGATTATTGTGACGGTGCTAGAGCGCGTTACCTGCCAAATTCTGCCATATTCTGCTGTATTCTGCCACCTAGTATACTATCTAATACTATCTAATACTCTCTAGTACTATTTCTTACTGTTTTCTCGCCTACTATTGGCTCGTCTACTATTAGCGCCTTGGCGGCCCGCGCTACCTATTTGTTTATATAAGCCCTCGCGGCTACCTTTCCTCCTCCTTAGCTTAGTATCTTTATTAGATAGCAATCTACAAGCTTCGGTTCAGAGGCATTTATACAAGCTGTTACAATTATCGCCAAATGTAATATTGCTTACTTAGACAATAATCTAACTTCTAATATTCCTGCTTAAGTATTTAATTATAAGGGTTCTTGTTTAATATAGGTATACAATTACTTAACCAACTGCGGCTTTATATAGAGGCGACGGATTATAAAGGAATTCTATAAGCTTGCTTAAGGCTTAAGTAGAGTCCGGTTATATAATATAGGTAGCGTAGAGTAGTAATCTAACCTTTCTTTAATATATGTAGACCTACTACTTAGAGGCCTATTCTGGATTAGGCAAGAGGTCTTCTATACTTATTAGTGTATATACTAAACAAAAGTCCTTTAAATAAAAGGTGTTAGCGATTTTATTAATGTAGGAATCCTAGTAGAGCTAAAGTTTCTATTAAGGTTAATTGCAAAGGACTCTAATTCCTAAGAACCAGGTTAGTTCTCCTAGGTTCTTAATCTTATACTTTATTATTAGCTATTCCTTAAAGAGTTAAAGCTTTAGTAAGTCTTCTATATAGCAGGCTGCTATAATATTATTAATATAGAAGAATATAATTAGCTAGTTGTTATAAAATAGATATAATTCTTTATTAACTGCCATTAGACCTAGGGACGTTAGTATAGTTAAGAACTTATTAAGCTAAAGCAGTAGTAATTATTAAAGGCCGTATAAAGCTCTTTAAAGGAGTAAATACCTACCCTTTTATTAAAAGCCATCTAGAAACTTAATATAGACTATCTTATTAATAAGGCTATTAGCAAAGGTGTTAACTATATCGCACTACTAAGTCTCCAAATTAAATATAGCGATAATCGCTATTATAGCTCTAAATATCTTTACTGCAAGGGTTGCTGTATATATATTCTTTTTACTAAATTATTATAAGTCACCTTGTATATAAAGACAGGCTTTAAATTTAATAAGATATTTATTAGTGTTAAACTTATAAGTAAATACCTAGGTAATGGGTATAACGTTAAGCGACGCTGTCCGTTTAACGGACTTAAATATCCCTTACTACTTAAGATTGTTATATTCCTTATTAGCGGCTTCTATAAAGCTATCTTTATATAGGTAGGCTTAAAGCTCCTTCTAGCTATATAGTGGTAGTGGAAGCTTATTACGGTATAATTGCTTCTAGTTATATCTAATTTTAGTAATAAAAGCTTTATAGAAGGCAGGAAGGGTATCTAATTGCTTAATATATATTAGGTAAGCTACTTAACGCGTTAAGAGCTTCTTAGTTTTTCTACCTTCTATAACATTAATATTGCCTATATCGCCTATAATTTCCTATCTTAGATAGGCTTCTTCTTTAGAAATAAGTTCAAATTAGGGTCTTTAATTAATTAAGGAACTTAACGGCTCTATATTTATAGTATTTAATTAAGGTTCTAGCGTCTTAGCTAGGGTAGGAAGGCTAGGTATAGAGTCGTCCTTTAAGGATTATAGGCTAATTACGTTATTATCTTAATCTATTGCTTAATCTTAATTTTTATCAGTATCTACCTATTAACTTCCACTACTATCTACCTCGTCCTCCTTATCTAATGTCTTATCCTCTTTATCTAATATCTTATTAAGCTCTTCCTAAAGCGTCCTATTACTATTTAACACATTAATTACCTCTAAAATTTAATTAGCTTATTTTTGGAGTAGATTTGTAAGATCTGGCTAACTGTTATTATAGAGCAACTGCTTATTAAACGTCACATCTCTTATTTAAATTACCTTTTTTTTACTAGGTATATAGACTCTATAGATATTTATTAATTAGTACCTAACCAGGTATCTAATATAGGTCCTTAGCTTAAGCTTTCGCGTATATAGGATATTATATTTAAGCGGGTAAGCTCTACAGCTATATATTTATAGGTAAGCTATATTTAGCTTTAATGGCGAGAACCCTAGTACTAACTAAAGATTCTTAAAAGGTATTATCCAGCTAAGCTGGGCGTTTGGTGTCCAATTAATTAAATACGCTATCTCAGTAGCTGGCACAGAGAACTATACTACACTGCTCTCAACACAAAAAGGCCTTAAAGCGGTCACCCAGTGGCTTATTAGCCAAAACGTACTAGACCAGTTCCGGGTTGCAAAGGAAATGGTAATGGAGGGCAAAGGGGCGAGTTACAGGCGCCCCCTAATGACTCTACAGTAGTAGAGTAAAGTTTGCGATACTAGCGCGTCCGTAGGCTTGTTACGGCAGCAGTGGTTCCCAAGGAGGTTAAAAAGTAAGGTAGAAGAGTACCACCGGTGACTCGTAGGCGCTAAGCAGGCGAGTCCTAAAAGGTAGGGAGATGGATCACGGGGTTTTCTCAAATAGAGTTTTCTCCTTATATGTAAATAAGGAGTAGTCCGCGTGGGCCCAATAGGGATCCGAATCGGACGTTAAGCAATGAATAATATATATAATTAAATACGCTATAGCTCTAATAACTTCTGGCCATAGCTCTTCTAGTAGTTAAGCTTTAATTCACATACAATAAGACTTAATAATAATTACCCCCCTAGAACGTTTAGCAGAACTATTCTAAGACTTTATATATAGGGCCGATCTCTTTAATAATATTCCTTTTTAAGTTCTTTAAGCGTTAAACTCGCCACCTAGGAATGTTTCGCTATCGATTTAAATTATTACAATTTTTAGATTATATTAATGCTCCACCCTATTTAAATATCGTATAATTACTTGCGTTATTAATAACTTATAGGCAAAGGTCTTTACCTTATTTATACGCAGATATTTATTATAGAAATATATTGTCCAGATATAACTGTTATACGTCATAATCTCTAAAAATAAGTTAATATATACTTAGTAGAAGGGCCTAGTTGCCTTACTAGTAGGTATTCTTCTTAATATAATTTTGTAAGCCTTACTAACAGCATAGGTCTTATAGTTAATTATTACTAGACCTTAAAGTTTTATACTACCAACTTTCTAGGGTAAATGCTTAATTATATTGGGTTCTATATAGCCTAGTCTCTTATACTAGAGTTCGCCTAATACTTCCTAATTAAGAAGGGGGTTTTACAATTAGATTGCGAATAAGGCCTTGCTTGGGGTCCTCAGTTATAGTTTATTATACTTAAGCATTAATTAGTTATAATAGCTCTTATAAAAAACAAATATCTTATAATTATTTTTGTAATATAGTAGGTTCCTTTTATTGTCCCACTATATATTCTTCTTATTAAACTTCTTTAGGCAGGCTAAATTTATATAAAAGGCTAGTATATATGCTATATTAGCTAAGAAGATCTTTCTAAAACCTAATGGCGTCTAGATAATAATTACTGCCATCCCTACACCCTTAATTGGATTAATACCCGTTCCGGTATATATAAAGTTATTACTTAGTTAAAGCTTATTAACAAATCTTAATTAATCGTTAATAATATATATTATAGTTCTGCTATTAAGAATTACGCTATTACGCAGCTTATAGTTAGTGCCTATTTTATAGGCGCCTATTTAATATATAGCAAAGGTACTATTGTCTTCCCTTTAACTTCTATCTTAGTTTAATATAGCTTCCTTTTTTTAAAGACTACTTCCTAACCTTTTCTAGTGTTCGCTTATACCATTTTAGGGCGTTAGCAATCTTTTCCTTAACCTTTTTAGCTATAGCTTTATCTAATTTCTAGTCCTTTAATTAAACCAACTTATTAATATAAGGATAATCTTGAAACTAGTAAATAGCTCTATAGTAATATATTAGGGTATCTTTCTTCTATACTGTCTTAGAAGGGGTAGTAGTAGGGGCCTTATCCTTAGGAGCCTTGTCTTTAAAAGCCTTATTAATTAACCTACCTTAAAAGCTTATTATATTAGTATTAAACTAAGCTTTATTCTTCTGCTAGGTAGTTTCTAATCTTTAATAGTCCTAATATATATTAACTAGTTAATATATAGTTATTATATAGTTATCAGCTGTTACGGCGCTGGTGGAAAACGGTGGATCTTGGCAGACGTGGATTATGGTAGACGCGAGTCACGTAACTTGAGGACCGCATAAAATATCGAGCGGCGCTGCTATTCTTCTCCTTCCTTTTTCTAGCTTTGGATCCTCGTTTATAGACAATCCAATTATATAGGCTTGCATGCGACCCTCTTGCCGTGCTCGTGCCTTAATTAACTAAGTCGCTAATATTATCTAAAGCTCATCTACTCTTCTTCCTGAGAAGGAACTTAAATATATCTATCTATAAGACCACAAACAGGACAAGGATATAGAATAGGACCCTAAGGACATTACCAGGACCACAAGGACAGGACAGATCTAAGAACTAAAAGAACATAAATAGAACGCGAAACTTAAGAATAGGACACGCATGGACCAGAACCCCTGGAAAATAAATAAATACTAGAAATTACCTAATACCCTTACTACTATGCTAAGAAACACAGCAGCTGGCAAAGCCGCTATAGGACCCGCAAATACCTCTAATAGTGAAATAGTCGCTGTCTTAACCCCCTAGGAAGAGCTTGTAGTAGCTAATACCAAAATTAAACAACTTTAAGAGCTGCTTAAAACCAGAGATACCCCTACACCTAGTAAGAAGTTATTAAATACCTAGAGACTTGCTACGGTCCTTAAGGCCCTAGCCTAATATACAGCATTAATATTATTGCGGTCCGCGAAGGTCGTAGACCCCCTACTACTTATAGACGGAACTGACCCTACATTTAATAATTAGAAACTTTAACTATAAGACAAGCTTAAAGTTAATATGGACTACTTCTCCACTACTTAAGTAAAATGGCCTATATCTTTAGCCGTACTAGTGGGGACGCATAAACTTACCTATATCTATAATACGCCTAGGACTTGGCAGACCCCTTTCTCTCTAAAGAAGAGATGGTTAACTACCTGTCTTCTATTTATAAGGACCCCTTTAAGACATAGAACGCCCGCCTTAATTATAAAGCTCTTAATATAAAGGTAACGGAGACCTTTTTAGCCTTTTAGACCCACTTTTTATACCTAGCTAGCCAAGTCTAAATTCCCTATAAAGACCTAATGCCAGACCTCTTTAATAAGCTTACCCTAGACCTACAGCGCGCTGTACTGCCAGTTTTTACTACTATATAGATGCTAAAGGTACTTACAGACCACTACTTGGCTATTAATTAAGGCCTTTATTAAATTAAAGTACGAGCTAAGCGGTATAAAGCTAAAAACTCTCTAAACTAGACTGCAAGCACTATATAAACGGCCCGTAACACTCCGGCATTATCTACAACCCCTATAGCACCAGCCGTACAGCCCGCTGTAAATTTAGTAGCTAGCTATACAGCTAGTCTTGCTACGGGTCTGGCGTATACTCGGCCTATATATAACAACCCCTATAAATAGGCCCTTAGTAATTAAGGAGCTTGCTTTTTATACGGCTAGAAAGACCACTTTATAAAGAATTGCCAGATAAAGGCAAAAACGGGCGAGGTTCTATTAATTTAGGAGAACAGTATAGAGTTAGAAAAAAAGGAACCCTAGAGAAAGACTCCTCTTTAGGGTTAAAAGGAATTAATATATTATATATTAATCTAGGTTAGCTAGTTAGTGGAAGAAGCTGTACTATCCCTTATACTTTATTTTGTAATAGATATTAAGTTTTAACCTCCGCTTTAGCTAACTCTAGAGTAAATACCTTTGCCTTAATAGACACCCAGTACGCCGTAAAGCTAGCTAAATTTTTAAATGCGCCCCTTAAGGAACTGCCTAAACTAGTTCCTATTTATGGGTACAACGGAAGAATAGGGCTACCTATTATAACTATCTTACGGATTTACCTCCGTGCTAATAGACAAAGGCAGTATAACGTCCCCTTTCTTATTACGGACCTGGGAAGCCATAATATAATCTTAGAAAGAAAATAGCTAGCCTATTTAGGCTTATAGCTTGACGTACAGAATAGACAGCTCCTCTAGCCCGAATTCTTACCCCTAACCCCTTTCTTTATAAAAGAAATCAGTATTATAATAGAGAACCTTATACAGCCCTAGATTAATACTATCTACTAAGCTAATGCTATGCGTAGAGACTAGGCCTTTAAGAAGGACGTACAGCTTAATCCGCAACGGATTTGTATACTACGCCACCCCTAGACTACCTATGTTACGTCCCCCACACTAGAGATTTAGGAAATTAGTAGTAACCTAGCTAAGTCCCCCGCGGAGAACTTAGGCCCTACGCAGCTATAAAGGAAGGCTAGGAATACCGGACGCTATACTAAACTAATAGACTGGAAGGACAACTTACAGAAAATGGAACGTAAGCTAAGAAAGACTATAAACCCTATACCATAAAATACGGCCCGATAAAGGTCCGTAAAGAAACCTATAAACCTTCCCCCAGTTAATATCTGCTGCATCAGCGCTATAGGATTCTATTAGAACTTAATCCAACCTAATACCGTTACCTTTACCACCAGCTTATATAAAATTAATCAAATAATTAAGGAAAAGAAAAGTGAGCTTAGCGGATAGGAAAGTAAGCTTATGGATAAGGAGCTAGTAGAACAGAAACTGCCCTATTAATACCAGAAATTCAAGGATATATTCTCTAAGGCAGTGTCTAATATGCTCCCACCTCACCGACCATATAACTATAAGATTGAGATTAAGCCAGACAAGGAAGACACCCTTAGTTATAGCCCCTTTATTAGCAGTCTACTGCTAAATTATAGGCTATAAAGCAGTACCTTATTAATAACCTAAATAAGGGCTTTATTAAGCCTAGTTAAGCCCCTTTTAACTCGCCTATTCTCTTTACTAAAAAGCCAAATAGAGGACTTCGTTTTTATATTGACTACCATAAACTTAATAATATAACCCATAAGGACCGCTATCCACTGCCCTTACTTAATAAGACTCTAGCCCAAATAAGTAGAGCTAAGATCTTTACTAAGCTTAATATCCGTTAGGCTTTTCACCGGATTAGGATAGACCCTAGATTAGAAGATCTTACTATATTTTAGACCCGTTACAGAACATATAAATACAAAGTACTTCCTTTTAGATTAACTAACGGGCTAGCTATATACTAGCGGTATATAAACGATATACTCTTTAACTACCTTAACGACTTCTATACGGCCTACCTAGATAATATTATAATCTACTTTAAGAATAAGTTAGAACACGAGGAGTATATCTATAAAGTCCTATAATAACTCCGCGAGGCCAGCCTCTAGGCCAATATTAAGAAATTAGAATTTAGTGTTAAGCGTATAAAGTACCTAGGTTTTATTATTAGTATAGACGGAATTAAGGCTAACCTAGAGAAAACGGCCGTAATTAACTAGTGGATACCCCCACGGACTATAAAGGGGGTGCAATTATTTTTAGGTTTCTGTAACTTCTACCAACACTTTATTAAGAACTACAGTAGGATTGCCTAACCTCTTAACCGCCTTACTAGGAAAGACTAGCCATTCTACTTTAACGCCATATATATGTAGGCCTTTAATAAGCTTAAAAAATGGCTAGTATTAGCTCCCCTACTTGCCCACTTTAACCTAAAATGGCCCTTAATGCTAGAAACTAATGCCTTAAACGGCGCGATAGCCGGCGTTTTCTCCTAGAAGCAACTAAACGTAGAATAGCACCCTATTATTTACTATTTAAAGACTATAATAGATGCTAAGCTAAACTACCACATCTATAATAAAGAAATGCTGGCTATTATCTCTAGCTTTTAGCACTGGCGTGTATAGCTAGAGGGGACCCCTAAGCCTATTAAGGTAGTTTTAGATTATAAGGCCCTAGAATACTTTATAACAACTAAGGCCCTTACAGCCCAGTAGGCACGCTAGGCGGATATCCTATCTTAGTTTAACTTCTTAATTATATATAGACCAGGCGCTATAAACCGTGCAGATGCTCTTATAAGGCGTAAATAGAACCTAGGTAACTAGGCGGTTGTAAAGATCTTATTATAGACCTAGACATTACTATAACTAAGCACCTTAACCCTTAGATATAGGCAGAGCTAAATACAGACCCTTTAGATGCTAAGATATGTCCTATTAACTCTACGGAACTTAACCTTATTAATAAACTGCTGTAGGTAAACCGTACAGCCCCTTCTCTATAGGAGTACCGCGAAAAGGTAAAGAATGCTACTAGCCTATAGTCCCTTAAAAACAGACTGCTTAAGTACTAGGAACGGCTAGTAGTAGTAGAGGAACAGAATTTATAGACTTAGCTTATTGCCGAAGTATATACCTAGGTCCTTACAGCCTACCCCAAAAAGAATAAGACCCGCAAAATTATTAATAACCGATACTACTGGCCCGGAATAGTTATAGATATTAACCGCTATATACAGAACTATAATAACTACCGTAGGTCTATAATTCTACGGGATAAGACTCTAGGACTATTAAAGCCACTCCTAATACTAGAACGCCCCTAGTAGTATATCTCTATAGACTTTTATAAGCTGCCTATAGACCGTAACGGATATAATATAGTAATAATCCTAGTTAACCGCTTTAGTAAGCGCCTGTTCTTAATACCCTGTTATAAGGATATTAATACTAAGGAGGTAGCCTAACTATATATCTATTATATCTACCGAATTTACGGACTACTAGATACTATTATATCTAATTATAGGCCGCAGTTTATATCAGCCTTCTAGAATAAATTTACTTAGATCCTTAGTATTAAGCTAAAGCTTTCCATAGCATACTATCCCTAGACAGACGGTTAAATAGAGATTATAAATTAATACTTAGACTAGAGGCTCCAGCCCTTTATTAACTACTTCTAGAATAACTAGGGCAAACTACTACCCCTAATAGACTATACCCAGGCAACCCTACCCTATAACTCTACGGGATTTGTACCTATTTAGCTAAAAATAGGATACTTACCCTATATAAGCTTTAACTGGAAAAGACCAGAGGGGCCATAGACTATACGCGAAAAACCATCTTATAAGGAAGTCCAGTAATACGCTAAACGCTTAGAAGAAGCCTAGATAGTAGCCTATACAAATCTAGAAAAGGCCTAGAGATTAATAGAATAATAGGCAAATAAGCACAGGCGCGAGCCTGACTTTACTATAGACAATAGGGTCTAGGTTATAATAAAGAACTAAAAGACAGAACGGCCTAGCCGTAAGCTAGACTATAAGATAGTAGGACCGTATAAGATCTTTAATAAAGAAGGCAACTTATATAAGGTTAAGCTCCTAGACTTAATTAAAGTCTACCCTATCTTTTCGCTAGATAAGCTATGGAAGGCTACAAATAACCTACTACCTAGATAAAAGAATAAGCCTCCCCTACCAATTTAAGTTAATGGCGACAATAAATAGGAAGTTAATAAAATACTAGCCTATAAACTAGTACAAGGAACGCTATAATACTATATTTAATAGAAAGGCTATAATTTAGACCTAACCTAGTACCCTACCTAAAACTTTATAGGCTGCCTCTAGAGGCTTAAAGAATTCTATAACTAATACCTTAATAAACCCAGACCCCTAAAGTACCTTAATAAATAAATGGAGTGCTAGTATAGTGAAGATAATAGGCTGCCTATTAAGTATAAAGATAAGAATACCCTACGGATATAATACGGATATACAAAGCCTAAGGGCAGGCTTTTTTGGAGGGGGGGTAATGTTATGGCGCTAGTGGAAAACGGTGGATCTTGGCAGACGTGGATTATAGTAGACGCGAGTCACATGACTTAAGGACCGCATAAAATATCAAGCGGCGCTGCTATTCTTCTCCTTTCTTTCTCTAGCTTTGGATCCTCGTTTATAGACAATCCAATCGTACAGGCTTGCATGCGACCCTCTTGCCGTGCTCGTGCCTCAATTGACTGAGTCGCTAATATCAGCCTAGTTATATTTATTAAACTTAACCCTCCATATTAAGGCCTAATTTAGTAATACTAGCTCTACCACTATTAAAAAGTCTCTAATTGCTTAGTCGCCATACACGTCTAGTAGCTTAATCTTTTTATAGTTATTATATATCTTCTTTTACTGCTATAGCCAGGCCTTAAAGTTCTAGTTCCTTAGGCCCTTTTTAACCTTAGCGTACTAAATAGATAGGTAGAACTAACATACTATATTAGTAGGGGCAACTCTCTCCTTAAAAGCCACTAGGGTATTATATACTAAGCTAATACCCAGTATATAGGTATTAAGGTTCCTAGTTACTATACTAGTAATATAGCTTTGCAGAGAGGTCAAAGCTATCTTCTTTCTCTTATATATCCTTCTCTACTATTTTATATCTCTTATAGAGAATTTAAAGCTCGTCCTTCTTATTCTTAGAGAGAGTTATATAAAAGGTTATTCCTACCTTTATATCTTAAGGCCTAGAAAAGGCTAGTTTAATTAATTAGGGTAATATATCCTATTTGGTTAAGGGGTTAATATATTCCTATACGTCTTCTATTTAAGCTTAAAGTTTAATAAGGTTAATCTATTTGTCCCAGTTAGCTTAACTTAATAATATTACCATTATGGTAATAGTCTGGGTAGGTAGTTAAGAAGTTATATTAAAAGGTACTTATAGGAAAGATAAAGGATTTAATAAGGGGTATAATTAATTAAATAGGGGTAATATAGTAAGTAACCTGGGCTTATAACTATTAACTAAATATTTATACACCAATTATAGAAAATAAATAAGGACTCTGTCTATGTCACGGGACACCTCCATAACACCTTACACACATCCACCTGTTTCCACCGTCTCGACCTCCATATTAACAACTCAGTTAATTAAGGCACATAATAGCAATCTAAGACAATTTGCCATTACGTAACGGCAATCTACGGCAATTTACTGTCCTCTACTATATTCCGCCATATTCTGCTAAGTTTTACTAGGACTATAACCTAAAGCCTATTCTACCCTATACACGTATTAACTAAGCAACTAAGTTAACAATATATACCCCTTTCCTCCCGTTTCCTTACCTTCTTTCCTTACATAACATCTTAACTTTATTACACAGTTTATGTATATAGCTTAATAATATCTACTTTACTATATATTATTGTCGCTTATACTTACTCTATAACATTATATTACATTAAACCATATACTCCATCCTACCCTAACTAACATGTAGAATAACCTAGAAACCCCCTTATTTACAAACAACTTATATGCCCTATTTACCAAATAAATAAGAAGTCTCTAAAAGGCTTTTATGGACGCTCTTACCTAATAAGAAGCTTAATATTACAAAATAGTCCAATCCCTAAGAAAGGAAGTTAAAGAGATTTATTATAACCCACTATCTACTACACCGTTACCCCCACCTATCCCTACTAGTATTAACCTATAAATACTAAATAAGAAGAACGTATCTAGAACTAACTCCTTAACCCCAAATTTGCTAGTTAATGCCCCTAAAAAAAAGGTTATTTAAACACCTCCCTAATCCTCCCGCCTATTCTAGTAAGAGAAGTAAGCTATACTCTTTCCTTAACCAACTTTAGAATAAGCTAAACAGCAATATTAATTGCTACCCTACCCCCAACAGTTAACTTCGCTACACTATAAGCCGCCTAAAAGGAGATGCTGTGGATACTATATACCCATTCCAGCCAAGTATAGTAGAGGAACTAGTTACTATACTAGAAGCATCTTATAGCGACCCTAACTAAGTTACTATATTATAAAGGAAACTAAATAAGATGATATAGGGTTCCAAGAACTTCCTATTATACTTTACTAAATTCTACCACTATACTAAAGAGACTAGATAGAACGAACCCGCCTTAATTAATTGCCTAGTAGAATCTCTAAACCCTAAATTAAAGGCATTTTTTATAGGATTTAAACTGCTAGGTACTATTACTGCCTACACCAATATTATTAATGGCCTATATAACAACTTACTACGCCTCGCCCTAAAACATACACCTTAATACTCTACCCCCTAACCGCCTAAGACCCGTAAGGACTTAGACGCTATAGATATTAACATTAGGACCCTTTCCTATGCCCTAAAAGGATCTACTAAATAAGAGTAACGCATTAAATATAGCCTCTATTTTAAGTATGAAAGCAATGCTTATATCTCTAGCTACTACTCCATCCCTTTCTAAAAGAATTTATAAACAGCCAATACTAATAGCCGTTTACTACACCAGTCCTCTAGTTACCGCCCCTAATTTTTACCTAGTTCTAGCCCCATATCTAGTAAGCACCACTTATAAGGATAAAGTTATAACCAACGTTCTAGAGGAACCCCTTCCTACTTATTACTAAAAGGCATGTCCTAAAGTTAAGTTGCTCTCTAGGACAGCTATATTACGGGATCTTATTAAATGCATTAGATGTTGCAAAACCTAACTCTTAGGATTGTAGTATAACTATTAACTACCGTCTTTAGCAGAAAGGTTAATAGGCTAACACTTAAGTCCTAATTAATATAGGAGCTAGCGGCATAGGATTTATTAATAAGATCTTTATATAAAACAATAGGTTTACCCTAACACCCTTTAACCGGTATATTAACATATTTGGATTTAATAGTAAACGCACTATTTTAGGCTGTATTACTTATATAGCAGCTCTAAGACTCTAATACCTAAACCATAAAGAATTAATTAAACTCTTTATAACTACCCTAGATTACCTAGTAATCCTTAGACAGCCATAGATAAAGCTATATAAGGTAACCATTAATTAGGATAACCTTAAGCTTCTATTTACCGCCTCCTATTATAAGCAGAAGTGCTTTATAACTTACTGCTTAAGCCCTAAACCAAAATCTAAAAAATCCACTAAGATTTACTAGTCTAAAATTCCTACTAATATCCACCCTATACCTAAAAAGTCCACCTAATTCCACCAACCTAAGAATTCTACTAAATTCTACTAACCTAAGAATTCTACTAAATTCTACTAACCTAAGAATTCCACCAAATTCTACTAACATAAGATTTCCACTAACGTCCACTAAGAACCCAGAAATTACACTAGACCATATAAACCAACTCTAACTACTATACCCCAAACTAAGCAGAAGTCTAAGCTTAACATATAAAGATACTAGAAGAACTAGTATTTTACTATAAAAAGGATACCTAAAGAACTTAAACCCAAATCTAATACTAACTCCGCACCTAACACTAAACCTAAAACTATATAAGAAACTAAGGATAATCCAAGCCCGCTTAATACCTTAGATATTTACATAATTGGAGCTACCCTATTAGCACAACTCGCCAGGAAACCTAAATACACAATCTTTACTATTATAATGGCCGGTATTAAAAAGGCATACTAACCTTGCCATAAAAGTACCAGTATGCCACTATAAGCACCTAAAGGTATTCTTATAAAAGGAAGCTAATAAGTTAGCGGAACACCAACCATATAACTATAAGATCGTACTTAAAGAAGGAAAACAGCTAGGATTTAGACCCCTATACAAAATATCCTAAAACAAACTTAAAGTACCATAAAAGTACTTAGATGAGTACCTAAGTAAAGGATTTATTAGAGTAAGCTCTTCATCTATAGCTGCACCTATAATCTTCATTAAGAAACCTAGCAGCAGTCTACGCTTCTGTATAAACTACTAAGCTCTTAACGCTATTACTATTAAGAATTAGTACCCACTCCTGTTAATTTAAGAGACACTAAACTAATTAAGTAAGGCTTACTACTACACAAAACTTAACCTTATCCACGCATTTAACCGCCTCTATATTATAAAGGGAGATAAATAGCTTACCACATTCCGTACTAGATACAGACTATTTAAATACTTAGTAACGCCGTTTAGCCTTATAAACGCCCTAAGTTCGTTCCAACACTTTATAAATAATACCCTATAACCTTATCTGGACATTTTCTATACTGTTTATATCAACAATATCCTAGTATATAGTAATAACCTAACTAAATACAAGAAACACATTGACCTTATCTTAAAAGCCCTGCATAAAGCTAGCTTATAATTAGATATAAACAAGTATAAATTCCATAAAACGGAAGTCCTATATCTTAGACTTGTCATTTCTATAAACAGTATATAAATGGACCTAAAGAAGATTAAAGTAATTGTAAACTAGTAAGATCCTAAGAATGTTAAGGATATAAAAGCCTTTATAGGATTCGCTAACTTCTTGTAACGGGACTAGCCCAGTTACAGTAGGAATGTCTCGGTGAAACACTCGACAGATAAATTCCGACACTTTGATCAAATTCTGCCAAATTCTACCAAGTTAATTAAATTCTGCTAAATTCCGCCGACTTAATCAAATTCCACTAAATTCCACTAATGTAATGGAATTTAGTCAAAACCTATTACAACCTACGTGTGTATGTGCCTATGCGTCTACTGCTAAGACTCCTGAATATTTAGTTACAAGCTTCCTATATTCCTTTCTCTTCTTCACACAACGTCTTATTCCTAGCAAGAGCTATATACCCTTAGATTTAGATAGAATTTATACTATTCCTTTAAATCTTCCCTAAGGTCTCTTCGCGCCCTTATATTATATTATATTAAAACAACTACTATTAAAATAGCAAACGAACTCGAATCCCCTACGTTAACAAGCATTATAGCCCTAGTTAGGGAACAGTTAACTATAATGTAACAGTCCTTTATAGAAGCCTTAGCCCAATAGTAAGCAACATTAGAAGCTTAATACTAGCAATTAATTGGAGCAATCCGCGAAGAACTCTATAACCTTAAGGCACTTATATTAGAGACCCTAATAATAACACCTATAGACAAGATCGAAATAACTATATACGAACCCAGCCTGTTAAATGCGAACCCTAAACTAGTAATAGTAGCTTAACTTATACCTATAATAAACCTAGTACCTACTATGAAATTAAAAAGGCTTCCTAACCCTCTAATATTTAATAAAAACCAAAATAACCTACGTCTCTTTATAACTAAGCTCTGTCTTAAACTTTTAATAAACTATAACTAATACCCTATTAAAGCTAGCAAGATTAGCTATAGAATGTCTCGTTTAAATAAAGACGCTATATAAACTATGGACCTATTCTTCCGCAATAGCACCTTTGTTAATTTTAAAATCTTTATCTCTTTATTAGAACGAATATATAATAACGCCAGCCGCAAATATACAGCTGTTACTAAACTTAAAAACCTATAATAATGGAACTGAGATTTTACTAGCTTCTTTTTAGAATTTCTAGGCCTTATTAGCGAACTGGATTAGAATAAAGCCGCTAAAGTTGCTGCTCTTTGACGAGCTATTTTAGATAAAATTAGAGTATAGTTAGTAGGTAGGGAACTGCTAAAGGACCTACCTAAATTTGCTACAATATGTTAATAAATTAATAAGGACCTTTAATATAACAAATAAACTTATTCTCTAAAGCTAACCACGCCTTATATTCAAGACCCCACAAAACCAATATATACCCTAAAGCGCGACCCTTATCTAAAACCTATGCACGACCCTATGGACCTTAACGCCACTTAATCCTACGCACCCTTAGGAACTAATAAATAAAGAACCTGAGCCATAAATAGAGAATGCTTTAGATATGGTAGAAAAGGATATATCTAAAGGAATTGCTAAACTCACCCTTTTAAAAAAGTCCGCCGTAGTTCCTCCTGGTCTTTAAATCGCACTTGTTCTTTAAGCTGTACTCACTCCTTAACTTATACTTATTCTATAAATTATACCCAGTTATTATAAAGCATTTTACCCTTAGCTAACTTAGAAAACAAATCATCCTAGGGCTAAGTTACGCCTTAGGACAAGAAGTGGAAGAGCATAAGTGTTTAGGCTCTTCCAGCGCTAATACATAACATAACTCCCTTAATATACTTAGCGAAATTTAAATACTTAGAAAATAGAAGGAGGTATAAATCCTTATAGATAGTGGAGCTACTAGTATAGGCTTTATTAATACAAACTACACGAAAACCTAACGCCTAAATTTAAAGAAACTTAATAAGCCTTAAGGCCTATAAGGCTTTAACAGCAAACCCTTAATATATGGCGAATTAACGCACTATGCTCTTATAAAAATGCAGATAGGTGAACACCTTAAATACGTTTCCCTATTTATAACACCTCTAAAGCAATATAAGATAATACTTAGACATAGATGGCTAAAATAACATAACCCTTTAATTAGCTGGGTTAAAGAAACACTAAAATTCCGCACGACCTACTACTAAAGTTATTACTTAAAACACTACCTGCCCTACAAACATGCACAAGATTATTTAAATTTAATATAATATAAACTGCCCCTGCCACGGACCCTAAACCAAAACAATAAGACTATAACTGCCAATTATAGTAAAGAATGCGAAGACATTACGCTAAAACCTCTTAAATTTTATATAATACAAGCCACACCTTTTGTTTTATTAGCAAGAAAATAAGATTATAAAATCTTCGCTGTAACAATAGAAGATATTAAGAAAGCGCTAGAACCAAAGTAGTATATTAACCCTTAACCTCTTATACCCAAGGAGTACCACAATCTAATTAATGAGTTTAAAAAATAATTTATAGACCAGCTGCCCCCGCATTAGGATAAACACGATTTTAAGATAGAACTTAAACCTGGTATAATACCAAAGTTTAGTCTACTATACAGAATATCACAAGAAGAACTGCTTATAATACAATAATACCTCAATAAGCATCTAGAAAAAGGATTTATTCGCCCTAGTTAATCTCTATTTGCCTCCCCTATACTATTTATTAAAAAGCTAGGAGGAGGCTTAAGATTCTATGTTGATTACCAAGTCCTAAACACAATTATAATTCAAAACTAATATCTAATCCCCTTAATTTAAGAGACGCTTAACCGCCTAGCAAAGGCATAATATTTTACAAAACTTAATATAGTCGCTGCCTTTAATTGAATTCGCGTTTAAGAAGGAGATAAGAAGTATATAGCCTTTTGTATATAATGGAGACTCTTTAAATACCTAGTAATGCTATTTAGTATAAAAAACGGTCCCAGCACGTTTTAGCAATACATTAATAATACGCTTTATAAATTCCTTAATATATTTATCACCACGTATATCAATAATATCTTAATCTACTTGTCTTTGCTTTCTAAGTATTAAAAACATATCCAAATGGTCCTTAAACATCTGCAAGATGCAGGTTTATAATGCAATATTAAAAAATGCAAGTTCTATACGTCCAAAGTTATATACCTAGGCCTAATTATATCCTGCAACAGAATTAAAATAGACCCTAAAAAGGTCGCTGCGGTTATAAACTAGGGAAGCCCTAGTAATATATAAGACATTTAAAGATTCCTAGGATTCGCAAATTTCTATTATTAATTTATTAATTAGTTCTTAAAAATTACCTAATTGTTAGTAAACCTAACAAGAAAGAATATAAAATTTAAATGGACTGCCAAATATAAATAAGCTTTTAATGACTTAAAACAATGCTTTATAATCACTCTAATTCTTACCCACTTTAACCCTAACCTTAAATGTGTTATTAAAACAGACTTGTCTAATTATGCCCTAGGGGGAGTATTATTATAATATAATAAGAACGGTGAGCTACGTCTAGTAGCCTTTCTCTCTTAAAAGCTCGCCTCTGCTAAATTAAACTATAAGATATATAATAAGGAACTGCTTATAATTATTAGATGCTTTAAACAATAGCGTCCAGAACTTAAAGGATTGTTGTTTCTAATATGCATATTAACAGACCACAAAAACCTACAGTACTTTATAACTATAAAGCAGTTAATACAGCGCCAAATTTATTAGGCCGAATACCTCTTACAATTTAACTTTAAGATTACGTACTAACTAGGCAAACTTAATTAGAAGCCTAATACATTAATAAGACAATTACAAGACTTACCTATAAACGCCTTAAACGAATAAATTACGAATTAATTACGGATTTTATTGCCCCCTAAACGTTTTAAGAAACTATATCCTATATTCCCAGACACAGAACTTAACAGAAATGAATTAGAAATTAATAAATAGGAAATGGAAATTAATAAGCTAATGGAATACAAATATAAGAATAATGTATGGATAGTAGATATAATGAAAGCAATTTAAACAGGAAAACGATAGTATAAAGATATTACACTCACCAAATGCAAAATTTGTAACAATCGACTATACTATTAACAGAAGATGGTAGTCCCGAATTCCAAACCCTTACGATTTAAGATACTTAAATTTATATATAATTCCCCTGTAGCAGGACATCCTGGCTATGCAAAGACTTATAAGATTATTTAACGAGCATACTACTAGCCTATAATGCATGACTACGTATAAAAATACGTTTGAGTATGCAGAACGTGCGTGCGTGGAAAGACCTCTTATATAAAGAAGTAAGGAGTACTTTAACCGTTACCAATTCTAATATAAAGATGGCAAGATATCTTAATTAACTTTATAGTCGACTTGCCTAACAGTAATAGGTTTATAAATGTTATAGTAGTTGTTAACCATCTTATAAAAATGCGATATATGATTCCTATAGACTTAATTAATGCAATATTAGTAGCCGAATGTTTTGTTAAGTATGTCTTTAAGCTACACAGATATCCTAATATAATAATATCCAACCACAGAAGCCAGTTCGTTTTAGACTTCTAGCAAGCTTTATATAAACAATTAAGCATTTAAATATAACTCTTAACTATATTTTATTAAGAGATAGATGGCTAAACTAAAATCGTGAATGCAATTATGGAACAATACTTATAAATATACTACTCCTACCTGCAAAATAACTAGGAAAAATGGCTGCCTTTAGCTAAGTTTACCGTAAATAATACAATAAATATATTAATAGGCGTAATGCTGTTCTACGCAACCTACAAATAAGACCCTTAACTTGGATTTAAACTATAACCTAAAATTAACACAATAGGACCCACGATTAAATGGATTCAGTTAATTAACATATATAACTTTGCTAATTAAATAAAGCAGTTAATGGAACTATTATAAAGTAAATTAATATACGCTTAAATATTATAGGAATGGCATGCGAATAAAGGACGAGCTCCTGTATAGGACTTTAAGGAAGGTAATATAGTCTACCTAAATATATAAAACCTAAAGACTTAACGGCCCTTAAAGAAACTTAATTAGAAGTTTATGGGCCTATACCAAATTAAGAAGAAACTAAGCCCGTACGCCTATAAGCTTAAACTACTAACTAAGATAAAAATACACCCAACATTTTACGTAAGCTTGTTATAACCTTTAAAAGATAATCCTATAACTTATAAAGTGCCGCCACTACCTCCTATAATTGTTGCCAATGGTAATGGTTCTTACTTTATTAACTTAATTAATAATATACAATAGAAACCATAATCTAAACAATTTAAACTTCTTATTAAGTGGGAAGGATATAAAACATAAACCTAGGAAACCTATAACCAGATTAAGGCTAACGCGCCTGCCTTAGTAAAAGAATTCCATAAAGACCATCCTTTGCGGCCTACTCTGGCTAGATAGATATAATATAAAGGTAAACAATTACTACCTAATATAAATATATAAAACACAATAGCAGGAAACTTAAAATTAAAAAGAACTTAAAATACATTATAACGCTTATAACGCGATAAGTTATAAGTTCTTAACTAAATTAAATTATTTTGGACCTTTGGCTAAAGGGGGGGGGGTACTATAACAGGACTAGCCTAGTTATAGTAGGAATGTCTTAGTGAAACACTTAATAGATAAATTCCGACGCTTTAATTAAATTCTGCTAAATTTCGCTAACTTAATTAAATTCCACCAAATTCCACTAATGTAATGGAATTTGGTCAAAACCTGTTAAAACCCGCGTATATACGTGCCCACGCGTCTGCTGCCAAGACTCCTAAATATTTAGTTACAAGCTTCCTATGTTCCTTTCTCTTCTTTATATAACATCTTGTTCCTAGCAAGAGCTATATACCCTTAAATTTAGATAGAATTCATACTATTCCTTTAAATCTTCCCCGAAGTCTCTTCGCGCCCTTACACTTCTACTAATGGTTTATTAATAACTTCTCCGCCCTAGTTTTACCCCTTATAGCTCTAACCTAAAAGAATAAAACCTTTATCTTTAATAAGGAATATAAGAAGGCCTTTACCTATCTAAAAGTTATATTTACTACCGCACCTATACTTTAATACTTTAACCTAAACCAAAAGAGTGTTATAGAAGCTAACCTATCTAACTACATTACCAAAGGCATTTTGTTTTAGTATAATAAGGAAGGAGTACTACACCCTATAGTATACTTCTTAAAACAACTAAGCCTAGCTAAATATAACTACAAGATCTATAATAAGGAATTATTAGCTATTATTAGACATTTTAAACAATAGCAACCTAAACTAAAAGGCGCCGGATTTCTAATTAAGGTCCTTAGCGACTATAAGAATCTACAGTACTTCACAACCACAAAACAGCTAAGTTATTGTCAAGCCCGCTAGTCAGAATATCTATCTCGTTTCCAATTCTCAATTACGTACCGCCCAGGCGTTCAAGGTCAAAAACCTAATGCCCTAACCTAAATGACGAGTTTATCCAAGAGACACTCAAGCTAATTTAAGATGGCGTTAGACACTCTAAAAAGATCTCTCTAAGTAAATATAAAGCTTGCGGAGACCGCTTGTACTACCGGAACCGCCTAGTTGTACCTAACCACAATAAACTTAAGCTCAAGCTTCTTAAACACATATATAACTTACCAGTAGCCGGCTACCTAGGCCGTGGAAAAACCCTGGAACTACTCCAACGGGAATACTACTGGCCAAACATACACAATATAATACAAAGGTACATTTCTAGCTGCTATATCTACTAATGAGCTAAAGCTTTATATAAGACGTATAACGGCCTTTTAAAGCCACTGCCTGTTCCAGACCAACGATGGAAGGATATCTTAATTAACTTTATTATTGATCTCCCTATAAGTAAAGGCTGCATAAATATTATAGTAGTTATAGACCAACTATCTAAGATGAGACACTTAATCGCCTGCCCTAATATATTAACACCTGCCATTGCCCAACTGTTCCTGGATTATATATAGAAACTCTATAAACTCCCTAAAATAATTATCTCCAATAAAGGCCGCCAGTTTATCTTAGTGTTTTAGAAAGAACTAACTACCTAACTCCGCATTAAAGCACTGTTATCTACAGCGTATTACCTAGAAATGGATGGTTAAATAGAACATGCAAATGCTATTAGTGTGGTTTTGGATAAGCCTTATTGCGATAAGTCTTGGCATACTCCAAAAAAATTTCAGTTGCCTTCTTCTTCTTTATTATCGTACAAATATAGCTTTAGAAGTGGGATCAGAAGCTCTTGACTCTATTAATACCTCTAAATTAAAAAATATAAGAGGTCGCTTAGCTCTTTTAACATGGGAGCATACCTATCCAGCAGGCAGTAACAAGCCTGTATAAAATAAAAAAGCCCGTCTTCTATTCTATTGTAAATACTGCACTATAGAGTTATACGCTGCATAGTTAACTTCTAACTTTTAAAACCACTTGGCATTAAAGCATAGCATTATGGTTAGGCCTAAAACTAGTTATATAAAGGAAGCAATACGGGATTAATTAAAAGACCTTTACCTTAAAGCGTCGTCTTAAAATAAGATAGAAGAGCTAGATTTAGAAGTACTCTAAGCGGTCCTAAATAAGGAAGTTATTAATAAGGCCCTTATTACATTAATTATTGTACAAAACTTACTATTTTAGATAGTTAAGTGGCCAGAGTTTTATGTCCTTTTACAGTTAATTAATCCTAAAGTAGACGGCTATATAACTATAGCCCATTTAGCAGTTAATAAAAAGATTTATAACTTATAGCTATTACAAAAGGATATTATATAAAAGAGGCTGTAGTCTGCACTAATAAGTATTTATCTCTCTGTTAATATCTAGACCTCTCTAAATAATTACCTTCTTTTTGCAATTTGCGGCCATTTTATTAATAGCCAGGAAAAGCTTATAAACGCTCTCCTTAGCCTTTATACGGTAGCCTCTTATAGTAGGGACGAGCAATGGAATACTCTTCTTTTAGTGCTTAAAGACTATAGGATTATATAAAAGCTGGGTGCTATTGTATCTAATAACTATACTGCAAATAATAAGCTCTATTATATAATAAGCGACTAGCTTCTCTAGGAAGAGGGAATTGAATGGAATCCTACCTATTAACAGATCTGCTGTTAGGGTTATATTCTAAACCTTACTATACAGGCTTTCCTTTTTAAAAACTTAATTAGTCTTAATAATATTAAGTTATATAAAGAAGGAAAAGATTTAGATCTAAAAAAGGAGTAAGAGAAGAGCGATATATCCCAGAAACTTGGTGCACTTAGAAAGCTTTATAACATTACTATATATACCCATAGCTTAGCTGGTTATATAAGGGAGTTTAAAAGTCTTATAGGGAGAATAATTCCACTTAATAATTATATAAGATGGAATAGCTAGTATCTTATACTCAGCGTAGCAATTTAGAAAGAGTCTGCCCTTAATACGTATACTAAGCGTAACCTTAATACACTTAAAAAGGACTATCTTAGTCTAAAGGACTAGGAGGCTCTTTATATAATAAAAAAATTCTTTAAATATTCTACTAGGTAACCCTAAAATACTAAGGACACAAAGCAATGCTTAGGGATATACTCTTTATAATAGATATTATAATTAAACACAATAAATCCTAGGTTAGTCTATCTCCCTTTTCTACTTCTTAATTTAGCTAATATTATATAATAGAAGGAGTATATATCTGATAAGAAGTTCTCTAAACGCATTAAAAATGCCTAGAACACCTTTAATAGGTATTACCATAAAATAGATAACTCGCCCCTTTATGCCGCTGCACTTATTCTTTATCTAGCCCGTTATACAAGATATATTAAGCAGGTTTAGAAAAAGAAGTAGCGTAAGCCTGTATTTAACAGCGTTAAAGAGCTTTAGGAGAGATATTAGAATAAAAGTTCTACGCCCAGAAGTATGTTATTATATAAAAAGCTAGCTCTAGCTTAAGACCTTAACGAATTTAATAAGATTGCCGAGGATCTTAATAGTATAGTATTTTAACCAAAAAGTTAGGATAAGTATAAGGACTTTATCTCTGAGATACTATATAAAATTTCAATAACTGCGCTTTAGTGGTGGTCTTAAGAATAATAATAAAAGCGCTGGCCACGGCTCTTGCTTATAGCAATTGAAATTCTCTTAATTCTAGCAATGTTAGCGACTCGGTCAATCAAGGCACGAGCACGCAAGAGGGTCGCGCAAGCCTATACAATTGGATTGTCTATAAACGAAGATCCAAAGCTAGAGAAAGGAAGGAGAAGAATAGCAGCGCCGCTCAATATTTTATGCGGTCCTTAAGTCACGTAACTCGCGTCTACTATAATCCATATCTGCCAAGATCCACCATTTTCCACTAGCGCCGTAACATTACCCCCCCCTCCAAAAAAGCCTGCCCTCAGGCTTTATATATCCGTTTTATATCCGTAGGGTATTCTTATCTTTATACTTAATAGGCAGCCTATTGTCTTCGCTATACTAGCACTCCATCTACTTATTAAGGTACTTTAGGGGTCTAGGTTTGTTAGGGTATTAGTTATAGAATTCTTTAAGCCTCTAGGGGCAGCCTATAAAGTTCTAAGTAGGGTACTAAGTTAGGTCTAGATTATAGCCTTTCTATTAAATATAGTATTATAGCGTTCCTTATACTAGTTTATAGGCTAGTATTTTATTAACTTTCTATTTATCATCGCTATTAACTTAAATTAGTAGGGGAGGCTTATTCTTTTGTCTAGGTAGTAGGTTATTTATAGCCTTCCATAGCTTATCTAGTAAAAAGATAGGGTAAACCTTAATTAAGTCTAGGAGCTTAACCTTATATAAGTTGCCTTCTTTATTAAGGATTTTATATAGTTCTGCTATCTTATAGTCTAGCTTATAGCTAAGCCGTTCTATTTTCTAGTTCTTTATTATAACCTAGACCCTATTATCCACAGTAAAGTCAGGCTTACGTCTATACTTATTTACCTACTATTCTATTAATTTCTAGGCCTTTTCTAGGTTCTTATAGGCTACTATCTAGGCTTCTTTTAAGCGTCTAGCGTATTACTAGGCTTCCTTATAAGATAGTTTTTCACGTACAGTCTATAGGCCTTCTGGTCTATTCCAGTTAAAGCTAGTATAGGGTAAATATCCTATTTCTAGCTAAATAGGTGCAAACCCCGTAGAGTTATAGGATAGAGTTGCCTAGGCGTAGTCTATTAGGGGTAGTAGTTTACCCTAATTATCCTAAAAGTAGTTAATAAAGGGCCAGAGTCTCTAGTCTAGGTATTAATTTATAATCTCCATCTAACCGTCTATCTAGGGGTGGTATGCTATAAAAAGCTTTAGCTTAATACTAAGGATCTAAGTAAACTTATTCTAGAAGGCTAATATAAACTGCGGCCTGTGGTCGGATATAATAGTATTTAATAGTCCATAAATTTGGTAGATATAATGGATGTATAGTTAGGCTACCTTCTTAGCATTAATATCCTTATAATAGGGGATTAAAAACAGACGCTTGCTAAAACGGTTAACTAGGATCATTATTATATTATATCCATCACGGTCTATAGGCAGCTTATAGAAGTCTATAAAGATATGCTACTAGGGGCATTCTGGTATTAGAAGTAGCTTTAATAGTCCTAGGGTCTTATCTCGCGGAATTATAAACCTATAGCAGTTATTACAGTTCTATATATAGCGGTTAATATCCATAACCATTCTAGGCTAGTAGTAACGGTTACTAATAATCTTATAAGTCTTATTTTTTCCTAGGTAGGCCGTAGAGACTTAAGTATATGCTTTAGCAATAATCTATATCCATAAGTTCTATTCCTCTACCACCGCTAGCCGTTTATAGTACTTAAGAAGTCCATTTTTAAGGGACTATAGGCTTACGGCGTCCTTTGCCTTTTTACGGTACTCCTATAGAGAAGGGGCTATACAGTTTGCCTGCAGCAGTTTATTAATAAGGTTAAGTTCCGTAGAGTTAATAGGGCATATCTCAGCGTCTAAAAAGTCTGTATTTAGCTCTGCCCGTATCTAGGGGTTAAGGTGCTTTAGTTATAATAACGTTTAGGTCCATAATAAGATCTTTATAGCTATTTAGTTATCTAGGTCCTATCTACGCCTTATAAGGGCGTCCGCACGATTTATAGCGCCTAGCCGGTACATAATTAGGAAGTTAAACTAGGATAGGATATCCGCCTAGCATGCCTGCCAGGCTATAAGCGCCTTTGTTATTATAAAATATTCTAGGGCCTTATAATTGGAGACTACCTAGATAGGCTTAGGGGTCCCTTTTAGGTATACACGCCAGTGCTAAAAGCTAGAGATAATGGCCAGCATTTCTTTATTATAGATGTGGTAGTCTAGCTTAGTATCTATTATAGTCTTCAAATAGTATATAATGGGGTGCCATTTTCCGTCGGGCTGCTTCTAGGAATATATGGCAGCTATTACACTATTAGAAGCATCCGTTTCTAGCCTTAAGGGCCATTCTAGGTAAAAATAGGCTAGTAATGGAGCAGAGACTAGCCGTTTCTTAAGTTTATTAAAAGCCTATTTATACGCAGCATTAAAATAAAAGGGTTAAGTCTTTTTAGTAAGATGGCTTAGGGGCTACGCAATTCTGCTATAGTTCTTAATAAAGCGTTAGTAGAAGTTGCAGAAGCCTAAGAATAACTATATTCCCTTTATAGTCCTTAGGGGTTCCCATTAATTAATTACAGCCATTTTTTCTAGGTCTGCCTTAGTTCCATTTATACTAATAATAAATCCTAGGTACTTTATATGTTTAACACTAAACTCTAATTTTCTAATATTAGCCTAGAGACTAGCTTCGCGGAGCTGTTATAAAACTTTATAGATATGTTCCTTATATTCTAGTTTATCCTTAGAGTAAATTATAATATTATCTAGGTATGCTGTGCAGAAGTTATTAAGGTAGTTAAAGAGTACGTTATTTATATATTGCTGGTAAGTAGCTAGTCCGTTGGTTAGTCTAAAAGGTAGTACTTTATATTTATATAATCCATAGCGGGTCTAAAATATAGTAAAATCCTTAAATCTAGGGTTTATCCTAATTTAGTAAAAGGCCTGGGGGATATTAAGCTTTATAAAAATCTTAGCCTTACTTATATAGGCCAGTGTTTCTTTAAGTAAGGGCAGTAGATATTGGTCTTTATGGGTTATATAGTTTAGTTTATAGTAGTTAATACAGAAACAGAGTCCGCTGTTTAGCTTTTTAGTAAAGAGAATAGGTAAGGCAAAGGGGACTTGGCTAGGCTTAATAAAGCCCTTATTAAGGTTATTAATAATATACTACTTAGTGGCCCGTAGCTTGTTGGTAGATTACTAGCAGAGGGGGCTATAACTAAGGGTGTTTTCTTTATCAGACTTAATCTTAATCTTATAGTTATATAGTTAGTAAGGCGGAAGTATATTAGATACTGCCTTAGAGAACATATCCTTAAATTCCTAGTATTAGCAGGGTAGTTTCTGTTCCACTAGCTCCTTATTTATAAGCTTACTTTCCCTACTAAGCTAGTTATAGGCTAGGGCTTCCTTGTCTTTAATTATCTGGTAAATTTTATATAAGCTAGTTATAAAGGCAACGGTATTGGGCCATTTTAAGTTCTAGTAGAACCCTATGGCACCAATATAACAGATATTAACTAGTAGGAGGTTTATAGGTTTCTTTATAGACGTTCTATGGACCGTATTTTGCGGTAGAGTGTTTATAACCCTCCTTAGCTCCTATTCTATTTTCTATAAGTTATCCTTTTAGTCTATACATTTAGTAAAGCGTCCAATATTCCTTGCTGTTCTTTGTAGCTGTATAGGGCCTAAGCCAGCTGGCTTATTACTGACTTTCTGGGTTTCTAGTGCCGGTGGTACGATATTAGTAGTCTGGGGGCGGCGTAGTATACAGACCCGTTGCGAATTAAGCTGTATATCTTTCTTAAAGGCCTAGTCCCTATGTATAGCATTAGCCTGGTAAACGGTGTCTATCTATAGCCGCATAAGATTTTCTATTATAATACTAATTTCCTTTATAAAAGAAGGTATTAGGGGTAGGGTTTTGGGCCAAACAAACCATCTACTCTATATATTAAGCTATAAGCCTAGATAGGCTAGCCATTTTCTTTTTAAAATTATATTATGGCTTCCTAGGTCCGTAATAAGAAAGGGGACATTATACTGCCTTTATCCGTCTATACGGAGGTAAATCCATAAGATAGTTATAATGGGTAGTTCTATCCGTCCATTATACCCGTAAATAGGAATTAGTTTAGGCAGTTCCTTAAGGGGTATATTTAAAAAATCAGCCAGCTTTATAGTATACTATATATCTATTAAGGCAAAGGCATTTACTCTAGAGTTAGCCAAAGCAGAGGTTAAAACTTAATATCTATTACGGAATAAAGTATAAGGGATAGTATAGCTTCTTCCACTAACTAGCTAACCCAGATTAATATATAATATATTAATTCCTTTTAACCCTAGAGAGGAGTCTTACTCTAGGGTTCCTCTTTTTCCAACTCTATACTATCCTCCTAAATTAACAGAACCTTATTTATCTTTGCCGCTATTAGGCAGTCTTTTATAAAGTGGTTTTTCTGGCTATATAAGAAGCAGGCTCCTTAATTGCTAAGGGCCTGTATATAGGGGTTGCTATATATAGGTTAAGTATTCACCAAACCCACAGCGGGGCTAGCTGCACGGCTAGCTGCTAGGTTAACGGCAGGCGGTATAGTTAGTGCTGTAGGGGTTGCAGATCTTACTAGGGCGCTATGGCCCGTTCTTGTAATACTTAGGTTCTGGTTAGCAGAGCTTCTAGTCTTATACCGCTTGGCACGTGCCTTAATTTAGCAGAGGCCCTGGTTAATAGCTAGGCACTAGTCTATAAGTTCCTTTAGCGTCTATACAGTAGTATAAACCGGCAGCACGGCGCGCTATAGGTCTAGGGTAAGCTTATTAAAGAGGTCTAGCATTAAATCTTCTTAGGGGATTTAAGCCTATCCAGCTAGGTGTAGAAAGCGGGTCTAGAAGGCCAAGAAGGTCTCTGTCGTTTTTATATTAAGGGCTTTATAGTTAAGGCGGGCGTTCTGTATCTTAAAGGGGTCCTTATAAATAGAAGATAGGTAATTAATTATCTCTTCTCTAGAGAGGAAGGGGTTTACTAAGTCCTAGGCATATCGCGGACGTAGATGCGTCTATACGTCCCCACTAATACGGCCGAAGATGTAGGCCATTTTAGCTTAGGTAGTAGGGAAGTAATCTGTATTAACTTTAAGCTTGTCTTTTAGTTAAAGCTTCCAATTATTAAATATAGGGTTAGTTCCGTCTATAAGCAACAGAGGGTCCGCGACCTTTACGGACCACAATAATGCTAATACTATACGTTGGGCTAGGGCCTTAAGGACTATAGTAAGTCTCTAGGTGTCTAATAACTCCTTGCTAGGTGTAGGGGTGTCTCTGGTTTTAAGCAGCTCTTAAAGCCGTTTAATTTTGGCATTAGCTGCTGCAAGCTCTTCCTAGGGGGTTGAGACGGTGACTATTTCACTATTGGAGGTATTTGCGGGTCCTGCAGCGGCTTTACCAGCTGCTGTATTTCTTAGCATAGTGGTAGGGGTATTAGGTAATTTCTAGTGTTTGTTTATTTCCTAGGGGTTCTGGTCTATATATATCCTATTCTTAGGTTTCGCGTTCTATTTATGTTTTTGTGGTTCTTAGGGGTCTATCCTATCCTTAGGGATATATTTAAGTTCCTTCTCAGAAAAGAAGAGTGGTGACGAGCTTTAGATAATGTTAGCTACTTGGTTAATTAAGGCATGAGCACGGCAAGAGGGTTACGCAAGCCTGTACAATTAGATTGTCTATAAACGAGGATCCAAAGCTAGAGAAAGGAAGGAGAAGAATAGCAGCGCCGCTTGATATTTTATGCAGTCCTTAAGTCACGTAACTCGCGTCTACCATAATCCACGTCTGCCAAGATCCACCGTTTTCCACCAGCGCCGTAACAAGCAATAAGCGATGACCTAGAGAGAGTCTTTTTAGGAGGACGTTATATGGTATTATGGGACAGAATGCAGATAGATCCTAAAACTCTTAAGAAAACAGAGTGTTTAAAGAATTAGTATTAGAGAAGAATTACAAGAGAGATAGGGGATTTTTCTTTAAGTATTTAGCTATTATATAGTTAGGGGAGAGGTGGATAAGGACCCTATAATACCTTATATATTCCTACTGTAATATCCGCAATATCCGCAATATCCGCAATATCCACAAAATATCTACAATATCCGCAATATCCGTAATATCTGCTAAATTTTGCTAGAACCGTAGAGTCCTATTCTACCTAGTTGAGGTAGAAAAGCTCTGCACGGGCACTTTTATCCTTATCGATTGCGATATTTTATGCATTTTCTATTGGATAAGGATATTTTATGCTCGCTTATTCGCATGATCTAAAACCACACTAAATGCTATAATGGAACAGTATATTTAGATATACACGTCATATTTACAGGACAACTGGATAAACTGGCTTACATTTACTAAATTTACTGCAAATAACTCCGTCTTAGAAACTACAAAGGTCTCCCTATTTCTGGCTAATTATAGCCAGCACCCACAAATGGGTTTTAAACCCTTTAGTAATATTCCTTACCTAGTTTATTAAGCCTTATAAGTTATAAAAGTAAATAAATTTATAAAGAAGATAGAAGAACTATAAGAGTTCCTTACTAACAAAATAATATAGGCCTAGTCTATCTATAAAGCTGTAGCAAATAAGAACTAAACCCTAGTACCAGCTTACTAAATTAGTAACTTTATCTGGCTAGACGCAAGAAATCCGAACATAAAATAACCTACTAAGAAACTTAATTGGAAGAATGCCGGCCCTTATAAGGTTAAAAAAGTTGTCTCTCCTTATGCCTACCAACTAAAGCTCCCTAATACAGTTAAAATCCACCCTATATTCCATACGTCAGTCCTCTACCCTACCGCCCCTATATTAGACGCCCTACCTAGACAGATCTAAGACCCTCCCCTACTAGTTAAAGTGGATGGTAAGGATAAGTACCTTATTAAAAGAGTTAACAATATTAAGTATAATAAACGGAAATGCAAATATATATACCTTATGAAATGGAGAGGCTTTACTAAACCCTTATAGGAACCCATTGACTCTATAGGACTTATATAAGCCGTAGAAGACTTTTATAAACTCTACCTAGAACTACTACAGCCCTATCTTATAGAAGCTTAAGTTTAAAGGGGGGGTACTGTTATAGAATACCTCCATAACACCTTATACACGTCCACCTATTTCTACCGTCTTGACCTCTATATTAATAACTCAGTTAATTAAGGCACATAACAGCAATCTGAGGCAATTTACTATCACATAACGGTAATCTACGGCAATTTGCCGTCCTCTACTATATTCCGCTATATTCCGCCAAGTTCTACTAGGACTATAACCCAAAGCCTATTTTACCCCATGCATGTGTTAACTAAGCAACTAAGTTAACGATATATACCCCTTTCCTCCCGTTTCCTTACCTTCTTTCCTTACACAACATCCTAACTTTATCACACAGTTTATATACATAGCTTAATAATATCTACTTTGCTATATATTATTGTCGCTTATACTTACTCCATAATAGTCTATTAAAACATAGTTCTAAGACCTCTATATATATATAAGGAAAGGTATATAAAAGGAAAGAAAAGGAGGATAGGGGGTGGTAATAGAAATAAGGAGTAGGTGACCAAGTTAACAACTAACTTAATAACTAACTCAATAACTAACTTAGGGTACGTTCGGTTGCAAATCAGCTCCATATCATATTTGTTCAATCCGTGCGCCTTTTAGTGTCGTCCGTTTTGTAATTAGTGGCGGCTACTACCGCGGCCCATTTGAATCTGTAATTGAGT
>Ga0307507_10003263_pt1 | contig 31907 bp, 6 predicted proteins | sample 7_EM_MG_FD_207223 | JGI IMG/M metagenome (GOLD analysis project Ga0307507, IMG submission 207223) | Populus trichocarpa ectomycorrhiza microbial communities from riparian zone in the Pacific Northwest, United States - 7_EM | ecosystem: Host-associated > Plants > Roots > Unclassified | place... | reverse complement strand
AAAGAAATGCTGGCTATTATCTCTAGCTTTTAGCACTGGCGTATATAGCTAAAAGGGACCCCTAAGCCTATTAAGGTGGTTTTGGATTATAAGGCCTTAGAATACTTTATAACAATAAAGGCCCTTATGGCCTGGTAGGCACGCTAGGCAGATATTCTATCTTAGTTCCACTTCCTAATTATATATAGGCTAGGCGCAACTAACCGTACAGATGCCCTTATAAGGCGCGAACAAGACCTAGATAACTAGATTGCTGTAAAGATTATATTACGGACCTAAATGCTGCTATAACCAGAGCACCTTAACCCCTAAATATAGGCAGAACTAAATATAGACCCTATAAAGGCTGAGATATACCCTATTAACACTATAGAACTTAACCTTATTAATAAACTGCTATAGGTAAACTGTACGGCCCCTTCCCTATAGGAGTACCGTAAAAAGGTAAAGGATGCTACTAGCCTATAGTGTGGTGGGGTAAAATGTCCTATGCTTAGTGTCTTGGCATTTTCCTGTATATATTAAGCCTTCGGCTTCCCTCCTTCTTAGACATTACAAACCTACCGGAATACATTCTTTTCTTTCCTTTCTTACAGACTACTTTACTGATTACTTTTAACTAATTATAACCGACCAACCGACTGACTAACAGACAGACAGACAGACTAACTAACAGCATTATAACTTCCTATCTAAGGGACACCGTACCCTTCTACATTTTAGCATTCCACGTAGGGATGACGGCAAGCTCTTTAGATTAGAAGTCTAGTGCTACATACATATAAGACACGCAAGAATATATTACGACTACAGAAGGATAACTAGCTGCAGAAGAATGACCAGCCAGATAGACAAGACAGTAGTAGAGAAGCAAATAGTATTAGACAGTAAGGGGAACCAGGCAGTCCCTAAATAGAAAGACCGGAAAAGGCGGGACAGCTAGACTCTATGCATAGGCCAAAGAGTGTCTTGGAAAGATATAAGCAAGGATATTAAGCAAACCAGTAAGCTAGTTAGACAACTTTAACCAGCGCACGGATATGGCCAGAGCTTTATTAAGGATATAGAGACAATAAGCCAAGGACCAGTTAATTAAATAGAAACGAGACTTAAGGGATCTAGCAGCAGAGGAAGTTAGTACTACCCTTTAAGAACAGAGACAATACTAAGCAAGGTCGTAAGCACACGAGATTGGGTCTCTCCTTAAAAGCCTCCTGTTCTAGCTTAGCTTTATCTTCTTTTAAGTTATCTAGATTATATCAGCGGCAGCTTTAGAGGCATTCTGTGAAGAAGTAGATATAGGCAAGAGCGTAAGGCTTAGTAGCACCCTACTGCGCGGAATGATGGCAGACCAAAGCAGATAGACATATCGAGACCTAGTAGTGGCTATAGATAATAAAGACACCGTACTCTCTTAAGAAGACCAACCTCTAGGCGTTAAGAAGCAGCCAGAAGGAACAGAAGCCTATACTTCTTTTACTAAGTATAAACCAACACTAGGACGGCCATCTAGGACATCCTCTATTAAGACCACGGCCATATAAGAAGATCTACCGTAGCGTTTACCTGTAACACCTAGGACTGATAACCTTTAGCAGACAAAGGATAAGAGCTATAAGGACCACCTATAAGCTCCTAAGGAAGCTCTAGATGCACGTAACCAGTAGTTAACGGCTTAAAACAAGATCTATATTATAGTTCAGCCTATACCAGCCCTAGGAACTGTTAGAGCTCCTTACTTTATAGGACAGAACATATCGCAGTTTATTAAGTAGTACAAACAGCTATGCACCCAATATCGTATAACAAGTAAAGAGAAGCACTAGGGCCTTCTGGAGCACTGTGATTACTAGATAGGGATATAAATCTAAAGCCTACCTAAGTTTGTAATTGGTAATTAAACGGAGCTTATTAGAAAGCTTAGGACTAAGTATTAAACCAAGGACTACTACCAACGCATGGAGACACGAGACTTTGTGGAAGCTTTTATTCAAAAATCTACGGAATAACCAGGCGAATTGCGTTACTATGTATAAGACTTCACTACCATCTTAGATAAAGCGGTAGCCGTAGGAAACCTTACTAAGCAAAATAAGGGGTAGTTGTTTATATGAGGACTTCCTGTTAAATACCGCAGGCACGTAATAGAAAAGACAGGAGCTATAGCAGACGAGCCTAGCACCCTTGTATTTAAAAGACTAAAGGAGGCCGTAGAGTTAAGGATAGTAACTATAGAGGGCGCCAAGCAAATAGATGTCCTTTTAGAAGAAGACGCCCTAAATGTCTAGCTTGTACAGGAGCTATGGCAGTAAAGGGATAAGCTCGACCATAGGAGAGAAGGAAGGCTTCTGGACCCAGGTGTACACAAAGGAGCCCTAATACAGCAGCAGTCACCCCCTACTGTAGATTAGGAGATGGACGAAATAGTAAGCTAGTTAAAAAGACTAAGGTTAAGCAAGACGGAGCTTGTAGTAGCCGTATAGTTAATGCCGTTCCTTAACCAAATTCGAAAGGACCCAGAAAGGTTTACAATACTGCTAAATTAGGCTGCAGTTTAAAGCTTAGCATAAGGATATGGCCTAGTACTAGGATATAAAGACTAGCAGAATAGCACCTAAGCTCCCTTTACTCTGCAAGACTTTTAATATCTATACAATTTTTAATATCCGCAAGGCTTTTAATGTCCGTAAGATTCTACTGCCTTTAGACGGCCGCAGTGGGACATATGGGGTTAACAAGGTATGCGAGGATAAGGCCTGCAGACCTGTTTTAGATGCGGAGGAAGTTACCATTTCACCTAGTATGAATGCCAAGGGCTTAAGGATCTTATTCAGCAAGGATTTATATATCTATCTAATTAAGGAAGACTAGTAGCTAGAATATGTAAATAACCTAGACCTAAACTTCCGTAGCTCGGTAATAAAGGACAATTAAAAAGTATTAAGAACTGGCTTTATACGTACCAAGGAATAGACCCAGATGGACAGGCATATTAGAAAATAGAAGGACAAGGACAGATGCAGAAATAGGTCCCTGTAATATAAATAGATTTTACTGCTTTCTATAACGGAGTAATACTAAAGAATAGTAACGAAATACGCACGAGCTAGGAGGACTACTGTTAAGTACGGCCCACGGACTCTGTAACGCTCAGCCAGCAACGTCTGTAGACTCGCCTAGCCCCTAGAGACATCTATACAACTAAAACAACCGTTAAGCCGCAGGCTCTGCTATAGAAAAATGTTCGACTAGGAGATTACATCCAGGTTAGGTCACAGCCTATAGATAAGACAGCTAAAACTAGGAAAAAGAATAAACCGTCTAATCCTTAGAGATGGTTATAGAGACAGACGCTTAAGGCTAGCCATTAACCTGTAGGCTCTACAGTAGGCTCCGCAGCAGGCTCCGCAGCAGGCTCTATAATAGGTATAGGATGTTTGACTAGGGGATAGTCAAGTTCTAAGGTAGGGGAGGGGACGCAGGTGATAACCGTATAAAAGATTTCTATTTTATTTACTTAATTACTATATTTCCTAAAGCTCCTTTTCTTATTTACTTTCTTAATCACGACGCGTTAGTCGCGACGACCTACTATAAAGATATTAGTTTAGCTTACCGCCTGTCACCGAGCTAATAGCAATTTTCCATGCCCGGTACGGAAAATCCTAATTGGTCTATTTAGTAATAGAGCCGGTAAAACTCTACACTGCCCCTAGAATTTAATAATACACCAGATGCACTAGCTGCACAATAAGAACAGTATTAGGAGCCTTAATTAATTGCACAGATATAGAGCCAATTATACAATATAGAGATAGATATAGAGCTATACACAGAGCCTTAGCCAAACAACTACATAGAAGCCTTAATTAAATAACTGCACAGAAGCCGCGGTTAGTTAAAGAGTTGAATTAAGCCAGAGCCTTAATATTAGCACGTTACTAATACTAAATTAAGTTAGTTGAGTGTTGTTAAATTAGAGCCTTTAACTAGGCTAACCTTATTCCTTATTTAAATAACAAATAACTACAGCACAACTGTTACCGCTATCCGAATTCAGTACTGCACCAACTGCACAATAAAAACGGATACCGCGGTAAGGAAGGGACCTATTAGGTGCAGTAGTATAATATTATATAATAAGTACCGCGGAAACGGTAAAGTAGTATATAAAGAGGCACTAATAAAAGATATTTTGCAAGAGATTGTATATAGGGTATAGTTAACCATATTAAGCCTAAACCATCCTTATATAACTAAAGACAGAACTAGGCCGTATCTAGCCAGGCTAGTAAAGGACTATATTAAGGATTATAAAGGGAATAGGAATTGGATGTATAGGAACTAACGCTTCCCCTCCGGTTATTTTAATAAAGGACTATTATAGACATAAGGGCAAGGGATATATAATAAAGGTAGTTATAATAGCCAAGAAGCTGCCACTGGATGGCCTTAAAGATGTTAAGGACAACTTAGGCAAAGTATAGAACCAGCAGGACAATAATAAAGAGACTAAAAGTAGAAGACAATCCTAAGAAGGCTCTTAAGCTGGAAGAAGATTAAGGATATGTAAGTGTACTACCAATAGCCGGGGTAAAGAAGCAGCCATAAAAGCCTAAGGATGCGCTAAAGAAGCCAAGAGCAAAGGCGACTTTAAAAGGAAAGAAAGTAGCTATTAAGGACGTCTTATAAAAGCACTAAGCCCGGGGAAATGGTCTACTAGAAACTGCTGTTTATATTTATAAGAAAGGAAGTCTTAAAATAGGTCTCTAGATTAGACATCTAGTAGACACTAAGAGCCTTAATTAACTATAAATGTTACGGCGCTGGTGGAAAACGGTGGATTATGGTAGACGTTATGGTAGACGTTATGGTAGACGCCGAGTTATGTAAGTCCACGTGACTAGAGGACCGCATAAAACTTCGCACGGCGCTGCTATTTTTCTCCCTTCCTTTCTCTAGCTTTGGATCCTCGTTTATAGACTACCAATTATATAGGCTTGCGCGTCCCTTATACCGTGCTCGTGCCTTAATTAACTAAGTTGCTAACATTATCTAAAGCTCAACTACTCTTTCTTCCTGAGAAGGAACTTAAATATATCTATAAAGGACATAGAATAGGACCCTAAGGACATTACCAGGACTATAAGGATAGGACAGACCCCTAAGAACTAAAAGAATATAAACAGAACGCGAAACCTAAGAATAGGACACGCATGGACTAGAACCCCTAGAAAATAAACAAATACCAGAAATTACCCAATACCCCTACTACTATGCCAAGAAATATAGCAGCCGGCAAAGCTGTTGTAGGACCCGTAAATACCTCTAATAATGAAATAGTCGCCGTCTTAACCCCCTAGGAAGAGCTTGTAGTAGCTAATGCTGAAATTAAATGGCTTTGAGAGCTGCTTAAAACTAGAGATACCCCTACACCTAGTAAGGAGTTATTAGACACCTAGAGACTTGCTATAGTCCTTAAAACCCTAGCCCAACGTATAGTATTAGTATTGTTGCGGTCTGTGAAGGTTACGGACCCCCTGTTGCTTATAGACAGAACTAACCCTATATTTAACAATTAGAAGCTTTAACTATAAGATAAGCTTAATATTAATATAGACCACTTCCCTACTACCTAAGCTAAAATGGCCTATGTCTTTGGCTGTACTAGTGGGGACGTATAGACGCATTTACGTCCGTAATACGCCTAGGACTTAGCAAACCCCTTCCTCTCTAAAGAAGAGATGGTTAACTACCTGTCTTCCATTTATAAGAACCCCTTTAAGACATAGAACGCCCGCCTTGATTACAAAGCTCTTAACATAAAGATGGCGGAGACCTTTTTAGCCTTTTAGACCCGCTTTTTATACCTAGCCGGCTAAGCCTAAATTCCCTATAAAGACCTAATGCTAGACCTCTTTGACAAGCTTACCCTAGACCTATAGCGCGCTGTACTACCAGTTTTTACTACTATATAGACGCTAAAGGTACTTATGGACTACTGCCTAGCTATTAACTAAGGCCTCTGTTAAATTAAGGTATAATCTAAGCGGTATAAAGCTAGAAACTCTCTAAACCAGACTATAAGCACTTTATAAATGGCCCGTAACACCCTAGCACGATCTATAACTCTTACAGTACTAGCTATATAGCCCGCTGTTAATTTAGCAGCTAGCTATACAGCTAGTCCTGCTATGGGTCCGGCGTACACTTAGCCCACGTATAACGACCCCTATAAATAGGCCCTTAGCAATTAAGGAGCTTGCTTCTTATATGGCCAGAAAGGCCACTTTGCAAAGAATTGCCAGACAAAGGTAAAAACGGGCAAGGTTCTATTAATTTAGGAAGACAGTACAGAGTTAGAAAAAGAGAAACCCTAGAGGAAGACTCCTCTCTAGGGTTAAAAGGGATTAATATATTATATATTAATCTAGGTTGGCTAGTTAGTGGAAGAAGCTGCACTATCCCTTATACCTTATTCTGTAATAGATATTAAGTTTTAACCTCTACTTTAGCTGACTCTGGAGTAAATACCTTTGCCTTAATAGACACCTAGTGTGCTATAAAGCTGGCTAACTTTTTAAATGTACCCCTTAAAGAACTGCCTAAACTAATTCCTATTCGCGGGTATAATAGACAAATAGGGCCACCTATTATAACTATCTTGTGGATTTACCTCCGTATTAACAGATAAAGGTAGTATAACGTCCCCTTTTTTATTACGGACCTTAGGAGCCATGATATAATTATAGGGAAAAAATAGCTAGCCTATTTAGGCTTATAGCTTGATGTACGGAATAGATGGCTTATCTAGCCTAAAACCTTACCCCTAACCCCTTCCTTTATAAAAGAAATTAGCATTATAATAGAAAACCTTATATGGCCCTAGATTAATACTATTTACTAGGCTAATACTATGCGTAGAGACTAGGCCTTTAAGAAGGATATACGTCTTAACCCTTAACGGATCCGTATACTACGCCGCCCCTAGACTGTGTATATTACACTATCCGCACTAGAGACTTAGGAAGTTAGTAGTAACCTAGCTAAGCCCCCTATAGAGAACCTAGGCCCTACGTAGCCCTAAAGGAAAACTAGGGATATTAGACGCTATACTAAGCTAATAAACAGGAAGGATAACTTATGGAAAATAGAATATAAGCTAAGAAAGACTATACACCCTATACCGTAAGATATAGCCTAATGAGCGTCTGTAAAGAAACCTATGGACCTCCCACCAGTTAATATCTACTGTATTAGCGCTATAGGATTCTACCAGAACTTAGTTTAGCCTAATACTGTTGCCTTTATAACTAGCCTATACAAAATTGATTAAATGCTTAAGGAAAAGAAAAGCGAGCTTAATGGATAGGAAAGCGAGCTTACGGATAAGGAACTAGTAGAATAAAAACTGCCTAATTAACACTGGAAATTTAAGGACGTATTCTCTAAGGTAGTGTTAGATATACTTCTACCTCACTAACCGTATAACTATAAGATCGAGATTAATTAAGGCAAGGGAAGTACTCTTAGCTTTAGCCCTCTCTACCTACAGTCTATTGCCGAATTATAGGCTATAAAGTAGTACCTTATTAATAACCTTAATAAGGGCTTTATTAAGCCTAGCTAAGCCCCTTTTAACTTGCCTATTCTCTTTGCCAAAAAGCTAAATGGAGGATTGTGTTTTGCATTAACTACTATAAGCTAAATAATATGACCTGCAAGGACCGCTATCCACTACCCTTACTTAATAAGACCTTTGCCCGAATAAGTAGAGCTAGGGTCTTTATAAAGCTTAATATCCGCTAGGCCTTTTACTGAATTAGGATAGACCCTAGGTCTAAGGAGCTTACTATATTTTAAACCCGTTATGGAACGTATAAATATAAGGTACTCCCTTTTGGACTAACCAACGGACCAGCTATGTACCAGCGGTATATAAATAATGTACTCTTTGACTACCTTGATGACTTCTATACGGCCTACCTAGATAACATTATAATTTACTCTAAGAATGAGCTAGAACACAAGGAGCATGTTTATAAAGTTCTATAATAGCTCCGCGAGGCTGGTCTCTAGGCTAATATTAAGAAGTTAGAATTTAGTATTAAGCGTATAAAGTACCTAGGTTTTATTATTAGTATAGATGGAATTAAGGCCAACCTAGAGAAAACGGCTATAATTAACCAGTAGATACCCCCACGGACTATAAAGGGGGTATAATTATTTTTAGGTTTCTATAACTTCTACTAACGCTTTATTAAGAACTACAGTAGGATTGCCCGGCCTCTTAACCGCCTTACTAGGAAAGACTAGCTATTCTACTTTAATGCTATATATATGCAGGCCTTTAATAAGCTTAAAAAGCGGCTGGTATTGGCTCCCCTACTTGCCCACTTTAACCTAGAACGGCCCTTAATGCTAGAAACTGATGCCTTAAATAGTATAATAGCTGGTGTTTTTTCCTAGAAGTAACTGGACGGAGAATAGCACCCTATTATATACTATTTAAAGACTATAATAGATGCCGAGCTAAACTACTATATCTATAATAAAGAAATGCTGGCTATTATCTCTAGCTTTTAGTACTGGTGTATATAGCTAGAGGGGACCCCTAAGCCTATTAAGGTAGTTTTGGATTATAAGGCCCTTATAGCCCGCTAGGCACGCTAGGCGGATATCCTATCTTAGTTTAACTTCTTAATTATATATAGACTAGGCGCTATAAACTGTGCGGATGCTCTTATAAGGCGTAAACAGGACCTAGGTAACTAGGTGGCTGTGAAGATCTTATTATAGACCTAGGTACTACTATAACTAGAGCACCTTAACCCCTAGATATAGGTAGAACTAAATACGGACCCTTTAGACGCTAAGATATACCCTGTTAACTCTATAGAACTTAACCTTATTAATAAACTACTGTAGGCAAACCGTACGGCCCCTTCTCTATAGAAGTGCTGTAAAAAGGTAAAGGATGCTACTAGCCTATAGTCCCTCAAAAACGGACTACTTAAGCACCAGGAACAGCTAGTGGTGGTAGAGGAATAGAATTTACGGACTTAGCTTATCACCAAAGTATATACTTAGGTCTCTATGGCCTACCCTAGAAAAAATAAGACCTGTAGAATTATTAGCGACCGCTACTACTAGCCCAGAATAGTTACGGATATTAACCGCTATATACAGAACTGCGATGACTGCTATAGGTCTATAATTCTACAAGACAAGACCCTAGGGCTATTAAAGCCACTCCTAATACCAGAACACCCCTGGCAGCATATCTTTATAGACTTCTATAAGTTACCTACGGACCGCGACGGATATAATATGGTTATAATCCTAATTAACTACTTTGGTAAGCGCCCGTTTTTAATCCCCTGTTATAAGAATATTAATGCTAAAGAGGCGGCCTAACTGTATATCTACTATGTCTACTGAATTTACGGACTACTAGATACTATCATATCCAACTATAGGCTGTAGTTTATATTGGCCTTCTAGAATAAGTTTACCTGGATCCTAGGTATTAGGCTAAAGCTCTCTATAGTATACCACCCCTAGATAAATAGTTAGATAGAGATTATAAATTAATACTTAGACCAAGGACTCCAGCCCTTTATTAACTACTTTTAGGACAACTAGAGCGGATTACTACCTATAATGGACTATGCCTAGGCAACCCTACCCTATAACTCTACGGGGTTTGCACCTATTTAGCTAGAAATGGGATACTTACCCTATATAAGCTTTAACTAGAAGAGACCGGAAGGACCACAGACTATACGCGAAAAACTATCTTATAAGGAAGCACAGCAGTATACTAGACGCTTAAAAGAAGTATAAACGGTAGCCCGCAAGAACCTAGAGAAGGCCCAGAAATTAATAAAATAGTAGGCAAATAAGCACAGGCGCGAGCCTAACTTTACCGTAGGTGATAAGGTCTGGGTTATAACAAAGAACTAGAAGATAGAACAGCCTAGCTATAAGCTAGACTATAAGATGGCAGGACCGTATAAGATTCTTAATAAAGAAGGCAACTTATATAAGGTTAAACTCCCAGACTTAATTAAAGTCCACCCTGTTTTCTTACTAAATAAGCTATGGAAAGCTGCAAATAACCCACTACCTAGATAAAAGAATAAGCCTCTACTGCCAATTTAAGTTAATAGCAACGACGAATGGGAAGTTAATAAAATACTAGCCTATAAACTAGTACAAGGAACGCTAAAATGCTATATCTAATAGAAAGGTTATAATCCAGACCCAACCTAGTACCCCGCCTAGAACTTTATAGGTTGCCCCTAGAAGCTTAAAGAATTCTATAACTAATACCCTAATAAGCCAGAACCCCCAAAGTATCTAGACAAGTAGATGGAGTGCTAGTATAGCGAAGATAATAAGCTACCTGTTAAGTATACAGATAAGAACACCCCACGGACATAATACGGACATATAAAGCCTAAGGGCAGGCTTTTTCGGGGCTTACAGCTCGGGGGGGGTCACGGAAAAACTCGGGGGGGTCACAAAGTTAAACGGGGTCACAACCTTTCTGACCTTGCTCAGCTTCTAACCCCGCTCAGTTTCTGCATATGCAGCGCATATATAAAATTTTTATTTTTATTTTTAAATCGCAGTATTTGATAAATTGTAAATATTATAGAACGCGTGGATTGTATATACGGGGCATATACATCCCACCAGCTACTAAGGCGAGCTAAGTTATTAAAATATAGCCCGTGTATACGCGTCGCATATCCATAACAACAGCGGTTGCACTAGAACTTCTTTACAACACCATAGCATACGCTACGAGTATGTACTACATAGCCTATGCATAAGTACTATATATGCTAACATCTAGCTAGGGCAACATCAACATCTCAATTTCGCTCTAGTATACGCTCTACCTACGCTCACTATAAGCAATCTTATAATTGTAGACTTTAATAATGCGTAGGTGGCCAGTGCCACTAACCCTAGCGCCTTTAGGTACCACTATGGTGAGTATATGCTTTGTATATACCTAGAAGAAGCATATACTAATAAAAGTATATAGGCCCGATCCCCAACCCTAACCCTAACTGGGTGACACTAGGTTAGTTATAGAGAACGCGCATACAAGGCATATGCTTATAGTAGACAAAGCACGCGCCACAGCAGCTATAGTAGGTGGAAGGCGTACGTAAATCTAGAGCCGTATACCTATAGTATATACTAACCTTATACAGCCCTAGCTGTGACGGTTTAGGACAACGCGAGTAGGTACCAGAAAGGCTCCATATAAAGAGTATATATATACTAAGTGTAAACTAGATCTACCTAACCCTACCTCTATCCTGTCTGCCATTAACTCTATAGTGTAGGTCGCATATCTATACCTTATATACAGCATATGCTGACAACAAACATAGCTGCGATATTGTAGTAAATGGCATACAGATATGCGGCTGGGTCTTCACGGCCTAGCTAAGCGTATATTCCGCATATACACAGCATCTGCATCTTCCACTAATATAGTTGTAGTACCGCTGCCATGTCGGCAACGAGCACAGCAGTGCCCGTAAGTATTACTGTGCAGTTTAGCGGAGGTATATACTTACCATATATAGTAACCAACCCTCCCACCACTAACACGTTGGCTGCGGAGTTAATTATAGGGGAGAAGTATATGCCCAGTACATACTACGTATATGCAACGCTAATATAACATAGCGCTTTAAAGCGTTTCGTTCTCTCTGGTAGCTAGCGGGATACTAAATACCTACATAAGCCCAGGTAGGTTATGCATATGCAATATATATGCAGTACTAACACTGCATATAGCCGTGGCCCTTCGGGGTTAAGAATTTCGGAGTACACAAACGCCTGCACTCTGTTTGCGTATGCTTACCCTATACCCAGTATATATCTAGCCTAAGCTAACTGGATGCAGTACCTAGGACCAGGGGTTTGCCACCCAATTTAGTAGGCAATTCCATCGCGAGATAAGAGCATTAGTTTTGCTTCTATATATACGCGCTATACCCTAATATATCTATCTATCTATCTATTTATCTATATACTTATTCCCCCCAAGTTTAATTTTAGACCTAAGGGTACTTATAGGCCTAAGGGTAGCGTATAAAAGGAATAAGCACGGCTACCACTAGGGCTACTGCCCAATTTAGAAATAAACGCTCGTCTCTATATCCAGGAGACTAGCAAAGTCCGACTTTATATAGGCCCCATATATGCATTACTAAAACCACCACTTGGTTATATTGCTAGCTTATATACGCATATACTTCGTATATACAAACCTATAATGTCTTCTACTAACCATAGGTTAATACATGCTTATGCTAGGCGTATACTAATAAGAAAGAAATAGCGCGTTAGCCTATCCACCCCCTCCACCAGCTTAAAACGTAGGGTTAGTATTTCACCTATATATATTTAGCATACGCTAACCATATATATAGCGCGGCCCAACCCCGCTAGGCAACCACAAGGAGTCCCCCTTACCGTCCACCCACCACTAAAGGAGTAAGCTTGCCTTGCATATTCCCTACATATGCACAGCTAATATTTAGCACTAGCGAGCAGAAAGATAACAGGCTGTTATAGTAGAGGTAAAAGCTCTAGTAAGTTTGGTTCCTTCCATTACATACATTATACTTATGCTCTGTATAAGCCACGGGCGGAACTCGCCACTTAACCCACTATACTCGCCTAAGTATTAAACTATAAGTCCTGGCATATACTAGGCCTGCACACTGTATACGCAGCGTGCAGTACGCATTATTGGAGTTTTAGTTAGGTTTGTTTGGTGGATAGGCTAGGCATATACCCAACATAGGGCGTGGGGTGGAAGGCCCACATTAATTAATTCTTCATTTATTATAGAACTCTACGTAATACTTTCTATACATATACCGTGTATATGCGCCCTATATGCTAACACTATATTCCTGCGCCCAATTCTTAAGCTCTGCTAGTTCTTTTGCTCTATTATATACATCTTTAGCTTATTTTAATTCGTTAATTCGTTGCTCTATATTTTCTATATATAGTATATATGCCTCCTTTTCTAGCTCCTCTATAAATAGGTAAGACCTATACCTCTTACCCACAGTCCGGGGTGTTTAACTTCGCGACGGTGGTAGTGGTATCTCTACTACATATATAGTGGATACGCGCGACATATCCAATACTAATGCAATATTATTATCTACTATACTTATCTGTGAGATAATCTGGCCACTAGATATAGTAGGCCTAGGGGTATTAAATAGGTTCTAAGGATTCTAAGGAAGATTAAGCCTAGGATTTCTGGCTTACCACTTAGCTGATTTTTGCTGCTTCTATACTACTTAAGCTTAGTATATACTTTGTATATACAGCATATATGTATATATTGTTTCTGTAGCTGTACTGCTATCCGCTTTAAGTTACTATAATTTTTCCATATATTATCTATTCCCGTTTCTTTATATAGCTCTTATAGATCAAACATTTCTTATATACGGAGTTTAAGCCTATACTAAAATATTAGAATATGCAGTGCATATATAGAGCGTATACCTTTACCGGAGTACTATGGTAAGCACGTATAATTTTCAACCAGTAAAGTTATTATTTTAAAAGTGACTACTTTTACTAAGTTTAGTATGCTTCCATATATATACCTACCACTTATAAGGGACCTTTAACTTTTCCTTTATAAGCCTAGCTAGTATCTATATTTTCTTCTTATTGTTTATCCAAGACGTAAGCTCCAGATGTAGTGTGTATATACTTTATATACGCACTATTAGTTTCTACTTTATCTCCGCTTCCTATATCTGCTCTATAATATATCTTGCTTTATAAGTTGGAAAGCACTTTACAAAGTTTTATTTAATATGTACTAGGCAGAATACAAGCATGTACTAAAGGTATTTATCCCATTTATAGGATGGGTTAATTGTATATAGGTAATCTCTAAAGTCTATATATTATAAGCATATACAGAGCATATATAGAGCATATATAAAGCGTATACAGAACGTATACTCACTACCAGCTTATTTCTTATATATATTAACTATAGCAGTGCGAAGTCCAGTTCCGTGGATATACGCAAATTATATAGATAATCAAGTAGTATTACCTAAAACCTTAAATACTAGCTAAAACATCTTTGCGTATATAGCACGTGTTTTTAGGTTAAGAAAGGCGTATACCTAAACCTTAATTCCTATTGTAAGTGTTTAGCTTATACATAGCATATACGTAGTATAGGGTATATATACATTTAGAATTCTCGTCTTATCCTATAATTAAGAATACATTTGTTTTGCCTTAAACCATCTTAAATAATAGGTCCATTTTAATACATATTACGCGTTAGAATGCCTTAGCTTGCGCATATATACAGTATATAATAAAAAAATGCTCGTTGTTAAAGTTATAAATTGCCCAAATCCATTACTCGGTGTTCTCTTTATATTAATTAATAGAGAACTTATATAGTACACCTACTACGCTTAGCCTCTGTATATGCTTGGCGTATATTTAACCTATACTTACCTATATATGCCATCTCCTCTGGGAACTGTAGTAGCCTTTCCTTTTAAATTAAAGTAGTAATTCGATCCTTAATATTAAGACTGCTATATACCGCACGTAGTGTCTACATCCTATACTTCTTACATAAAATATAGTACTGCGGCGATAGGATAAATCAACCTATAGAATAGTAAGTAGTTTCATTTACATATACTATACATATACGGAGCATATATGTAGTAAGGCTTAGGATATCCACCTACTTTATTACTTTAACTATATTATTAGCAAGGTTAACTGGTAGCTTTATTAGATATAGTAGATAATATATATAAAAATTCCGTGTAATAAGGCAAATATAAGGATACCGTGCTATATTAACAGGAATATAGCAATCTAACTATATACCGCATGTTCGGCCCACTACCTTACCTTGGCCTTGCGGGTGGTTAAATCCTACATAGACTTAGTATATGCATAGCATATACACGACGTATATATTATATACCATAATATTTTCACTTTAACATTACATGTCTAATATAGGTATATTCTCGTTTAACTTCCTAAACTCTATATTTAATAAGTAAATAAAGGTATTAAATATCTACCTAGGCAGTTATTAATAATAAAGGCCAGGTAGTATACTAGGGTTTAGTATTACTACTGCTAGGATAACCAATAAACTCTACCTATATATAATAAGCATATATCGCGCATGTGCGGACCATATGCGGGCCATATGCGTACTTTATGCCGAAAAAACATTATTAGTCTGCTTTTACTATATACACGTTCTTGTGTACTAGGGTAGATATACTGCCGCCATAATTATAGAATACCGTGGTAGTAGCTGTATATTATAAGTATATGCCTAACATATATAGATAATGCTTACCTCTCTATACTTTGTTTAAGCTTTTCATTAATCTCTACTGCCTAGTATAGACGACTACTACGCTTTCAGAGGTTGTTAATTGATTTAGGCTTAACCCTATTATATACCGAGTATATACTTAGTATATCCTTATAGGCGTACTCGCAGTGTCTAATACCGCTGTATTTAAACGCTTGATAAAATACTTTTCTATTCTCCCAATTATTGTTTTCTCTAAGAAGCTGTAGTTGTGTAATCTTAGGGTTATTAGTTTAATAGAATAAGAATTAAATCTGCTAGATATATAAGTACAGCATATACTCTGCATGTATATTACTTACCTTTAATATATACCAATTAATAACCTCGCGTACTATTTTTTTATCTGCATCTATAGACAGTAGAGGTGTTGCTTTATAGATAAAGTATACAATTCCTTCTTTTCTAGTTACTAGATATTCTGGTATTATAATATAGTCTATTGCCTCTTAGATAATAACTTAATGCTTACTATTAGAGCTAATAAGTGCTCTATAGTCTTAGAGTGTGCCCTAGCTATTCTAAGCATATGCATAGCATATGCATAAAGTCGTATATAGTGTTACCTCGGAGAGACCCATATGAAATAGAAGCCGCTGTTATATACTATCTTAGCCCTTGCCCTCCTTGCCCTCCTTATTCTCCTTATTCTCCTTATTCTCCTTATTCTCCTCATCTTTAATACTCTCCCTGCTGATTATATCATCTTAAGAACTATCGTCTTTATATTTAATGTTAGGTACGCTCTGGAATACCTACGTATACTTAGCATATACGTAGTATATAGTTGTCCATACTGACTAGTAGGCCGTTTAACTATCCTGCTATGCTCTCATTTGCCTCAGTATAGTTTTCACTTGTTATTAGTGTAGCGAGATATATATAAATTCGCGTATATATATGTGCATATATATAATATATGTGTGTGTATATATATATGTATGTCCGAGTGCCTGTGTGCGTATGCGTAGCATATGCCCTAGATATTTTGGTTTGTGCGGTCGTTTAAGTTAAATGTGGCTACCAATGCGCGTTCTGTATGGCTAAAAGTGTGACCCCGCCGACCTTTTTCTGGCGCTCCATTGGTGACCCCGTTCAGCTTTCGCCGACCCCATCGGTGACCCCGTTCAACTTTTCCGTGACCCCTGCGAGCTGCACCCCCGCTCAAAGCCCTTAGGGGCCCAGACAATCAATCAACCCATTTCATCAATTTGCAGCCACCTTATTTTTTACCCTTCCTTACATCCTCCCTAACTTAGGAGGCACTGGAACGGCAGCTAGCAGACGACCGTCGCCAGAACCAGACGACCGTCGCCAGAGCCAGACGACAACGACTAGCCAGCGAACACTATAAATGATTCGATCATCGATCGAATCAAGGTAGTATAGACAGGTAGGCACAAACAGGGAGATGCTGACGGGTAGGTAGATGCAGACAGGTAGGCAGATGCAGACAGGTAGGCAGATGTAGACAGGTAAGCAGATGCAGACAGGCAAGCAGATGCAGATAGGTAGGCGATGCTAACAGGTAGGCAGATATAGACAGGTAGGCAGATATAGACAGGTAGGCAGATACAAATAGGTAGGCGATGTAGACAGGTAGGCAATGCAGATAGGTAGGCGATATAGGCAGGTAGGTAGATAGACAGGTACTATAGGTAAGTCAATAGGTAGATAGGTAGAAGAGAACCATCACTATATTATATTAAATTATCTAAAATATTATTATTTATTTTGCTAGCCTTATAAATAGCTCTAAATATAATTATGGTTGCCAAATGCGCAGATTACTGGCAGGTTGCGCGCAGGCTGCGTGTCAAAAAAACACGACATAGGCTAGTCGGTCGAGTTGCCAAATGCCCTCAACTGCGCGCCAATTGCGTCAACCACCAACCATTGAGGCCATTGGTAGGGTACCATATTTTGCCGATGTAAGTTAAAGTTACGCCAACTACACCATCATTTTAGCCACCCATCCATTTATTAATTGCTTAGGGTTCTTTAGTAAGTAGGGTATAAAGTTAAGGTTAAGGCAATTAAGCATCTTATAAAGTACTACTATTACTGCTAAATAAACCAGAAGTCCCCTAGCCGATTTAAGTTCACCCTTAAAGATAACTACAACTTCAACTTCTATATTATTGTTAACGTTATATATCTTAGCGGCAAGCCAGTACTCTAAGTTATTAACTTCTTAACCTTTTTTTAAGCCACATGTTTTTTAAAGGATATGTTAGCTAGGAACGTATAAGATACCCTTTAATTATATTAGATTAATATCTACCTAAAACCCCCTAATTAAATCGTCCATAATATAGGAAAGAACTTCTTATCTATAGAGTTTTAATAATAGATAAAGGTAATAGCAATTAAGGTTAAGGAAGTCCCTATTAAGGCATATAATAGTATTAGAAAAGTAGAGCGATATTACATATTATTATTGTAAGAGTATATATATTAGGTCCCGCCGCGCTTGCGACAAGTTCGCAAGCACTCTCAGTCTTTTTGGCCGTATGGCGACGTGGAGGCGGGCCACGTTACAATTGTGCTTGCGAACTTACTAGAGCCAGCTGTAGGTCCGTCGACTGGTTGGGTCGTGGTTTCGACTCACGACGGTTGCGCCTCGCTCTGGTACAGTCTAACACGCATCTGTGCGAAGAGGCGTCGGCTGTGTCCGATTAGGCTTGAGCTTTAAGCAGCCTTCGTTACTGGGGACTAACTAATATGGTGATACTCTTGGCGTTGATCCCTGTGGAGGCCCAAACGGGCGCACAGAGGAATCCCTGCGAGCGCTCGAGGACGAGCGCCCAGAGGAGAGGGGCAATTGTAAGAGTATATATATTAGGTCCCGCCGCGCTTGCAACAAGTTTGCAAGCACTCTCAGTCTTTTTGGCCGTATGGCGACGTGGAGGCGGGCCACGTTATAATTATGCCACGTATATAAGATTATCTCTTTAGAACTAGAGGATGCTAGTAAAGAACTTACCTTATAAATGGCTATTAAAGCTATTAATAATTCCGCTAGCCTAAATAGACTCATACCTATGTTACTAGTCTTTGGCGCCTACCCTTAAATAACTAATAATTCCCTATTATCTCCCTTTATTATATAATAAGCTAAGGCTATTTATAAGACAATAAAGGAGGTGCGACGTCTCTACGCTATATACTAGGTTAATAATATACTAGGAATAAGAAATGGCCTAAATACCTTAACTACGCTTAATCTGCCACTCCAGTCTAAGGTACGCATATGGCGTAAAAAGGGAAAGTAGTTAGGCCTATATTAACTTATTGCAATTAATGGTTAAACTTATACTATTTAGATGCCTTATAGATCTACTTAATTCTATTTAACTGTTATTAAGCCTTACTATAAAGATAATAGTTTTAAGCCTTTATAGGATGCCCTAAAAGATACCCTAAAGGAGAACCACGATCAATATGCTCTAAAAGGCAACTATAATTCTAATACAATTATAGTAGATATGCCGTAACTACGACGCGGTAGAGGTCGCCCAAAGGGATCACAAAATCACTAACACCTTATTAATTTTAAAGAGCAATTTATTACCGCCATTAAGAATAGAGTTAAGTTATTAATGGCCTTTATAACAGCTAAGGAGAAGGCTAACTTTAAGCTCGCAAAACAGCTTAAAAAAAAAGGTTGTATTATAACCCCTAGAGCTCCTTTCCAAGTATCTAATAAGTAGAAAATCAATGGTCTTATTATAAGAGGAGTCTTTAAATTTAAGAAGTATAACCCTACTAAGTTTAATAAAGTTCACATCTTTAAGTTAAAAATACTTAATAAGATTAACGGCAAAGCTATTAACGCCCTATTTAAGAAATTAAGGCTTATTATCTAAGATTATAATAATAATAGCAAGGAGGTAATTCTTATATAATCTCCTATAATTTAACAAGCTAGTTAGCGGGTTATTATTACGCTAGCTCCCTCCTTAATAAAGAATATGTTTGTATCACTCCGTGTAATATAAAGCGTCTCCCGGGTGGTGAGTCTTTCACAGGGCACGTAGCACTATAGACGTATAGTGCTAGTATGCTTGGTGTGGATGCGACTAAGTTGTATTAAGTAGGCCGCGTAGGCCTCTATATACTCTATAGAAAGTGGTCTAAGCGATAAAAGTGAAATAGGTTATATAACTGGGTCCTATAACCTATTTGCATTTAAATACTGGGAATACTTTAAAGTTCAGCCTATTATAGTCCGTACAGCGTCCGTATAAGACCGTAACGTATAAATCGTAACACAGACTCGTTACGATTTATATGTCGACTTGTCACGGCCTATATATTAACTGTATTAATGTATAACCCCTTACATCCTTTTCCTCCCTTTCTACTCTCCTCCCCGTATCTCCCTAAAAAGCCTATTTGTATATTAATTATCGTCCGCTTATTCAGTAACTCTGTAACTCTAACTCTAGTACCCTCTTATGTATATTCCTTGGCAACACAATAAAGGGCTACCCCCAGGATTAAACTGGGGGCGCTAAGGGTATAGGAACATTTAGCCGTAAAGGCCCCGGCACGGGTCCAAAGTTTATTAAGTAGAGCAATAGGTTAATCGTTTATAGGTGCGTAGATTGACTATATATTATAATGTTTAAAGGGAGGGATTTAGGGTTCCCTACAACTACTCTACTAAGAGCATTGCAGGTCTGCGAATGGGTAGAGGGTATAAGGGGTGGCGGGTGGCGGGTATATAGGGGCTTTAAGGTCTGCAAAGCTGTAGGGTATTAAGAGTGTTTTAAGGCTTGCTTATATTGCTTATTTAGGGACTACGTTACTTAAGGGCCCGTAGTCTGTTAAGAAAAGGATCGTCTAGCGTACGTAGGTTAATTGATTTGGTGGACTAAGTTAAGGCTTAAAACTGCTTCGTAACCGCTCTCCTTTAGGCGCTAGGAGTGTCTTTTAAAGCGGGTAAAGGAAGGTAAGTAGGTATAAGGGGTTTAAGGACGTTTTGTGGTTACTCTAATATTTCGTATACGGGCCTCGTTGGCTATTCGATGCTTTATATATAAAATCTTATAACCTTCGCACACGAAGCTCTTTGAAATAAGCCCCTTGTTAGAGTACGCTTTTAATCTATGGCGCTTATTAATCAATATTTGTATCACTCCGTGTGATATAAAGCGTCTCCCGGGTAGTGAGTCTTTCACAGGGCACGTAGCACTATAGACGTATAGTGCTAGTATGCTTAGTGTGGATGCGACTAAGTTGTATTGAGTAGGCCGCGTAGGCCTCTATATACTCTATGGAAAGTGGTCTAAGCGACAGAAGCGAAATAGGTTACATGACTGGGTCCTGTAACCTATTCGCATTCAAACAGAATAGAATGGCGGTTTATTTATAAGATATTACTTAGGCCTATACCTAATTAAAGATGCACCTTTAGCGCTTAATATTAGCATACCTTTTAGAGCAAATTCGCCACTAATATCCTAAGGATACGATTATGGTTGTGCTTAAGCCATTATATAGAATCGCAGAGGTAGGAACTTATTAGTAGGCTACCTATAGCAAGCACTATAAAGAGAAGCTTTTAATAACTACTTCTATATTTAATCCCTACTTCCTTATTATAACTACAGGAACTCTATTTGGAATTGTTGGTATATAAACTAATAATATAATTATCTTAGGAGATGACTAATTTTTAGCTCTTAAAGAAGATAAGCTAGTAAAGGCGAATCTTATAGCAAAGCTAAAGGAAAGGCTTAATTTAATAACACTATTACCCTTTAATGGATGCATCCTCTCCATAAATAAGGATTCTATTACTTTACGCTAAAAGGGCCAAGGCAAGAAGATTGACGTTATTAACGTTAATTCTCTAAAGCAAAGATATATAGAGTAACGCGCTTATAGAGTGTATGTTACTTCTATCTATTAACCTAAGGCTTCCTTTAATCTCTCTGTTGCCGCCTAACACCAGGAACCAACTAAGGACGACGTTCTTACCCTAAATAAGCGTCTTTCCTAGCAAATAAGCCATTTTAATTAGGGACTACTCTATATACCTATTAATCTTCCCACTACTAAGCTCTTTATATTTATTAATAGATTATTTATAAATAATAAAGATTTTAGCTCCTAGTTAGAATATAAGATTATTATCGCGAACGAATCTACTAGAGAGAATAACTTTACAATTTACGGTAATCTTATCCATTGGAGCTTAACTAAGAGTAAGTATATTACTTAAAGCGTTCTAGCGTTAGAGATATATAAAATAGTTAGTAGAGTTAATATAGCAATTGCAATTGGAACTACCCTAAAGATAATTATAGATTAACTCAAACTTCCTATTATCCCTATAATCGTGTATACCAACTCATATTCCCTCTATAAGTGTTTAGTTAAGCTTAGTTGTAACAGAGCCTTAAAGTAGGTACTATAGTGGACTCGTTAATGGGCTGGGTATATAGGTATAAATAATAAGTCAATAACGTAATAACAACTGGTGGAGTAGTTGCCTAACAGATTAACTCTAATTGTATTCTAAGATTTACTATAAAGAGAGAACTATCTGGGCAGGGACTATGGTCCTTTAAATACATAACTATACGCCTAAGAAATCCCTTTGCTCTATAAGGTATGTGTACTCTATCTACTCTACTCTATAGATTATATAGATTATATTACGTAACCTTAGCTACTATTCCTTATTATATGGTTCTACTAAATCTATCCTAGACTGTACCTATATTAACCAACTAGCTTCTGCCAACTCCTCTCTAAGTAGTTATAACATTGTACTTAAGCTATCTGTAACACTATCTCCCTCCTTTTTATCTTTATTTTTAAAGATTCCTAACATCTCTAAGTTGTCTACTAGAGGTATAATGTCCGTTTAATTAATCTGGTTAATATCCTTACTTATTATACCTAAAGCCTCTTCTTCTTTATCTACAGCTTGCTAGTCTTGTACCGTTGCTATAATACTGTCTCTTAGTGAGATTATGCTATCTCCATGTTCTCGTTGTGCGAAAGAGGGGTTGGTCTATATTGCGCTAGCAAGTCCTTTATCTTAATAACCTTCCTTTTACTTAGAGTGCACTAAAGCGAATATTTAATTATCCTGCGACGTTCGCTCTATCTCTAACGCTAAGTGTACGCGTCCTATAACTCTTAACAGTCTTTAAGTTCCCTAAGTAACTTATTATAGGGTCTTATGTTTAATCTACCGCTGCAAAGCTTGATAATAAGCTCTCGGCCTCCCTTGCGGAGCTTTAGCGTACTTATGCTGCTCACGAGGCGTACTTGTCTACCTCAGCGCGTCTTCTTCGTCTTAAGAAGGTGCGTAAGAAGGTCCGTTCTAAGGAGTGGAAGCTTGTTTAATAGGGTTTGTCTAAGCTAGGTAATAAGAGGGTAGCGTCTCTAGAGAAGGAAATAACTCTAAGTAACATAGTAGTTGCTCTTCCTGGGTCCCCCTTAGGTAACTCATCCTTTAGTAATCCTTTTTTAATACTCCCTGACCTGCTTTCTTCTAATACTCCTGTACCTTTCCTATAGCGTTCTTTAGGTTGCTTAGTAGTTCCTAGGTAGTCTTATTATAGCCTATCCACTTTACTTTATACTATGTTTTATTATTAACGTCCTTGTGACTAATGATCTTTAAAACTTGCTATTTATCCTCCTCTTGCCCTCTATACGTGTCTGCCTTATAAACTAGTGGCTTAATATTTCTATGTGCTAGCTCTAGCATTGCAACATGCTATATAGGGTAGATCTTTATTTTGGCTGGTAGGTTTAACTTATATATAACTAATAAAATTCTTTACTTAACTTTAAAAGGTCCTAGTCTAATATAGTCTAACTTCTTGCTTAGTTGTCAACTTTTAAAATTTTTGTGTAGTAGCCATACTTTATCTCCCTCCTTAAGATCTGGTCCCTTAGATCTCTTAGTATTATAGTACCTTTTTATTCTTTTTTATACCATCTTAGCTATTTCCTTAAGGTCTGCATAAAGATTTATTAATATCTTTATTCTTTCTTTAGCTGTACTACTTGTTTTCTTTACTTAATATAGTAATAGCGATGTTCTTGGTTTGTATCCGTAATTTGCCTTAAATAGTAATGTTCCTATTTCTTCTTATGGTGTTGTATTGTATGCAAACTATATAACTGGTAATAGCGATACCTAATTATTCTATACATAATTAATATAATGTCTTAGATACTGTTCTAGTGTCTAGTTTAATTATTCCATTTATCTATCTGTCTACGGATAATACGCTATTAAGGTTACCGCGTAAACTCCTTGTTCTACTAGAAATATTTCCTAAAATACTGCTATAAATATTAGATCTCTGTCCAATATAACCTTATTTAGTGCTATATGTCTTACAAATACTTCCTTAATATAGATTCTAGCAATATTTTCTGCTAACATTTCTTCTGTATAAGCTATAAAGTATCCCTACTTTATAAGCTTGTCCACTATTACTAAAATCACATTATAATCTTGTCCACTAATAGGATCTTTTAACTTTGGTAACTTAATAATAAAGTCCTATAATATAACTTCCCATAGTCTTTCTGGTATCTTAATAGGTTATAGCTCTCTATACAGCTTATGCCTTATTAGTTTATTCCTCTAGCAATCTAGACACTCTTTTATAACTTGCCTCGCTAGTCCCCAGATTCCTTAAATAATGTACTCTTTTTAAAGTCTTAATACTAAGCCTATAGCTCTGTTATGTCCTTAAGTTAGTCCCTTATAGAATAACTTAATAAACTCTCTTGTAATAGACCTTGGAATATAAGTTGCTTCTCTGTTTTTATACTGTTCTATATCTGGATTTTCTACCTATATATTTTAGATCTTTTACGTCTAATTACTCTTGGGTAATTTATAAGCTTGACTTTCTTTAGTCGCTGCGATTTTTAGATAATTGTACCTAATTAATCTATCTTAATCTTTTCGCAGTAAAGCCCCTAATGGCTTTTTCTTATTTTGTAACTCTACCTTCCTGCTAAGTGCGTCTGCTCTTGCGTTTTTAGTACCCTTAGTATACTAAATTTTAAAATAATACTCTATAAGCATTTCCGCCCATCTAACCTATTTTTGGTTTAGCTCCTTTATTATTAGGAACCTTATAAGGTTCTTATAATCTGTTTTAACTATAAATAGTTTCTCTATGCCTTGTAAGAATGCTCTCTATTTCTTAAGTGCTATAACTATACCTAATAATTCCTTATTGTAGATGTTATAGTTTAACTTTAGTAGTGTTATTTTTTGACTGTAATATGCTACTGGATGCTATACATCCTAATACTTTTATAGCAAGTATGCTTTTAGTGCAAAGTCTAATATATTTATCTTAACAACCGTTTCTAACTTTGATTGGTAGATCTTAAGGATTAGTTTCTGGGTAAACAACTCCTTAAGTTCTTTAAATAGTTTTCTTTATTCTTTTACCTAAACCCATAGTTCCTCTTTCTTTATTAGCCTTGTAAACAGCTTAATACTCTTTAACCATTATACTATAAACCTCCTATAGTAATTACAAAACCCTAGAAATAATTTTAACTGTATAACGTTCTCTAGTTCTTGCTAGTTTACTATAGCTTTAACTTTCTTTGGGTCTATACTAATCTTTCCTAGTTTAATAATAAATCTTATAAAATCGGTCTTCTTAGTAAAGAACTCGCATTTCTTAATTGCTACTAGCATTTGTTCTTCTTATAGTCTCTTTAAGACCTACTTAATATATTCTCCATGTTCTTCCTTGCTTATTAAGTAGATAATAATGTCGTTAAGGTATACTATAATAAACCTATTAAGGTGTTCTCCTAACATACTATTAATTTGTTTTTGGAACGTTGCTAGTGCGTTTATAAGCCCAAATTACATAACTAATAGTTTATACAGTCCTTTCTTTGACCTAAAGGCTGCCTTCCACTTATTGCCTTTCTTGATCCTAATCTAATAGTACGCCCACCTTAGATCTATTTTTGTAAAGATTTGCGCATTGCCTATCCTATCTTAGATTTCGCTAATTAAGGGTAAAGGATACTTATCCTTTCTGGTAATGCTGTTTAACTATCTATAGTCTATATATATTCTAAGTTTTCCGTTTTTCTTTAGGATGAATAATACTGGATATCCTACTAATAATTGTAATGGTCTAATATATCCCTTTTATAAGTTCTCCTAGATAAACTCTTTAAGCGCTACTAACTTGGTTTTAGTAAGCTTATAGGTTAGAAAGAACTTTAGACTTGTTTCTAGTTCTAACTCTATCTTATAGTCCTATGCTATATATTCTAACAGCTTTTTACTTTCTAGTAACTATAACTTTTTGCTATACTTGTGGTATCTCTTTAGTACATAACTTAAGCTTTGCTTAGTCTCTTTATATATTGCTCCAACCTAGTACTATACCAACTTGGTTTGCTGTCGCACTTTATATTATTAAGTATCCCTAATATTAACCTAACCTGTAACTAAGGCATCCCTAGTATTGCCTTATCCTTTCCTAATAGTAGGATATTAAAAGATATCTTAACTTATCTCCCTTTAATAGTTAACTAAATAGGTTCTGTTTTAAGATTAATAATACCTTCTCTATAGGCTATCTAATCTCCTAAAATTATTATAAGTAGATATAGGTATTCTTTCTATCTATATAGTAAGCCTATTCTTTCTACTACTATTAATAATATATGGTTCCTTATTGCTCCACTATCTATTAACGCTTTAAACTGCTGATCTTGCTATTAGACTTATAAATTTAGGTATTATTTTTAAATTCCTTTAAGGGTTTAAGGCTCTACTACTAGTTCCCTCTAGTCCTATAGGCCTCCCCTTTTCCTAACTATTAGCTACTAGATCCTACTTATACTTAGTCCTCTTTAGGCTAATACTTAGTTTATTTCTTTTCCTCTATATATTATAGATAAGTGTTTTCTAGGCACTCCCACTACTATTATCCGTCTAGGTATTTTTTTATAAGGAATCTTTCTAGTTAAAGTGTTAAGTCCCTTTAGCCTTGCACTTCTACTAGGTGCCATCTATATATATACTTAGTATCTCTAAACTGACTTTCCTTGGGTGCCTAATATATCCTTACTAAGTACTTCCAATTTTTGTCTTTTGGTACTCTATGTATATTACATATATTATCTATATAAGCTATCCACGATAGTATATAATGCGCTAGGTGCTTTAGGTTAACTCTTAGCTTGTCTTTATTCTTAAGTTTAAACCTATACTATATTAATCTGACTTCTGGTATCTCTATTACAGGTACTAAGATTTATTGCTTACTTCTCCAGTTTCTAGATTCTTCTTCTAGGTTCCTTAACGTCATAATTAACGCTCCCTTAATGTAATTTATGCGTTTCTCCGTAATAGGTTGGTTTTAGATAACTTTTTTGTCTAGCTATATATAGAAATCTTCCCATTTGTTGTTGTGTTGTTGCCTATACCACTTTCCATATAACTGGTTTAGTGTATATGGTCTATCTGTTAGAAAGTACCTTGTTATTACTATATTATAATAACCTTTAGTGTTTTTTTCTTTAAACCTAGTTAGAATTCCTAAATCCTCTTCTTGTTCTAGTTTATTTAACCACTTTGCTCTAGGCGTCCCTGCCTTAGGCCTATTAGTAATTCTTTATATAGGTGCTCTGTCCCTTACATAACCTGCTATAAACCTTCTATTTAGCTTTTATTCTTGCTATATAATAATTCTTGCTTTAAATTTATCTATAGTTTCTTATTTTTTGTGTTTTATAGCTAGATCCTTAAAGTCTTCTTACTTCTTTATTTTGGTATTAACTTTTTGATCTTTAAGCTAAACACTACATTTACTTAGAATAGACGTTTTTACTTATTCCCTAAACTTATAGTTCTTAAACTTATATCCTATACTTATTTATTTACCTTTAAACTAAGCCTTTGCTCTTTCCTATCGGTTTTTGTTTATTATGGGTGCTTAAGCCTTTTTTATTACTTCTTGTAAATTTTGGGTATATCTTATCTTGTCTTAAAAATCTTAAGCCTATAGCCTTTTGCCTTTATTAAGTAATAAGCTGGCACTAGTAGTTGTCTACTTACTTAGTTTCTTTTAAATATTGCTCCTTTTATCTTATAAAGTGATGGATGTTGTATCCAACAGTATTATTATATCCGTTATTAATTTTTGTTCTATAGAGGTCTTAATCTTTGCTTCTATTATATTATTAAGGTTTAAGTGCTCCTAGTTAGCCTCTTTTTCTTCCTTATTGCTATTAATTAATAAGTACTTTAACTCTATTGTTATTGTTACTAATCTTTATTTATATGTTGTTATAATATCTTAATCTAGCTTATAGAGTTAATTTTATTCTTTATCTAACTCTCTAGTTCCTTTAAGTTCTCTTAACTCTGGCTCTTATAGCTAATAGCTTGCGCCATACTTAGCGTCCTTATAAATTTGGTATGCGTTATTATAATAAAACGCAAAGTGTTTAATTAAACACTCTTTAGTCCCGCGAAATGCTCCTATATTCGCGTTATTATACTCTAATAACCTTGTGCCCTTTACTATATAGTTACTCTAACTACCTCTGTAGTCTTTGGCGAAATAACCTTTCTTTCCATAACTTATACAAGCTCTATTTTTAAACTATTCTTCTTGTTATGGAGTCCACCTAAACATCTTCTACTACTAAGATCCCTAGTTTAGCCTCTACTCCTAGGTCCTTTAATTACTTAATCCTTAACCTCTAGGTTTCTATAGTTTCTTTATCCATCTTTTAAATTTTTTAGTACCACTTAGGTCTATTAGCTCTGCGCTATTCTATAGTTTTTAACTCTGTGTCTGTTATTACGTACTCTACGCCTTATATAACTATAGAATTCTATCTTACCCTTTCTTAGCCTATTCCCTTTAATAGATCCTATTGTTAATCTTTATTACTTAATCTATTAAATCTCTTAGAGTATCCATATCTTCTATTAGGATAATTACGTTCTAGACTTTAGCCTTAAGTCCTTATTTATACTGTGCCATAAGCGCCTTATTATTCTACTTAACCTATATTATAAGTGTCTGAAACTATGTTATATACTTAATTACTAAAGTTTGTTGCGCTAGGTTCTGAAGTTTATATTCTACTATAGTTAATGCCTCTAGATTACTAAATATCTATATTAACCTTTTTACGAACCCGTTCTAACTAGTAAATATATACTATATGTCCTAGTTAGCAGTTGTTATTCCGTTTACTTATATTTTAGTAAGGTAAGGTTTAAACTACTTAAGTGCTTTTCCTGTTAAGAACAACCCTACGTATGCTATTTGGTCTATGGGTGTTGCTAACTTTGCTCCCTCCTATATAACCTTAAAGTGCATTTGCGTAAAAAATCCTTTAAGTTTTAACCTTTTCCCTAAGAACTGTTTAATTAATAGTAACTTAACCTTTGCTGCTCTAATGCTGTTAATACGTTCTTTAAGTATCCTGTTATTATCCGATAATTAATTAACCATCTTTTGTAACTGTCCTTGCGTAATTATCTATAAATTAGTATCTGCTATATTAGTGTCTCCTAACCCTAAGGTTGTTGCTACTATGGTTGTAACTAGTGCTTTTAGTGGCATATTGTTTAACTCTTTGTGTTTTAATACCGTAACCTTAGTAGTAAATGTATAACGGAGCCTTGTAGTAGGTACTACGGTAGACTTATTAATAGGCTAGGTATATAGGTATAAACAATAAGTTAATAATGTAATAACAACTAGTAGAGTGGTTACCTAATAGATTAATTCTAATTATATTCTAAGATTTACTACAAAAAGAGAACTATCTAGGTAGGGACTGTAGTCCTTTAAATATATAACCGTACGCCTAAGAAATCCCTTCGCTCCGTAAGGTATATATGCTCTATTTACTCTGCTCCACAGATTACACAGATTATACAGATTACACAGATCACATTATGTGACCTTAGCTACTATTCCTCGTTACATAGTTCCACTAGATCCATCCTAGACTGTGCCTATATTAACCAACTAGCTTCTGCCAACTCCTCTCCAAGTAGTCGTAACATTGTACTTAAGCTGTCCGTAACATTAGTACTATAAAAGAGAAGCGCCTTATAATTAATATTATAGCACTTTAGCAATTCTATAAACAGCAAAAACTCTTTAAAATTTAATGGACTAATGGCTAAGATAACCTAGTAGATATAATAACGAAGGCAAACCTAAACAAGGCTCTAGAAACGTTTGTTAATATAAACACTCTATATATATGGGTTAAAGATTAGGTTAAAAGGGAGTAGGAGCATAATAATCTATAGACCCTAATTCCAACCAGCTAATTAGGATTTTCCATCCCCAAGATGGAAAATCGCTATTGGCTCGCTTATAACTAGCGCCTTGGCGGCCTAACAGGACGTCTACCTACAACTCCTAAGTAAGAAAGCACCACGTGCTAAGAGGCAAATTTTGGGACAGCGAGACTTATATTATAATGGCAATAGTAAGTAAAGGGGATTTATATTTGTTACGCTAGTCAAGCAATATTTATATATAGATGGCAGCTATAAAAGAAGAGTTGCCAGTGTCGGGAATAAGGCAAGCGGTCGTCACGTGTCGCCGCGGCACTAGCGTGGCGAGGAGTCTTAGGCTCCTCGCCCTTCCTCATTCCAATAATATAAGCATATTAACCAACATCACTGTAACCTACTCGAGTAGTCGTTATTAGTGAGTCACCCTGTGTGACCAACAAAAATGCTTATATAAAGACGTATAGGTAGTGTATATAAATATATAATATTATTTATTACTTAACGTCTAATTTATATCCCTATTGGGCCTATATAGGTTACTCCTTATATATATAGAGAGAGAAAACTCTATTTAAGAAAACCCTATAATTGTTAGGTGAAACCTAAGCAGATCGTATATAGCTGCGAGGCACAGGCGACTCGTATGCGACTCGCCTAAGGCACGTGCGCTGCACGTGCCTAGGGAAACCCCTTACCTCGCACCTCAGACTCCTCCTTCTCCCTTAAGGATTCGTCTGTCTATACAATATACCTTATTATTCCACTACTAAGCTCCCTATCCACATCCTCACCTTACAATAATATATCTCCCCGCCTTTATATAACGTGTCCTACCCCTGTATTACTATACAGCTAAAAAGACAGTAAGTATTTATAAACTTATTATAAGCGCGGCGGGATCTAATATATATACTCTTACACTTTATATAAATATATACTAACTTTAAATATAATAGATTATAAGTTTAAATTCTACTAATATTGTCCTTTATTAGGAATTAGGAAATATAATTATCTAGTATACTTCTCGCCCTACTATATAAGAGGTTCTCTAATAATATTACTAGACTATAAGTAAAATCTTCTCTTTATATAATACCTATATAACTAACTACTCTTAGAATAAGTAGAAGATGGTAGAAGCTTTACTAGTAATTAATATAGAGGCTTAAGTAGAGGTATATTAGAGAAGTAGATATAGATAGGGAGGCCCTTATATATAAATATAATTCTAATTTAGAGCTATAGATCTCTAAATATAACCATAAGTAATCTATATTACTTATATAAGGCAGAGAGCTAATTAATACTAGTTCTATAAGGCTTATATAGCAACTCCGCGTTATTTAATAGGCCCTTATCCCTTTACTAAGTATTAGAGTTTTAGAGTTTTATAGTAGGCGCTATAGAAATTGCAAGTGGCGGGATTATAGGGCTTAATATTTAGCGTATAATAAAAATTCTTAGCCTATAGTGGCGGCAGTAGGAGTATTAGAGGGTAAGAATTAGATTATAGAACTAGAGGATAAGGAATAGATAAAAGTTACTAAATTTAAACTGCTGGGTACCCTCTCTTTTGTACTGTTTTTATTTTATTTTATAGTATTTTATATAAAGAGAAGTATAAATAAAAAGGTAGAAAGGAGATATCTAATTAGTAGAAAAGCTAAAGGTATTTGCTAAGGCTCTACACGAAGCTCTGTACGAAGCTCTGCGGAGGCTCTATACGAAGCTCTGCACGAAGCTCTGTATACGGAGGCTCTGCAAAACGGCTCTGCGTACGATGGTTCTGCGTACAACGGCTCTACTACGGAGGCTCTATGAAAGCTTTGTGCAGAGCTTCGTGTAGAGTTTCGTGTAGAGCTTTGTGCAGAGCTTTATGCAGAGCCTCCGCAGAGCTTCGCGCAGAGCCTCCGTACGCAGAGCTTGATGCAGAGCTTGATGCAGAGCTTGATGCAGAGCTTGATGCAGAGCTTAGTGCAGAGCCTCCGCAGAGCTTCGTGCAGAGCTTCGTGCAGAGCCTTTGGTAGAGCTCCGTGCGGGGCTCCCTTATTCCGCAGAGCTCTTGTAAGCTTTATATCTATATAATATTACTTATCCTTAGGATATTTAAATAAAAGTGGTACCATTTTAAAGCGCTTTACAAGC
>Ga0307507_10003262_pt1 | contig 31909 bp, 38 predicted proteins | sample 7_EM_MG_FD_207223 | JGI IMG/M metagenome (GOLD analysis project Ga0307507, IMG submission 207223) | Populus trichocarpa ectomycorrhiza microbial communities from riparian zone in the Pacific Northwest, United States - 7_EM | ecosystem: Host-associated > Plants > Roots > Unclassified | place... | reverse complement strand
AATAGATTTTGGCACCGGCTGTACTCTCTTTTTGGCGTTGTCTCTTTTGGGTTTCTGATTTTATCTCCTATGTCCTCTTAGTTACTTCTAATTCACTCACACGGCTTTGGAAAATTGGGAGGTTGCTACTTGGTGCAATTGATGAAACCCAACGCGACCAGATGGAGGAAGCGGTGGCAAACCTTCCAGATACCTTGAATCAACTATGGTGTCATTCAGAGGATGAATGCTTTAGTCTCCGTGCCTGCCTGATTAACCTCCTTACCGAGCCTCACATCGATGATGGAGACCTGGATTGGGCCATGTTAGCTGCTTTGGGAGGTTTTGAGGAAGGAGAATTCTGTATCGCCGATATTCGCCGTCGCTTCAACTATCGAAGAGGGTCAGTTTCTGGCATCCGTGGACGGCTATTAATCCACTTTACTAGAAAGTGGAGCGGGTCACGCATTTCTTTAGTTTCCACCATGCATCAGGCAGTTTTCCGACAGGCTCAGGATCAGCAACGGTCTGGACTCGGAGATGCGCAGCCTCCTCTTAAACGCCGACGTGGAACGGGGAAAAGGCGCGGGTAGGGGTAGGGCTGCAGACCGTGCCAGGGCAGAGCTGGGGAGGATGCCAAACTATGGGGGGCCGTTGCGAATAGTGGTGTTGCAAATGGAGGTAATTTTCGGGCTGAAGGATTTAATTGAATGGAGCGAAGTGGTTCAAGTGAACGAGAGTAATTTGTATTTAAGCGGCTAAGAATTTGTAAGCTAGCTTGAGAAATGAAAGGGAAATAAACACAAGAAGATTTTATAGAAGAGGAACTTTTAACGGTCTCGTGTCTCACGAGTGTATGCGCCCTACAAGTGCTGAAATTTCCAATTGGGACTGTTGAAAATAATCAAAGTAGAGGAAATAATCGACGAGGAAAGTTTTTTAAGCAGCCGAGTGGAGTGGCTTAAGTGAATGCGCGGAGTTTATATTAAGCAGTAAAAGAGTTCACGATTTCGTCCATTCAGTATGTAGAAAAGAGGGGCAAAGGGGAAAGGTAAAGCAAAGGCCCAGAAATAACAAGGAAAGAAAACAAATGGAGTGAATGACCCCATAGAAGACTCACCGTTGAACCGGCGGATACGCCTTTTTCGCTGGAGCGAATCCTTGGATTTCATCCGCTTCCTATATTGATAACAAGTTTAGGCGCATTCTGCGATGAGGGGAGAATTACTTGTACTGGATTAGTGACCATTTCCTAACTCTCTAGGATGGTGAAGCACGCATTGATATAGGGTGCCTACGTTAGGTGGGTTTACGGGCGATGGATAATGGAAGTGGTGTGAGGCTATGAGATATACCTTTTGGCCAGATAATATAAAGGACGGCGGAGGCTAGGCATGAGGAACTGCGCCGTTGGGAACACTAGTTACTCTTTTCTCAAGCGGGGGGGTTTGCCTTAGGTTAAATGAAGCCATGTCGGCTAGTTCTGCAAACAAGGTTGCGGGTGCTTGGTCAGAAGGAAAAAATAGATACGTATCTGCTTATTTTCTGAAAACGCCCCCACCAAGGGATAAATCATCCTCGATCACTCGAAAACATTCAGATATCTGTGTCGAAATAGTACTTTCCAATCCCGGTATGTACATTCTACGTATTCGAGTACAAAGCGGTCACTATGGCTTAGTGTTGGCTTAATGCTCTCCGAGTTCGACTTATCCTATTTACCTTTTCTCATGCCATCTCTCAATCAATTGACCAGTCATACAATTCTGTTCTCATTTGTTTTCTCTTGTCTTCCATATTGTCTACCCTGATCTCTTTCCCCCTGTTGATATAGGTTGCTATTTTACTACATAAATAGTGGGTCTCTGTCCCTATTAGACAGAATGAAGTTCTTAAGCAACTCTCGCTCTCCTACGTCTCCGGTATACGCTCGGCCATTCCATCTTTCTTTTTTTTTCTTTCAACAATCTGTAGTCTGGCCAGGCCCAGTCAGATAAACTCTAGAAACCAGTCTTCGCAAAAGCCCCGGCCAGCCCAGTCATCCCAAAGCCTGACAGGATTGTCAGCTTGCCAGCATTTCTTCGTACTTAACCTCGACCTCCTCCACCTCGTCCCCTATACTACCCCGATGGGGTTTTTATTCTCCCGTTTTCCCGTGTGCGGCGGCTTCACAAAATCTCACTCATTAGTAATTGAACACTAAATTTTACTTTTTTATATTGAGCATTCCTTCCAAAGATTAAAGATAGAAGTATGACATTGATTGCCCTTATGTTTCCTAGCACATCTCCGCTGGGTAGCAAGGTTTGTTCATAGTGGCTTCCTTCTCTGTCTTCTCACAATACATGAAAATCAACTTTTCCTTTGTCATCTTCTCCCTTCCTTCCATGCATATCCAACCCCGACTCCATTAGCCCACCACCACCTCATACCTCCAAATCCCTGTCCTCCTTCTGCTGTCCCCCTGACTACCCACACAAGCCCCTCTGCCAATTGATTCTCCTTAAAACCCCCAACTCTCGCCCCTTCTTTGGGCCACTCCAACTACCTTACCTAGAGACATACAAACTCGAAGGCCCACTGCCGACAAGCTCTTCAACTCAGCCCACAATAACCCCACCTCTATAGCCCCGCTAATGGTTTAAATACTGCTCTTGGCAGATCCACTTACACTTTCCCTTTGAGAATTCAATTCTAGTGCTAGAATTGTAGGGAGACCCTTTCAGGGACCTGACCTTCCGAGAGCGCTTTTCTTGGGGGCAGCAGAGGTGTAGTGTTGTCCAGTCGATTGATTAGTTTATATTCAAGATTAAGCATGATGCCAAGAATATAGAGAAGAGGAAGAACAGTGCATCTCATGAGATAGGCGAGACTAAGTGAAAGATGATCCTCCAGCAGTTTTGGAGATTAGTGGATTATATAGAGAACCAGAGTATTTCGGTTGCTTGACTCTGACCTGAATACAGGAGGTGCATCCCAGGAGACGTGGGATTAGGGGCGGGTGCAGAATCACAAAGGGGTGGTAATTTCACCACCGGGAAAAACCATAATTGACACTTATGTGGTCACATCATCGGGTGCAGCCTCTTCTGAGTGCTCCATAGTCCAGGCGGGGCACCAGAAATCCCAACCGATACCTTATAATTTCCAGGCCACTCATTCTAAGGGCCTTGGGGAGCAGGGAGAAAAAGGGGTGGGCGATAAACTACCAACATGCTACTGAAGTAGCACCCCGATACCAAACTCAACCGATGATACATATAAAACCTGTTGCTAACGAGAACCAGATGCTAGATCCTAGACACGGCACAAGTTATCTCCCAACCCCTAACCCCGACCAACGAGATAGTCTCCAATCAACCCCTGAACAAATGCCCAAACTGAACATACACCAAATATATAAAACGCAAAAAGCCCCCACTTCCATTGCCGATGAAACTATAATACGTCAAGAATTGTCCACCCCTAAACCTAGGCTTCCCTACAGGGCAGGTTCGGATAAGACTGTCCGGAAAATTCAGACGGCCAAGCCTAATGCCCGCGGTAGAGGAGACGGCAGAAAACGAAATGCTCCTACCTTGAATTCCATGCGGGATCCTAACAGTAGGGAAAATCCTCAGCAGAACAGGATCCGAGTGCCGGGTGGACTCCTAATGCTGGCTGGAACCCTGGCCAGGGTCGTGACGCCGGTTGAAACCCAAACTACAGAAGAAATTGAAATCTCGGAAGGAGCTCAAACCACCAGCGGTCGAACACAGATCAGACTGAGGAACCGATACCGCACTGAGAGTGGAAGATATATAGGAAAGCGGAGCAATAGAGTACCCATTAGGAAGGACAGGGTCATGATTTTGGAAGGGTTCTGATTTTGGAATGTTGGTTGGAGCTGCATGACTTATATGATAAATTTAGATTTCGGCTGCGAAATAGTTATGAACGGTTAACGCCTCTGAAAGGGGGAGAATCCTGCAGGGGGCAAGAGTGTCAAGCACAAATGGGCAGAATCCGTGAGTAGATCGGGTTACTAGATATGATGTGGAAAAGGCAATAGAAAAGTACTCCCTTCATTAGCAGGTTCTTGACAGGAAGAATATTCAGTTAGTTGCTGCTTGGCACTCGTGCCCCCTTCAGGCTCCTCTCCTTTCCAGGGACGTTAGCAATATCTACAAGGCAACCATTCACTTACCTCTGGTGTGAAACGGAACGGTTGATATCTTGTACCAAACGGGCATTCTGTATGAGTTAACAGAACGGAATAGTCACATCCAAATAGGCCCTCAGAATAAAATTAGAGTTTAGCATAAAGCTTGGACATTCTCTCTGCCACAATAATCAGAATTGGATTGCTCCTTCTGTTATTATTCACCAATGTCCATGGCTTGCAGTGACTGCAATAGGATTTGATGGAATAGCCATACTCAACATTAAAATTAATGGAATAATTTTATTTAAAGACAGTTCCCCTTGTTGTGGCGAAAACATAGGATAATCTGTCTGGATTGAAAGAAGGAAGATTAAAGCTCAGTGTTGAACGGAGCATTCAAGCCTCCCTGTTTCCTCAGGAAGAGAGAAAGAGGAAGGTTCTTATATAACAAGCCTCTCCTTTTCAGGAGACTCTTTAAGCGAGGAACAAAAGGGGCAACCATTTCAGGTAGTCGGACGTCAACTGCCGTCCGACTGGACGACTGGAAGCACTGCCGCCTTGCCGTAACAGACACCCGCTAGAACCCCCCCTTCACAACAAGCTCTAACCCAACATCACAAAACCCCGTCCGATATTCCCCAGATCCTTCCCGGACACCGGTACAACATTCCATAAACCTAATACAATTCACTGAACTCACCATTCTCACAATGTCATGGTCCACTAAACTAAACTAATCGGTCAAACAATCCCTTCCTGGCTCGCCGCAGCTCAACCATACTCAAACCCTGACTCAGGCACGTGCCGCCTAGAACACTATGCAGCTCTTTCAGGCCTCGGATAAACCACCGCCAAGCTGGCTGGATTAAGTCCATCCAGCAAGGCCATTCCGGAAGCAGTTCTAGATTCGCGAAGGGCCGACCGTGATTGGCCGGCGATTACCCCGGTTAACCTGGCATAGGGAATAGATGGTCAGCAACTGTGGCATGTGATGGAGGTATTCGTTCGAGGGGTTCATAAGTTGGGGCATTTCTCGATCCCTTGTTCATTTGTTCGCTAGTTTGCTCATTCTTGTTAGATCTGCCTCCCTTACTGCTTTCCCTGTTCAGCTGAAATAGACGGAACCATAAACTACGGTAGCGAACAAACATGGCCACACAAACCTTCACCCGCGAGCAAGTCACCAAGAACAATAATGCCGACTCACTACACGTTATTATCGACTCGAAAGTATATGACCTGACCGACTTTGCTGACGCCCACCCTGGAGGTGTACACGTACTCTTGCAGCTTGCAGGGCAGGACGCGACATCAGAGTTCTACTCTATGCACCGACATGAAATCCTGACAAAGTACGCCAAAATGGTCATCGGGACGATCCAGGGTGAGACACCACAGGTTATCGAGCCGATGGCCGGGGATTTGTGCCCGATACCTTATACCGAGCCCATGTGGTTAAGCCCCGAGTTCAAGAGCCCTTATTATGACGAGAGCCATCGGAGGCTTCAGAAGGAGGCTAGGATTTTCGTCGATGAGTATCTCCGGCCAGAGGCTCTGAGGATTGAAGAGGCGGGGGAGAGGCCGAGTGCTGAGATTATCAAGCGGATGGCGTATGTTTTTTTCCTCCCCTCTAGAATACGCTATTTGTGCGGTACTAACGATAACAGCGACAACGGTATCAACGCCATGCGTCTCGGCCCGGGCAGACATCTAGAAGGATATAACCTGATCGGTGGAATCGAGCCCAAGAAGTTCAACTACTTCCACGAGCTCGTTCTCAACCAAGAGCTCGTGCGAACACATGGACGTGCGTGCAACGACGGCTTTCTCGGCGGTATGGTTATCGGTCTCCCTCCGGTCCTCAACTTCTGCCGTAGCACTGTTCTCCGCAACCGCGTGATGCGCGAGTGCTTCTCCGGTGAAAAGTCGATCTGTCTCGCCGTTAGTGAGGCCTTTGCTGGTAGCGACGTCGCCGCAATTCGTACCACCGCAGTCAAGAGCGCTGATGGAACACACTATGTTGTAAATGGGACAAAGAAATGGATTACCAACGGTAACTGGGCAGATTATTTCACTACCGCGGTCAAGACAGAGAAGGGCTACAGCATGCTCCTGATTGAGCGCGCGGAAGGCGTCGAAACTGAGCAGATCAAAACATCGTACTCGTCTGCCGCCGGAACCGCATTCATCACCTTCGACAATGTCAAAGTTTCCGTTGAAAACCTCCTAGGACAGGAACACCAGGGTTTCCCAGTAATAATGTCAAACTTCAACCACGAACGCTGGGTAATGGCCTGTGCATCCATCCGCGCTTCCCGCATGGTAGTGGAGGAATGCCTAAAGTGGGCGAACCAGCGTAAGGTGTTCGGAAAACGCCTTGCAGACCAACCCGTTATCCGCGGGAAACTTGCGAAGATGATCTCCCTAGTAGAGTCCGGACAATCCTGGCTCGAGGCAATCACCTACCAGATGTGCAACATGACCTACCAGCAGCAGGCAAAGTCCCTTGCAGGCCCAATCGCCTTATTGAAAAACTTTATTACCCGCACTGCGCACGAAATTGCGGACGAGTCGGTACAGGTGTTCGGCGGAAGGGGTATTACGAAGTCTGGAATGGGGAGGGTTATCGAGAATTTCCACCGGACATATAAGTTTGATGCGGTTCTTGGAGGGTCCGAAGAGATTCTTGGTGACCTCGCCGTTCGACAGGCTTTCAAGAACTTTCCAAAGTCGATGTTGTGATTTTTTCCACTCCACCACATTCTGTCTTAATGCTCTGTAGGATATTGTCTTGGTTAGATGTACTTGTACTCATCGGATCATTGTTGAGAGGGCCCAGAGGTTGGAGACGGAGGTTTATGCGAGGAGCTTGTAGCGAAGGGGGGTGGTTCAGCCCCAGGGGGAGGGGGAGCGGGGCCAAGTTTGGTGGAAGAAAGAAGGGATTGAAAGAGCGCTCCCGCCATTCGAGACATCCAAGAAGACATGCTTCCATCTCCGATTCCTAGAAGAAGCCAAGTAAACAAGGAAACTCCCTTTTCAACATATCAATGAGTGAAACGAGGGACGTAAATCATCTCAAAAAAAGTAAGACAATTATTCAGTAGAAATTACTACCAGCTATTGCATATACCATCTTCAATAAGGAGGCGGCCCGGAGAAGAAAATAAAAGACGGGGAGTATAATAAGTAAAGAATCAGGCAAACCCTCTTAATTCAGTATATGCGGCTCCTATTAATTAGAACCACTGACCGTGACCTCAATGACCTTACAATAAGTGATCCCCCACATGGAGGAATGCCCCCCCCACTCCAAGCCCCAACACAACTCCTTCTAAACATAACAGAGGAAAATAGTCTAGCCACACTTTTGAACTTCATATTCACAAAACATGAGCAACACCCAGTATGCGGTAGTTGCAGACCTTGGCTTATCCTGTAAAAAAAACCCTGATTGTAGCCTGATTTTCTAAAAGCGTTGACTAAGTTGGCAAAATTTTCATAGAATATGTTGTTACTATGTGTCTCACTTAACAAGATGACTGTGGCATGCTTGTTCAAGATATCAATTGTTTGGGAACATACTAGACAAGTTAGCAATAAATTGTTAAGTTATGATAGATTATAAGAACTACTAACTCAAGCTTTCCACAATTGAAGGTGGAAAACCAGAAAGCTGCTTAAAGTCATAGTACCAATCCTGTCTTCCATCTATTTCTTTATACGATTCAACGACAGACAAAGTATTCCTCACAGCAGAGCCAACATCTATTTCCCTTTGCAATGATTTTGAGATCCTCTTTGACTAAAAGTCGTAATTTATCTCATTTAAACTTGAATGTGGAAATAAATTGGTAGCGGATGATCTTGTAAGCTTCTAGGGATTCTGGGAGCCCAGTAACATCATCCTCAGTTCAGCAATATAGTAGTAGTTCAATATACTCTAGGTTTCAAGCAAAGCAACTGTATTTGTAAGGAATTCAAGTTCAATCTCCCTTTTATACTCAATAGCCTTCTTCTGTAAGTGCCCATAGGTATTCTCGAAGGATAGCTAGTGTAATACTTCCTTTATCCATTATAAAGCTTATACTTATCTCATACTAGCTCCTAATATTGTCTAAGGGTAACACTTTTCTTCAGGAAGGCATTCTGAGTTTTATACAAGTGATATTAATTAACATGAAATACTGAAGTTGAGAAAGCTCCTTAAGCATTTGAAAAAGAGTACTATAATTACTTCCTAATACGAGGCAAATTTAGGAAATAATGTTTTCTTGTATAAAGATAGTGGGTGGTGGGTGGTCTTTTAATAATAGTAAACTAAGAACAAATTTAAGTTGGAGACAACTAGGGTTTTATTTCCACAATACCCTAGAGTCGTATAGGTTCTAGAATTGAAGTAATAATAACTAGTAATAATATTAATAACTTCTACCTGGATCCTACTATCCACATCTCTCTAATCCACATTGGGTAGTTCTCCAATTTCCAGCTTTTATTCAACAAATCTGAAAACTAATTAGTTTTTTTTCCAATAAAGTAAAAGCTGCATCCACTGAGTATCATATCTCCTCCTGAACAGTATTTCAACTATCCTGTTACTGGTACTGCCTCATCAGGCTCAGGCTTTTAGACTCTTTTTTATCTGATCTTATTTTTGAAATATTTTAGAAATTCCTTATATGCAGTAGTCACTGAAGTCTCATTCCTATTCATTATACCTTGACCTCTTAAACAGATCAGCAAATGTTGGAAATAACTGAGAAATCTTATCAGTCCTCTGTTTTATTCTTAATTCCCCAATAGTGGGATGAATATTTAAGGTACTAATAGTTTCTTATTGGCTGCTCAAGTTCAAGTTAGTATTTATTAATAAATAAGAATTGGATATAATGTATATTGCTTATTAAGACTCGCTACTCCTGTTGACTGAAATTCATAGAATAGTTCAAAGGCAGATGATTACCTTATAAACTAACTACCTTGAAATCATTAATAATCTTCAATAACATTTCTTTTAAGGTATTACAATCAATTAGTTATTAAGAGCTAGAAAATATGAAAAATTGTCTACTTAGAAATAATATGATTTATGAACTTGAATAGCAGCCATGAACAGTTATAAAATAAAAGTAATCATGCGTTATGCAAGGAGACAATAAACTTGGTAAATAGTTGAAAAAATTTATTCATTGTGTGTAGATACTTTGATACTATAATAGTTGCAGGAAGGTTAAAAATATCAATTGTCTCTTGGTGGTCTGAAAGTGTTAGGATAAAGGAGCAGTAAAAAGGGAGGAAAAAAAAGAGGATTGTTGGCTTAGGTATAACACAATCTGTGAATAATACCTATAAGATTGTTTAAAATAAGTCTTGTTTCATCTTGGTGGTAGACTTTCATATAGTTGGGAATGATTATCACATCATCTTAATAGGCTTCTGCATTTCCAATTTCAATAATCTTTGAGTCATGTTTAGTAGTGACTTTAAGTAAGGTGTCCATGAATCTAATAATGAGCAGATCTCTAAAGTACTCATTAGCTTTTAAAGACTTTCTTAGGCTAACAGCTTGCCCTTTTAGAGATAAAATATGGCTAAGATGTGCTGCTTTTTTATTCTTTGGAAAGGTAATATTTGTTATAATTCTCCCTTGTAGAACACTTGTAGGAGGTAAATTGAACAGTTCTCTCTTTTCATCATTCTCTGGCATAGGTGACTGCCTAAGTTGTCTAAAACTAATAACAATCTTAGATATGATGAGAGATACCTCAACATATCGCTCCCATTTGGCTGTTCTCAAAGTATAGAGTATTTGTATTCTGAAACTAATAGATAGGAAAGTACTGAGACGGTTGAGTAAAAAAAGTATTCTATAGGTGTTTTTGTTTTTTTTTGTTTTTTATCATGTGTTTATTGTTTCTAAGTACAGCAAGCTGGGTGCAGCGCTAGCTATGGAAAGAACACAACTTATGAATCAAAAAAAAAAACAAAGAAAACCTCTCTATATTAAATCCACCGAGATCTGAAAATCTTGCGGCCAAACCATTTGCCGAGTCTTTTACATAAAAATAAAATAAAGGAAAGTTTTAACAAAAGAAGAAACCATCTTCTTATGCCTTTCTCAAGGGTGTTCTTAATAGAGGAAAAAAGTAAAACCACCTAACGGAAAGGTAATACATCAGCAAAAACAACTTTCTCTCTGGACGTATAACGCCCACGTCCGGAGGAGCTGCCTCCGCCCCATGCGTCCTCTGCGCCATGGCCGTCCAGGCGTTCTTTACGGATCATGTCTTGCGTCTGGTGCATCCCAACGGCCCTTTCTCCTTCCTCAAGCGCCCTGGGTGCTTGTCGCGGCCCATTCCGTCCCACCACTGTCCGCCACCGGACCTTTTCGTCTCCGGCGTCTGGTGTACCTCTACCATATTGTCCGCATTGGGTGCCGCCGTCGCCACTCCCCCACTTCCAGCGGCCTGGATCCGTCCGCTGGCATTCCAGAACGCTTCATTCGTAATCTGCCCCCTCACTACCATTTTATAGGCATGCGTAACGTAGTATGGAGAATTGCCTTGTTGTTACGATCTGCTGAGGCTAAACCTATGTCGTCTAGATTTGTGCTTATAAAACATGCTCCTCACCTGGGGGCTCTGTAGGGTGCAATAGTTTCATATTCTCATTAAATGTCCACAGGTTAATCCTCTAGAACTCAAGCGGCCGAGTTGAAGCTGGACACTTTAGGTAGGGATTGCCAGCTTAAGTGTCCGGCCTCAGCTCGGCCGCATCTATATTTCCTTAAACGTCGGCAGATTTATCCTGTAGTACTCACGCAGCTTAGCTGAGGCTGCATAAATACTGTATATAATACCGTAGAATAATTTAATATAATTAATATATATCATTAAACGTCTGCAGATCAATCCTATGATTAACTATCCATTGCCTCTCCCCACTAGGAATTACATGCATCTCTCCAATTACTGCCCCTATACCGACTATTCGCATATCTCGAGCAGTGGACCGCTTGCCGACTAGCATATGTCCGCTTGCCAGGTGAAATTTACCACCATTGATTGGATCGAGTACGGGAACCAATGCCAGCCAAGGGAAAACTGCGGCTTAGCTTAGAACATTTCTTATCTTGAAAAGTGCAAATAATCGCGCCATCGCCAGTCCTCGCAACATCAGCAAAATGTAAAAACCACTCCTGGTCCACCCAGGGGGGTTGTGGTCCCCCTGGTCCTCCTGGTCCACCCTGAGCCACCCTGGTCCAGATTTTCGGTAAACCTTTTGAAAAGTGTGGATCAGAGCAGATGGTGTGGACCAGGTGGACCATGGGGACCACGACTCCCCTTGGTGGACCAGGAGTGTTCAGGACCACTGTGGACCACCCTACGACATTTTCCTGATAAAATCCCATAACTCTCCTTCCCACCAGTCTGGACCCCTACCCAATCATTTCTAGCACCCCAGTTGCGGAAAGCCTTTGTTCCAGTACAGCGGTCCCGGTGGATGTGGACAACGTCGGCTCCCTGAAGCTCAGAAACCAGAATTTCAAGCGGATAAATCGTTCTACGGGAAGCAATGCCAGTTCAGTGGGGTCAGCCGGCAGCCGCGGGTCATCTACTGCAGTCTGCTTGATGAAACGCAGCATCCCCTCCATTATGTCGCAATACTTGATCTCATGGGCTCGGCACGGCTCACAGAGCGTGCCAATGTTCGTGCGGCCTTTGAGCATTCGCCGAGGTGCACTGCGGCTTGAAGAAGTCCGCATTTCCATCCCGCTATTTTCTACCATGATCACACCTGTTTTCAAATGTGCTTCTATAGTCTGCAAGGGCATTCCTAGAGTGTGCTGGCGGCCATATAGCGACAAGATATCTCGGGCGGCTTCTTTCTTGTTTGACCTCCGGTAAGCCTATTTAATCTGCTCATTATGTGCTAGTTCGCCAATCTTGGTAGAATACATCGATATGGACCTAAAATGCCGTACCTGGGAGACAAAAAGACTCAGGTAGTGCATTACGATGAAGTTGAAGTGATTCTCGTGTGGTATCAAATCTGCCGGGTGATTGGCCCTTTCAAGTCTCTCTTGATCCTCCTGGTGACGGCGGTTGGCGGCAGTGTTGTGGCGGGCCTCATTAGCACGTTGATTCGCCATTAGTTCTATTAGATCCCGATCCTGATGATTTGTTTCTCCACGCGTAGTCTTTGAGGTACGGAATTCAAGAAAAATGTCCTTGGTCAAGTGAAATGTCTGCAGATACCTTTCCATGGAGCCAAGTGTATCTGGTGTATGACTGCGGTATTGGGCCATGAGAGAGAAGTCAACCAGCGTGCTAACACACTGCAAAGCGCTCTTGAAATCGTGATACTGAGAACTGTCCGGATTTCGCAATGCGGACGCCAATACAGGCGAAATAGAGTGCCCGAGGTTGTGGATTTTCTTTCCCTGCTATTGTGTAACTTCATGATAGGCCCTTTTTTGGTACACTCAGTGCGGGCTTAGGCGGAATTTATTTCAGGTATCGTCGAACGCTGGCTGCCGTTTATCCTTTTTCAGGAACCCCCCCACCCATTGCATCATATGTTTGAATAGAGGGAGGTAAATATTGTGTAAGAGGTGCGGCTTATATAGGTTGTCGGGGTTTACGCGACTGAGTCCGGCGAATACATTATGTCCTATTTTCACACCCACCTGCTGAAAGTATTCTGCAATACCGGCCACTACTGCCGGCTCATGCCTCAAGGCTTTCTCTCCATATAGAATCTAGTCACGGGTCTCAAACATCTTCAGTGGATTCCCACCAAGCTCCTTGCACGGAATCTCACACTTGGGGCATGACTTACTGGCTATCCCGTGCAAGGCCGCATGTTCAGCATGATCCGCAATCCAAGCAGACAAGAAGGGAAAACAAAGGCGTATTTTGCCGTCTGCACAATCCATTGTGGTTCCTTCTTGGACAACCTGTTATAATGGCGCAAGGACAAGATTGAAGACAGTTCACAGGACATCCGGATTCATCTGCTGCTGGGCTTCGTCGGTGCGGGCTGATTCACCAGTGAACTTTGGTGGCACTGGAAGCAAGGCCACAAGCAGGAGTGGCATCTTGACAGGGCTGTTTCTCGTCGGCGAAAGGATATTACTGATCGTCACGTATACCGGCCAGGCTTTCTTATCTCCCGAAAAGTTGGTAAGTTGAGTCTGGTCTGACAATCCGATAATAGGTACCACTGTTGCCCCGGGGGGCAGCGTTTTCTGCCAAGGAACATAATGGGCTATTAGCACTTGAAACACCCACCACTTGAAACTTGTCAGGACTTATTTCATACTTGTGTATTTCACCACCAGTCCACCGTATGCATCTCAGGGTATACTGGCACCCCCCACGCGAATCATATTCCCGAATAGGTGCGTAGACCATATCTGATCCATACCTGACCTGGCGGATCACGTAGCGGACATAGTCGATAATCTTCCGATAATAGAAAGTTGCTGCATGTCGACCATCATCGATAATGGCTTCCGTCTACACCAGGTACTCACCAAATGGGTCCAGAAAGTCGCGCTGTTGTCGCATAGTATAGGCGGACCGAATGATCTTGTATCTGTGCCACCCAAACCTTCTGCAAAGTACGCGTCGATCGTTGACTTGGCTCCCATGCTCCGGACTAGCCAGCCTGCCAAATTAAAGTCGTCTTCGGACGAGAAAGGTTTCCACAGGTCATCTCTCATGGTCCTATTCAGCTTCGTATAGTCAGCAACATCGCTGAGTCCTCTGCCAGCACGAGGAATGATTTCTTGACTCGATGAGCGCCCGCTGACTGGCGGGGGGGAAACGTCCTCTGCATCTCAATCGTTCTGCATATTATCATCTATCTCACTACCTGCTGCGCGGCAATCTGCGATCTCCAGCCTATAATTGGATTCCAAGTCTGAGTCGCTCTGATTGCTGTTTTTATCATGTACAAAACCAGGCGGCCCTGGCGAGGTCAGGTCCGCATTCGCACCGAGGGATAGAACGATATCAAGATGCATCGTCTGAATGTGCTTTTCTTATGTTGCGGCCTGTTGATAGCATCGGCTGCAATAAGGACTCTTTGTTGTATTTGAGGTCATTGTGCTCGTGTGGTGTTTCTCTTCCAAGTAGTGTGGCTGAGCAAATCGGTGGAGGCGTACTGCAGCTGATTTACTCTTTGAAAGCCAAAGGCAGATTTCTTTCAAGGGTTGGATCAGGGGAAACTTCAGGTTTGTCTAGTAGGCTGACGGACAGGTCCCGATGTTCAAGCTGTTATTAACTAAGTTTTCACGTGGGGCGGGTCTAGAGCGGTTTAGCAACATCTTGGCTGCGAGGCTCAGGCTCCTTGGCGGCTCGGTTGTGGCTTAAAACCTTATGTGAAGCTTCACGGCTTTGTCTGTAGATCACGTGACCGTTCAAGATTCAAGATATTATTATTCAAGTTTGTACAGAGTATGATCGGGTGAACCCCACCGGCCTATAGAACCTCTCCCTCACCCCCTTCCATCCTCTCTTCATGCCCCTTTCCCGAATAACAATCAGATCCTTCATCGATTAACCCATCTATTCCAGTAGAACCCACAAAGCTCGACAAAACCTCTCACTCGTCAGGAGTATTACTAGTATATCCCCAGACCAATTCAGTACTATCCATCTGCATATTCCCAGCTAATAACCATCTCACAGCGATTTATCATGCGCAGAACTCCCTTTATCGTCTGCCAGGCCTGCTCTATTTCTATTTTCATGGCATAAACCATTCCCTTATTATCCTCCAGTGTACTAGCATCTGCTAGCGGACATCTTTCATTCGCTGGAAGACCATTCTGGAAAAAGAAAAAACACTTCCAGATCGATCAGCTACCCCCCTGCCCCAACCGCTATTATAATGGCAGCCTCAAAAGTTGGACTTCAATACCAAAAGTCCGATGCCTTCAAAGATGATGGTGAGGTCACTTGGTGTAAGTACGTCTGCGGCTTCCCCGAACCGAGAACTGATGGGGAGGAGTATAAAGACTGGCGGAATGCTATAAAACATAAGATGGAGGAAGACAGGATCCCGGGCTGGAAGGGGAGTACGGCCGGCCAATAGGCTGTGATTCAGGAATATGCCCTTGCCACCCCGCCCGTTACAGTTAGGGCGGCACTCTGGTAGACAGATACAGCCTGGGGCGAACGTTTTACTGAATGCCTTGATTTTTTGCAAAAGGATATAGCAAAAAAACCTAAACCCGGCTTAACACGATTGTGGGCAGCACAACTAGTTCCCATTGTTGCCCCCGTTGCAGCCTCCCTTGCGGCCCCAGTTCCCGTCGGAAATGATCGTAAGTGACCTCAAACCATGTGCATTGAATGTGCACAGTATATGCTAATATGGCTTCTGGAGGTCTCGTCGGCCTGCACTCCGTCCATCTCTGGATAGATCAACGGTCCGTGGTCCGCCCTAAGAGGACCCTCCCTGCCGGGCTGGACAATATCCAATGGCAAACCCCTAGGCATGTTTCCTGAATGGAGATGACCGAATCCACCTCGCGGAACCTGTTTGTGTGGATAGACAGAGTCCTTGCACGGAGATACAACTATTTTCTGCTCGTTGGTGCGATCAGCCATCATACATGCATGCTGCTTGATGATTCTGAGGGGCCGCTGCCGGTTGCTAAAATGATACTCATTGGAAACAGTAGACATGTCCGCATGTGGTGGTCGATGAATTCGCCGAGCGAATTAATGGATCTGCTCTTCTGTGGCCATCGTACCCATGGAGAAGATGGGACTCCCCACCCTGCGCCGTGAATTTTGGCCCTCCTGATCATGGGGGCCAATCTCCCAATACGTCCCTTCAGAGTGATGAGTTGGACTTAGATGGCCACCCACCCCAGTCGTCCGCTGCAGCGGCAAAGAGAATCACCTGATTGAGTACTAAAAATACCGCGAGTAGCATGCCAAAGACTAGACAACGTGTCGGCAGTGGTGCTGTGGACATGAATGAACCGGATCCACACTCGAACCGCAGTTCGGCCACCAAGGTCGTGCCAGCCTTGGATTCCGGTTTCACACCATCTTCTAGTAAGCAACCTTCTGCCCCTTCTACTGACTTGGGCATTCGGGCCTTGAGGTCGGGTCGACAAATAGAAAGGGAGACCCACCTAAACAAAGTGTCCCGGCTATCTACCCGGATGGTAGTCAATAGCAGTGTTAAACGTGACCTAGTAGCCATGCCTGAGGCTGACGAACCGAACGGTCCGGCGGACGCTGCTGAACCTCTGAGGAAGGTCGCCTGCGGCGTGCCCGGGGGCGGCGGGAAAAATGAAGGTTAACCGGAAAGACTCCATTGGGAGGTTAATCGGAGTCGGCAACCTACCGCCACACCTAGTCCGCCCAACAGTCCTTCTCCGTTGGCTCCCAATCTGAGTCACGATCTAGCCTCTCCGGAATATGAGCAGCTACAGCTGAGGACATCAGCTCAGCATATTTTGATACTAGCCTCCGGCGCTCTGGAGCCTGCCGACACATCGGCAACCCAAGTTGGCACGCCCAGCAGAAGCCATTCCCCCTCTAATCCCTGTGCCGACGATGCGCTTGGAGATATGGCAGCAGCAGATGCCGGACGAAAATTAGGCCCGGCCGTCAGCTCCTGAGCCAGCTCAAGTCGATACTTTACACCTGGTAAGTTGCAGTTACAAGTACCAGGTCTTTCATCTGCTATGTTGGCAGCAGGTCCTACTGCTTTGTCGGCAGAAACGGACCTTAGGAGTCCGCTCCGGTCCGTTTCTGGGCACTCTGTCCTCTTAACAAAGCTAGTCTGCCTCGACCCAATGTGGCTAACGTGAAGCCGGAAAGAGGGTAGTTCCGTTCATGATTATAGATACTAGGCCGCTGCGGATCCTGGACTTTTGGTTTTCCGTGTTTTTTCTTTTTCGCCTCTAGCTTCCGTCAGGTTGTTCTCGCTCGTTCTTGACCATTTCTGTTTTAGATTGACCCGGGGCGGCTGGGCTGGTTTGCCTCGAGCCAGTGTGGTAAATTTAGACTTGCCATCGGCTACTGATCCTACCAAGGCAAGAGAGGAGCTTTCTCCTTTTCTTTGCGTGTTTTGGAAACCATTCTTGTTAGGTTTGGCACCCGCTGTTGTTTGAGTGGGGGTGTCTTTTCTGGCTATTGAGGTTTGCTCTGGGAATTTTTGGAGTTCATTCTTGTTCTTTTCTCGGTTTTTTTCGTTTGGATATGTTTCTTCTAGTTTTAGACCATGCTCTTTGGGTTTGTGCGGATCATTCTTCCAGCTGTTTTTCATTGGGAATTGACCTCTTCATTGCTTTTCCCATCCTAGCTTTCACCGTATACCCCATCTGTTGAGCCTTAGTGGTCGCTTGTACTTTCTGAGATGAGTGTTCGGTGCTCCGAACCCTAGCCTTACCTGCATTCGTTATGGTCCGCTTGGCAGACCTACTTGAACTAGATTTGTCCTCGTATTCAATAAACCTCTTCATCCACTTCATTAACTCTAATTCCTTGACGCTCGTATTATGCATTAGGAAAACAGTACCGCGGGAGATTTGAAGCTGGACGCCTCTGATGCAATTCCTAGATCAGGTGTCCTGCCGCAATTTGGCCACCTGGGTGTGTGCCAATGTCATCGATTATAAAAGCAAGTTACAAGCCGTGAACGTCCTGAGCACTTAAAGGTTCCTGGACAATTCCTATCTCCTAGCTTCAAAATCCATATTGCCCCCTTGCCTACCTACCAATACACATTTCCTAACACCATCCATCTATTAACTCTATTCACTACGATCCTATTCGTTCACAATTCGCCTTCACCTGATATCATAACAACAGCGGCGGCCTACAGCGGACAGAACCCATCTGTCGAGGCAGGAGAGGCAAAGACAAAGGGAGGTCCGCGGCGAGCGTGCCCAGAGATCTCAATTCAGGGACAGGTTAACTAGAATACCATCCACTGATGAGTCGGTTACAGCTGGGTCGACTGTAAGTAGGAGGGGGGATGCCGTGCTGGGGCCAGCCCTATCCTGACTCGAGATACCAGAGCGTGTTCCAGACAACTGGGAGCCCCTTCCGGACAACTGGGAGCAGAGCCGGGAGCCAGCGGATCAAAGGATAAACTCCAATAATACAAAATATGAGGGCCAGAGCCAGGAGAGCCAGGAGAGCCAGAAGAGCCAGGAGAGCCAGGAGAGCCAGGAGAGCCAGGAGAGCCAGGAGAGCCAGGAGAGCCAGGAGAGCCAGGAGGAGAACGAGTTAGAACAGCATGGGGATGATGAAGATCTATTTGCGGATTGGGGGGGGGGAACAAAGGCCGATCGGTCCTGAGGTCCGTAACACACAAGCTTCGATACTGACAATCACCCCTGGAAATACCCAGAGTTCTAGGAGGATTGGTTACCCTGGACTGAGAACACCTGCCCTAGTACATATTGGCCAAAATGGTTTTCCATCTGTGGTTCTCTCCGGTTCGCCTGCAGTCTTGAATTCGCTTGCAACACCGGCCATAACTTCAAGTCACTCACAGCCTACAACGCCGGGATTAGAGAGTGGGGGTAGAGAGTGGCCCACCAGCAGACCGTATTTGACCATGGAGCTTGAGCGTAGCATCCCGGCCAAAGCCTGTTCCCTGATATGGGACTGGAGGATCTTGGTGAATCCGTTCCCGGACCCAATTACCCTGACCGAAGAAGTCAGCAGGTGCTGGAACGATGCCCGGAGGCAATTGGGCTTTCGCAACTTTGCCGATGCTACCCTACACTCAGATGACCAGGCAAGTTACGATTAATCAATAATCTACATCTTATCACCAAACTCAGTAGACCGGCCGGCGGCCATGGGTCTGCAGATCTGGTCAAAGCACAGTTTGTGCAGCTCTCAGCATCCGCATACGGTGGAGAAGGCTAGCACGGAACTCTATAAGCTTGATATTGATGATCCTGCGGTCTGCAGACGAAGGGCGGAATACCTGCTAGAGGAGGTTTGGTTCACTTGCCCACCAAGAAACTATGGGGTAGATTTTCAACTTTCCCCCTGATTATTTCGAACTGTAGTAAGACTAAATCCATCTAATTTAGTGTACAGTCAATGTCTCTTAGATTCGTAGCGCCACAGATCCCGGACGCAATATTGGCACAATATTAGTCTACCGCTAGAAGGAAAGGCATGATGGATGAGGGGTTCTTAGGAAAGATTGATGGTTCGTTTATCTGTCTGACAGCAGCCATATTGTGTCATTCACTGCGATGCTGGCAGACTGGAAACTTTATCAATAATGTAGCTTTCACACGTGCGAGTTCCAAAGGTAAGACAAATAACGCTGACGTGCGGTTTTCAGAAGTGTCCGGATCCCTTGGCGCCCAAGCGCCCAGGCATCCGGATACCCTTGAAAACTGTAAGTCATTCAAGGTGTGAAAAGCCGCCTAACGAAATGATAGGCCTGCTAGAACGCCAAATACAGACAGGGGACAGTACGGGAGAGGTCTGGGGCGGACAAATAATCGCGCAAATCATAACAGCATTGAAGGCTAGAATTGAGAATGCGCGGGGAAAGGATGTTGAGAGAACGGAGGGATATTCCAATGATGAGGACGCATTGAGAAGGGAGTTTGGAATTGATCCGGAGGTGGATGGATCAGAAGCCGCTGGCTGCCTCAGAGACGCAGGGAGAGGACATGGTCGGCACGGACCGCACTGGGATCAAGGGGCCAATCTGGGGGTATTAGATGATGTAGCACTGTTGCGCGAACCGGTGGACGCCCCATCACAGGTTGAAGAAACTGACCTAGACCAGGGGAATGCACCTATTAGTATTCCATGATCGTATATGCATATTATGAGAGTCTAATAAGGGAAATAAATGATATATGCCAATTGAGTCTGGAAGTGACAAAAAGTTAAAGTATGTAGGCCAGTAGGAGGGTGTCAGGTGGGCAATTGTAGGCATGAAAGGCATGGGAGGGCGTCGGGCGGATGTGGATAAGCTGGGCAGCCGGCAATTGTAGATTCAGAAGGCAGGGGAATATGTCGGGCGGACGGTGAGAGGCCGAAGCGGACAGTAGGGCATTCAGCGGACGAGATGGATTGGGGAGGGAGGAGAGTGAAAGGTTGAGAGAGGAGAACTTCCGCTTGATCTGGGAGAACACGCAAAGGGTTTGGGGGGTGCGGGGAGAAAAACAGAGCTTGGGCGGGGGTTTGGATGAAAAAGCAGAAGCGGGGAGAACGTTCACTGTCCCTGTCCTAGTCCTTTTTCGTCCGAACCCCCCCACAAGCTCTGTTTTGCTCCCGGCACCCCCCGAACCCTTTGCCTATTCTCCCAGCTCCGGCGGGCGAAGTCAGGGCAGAACGGGGTATCATGGGAATAAGGGTGCCGGACAGGGGTGTGTGGGAGAGGGTTGAGAGTAGATAAGTCCCGGCCACAAGGCCCCTGCGAAGAGGAGCCTGCGGACAGGGGCATTCAGGGCAAGGGGAGGAAGGGGTTATGCGCTAGGGACAGGGTTGCTAGGGAGAAGTGCGCCAGGCCACGTCCTGTGCCTCCGGACACAAAGGGGCCGCGTCCAGATAAAGCGAGCTTGGGCGTTTGCATCAGGAACAGGAGTTGAAGTCATAAGCGCCTGGAGCGTCCGGCGCAGAGTACGAACAGGACGCACCAGGATGCAAGGTAATATTTTTGCTGATGTAACCATCAACATGTTCTTACTACAGAGAGGGGGCAACACTGCGCGGTGGGGGAGAACAATAAGGGAGCATTGCGGGAGGGAACCTGCTTTTTGTGATAAGGATGAACTGGCTCAGAGCCTGGTGGAGGGTGTTATTCAACCAGAGTGGGCCGCCGGGGTCAACGGAGGAGACATCTGTCAGCAGGAGGTCTCTGTCGTGGGCATGGGCTAGGCACTTTGGGATGGCGTGCTCAAAGCTTTCGTCGCCTTGATAGCATCCGGGACAGGTAGTTGGGTCGTTTTGGTCGAACCAGCATTGGTGGGTGGCTAGATAGCCTTTTCGGTTAGGCATTTGCTGGACTCTCCCAATTACGAACTTTCTCAATCACATGGAGGGGTGTGGGGAGAAGTTGAGGGAGTGGATGTAGTGGGGGGGGATGGGGTGTTTGGTTTTCCTCTCTTCGAGGCGCAGGCCCTTGGCTCTTCATCGGAGGGCATTGTAGGTGCGTCCCATGAGTGGGGTGGGTGGCATGTTTGTTCCTACAGGGGTGGGGCATGGAGTACCAGGGGGAAGCAGCAGAGCCCCTCCGGAGAGCGAGGGTGAGGTCCGCCAGCGGGTCAACGAGGAGGTGCTTTCTGATTGGTGAGAACGGGACACACGTGCAACAGTCTAGGGGAAGTGTCGCAAATGGTAACCAAGCAAGACACAATTCTGATGAGCAATACCTATTCGTTATTGGTTTGTTATCTTTCACACTATGAGATTAGTTGACTCATACGTTTTCACATGACAGCAGAATAGCGGGTTATTGATTGATTGTGATTGGTTGAATAGTGACATGGCTCACGCTTGTGGTCATGTGGATTATGTATTTCGCACATGACACATAGTTATGAGTCATGGGTTTTGCGCATCTGACTTGATTTATGGGTTTTGATTGGTTGTGAGATATGGCGCAGCTGACTCGTAAAAGTTAGCTGATGGATTTCACACCATGACTCACTATGAGTCATGAGTTGTGTGATGCGAAGGTATGAGTCACGGAGGGTTAGGGTTGTAGGAAGAACTCCTATTCAAGGGAACCCTTGAAGCATAGGATTTGGGTGCCGTCTCCCTCACCGCCACCAACCCTAACACTCCCAAAAGTCCAACACCCCTTATTTCAATGCTTTCACCCACCGCCTCAACCAGTCCTTCCCCGTCGGTGATAACGCCTGGATTACCTTTACCCACTCGTCAACCGCTATACAGTTGGCAATTCACTCGATCCCAACCCACATCCTCCCAGACAATGACGACGAACTCTACCCTTTTATCAAGGAATGAATCTACAACCCGCAGCAGGTCACGATTAGCGTGGCCAGGTACCTTAACAAAGACCAAACTGCTAGGCTTTCCAAGCAGGCCGCTTCGGTGGTTGTGTCCGTTAACCCCGACGATGTTCCCATCCTCCTCCCAGCCCTCTTCCTCTGCCCAAAACGCCTGAAGGTCGAATTATGACGCAAGCTTACCACTACACCCAGTGTACCAACTGCTTCTGATTCGGACACCCCTCTGCCCGATGCACCCAAAAACAGCCCTCAGGCCTCTACTGTCCGCTTCACCATACTCGCGCGGCTCACATGTGCCAGAACCCCACCTGCCCCAAAGGGGGTGGCTCCAGGCTCGTCTCCGGCTGCAGCCCAACCTCCCCTCCCCACTGCCCAAACCGTGTTGATGCCCATGACGCTTTCTATAGAGAATACAGGGTGAGACCAATCCCGCCTCCTCAAACCAAGGCCCCCCCACCTTCCGAACACGAGCTATCCGACTCCTCCTCTGACAGTAAAGAAGCGGTGGATATGGCTGACGATGGCCGCCCGGCACCCGGTACTCCCGAAGCCCTTCGAACCTCCCCGAATGACCTTTCCACCCTCAAATCCCCACGTCGCCCTGACGCCGCCTATGCCCCCAACAGTTGGTCCCAGCAAGCACCCCCTGCCCCCGGTATGCCACCAGTAACTCACTCTAGCCCTCGGGTTTGTCCCGGTAATGAATACAAGCTCTTGGACCACCTCATGCCCAGGACTGGCTCCAGCGACCTCATTGACCCTAGTTCAACACAACCGCCTGGGTAGCTGGGAGGTGTTCCTTTCCCTGCTTTCCTCCTTAATTTGAGGCCTCCCTGTCGACATCGTTCTTTTACAAGCCCCCTATCTCCTGCAAAGAATTACTTCCTCGTGTTTCAGGGTTTAAATCCTTCGCCCCACCCATCGCAATGCCCAGAGTGGCCTGCCACGCATCCCAAAAGTTCCTCCAAAGGTTTGCTGTACTATCTTTCATTCCCCCAGAAACGGACGACTTTATGGCCTTAGATGTTTTCACCCCATGGGGCTGTTTTTGCTCAGCTTTCCCCGCTTTAGAATCGGCAACTCCTACTGCAGACCAGTCCTCCCAGCATCACATTCAGTTTCCCCCGAATTATCCCGCCCTGACGTTGAGTACCCATACCTAGTCAGAGGCTACTTCAACATCAACAACACTGCAGCCGACCCTTCCAGGCTCCTCTCCTCGAAGGAAGAAAGGGAGTCCGCCCCCTACTTTGACCGGGCCTCACACTTAGGCTTTACCCTTCTTAACATCCCGGGAGTCTACACCCGGTTCCCCTTCACCGGCACCCACAGGCCAAGCGCCATCGACCTGGCCTTCGCCAACTCTTATATTTTTCCTGCTTTCCGCTCATGGGATGCCAGTGCGTCCTCCCTTTCTTCCCTGGAAGCTGACCACGCCCCGATCTTACTCTCTCTCCACCCCCCCTCCCCCCATAACGACAAACCCAGACCACACTGGCACGAGGCCGACTGGCCCAGCGTGACGAACAAACTCCAGAGTTGGGTAGTCCCACTGCCCCCTATGGCCCCCTCCCCCAACAAACTCGACCAATGCTTCTCCTCAGCCCTCTCCGCCCTCACCACGACGATCGAAGGCTCTGCACCCTTCTCCTGCCCCTCCCCACAATTCAAACCCTGGTGGACTCCCCTCCTCACCACCTTCTGGAAGGAATTCACAAAGACCACCCATAAGGCCAACAAACTCCAGACCCCCAATTCCTTCCTTATCACTAGAGAGTCAAGGCTTGGCTATTTCAAAGCTATCAAAAGAGCAAAAGCTTCCAACTGGGCTGAGTTCCTCGCCAAAACCTCTTAAAACAACATATGGATGGCCAAACAACTTGTCGACCCAAGAAAGGCCCCTAGATTCACCTCCCTCTCGGGCGCCTCTGGCCCGGTTACAATCAACCAAGCGCTGCTAGACAACTTCCTCCCCAGCAAGGAGCCTGTACCCCGAAGGGGTTGCCTCCTCCGAGGCCCCTCAGCCATCCCCCTATCCAAAGACAAAATCAGACTCGATCTTTCCAAGTCTTCCCCCTCATCGGCCTCCTGCCCCCAGGTGATCCCCTACTCCGTATGGAAAAAGGTTAACCTCACCAACCCCACAATCATCCTGGATCTCCTCTCCCCCCTAGGGGCCTTCGGCTACCACACCCCCTTGGTCAAAACCGCCAACGGAGTAGTACTGGACAAACCTGGCAAAGCCTCTTAGGACTCCCCCTCCTTCTTCCGCATCATAGTTCTTCTCAAAAGCATATCAAAAATCCTGAAACGGGTAATGACAGTCCGTCTGTCAGCCATGGCCCGGTCCAAGGGCCGACTCGACCGGAACCAGTGCGGCTCCCTCCCAGGCCTCAGCTCCTCCCACGTCTGTCTCGCCCCTATGCACGAGGTGACAACCCTCCAAAGGCCCAGACTAAAAGCCTCCACCCTCCTCCTAGACATCAAGGCTGGCTTTGAGAACGTCAACGCCTCCACACTCAGAGCCAGGCTCCTGGCCACCCACATCCCCGTCTCTATGGTCGACTGGGTCTCCTCGTTCCTATCGGAAAGGTCTTGCACCCTGGTCTTCCAAGGCTCCGCCAACCTCCCCCCCCAGTGTCTGTGGGCACCACCCAAGGATCACCAAACTCCCCCTCTCTCTTCTCCTCATACATCGCCCCCCTACACACATCAATACCTCGGGGCCTTATGGTCCCCTACGGCGACGACTTCTCACTCACCGTAGCCTCCCCCTCCCATCGGGGCAACATGCGCCAACTACCGAGACCCTTCTACACCATTGCCGCAAGGGCCAAAGACATAGGCATTTTCTTCTCAGTCCCAAAGACCGAACTCATCCACTGGCGGACTCTCAGCCAGGGGACCCACAACTGAACAGCCCCCTTCGAATTAGAGGGACATCTCTTCCACCCCTCCCGAGTCGTCAGATGGCTAGGGTACTGGTTCACCCCCGCCTTCACCTCGACCCACCACTTCAGGCCTAGGCTCTCTGTGGCCCAGGCCATCTTCCCCTTCGTCAAACGATTGTCCTCACCTAGGGCAGGCCTGAAACCCTTCTTGTGCTACAGCATCGCCCATGGCCTCCTCCTTCCCATACTTACCTACAGTTCCGACCTCCTCACCCCCAACTCCTACGCCATCAGAGGCATGGACCGCTTCTGGCATACAGTTCAGAGATGGACAACAAACAAGTTCTTCTCCACGCCGACCTCCAGCCTGTCTCGTGAAGCCTGCCTGCCCCCCATCGTCTCCTATTGCAGATACAGAAGGCGTCTTGCCACCCTCAGGATCGCCTACTGCGCCCCAACTGCCAACCCCGCTGGTTCCAGGCTCCCGCCCTCCTTCCGCTCCCTCTCTGCCTTCAGAGCCCAGGACTCGTCCAGGCACCTTACGCAAGGCCTCCCCTCTGTCTCTCTCCCCCTAGACTGGCAGACAGAAATCCCCTCCCTACCGCTAAGGAAACACCTCCCAGTTGACGTCTTGGCACACCTCACCCTATCCCTGCAAACAGGCCTCACACGCTTCCCGTTGGTCCTACAGGCCCACCCCACACCTGGGACGAACATTCTACCCCCGAGCTCATAAAGAGAACCTAGCAGTGCCTCCAGACCCGCGCTAGGGACATGCTCCTTCAAGACTGGGCCACCGATGCCCCCACCCCTCCATACTATGAACGCCGCCCCTCCCTCTCTCCATACCCCTTTCATTGGCTTTGTCAAGTTTGTGGCGGGGAGGATCCACCAAATGCGAGCGGCGAAGAGTTACCTGGCCGCCCACCCCTCCTGGTTTGATGAAGACCCCAAAACATTCTGCCCTCGCTGCAGAATTGAGCCTGAATCCTTCGAGCACGCCATTCTCACCTGCCCCGCCTATTCAATGAGCCGAGATCTCCTGCTGAAAGAGGTCTCTTCCCTCGGGCACGACGGCCCCCTTTGGATTGAACCCCATCTTATACGAGCCCTGGGCAACTACATCTCTGATAGCAAGACCCGCTTTCCACCGAACATGATCTCTGACTACTTCTCCTCCACCCCCCATCCTCCCCGACGTACAACAGGCCTCGGTTCCGTGTAGGAGTAGTTTTTCTTTATGGCATCGTTTGTTTTATGCATTCTTTTATGTATTTTTCCATACAAGAAACATGTGGGTCTGGCCCCATGTTAGGTTTTCCTTATATTTGAATTTCGGTTGGAAATAGTCGGTGAACGGTTTTAGCCGTAAAGAGTTTTTAGCTACCGTGGTGGACTGGGAAGTACATGTCTTTTGTTGTTTTGTTTTGATTTATAGGTTTTGTTCTTTCCATAGCTAGAGCTGCACAAAGCTTCCTGTACCTAGAAACAATGAACGTATGATAAAAAAAAAAAAAAAAAAAAGTGTATAAAAGGTATAGGATTTGGGTGACGAACCATCTCTTCTACACCTCCGGCGAGATTACATCTCAACACCATGAGAATTCATTATCAACATCCACCCCTGGACTCTCAGTGAGCTTCATCCGCACCCTCTATGAGCTGCACCCCCCCCCTCTCCCCTTACTTCTCTTATCATGGCCTCCAGCCCTGGCGTCCTTGTTTCTAGAGATCGTTTGGTTCTGTCACCCTCTTTTTTCGCTTGCGTTTTGCTGCCTCGTTTAACGTTCCCACGGTCGGCAACACACTCTCGCCCAGATTACAGACGGCTGGGACTACAGTTCGCGGAAGGCGAAAGTTTTTCAACAGGCCATAGTCGATTTCTCCGTTCTCTTCATCGACCTCAGAGGCTGTCTAGTCAGACACGCACACAGTTACCCATAGTTCCTACAGTTATTGGGTGTACCCCTCCTCTCCCCCCTAGAGGTCTCGTCACGTTGCTCGGTTACAGCTAAAATCCACTCACTCGGCTGGGACCCTACTGCCCCTTCGCCGCACCTTGCGTTTTCTCCACCGTCGTCCACCTCAGTTATACTCAGTTGTTGTATTCCACTACCTCGGTGCGGGATGTCAACGCCTTCATCAGCAAAATGTAAAAACCAGTCCTGGTCCACCCTGATCCACCCTGGTCCACATTTTCGGTAAAATTTCAAAAAGTGTGGATCAGAATTGATCAGAGTGGACCAGGTGGACCCTGGGGACCACAACCCCCCTTGGTGGACCATGAGCATTCAGGACCACCTTGGACCACACTCCGACATTTTCCTAATGATGTATTTATTTGATGTTGCTCATTCCGCCGTCTTAGTCGGAGTTTGATTTCTTCCTTTGCATGGCTGGTATGTGGTTGGTCTTATTCCATTGGGACTTGGGTTGGTGGCTATTTTCCTGGAGTCGGTTGGTTTGTCAAAGAGGTTTTTCTTTACGATCGCTAGCGCTGCACGTAGTTTTTGTACCTAGTAGATAAGGAAAATAATAAAACAAAGCACATGATAAAAACCAAAAGAAAAACCAAAAAAGAAAAAAAAGGCATGGGATTTGAGTTCTTTTCGCAACCATCTAAGTTCTTTCATACACTTGACTTTTTATACAAACTCTTTTGACTATTACACGTTCGGGACTATGGACACGACTGTCTTATAAGAGCCTAGCGATTGACGTTGTTAGATAGGTGTCAGAGGACTTAACCATCAGAAGAGTCATCAGGCTAAGAGAAGTGATCGTTAGCGAACTATCGGTTACCTGCTGCAATATCACCTGCCCAAGAGCGGATTGTAACAGGCAAGTACACAGATGAGAGGCCTTTTGTGTGGTGCCTTGAGGAGTCTTGGGCTCTGAAGACAGAGAGGGAGGGGAAAGAGTAGGGGAGCCTTGCAGCAGCGGAGTTGGCGGAGGGGGGGGGGCGCACGGGATTCGAAGTGCTACTAGTCGTCTCTCATACTTGCAGTATAGGGAGATGGGGAGGAAGCAAGTCTCTCCAGAGGGGACTGAGCCTGAGGTGGGTGTGGAGAGGAAGACATTGGTTACCCACCAGTGGACCCTATGCCAGAGGCTGTTCATGCCTATGAGTAAGCGGGAGTTCCGGGTGAGTAGGTCGGCCCCGTAAGTGAGAATGGGGAGGAGGAGGCTTTGCGTGATGCGATGGCACAGAAAGAGCTGGACTCCCATCCCAGGAGAGGAGATGCGTTTGAGAAAAGAGAACCTGGCATTGGCTAGTGAGAGCTGGTGGTTGAAGTAGTGTGAGGAGTTGAATGAGGGAGACAGCCAGTAGCCGAGCCATCTCATGACTCTTAAGGGGTGAAAAAGAGACCAGTCCAGGGAGATCGGGGTCTTGGAGTGGGGTGTTCTTTGGCTGGGCGTACCGCAGTGGATGAGTTCAGATTTTGGTACAGAGAAGGAGACCCGTATGTCACAGCCCTTCTTGGAGATGATGGTAAGGAGGAATTGGAGGCGGCGGATTGTTCCTCTGTGGGAATCAGATGTGACGGTGAGTGAGAGGTCGTCCACGTAGGAGAGCATGACTCATCTTGGGATAATCATGTGTAGTGGAGCCAGATAGAGGAGGAAGAGGAGGGGAGAGATAGGGGAACCTTAGGGGGTACCCACCGAGACTGGGGCTAGGAGGTTGGGTGAAATTTGGAAGATCAGTGTGCAAGTTCTTTCTGAGAGAAAGGAGGAGAACGAGTCAACCATGTAGGAGGGGATGTTTTTGGCCAGGAGGGAGAACCTAGGAGGGCCGGTGTCGACATTGTCGAACACTGTGTTGGTGTGGAGGAAGGCGTGGAAACCCTGAGTTTGGGCCTTTGGAGGGTGCTGGTCTCATCAGTGAGGGACAGGCAGGCGTCAAAGGTGCTGAGGCCGGGAAGAGGGCCGCACTGATTGGGGTTAAGGAGGCACCTGGCTCGGGTGAGACCCAACAGTCTGCCCGTCATGACCGGTTCCACGATTTTGGATATTGTTTTAAGAAGAAGAATGACATGGAAGGAGGAAGGGGAGTAGGGGGATGCCTTTCCGGGTTTGTCGAGGATGAGACTATTTGCTTTCTTCAAGGTCAGGGGGTGATACCCGAAAGACACAACGGGGGATAGGAGGTCCAGATGGATTTTGGGATTAAGGTTGTCGACCTTTTCCCAGACTGAGTATGGAATGCCGTCAGGGCCGGGGGCGGATGATAAGGACGACTTGGATAGCCCGTGGGCCATCACTTTCTTTGACAGGGGGTCGGCTGAGGAGTGGCCCGAGAGGCCGCCCGTTAAGGGGAGGTTGTCCTTTGGGGGGCAGAAGTGGTCTAGGAGTGCCTTGTTTATCGACACAGGGTCGGAGGAGCCAGGTAGAGACGGGAAATGAGGTGTTTCTCATGCGGCGACAAATTGCATGGCTGTTCATATGTTTTAGGGGGGAGGTTTTTGTCACGAAGTCGGCCCAGTAGGTCGACTTCACCTTTTTGATGGCTTTGAAGTAGCCTGACATGGATTGTCTAGACAGAGCGAGGGAGGACAGATCTTCACTTTTTTAGGCTGTACTCATGGCCTTGGCAAATTCCTTGCAGAGCGAGGTTAGGAGGCGGGTGCACTAGGGTTTGGAACTGGGGGACTGATGGGGGTGCGGGGCTGAGGCTTCAACCGTGGCGGTAAGGATAGTTAGTGAAGAGGCGAAGCATTGCTCTAGTTGTGTCAGAAAGGGGTGGTGAGGGGCCGGAGGGACTTGGCAGCTCGGCAGGCCGTCAGTGATTGCTGGCCAATCAGCATCGTGCCATCTGGTGCGATGCTGGTCCCGTAAAGGCTCTGGTGGGGTAAGGGAGAGAAGGATCAGGACGTGGTTGGAGCCTATGGATGGGAGGGAGGAGGCATCCCAAGACCTGACCGTGGGGAATCTGAGAGGGTTGGCCAAAGGGAAGTCTATGGCACTGGGCCTGTGAGAATCGGTGAAGGGGTAGTGGGTGTATGTGCCCGGCACATTGAGGAGGGAGAAGCCTGGGTCGGCAGCTGGGGCGAAATCGGGGGTGGATTCTCTTTGCTTGATGGAAGAGAGAACACTGAGGAGATCGGCAGGCGGGTTGTGGATGTTGAATTCGCCACGGACCAGATATGCGAATTCAAGATCAAGGACGGCCGTCGCTGGGGTGACTGACTGGGTGTGCGTAGGAGTTCCCTACTCTGAACCGGGTGAAGCATGATCTGAACCACCCCTGCTGTGTAAAGATATCAAGGGCAATAAAATCCTCAGGGTCGAGTGCGAAAAAGCTAAAACGGAAAACCTAGCTAAAAACCTTGGGGAGACATAACAAGCCACGCTGGGCTTGGCGATAGGGGGTCCACAGTACTTACATCCAGAAACGAAAGGGACAAAGCCTCTGGCAACAGGAGGGTCTTGCAAAAGAACAATATCAACCAGGGGAGCATCCGCAAGGGAAGAAAATAAGAAAAGAAACTCATCCCAGCTACCCCAGCTGTTGTGTTGAATGAGGGTGACTGATTTCACAGGTGCCAGCATGAGATGAGGAGTGCAGTGGGGGCGATTCTTCCATTCCGGGACAAACCCATGGATCAGAGACCGTCACTGGTGTGGCATCCTGACCAGTGTGTGCTGGTTGATCTGGGCCAGTGGGGGCACCAGGGGGCGGTGCCTTGGCTTCGGAGTGGTGAGATCCACGGCAGCGGCTGCAGTGACTTTGGGAGTGGGGTGTACTAAACAGCCATCGTGTTTCATATCCATGTCCTCTTCACTATCTGCGGAGGATCCGGACAGGGCAATTGTGTGGGGTGGAGTGGTCTCGGGTCGAGGAGGCGTGACTGGTCTAGCCCTGCATTGCTGGAAGAAGACATTGTGGTCATCGCCGCAATTGGGGCAGTGGGGGGAAGAGGTTGGGCAGCAGTTTGAGATGGGTTTGGAGTCACCTCCTTTGGGACATGTATGGTTCTGGCAGTGATGGGCCATACGAGGATGGTGAAGCGGACAATAGAGGCACAAGCGGTGCTTTTGGGTGCAGCGTTGGGTGCCGTGGCCGTAGCGGTAGCAATTGGTACACGGGGTGTGGCTGTTGGCATTAACCGTTTTTCGACCTTGAGCTGTTTGGAGAATAGGACTAAGGCTGGGAGGATAGTGAGAACATTATCAGGGTCAACTGAGACGACAACTGAAGCCGCTTCCCTCGATAGTCTAGAATCGTGGTCCTTGTTAAGGTACATGGCCCGGGATATCGTGACCTCTTTTGAGTTGTATATGGACCATCTGAGGAAGGTAAAGAGGTCTCTGTCATCATTGGGGAGGACATGGACGGGGAAGGCGTGTATTGCCAGCTGTATAGCGGTTGGTGCCATGGTAAACGAAAGCCAGGGTGAAGACCCTGTGGGGTAGGACCGGTTGAGGCGGCAGGGGATAGCATCGAAATAGAGGGAGTCAGAGCTGGCGGGGGTGTTGGGGTCGGTGCTGGTGAGGGACAAGTTACCGGGATCATCGACATTCCCGATAAACTCCTTGGGGAGGAGACACTTAGATTCCATGAGGGTAAAAGCTACGAGGTCGGGGAAGGTTGCAGCAATTTTTGAGACGAGGGGGTGAGGCATGGGGTCTTCATGACTGGCGAAGAAGTGTCTGGAGGCCAGAGGAAGGGCTAACTGGGCCTTTATAACCTGGTCCCCCTCTCTCACTAGCTCTGTTGCTGAGGCCTTCTTGTTCTTTTTACCATTGCTATTCTTGCCTGAGCCAGCCGCTTAATCATAGGTGGGGAGGCATTGAGACGTGTAGTCTGTGTGTAGGGTGGCAGGGGTGAAAGATTACAGGTCATATCCACCACCCCGGAGATGCTCCCCCTCCCAGGAGTCGGGGAAGCCCTTG
>Ga0307507_10003261_pt1 | contig 31915 bp, 32 predicted proteins | sample 7_EM_MG_FD_207223 | JGI IMG/M metagenome (GOLD analysis project Ga0307507, IMG submission 207223) | Populus trichocarpa ectomycorrhiza microbial communities from riparian zone in the Pacific Northwest, United States - 7_EM | ecosystem: Host-associated > Plants > Roots > Unclassified | place... | reverse complement strand
TTGTCAGTCCAAACTAGTAGCTATCTGGTCTATGGGACTGGAGTCCGACTTGGCCCAATTCATCTACTGGACTAGGCCGTCCGGGCACTGCCATGGACTGGACGGACTGGCCGTCTGCGAACACTGGCCTGCGCCCTTACTGGGAGAGTATTATTGCCTGATGGAGGAAGGAGCAAAGGGTAGTTTCGGGGATTCCTCCCGGGTTGTACTCTCACTTTCACGAGGAAGAGGAAGTCGGAGGTATGATACTGCGAAAGAGATGATATTACGTTTACCGGTATCCTATCTGTCGATCAATCACCTGTTGGTGTGTGAAGTTACATTTCGCTTCGGCTGTGCTTTTCATTTTCTCTCTTAGTCTACTTTCTCGCTTCCTTCCCCATCTCAGACTCTACTCGAAGTCCAAAGAAGAGAAGCAAAGCGGACAAACTAACCAGAACCCCATGGCAACACACCGAAATCGCAAGATGAGATGTGATGTGAATGTGTGATGTTCCATCTCGCATTGCCGGGGGATGCGGTTGGAAAAAGTAATTTCGGCAAGAGAAAAAGAAAAGAAAAAAAGAAATCACGAGAATGGAGGAAGAGAAGAGAGGGCTTAGAGGTTTTTGGTTTGCTCACTCGTTGGTTGAGACTTTCGACACATTTATTCAACTTTTGGATGGTGAATCAAGTCAATCAATTGGTCTGCCAGAGTGAGGAATCCGTTCAGGGAGAATCATGTGTTTTCCAGCGAGCTTGGGGCCAGCCACTCCGGGTTGAAATCACATCTCTACAAACTTGTGTCTGGAGGTTATGTCGGGAACACGGATACGCACAGGAGTCCTCAAAATACGCAGTTCTTGGCCTAGCTTTATTCGAGCAGATCTGCTGATGGTGACACCTTAGTAATACTCTGCTTATTTCGCAGTCTGAGCTGCGTATCTAACTTTCCGATGTTCCTCCTGAAACGATACACTATCTTCCGACGCGATCTTGCCAGTTTGCACCATCCTATCCACCTCACCGCAGTAGAAAAGAAAAAGAAAAAAACAGAGTGAGAATCCTAGACTTGCGCACTCACTCACTCATTACCAAGCTCTAGAGTGGAGAATAGCATAATGCTTCCCTACCTAGCGAGCATCTAGTGCAACGAGCGCTGTCTCACAAGATACTTTGAACCACGGTTTGAAACTACGCAACTCACTAAAGACGAGCCAATAGGTGGTGAGGCTCGTTACGCTGGGGATTCGCATCGTACAGAAACACTGTACTTGTAATAGATAATTTCGCTAGAACGTTGGAGTTGCCTCTCCTGGTAGGGTCTGTGATATCATTTTTCTTTTTATTTATTTACCTCGACCGAGGGCTGAAAGATGATCTTTTGTGCTCCCTTTCTCCCCTCAATCCGAAGGGGGAAATTCTGGACTTCCTAGCGTGGTTCTCAATTATTCCGGTTCTCACTGTAGCTAGTCTACTGTAGGTAAGTTTTTTTTATAAAAAAAGTAATTTTCCACGCCGGCGCCAAAATCCTGCGAATAACACATGTGCCCTTCGCACTCGTCTACCACCGTACCGCTCCTTCACCCCTTTTCCACCACAACGAGCTACGGTATGCCACGATCTCACCTTTAGCAAAATTGCGCGATCGCAGTACTGCTTTATTGTTATCTTGTGAACGTGTTTTGTGCTGTCCTGTCCTATCTCGTTTATCCCCTCCAGTGCCTCCACACCTCCCATCCAGCGTCTACTTGTAACTTTGTGAAAATCCTTCCTTGTCTTCGGTCAAACACCAAATGAGTCAACAATCCTACTCCACCCTGAGACAGAATTGTACTGTTGGACATTGCCACCTCAATTCCAGCCCGAAGTGGGTTCTTACTTACTTTGGCAGATGTTTTACCCTTAGCTTATTTGTTAAAAGGAGAGAGGGTGAGGTATTTGTCTGTATGGATTTGTTTACAGTACCACGTTTTTTTCTCGCTGATCAGCGATTAGCGAGACTGCGTGTGTGTCATGAGTGAAGAGAATTGGCTAGGGGGCGACGGGATGGACGGGAAGGGAGTGGGTGTGTTCATGGGCGGTCACTCGAAAGGAGTGTGTGGTGTTGCAGATGGGTTTTAGGGAGGGAGGGAAGAGGATGTTCGGTGGCGGTGGTGGTGACTGGCGCGCGCGGGGCTAGTGTCTGTAACGGTGGGATGATAGGTACAGTAGTAGGTTTGGGATATTGTATGGAAGAGTTTGGGCTGCTGCAATAGTTGCTACCGTATGGAAAGTAGGTTTAGGCCTATTTGGCACGCTAGAGATACTCGGTTTTTTCTCTTATTCTGACTATTTCCGGCTGTAAAAATGTAAACAAACAGGATTGTGTTTTGCATTCACAGAAATACCGTGGTGCTCTTTTTTTCGTACTCGAGACCATTTTCCCTTACCTTTTTGCTGCTGTATTTCTTATAAACTGGTTAGGTTATTATCATACCGGGACACAATCACGATCCCACAACAACCACTTCCAGATTATTACTTCTAAGGTGCTAGGCATTAGGGCAAAGTGGGCTTTCGCTTCAGTTTTCAGTCACATCAGTTTTACAAATTAAAACTTATAATACCGTATTATACAACTCTCCACTCTGTTTCTATCGACTGTACCCTAGAAGGCAGCCCACCCACATAGGTATGATAAAAAAGACTTTGGACGTGCCAAATACCATGTTTTCAGCAATACTGGGTATTTTTATTTTAAAGAATACTCTATTCTCAGGCAAGAATGGGTTTTTTTTACTGTAATGCCAAATAGGGCTTCGGTTATTTGTAATATTTGTAAGTGCACTTCGTTGGTGTATATGTAGAGGTATAATATCTTATAACACGCTATGCCACGATAGCCACTGGGTGCTGTAAGTACCACGCCATATACTCGTACTCCATGTGCACTACCCCGATCAGTAGTAATACCATCAACTAATATCTGATAGTAGTAGGCCTCAATAGGATACACTGCGCTTCCGCTATGGTGTTCGTGATGGCTGGCGCATGGGCCCGGGATCTGTTTCTCAAACTTCTGGTCTCTAGATTTGATACCTACTCTAGCCTGCCCCAGGAATAATACCGCCCAAACCCTCCGCACAGTATCATGTCATCTCTATACACGAGTGGAACACTTCGTCTTACAAGAGATAAGCACTAACATGTCTATAAACCCTAACTGTCCACGCACATATTTCGCATGAAACGAACAGCAGCGGCCTAGCCCCTCCCCCATTAGGTTCAATCAAGCACTCGTGTTCGATTAAGATGGCGGTGGCATGCTATGGTGAGGCGAGATCACTTAGCTGGCGTTGCGTACGTCTTCCTCAAAAGTAGGCAGCATTATGGTGCAGTTAAGGTTTTTCTGTGCCTTTGGGGTGGAGGGGGGGGGGGCAGGGGGCGAAATCCGAGTGATCGATCGTGATCGCAACGCTTTGTCAAAAGTGAAGAAATAAAGTACGGGACGGAAAGCACAATGCTGCAATGCTTACTCCAAGGGCAGTTTCAGATCCTCGAGTGGTACAGAAGTGGGAGATGAATTTTGAGGATTTCGGTGGCGGCATGTTCTTCACCGGGAAATCTTCGAGAAAAGTTTGAGGAATCGAGGGTCACGATTTCCATCATCATCCGGGGGACTCTTCAACAATGGTACGGTAGTTCTGTCAAATACCGGTACTTCTTTTTCTTTCCAATAATAGCTTGACAGCTTTGATGTGCTGCACCTACTCACTCGACCACCCTTTTTGACAAAGTGAATTTTACTGTTGTTGTTCCATCCATCCCGGGTTCTATACCGGTGCGCTTGATATCAGAACTACACTTCTCTTCACGTCATCTTTGGCAAGACTGCACGAGTGACATGTGATTGATCTATGAATATCGGTATTCGAACTCATCTTTCTTTCTTTCTTTCTTACCTTCCTCTCCCCCAGCAGAAGCTTATTCGCGCATAAGTATGATATAAAATCTAGAAGCGCAATATCCATGGTAACTAGATCTTTAGCCTCTTATTTATTGTGATTTAAATAGCTTTGATCGGTAGAGGCCGGGTGCTCGAACTGATTCTAGCCACCGCTAAACCGAAAAAAGAGCCGGCTTGATGTTACGAGGCTTCAAAAGCGGACAAAATGGCGGTTGTTGGACTAGGATTTCCTACCCAGGCTCCGTTGGTGGCTTGGTTGGTAGATTTAGTCTCCCCCTCCCCTCCCTCTTTGAACTCTACCAGTACTGACGAGAGTTATTCAAGTCGTAATATTCCAATGAGTTAAAAAGGAACATCTAAATTCTAGTATGATCATCCCCGCAAAAAAAAAAAAAAAGGCCCTCTCGGGCCCAGGCGAAAAAGAACTTTCGCGAATACCGCCTTCCACTGGCAGCCGCGGGCAACCGGCAAGATGTTCTTTGCGAAAGAACATATTTCTTCTTCTCGATAGCATGATCAATTGGAGAACTTTCCCCCGCACCCACCACCTCCACCACTTGATCAATTCGCAGTCCTCGGACCAACTCCCGAAATCGTACTTAACTTGGGGTCTGGTTGGTCGAAATTACGTGGGTGCAACACGAGTTGTTCCATTCACGCTAATTTTGTTGTGAAGGAAAAAAAGTCTCGAATTCTTGGCGCAGTGGCCGGAGTGAGCACTGTTCTCTGAGTGGTCGAGAAGGCCCTTGAACTAACGGGAAGTACGATAGACTTATAAAAACAAAACATCTCAAAAGGAAGAAAGAAAAAGCAGAAGGGGAGGAAAAGGAAAGAAAAGAGCTAAATTTGACAACCACGCCAGATACAAGTACGGTCAGACACTCTCTGCAATGCCATGCGATATTGAGGTGGTGAGTTATGATTAGATACTCGGGTAACTTAAGGAACAAAGTTACATCCATCTCGCAATCTCTGCGTTCCGTTGCGGTGCGGTTCCACAGAGGCGCCGCATGTGGGCTCGCTTGCTTGCTTGTTCTCCTTTTTGACTTCTTGCTCCTCGTGATTGTGAAGGAATGGTGATTGGAGGAGTAAGTTACCACTGTGCGGATGGGGTGTGATACATCAATTCCTATGGTCCGGTGTTTACCACGCTAGCCGGGATAATCCATACTGCATCGTGCTTCCTTTTCAGCGGGGGCGTTTGTGTTGATGAGCAATAAGCTCCAGTCGAGGTAAAAACTCACAGCGGAGCAGAGAAGAGCAGAGGAAGCTGGAATACCACTACGATATCTGCATTTGCTGTGGGGCTTTTTCTCATTTACTGTATTCATGTGCACTCGAGTAATGGGGGACGGGTCTTGCCGTATTATTATTATTCCTTCGCCCGATGGGGACCGCTCACGTGTGTATTACAACAGGGCTTGGCGGGATTGGCACTCTAGCGGCAAAGGTGGTCAATTTCGGGAGTGCATTGATTGTCACTCGTTTGATGACGAAGTAGTGAATGAACTGGATCTTATGCCTAGTGAGTGAGCAAGTTTGGGGGTGCATCGTGCACCATAGCTACCGTGGGTGTAGATAAAGCACTAAGCGTGGCTAGCAAGTATAATGTACTACAGATCCTTCTCCTATCCTCTCGTTGGACTGTCTCGACGGCAAATTGGCTTCAAAGTCGAAGTTGGGATTAATGTTTTGGCCGAATAATGCTAGTTCACGATACACGGCGGTTGTGGAACCGAGAATGAAGAGTATGCTCGTTATGTTCTCCACATCCTTGACCTGTAACAGCGTTAGGGGTGAACGCTGGACATTAGAGTACCTACTCGAATAAGTTGGTAGTACTTATGTTTGTCGGGTGGGCAGGTATTTGAGGATGGGGACTGCTTCCTCGTCACCTGGCCCTCTTTCCTCCCTTTTTTCCTATGCACAGTGCAGTAGGAAATTTCCGTGCCCAGGGGAAGTCCACAGGACTTGGCTGCCGTGAACTCTCAGAAGATGCTTTGGCAGATCGCACTATGGGGGCTATATACTAGGGAGGACCCTTGAGATCTGGGAAATACCACCGGATGACCTTTCCAGATTTGGAGAGCGCTTTTCCTCGCCCCTACGAACCTCTGGTCCAATGGCTATTCGGGCAATTCACACGATATCACTCGGAAATTGTTTAGAATCCTTCTTCAGAAGTCAGGGGTTAAGGAGAGGAATCCCTTCTGTTTACTCCTGAGTTTGAATTCTATCGACCAGCTAGACCTACTGATCTGCACGAAAAATCACCTTCTGGACCTTCATTTTGTCAAAAAGCTCATATCCTTCTTCCGCTTGAGTCATTGGCATGATCTTATCCGCCATGAACCTTCTAATGTGTGAGCGCTGTATTCTCAAATTAGGCGGGTTTAACCTTACCCTAGGAGGTGAGACTTCTCCTTTAATAATGCTAGCGCTTCGGGAAAGACCGCACGCACAGGGCACCTGCCGAACTGGATTCTTACATTTTTGTTGTATGCTTCGTTTCCGGTGAACGGGATCTGGAGTGGTGTTAGCAAGGGTCTGAAAGGGCGCTGATTGAAGAGCTCACTTCAGCGTTATGCACTCCAACACTGATGAGTAATCCCCAGGGCCTAACTACGTCGAAGCCCATTCGGAGAGCAGGGCTGTTTCCTACCACCTCCAAGACAACATCTGCTCCTCTTCCATCTGTAGCTTCTAAGATTCGCTCCTTAACAGCCCTTTTGTCCTCCATAAAGTTTAAAGGTTCCGCCCCGAGAGACTTGGCGAGTTCAAGACGAGAAGGAACAGAGTCTATAGCGAAGATGCGTGCAGGGCTGAAGGAAGTAGCGGCAATGAGGGCACATAGTCCCACCGGACCACATCCTATCAGAACAACAGTTGCATTCTCACACTGAGTCGGTGTGAATTGGGAGAAGCCACTGGATGCAGCAAAGTAGCCACTATTAACGGGTTAGCTATGATAAAAGATTGCTAACAGGTCTGTACGTTGGAAACTGGTTGGTGATTAGCAAAATTGAGCAACAAGTTAATAAGTCGTAGACTTACTATATCTGCCATCAAGATCTATCGCAGTTATCAGCTAAGGCTTCAAAGTGAATATCAACCTATATCTAACATACAACTGTCTCTTCCGGGATTTCTGGTGGAGCCTTGAAGAGTGTCCCGTCTGCCAACGGAACTCGGACCTAATTGGCCTAGTTAGTTCTCGTGCGAGATCTAACAGACAAAAAGACCTAACATATTCCGCCTGGCCTCCATCCAACGCTACAGACCCGTATAGCATTGATTGTGTGCATCGGGAGGTATAGCCATTCCTGCAGTAAAAACATTCTAGACTATCGCATCGTCAACAAAAGCTTACTTGTAAAAGCAATTACCTGGCGTACCAAGAAGTTGTAAATGGGGAAACAACTTTATCTCCCGCTTGGAACCCAGTAACCTCTTTCCCAACCTCAACAACAGTCCCGGTGAACTCATGGCCCATAATAAATCCAGTATCGCTGGGCTGATGTCCACGGAATACATGAAGTTCGCTTAATGTTTCTTGTTGGCCCTTATCTTCGAACAAAAATATTTCTGGATGAAGAGCTTACCTCCCACAAAGAGCGGTGTAAGAAACCTTCACAAGAGCGTCTGTTTCGTTAATGAGTTTTGGAATTGGCCTGTCTTCCAAGGCAATCCTGTGGGGACCTTTGAAAACGACAGCTTTCATTTTTTGAGACATTTTCGGTGCTACCTCAAGTATTTGTGCAGATGACGTGATTTATACGGTTGTGAGTGTATGACGGTAATTATTTGGGGATGATCTGGGGGTAATGGTGGAGTTGCGGTTCGCGGTTATGGCGGTGGATAGTGGGGATGGATGAGCCGAGGTTGGTGCTAGTATCCGGGTAGGGCAGAGCCTGGGACAACCGAGTTCCTTGCGCTAATTATTGAAGCGAGCACTATCATGGATGGTAATATTTATTGATGGATCCAGTTTTCTACGATACCATGAATACAGCCCAATGGGAAAGCTCTTTTCGCTTAGGCAGTGGGGGAAACCCTGTCCATCATGAGCCTCAGACTAGACACTTGACCTTAGATTCAACAGGGGATTCTGCTAGCTCTGAGAACGTGGGATAGTGAGTCTCCCACAATTCAGAAGTCGCTATCAACGTCATTTGTGATATCCGAGCAATCTAGTGCAAATATTAGATACTGTTGAAATTAACTGGATTTTAGCAGACAGAGGATGGGTGGAGTTCCCCTAGCTTCTGCTCCTCTACGGTAGAGTGTTTCCGGGTATCATACGGCATTATGAGGTGAGATATATACCTGTTAAATTAGGGTTGGGGTTGAGCTTGAGCCTCACGGCCTCAATCGCCGCTCAGAGTGGCGTTCCCCTCTCATCGCTGAGGATTGGTACTATCAGCTATCCATCTAAGTTCAAAGTATGAACCACCTTCTCCTGCCTCAAGGCCCTTCGCTACCCAAACTTTCTCAGGCTTAGGTAAGAAGTAGGCACATTCTCGGTCCGATAAGTGTTGCTCAGGGCCCCAGGAATTGTAGTACCGTAGATTTGGTGGCTCCACCTTTTTGCGCTGGCTCTTTGAAGCACCAAGTTTACCCTTTGAGAACCCTTGACTAAATCAGGGGGCTGCGGGGCTCTAGACTGAGTATCGTGCGCTCATAGTTTGGCAGGACGGAACTTTCGGATCTCCTGGAGCCACTGCATATGGGGTGGGAGGCCCTAGAGCAGGAACAAAATCATCAGGGTTAGGGTTAAAGGTAATCCCAGGCACCAGTATCATACATACGTGAGCTTTTCCGCAATTGCGTTTGACTAGTTCAAGTGCCTCGAGCGAATTTTGCACATGAAGGCTATTGCTCGGCCTCAGTTGGGAACAACAATTTGAGAGAAGCACAGCGGACTGATAATGATGTCTATTCCCTCGTGTATCGACGGTGGGCACGCAAGAGTCGCTAAAGAGTGCGTCTCTTGACTTGGGGTTTTCGATAGATAGTGGAAACTGTGATCTAGATCTATTGTGACGATACTGGGGTCAGGGGATGGTAGATATCTATAGCAAACGGAATTCCGGGATCACATACATTACTTTGCTTACGAGGAGGCAAACTCTGTGCTTAGACTGTTATTTTCACCAAGCCTTTGCCCATTAGTTTCAGCGTGCTTATAATGAGGATGCCTTATCTTTGCCAATTTAGGAGGTTTCGCGCTAGGCTACTCAACTGCGGTCATGTCTTCTCCCGTCATGGGGGGCTCCTTTGGACGAAGGTCCTTTAGGGAACCGGAAACACGGACTTGATAGTGACCATACTTTTCAAAAACTTTATTTAATTTATCTTCTTTGATGGCACACTCGAATTTCCGAAGACACTGTTCTTGTAGGAGTGGTCCCGTCTAGCAACTCAGCAACTCAAAGTCGCTGGTAATTTAGGAATTTCCCCTCATCAGTTATCACTCGTTTCCCTGAAGCGGCTCGAGACGGTCTGTAGACACTTTTCTGCTCCTATGGATTGGTCTGAGGCTATACTAGAGGGTCCTTTCTTGGTAATCGGACCCTTCATGGGTGGATATCAGACGCCAATTTCTCGTTCTATAGGGCAAAATATGGTGTTCGGGCGGACAAGAAATTTAAAGCGGTTTAGGAGTCGAGAGGAAATATCTGGTCAAAAAAATAGTAGGACGGCGCAAGGCCGAGATATGGTCCATACAAGGAAAAGGCCTTTGGATGTTAGAGTTTAGGGCTGATAGAAGATTCCGCTTTCCCGTTCTGTTTCTCTGATGCCTTCCGACGAACTAGGTAATCCGACCAGATCCGTCTCCTTCATTGCCGGGGCACCAGGTGACTAGAACCAATGTTTGTGGTTAGAATGGGATTCCTGGTGCGAGGGGTATGGATAGGCCTAACTCAAGGGAGGAGGGACTCAGAGATCTAAAAACAGAACCCGTTATTCGGCGATTGGTAACCTCAGAAGTAGCATTCCATCATGGACTCATATCTAGCTTATAAGGCCCCGATTCTCGTTTCCCTGCTCAAACTCCTGTAGCTGTTCTATGGATAATCCCTGACTTTCATATCAAGATTCACTGCATGTTCAATCCATCCAGTTCTTTCGTTACCAAAATCTCGTTCGTCAACTATCTCATTATGAGATATCTCCTCGCGCTTGCCCTGGGCACGCTCGTTGTCGGAGATCCTCAGGTGCCCTCCGGAGCTGCGACACTGGTCCCCCCGCCTGTCAGTCTCGACAGCAGTCTTGTCAGCATGCTCAGCGCTTCTGGCGTTGCGCCTCTCGCAGCCGCATCGGCGCCAGATTCTGTTCAAGATCCTGCCACCCCCCAAGGAGACTCCCGCCAGAAGAGAGCTCCTCAAGTCTTAGTCTCAGGACTAGTCATCCTTCCAAGTGGGGCCCCAGCCCCACCGGCATCAGTCTCTGTTGAGCCCATTACCCTCCCTTCCGCGGTTCCAGTCCCTTCCACCGCCCCTGCCCCCACTCTAGTCCCATCCTGTGTTCCCACTTCCGCTTCAGCCCCAGTCCCAACTCTGGCTCTATCATCTTTCCCCGCAGGCCGATGCTCATCCAGCCCTCCCCTTCCCAGTGGCGTCGTAGTTAGCATCGCTCCTGGCCCCAGTGGTGCTAGCATTCCCGTTATCGCAGGCCCCCATGGACCAACCCCAGTCAGCATCATCGTAGGCCCTAGCGGTCGGCCTATGATAGTTGGCCCTGCGGGCACCACCCCTATCTCTCAGATTATCGGTTCGAATGGCCCGATCAGCATCCATGCAAGCGCAGGGGGTGCCCTGCCTACCCGACCGCCATCTACTCCTGCTCTGCCAGTTCCTTCTCCTTGGGCGTCTGCAACTGTTCCTCCAGCGGCTTTGAATAGTTCCAGTACTATCCCTAGGCCTGTGCCTAGTAGCTATTACACGTCCGAGTCAACCTCCATCAAGACTGCTGGCTCACTCATGGTCACCGCTTGTATGGTTATTACGGCACTCATGATATAGGGGGCACATGTAGCTTAGTATGTATGAATCATTCGTTTTCTTTAATTTTTAATACTGTTTCCTAGGATTGTAGAGTACTAAATCGTGCTCACGTTCTGTGGGTGCTAATTGGTGGTTTGGTGGTAATTTTTGGGGGTAGCAACACACTAGGCTAGTGGGAATTATAGTCTGTTTTTCAATGTCTAAGGCTTACCCAACCCACAATGTACTTTTGACATGGAAAGATTAACAAAGGCTGCCTCGGGGTGACGTATTGGATTGGGGGTTGTGTGAGACCCAGGAGTGAATCACTTTGTATGTGGGTTTGACTATGACAGAGTTTTTGCACTTGCCTACCATTGCTTCCCCTGGCTGCGAATAACTTTAGCCCCTCCGCCCAATATGCACAAGGGTTCTTCTGAAACCGCTTGGGCTAAATGGTGTTATGATTTTCTGGCCTCTACCCTTAGAACTGAATATCTAATATTAGGGCCTCGAGGTTCTATTTTCCTGGCTAGCTTATTCTCTCCATAACGCGATGTGTAGCAAGTCCCCACGATATTTTTCGTCTTAGCTGAAAACTGAAGTCAACCTTAGACAGAATCTTGCTTAATCGTTTGGTGTACACAACGCTATCCAGGAAATAATAGGAATAATAGCAAATATATATACAAACTCTCAAGCCCAGCGCAGCCATCAACATTTCGTATCGGTTCCCGCACTAGCCCTCATATCCTAGAAGCTCATTATCATTCCTAGCTCAGCTATGTAATCCTCAATGCTATTTCAGTAATACAAATTATTCCAGCAATGCTAGTGAAACACATTCCGGACAACGCTAGCTGTTGTCCGGAGCACATTGGGGTTGTAACAGAAGTGATTGGGATCGTATCGATGCTGTTGCGGGAATGATTGTTATTAGAGGAATACTAAGAATGTATACATGGTAGGAATCCCTGGAGCGCGGACTGGTATGGGAAACTAGTATGGAATGTTAGAATCCTAGATGCTGCGCTAAACTTGTAGGGTTGACTCCGGGTTCCACTAGTGTATGTGGCCTGGTCGAGTGATAACGGATGACGCAACCCCCTCTCAATAGCTTGTTAGGAAAAATAAAAATAAGGCTATCAGGGGGACCGGTAGGACGGGAATCGATTCACTAAATAGTCATAAACTAGGATAAGCGTCGGTTTTCAATCACAGCATGATCAAATACTGGAGGTATTTCCTTCTATATCCAGTGTAGTTTAGATGGTTAGTAAACCATGGCTCCTAGTATTAAGGATTTTGCTTAGAAATCTTGGCCCCGACTATACTTGATTGGATCAAATATATAATGAAGGACTGGTGAGATACTCACACGGGGTTCTTTACAGAATAATAACCCATGTTGAGCCCATGCTCGAGTAATCTCACAGAGGGTGACAGATCTAACGGTTTACAATTGCTAGTAGTGCCATATCTACGACTACCGACTCCAAATACGGGAAACGGGTACCCAGCATACAGACTCAAGGAATGAGAATTATGACTTCATCTATCGAAGATACTGAAGGACGAGCCTATCATAGGAGTAACAAACCGGTGGAACATATCGTACATGCACAGGAGGGTGAGGACTCCTAATCTTGCTCCTACCAAACAGAGTCAATGGAGAGATAACACAATAAAAGACATGTGCTAGGAGGTCCCAATTAACAGTGCCGCTCGCTCATCATGCACCAGCACCAATTTCCAAGTTTTCGGTTATTTGAGCGAGCGAGATAGGCTGGCAGCTTCCTCAGAAGAGGACCCATCAAACCCTCAGTCGATCGCTCTTGAGGGCGGAGTTTGGGGGAAGGCAATCGGAAGCTGCAAAGCAAGGAGGCGGATTAGTAGTGATAATGATTTTTCCCCAACCAATGAGGGGATTAATCCCATAAGTAGAGTAGGAGTAAGACCATAGGAGACGCCAAGTGAGGACCGGGGGGGGCAGGATAGCTGGGGCTGGAGGAGGACCGCGGGGGCCACATGAGTGATATTCTATGATTTCAGCACTAGCTATATATCTATTCCGAAAACCGGTCAAACAAGTGAAATGAATGAGCAGGGTAGGAATCTCAGAGCTTGAAATTTGTGAATACACCTTCTGCTCCTGAATGAATCTTCGGGTTTTATCTATTGCTACAACTAATGACAAATTCAGGTTCATTCCACAATCTAAAGGAGTATTACTAGCCTGGTAGCTATATCGCCAACTCTATAGAATGGTGAAGCACCTGCTGAGAAGAGTGAGATATGGGGAGCCTAAGTTAAGTGGGTTTACAATCAGGATCTGCATTCCTCGCGATGGATAAATAAAGTGGAGTACCACTGCGAGAGGTGCATTTTGGTGGCATAATATAAAGGACACAGGGGGGACTGTGGGAGCCCGGGCTAATTGTCAGAGTTTGCCAGATGTAGGAGGTGTAGAGCGTCCTAACACCTAAAAAATGAGCTACTATAGTCTAGAGTTAGTCCAGTCCTACCTGCAAGACGAACGGACTGGAGGATTGGGGACACTGCCCTCCATGGGATAGTATCCAAGCACTTGCTCTGGGTCGGGCTGGTGAAGGTCACCAAACTGTTTTGGGATGAGAAATATCTTTGGTGGTGGGTAGCTAGCTAAAGGGCACAAAAGAACGGAAGTCATTAACTAAGTTACTCAGCCAGCATTCCCCATAAGGGCTTAAGCTTCGCCGCTTGGTTAGTGAGCCCCTCTCCACGACCGGCGCAGCCGTGAACATGGCGTCTTCATGGTGACAATGCCCCAGAGCCTTCGGATGTGTGTTGTTAAGTGGCGTGATGCTTCGGAGTCCGGGAATTGAATACACCACTCGCTCGGCAGAAGGCTTTAAGGCTTATACCAGGTTTATCCACCTCCGTAGCCAAACCGGCAGAGGCGGTAAGGTACGGGCCACAGACACTCCCAATAACCCAGAAAACCCTATGAACGAGAAGGGTGTTATCAAACACCGCCGGGCTCCTTTTATGCAACCAAAGCCTTACTCCAAAAACACCAAATTGAGGCTCCCAGTGTACTACACGAGTGCTCATGACAGCTAGTGGTCAGGGACTCTTCACGCTATTTGCCTTGTAATATTCGATCAACTCTGCCTATTTCAGGGGATTCCCGTTTCAACCCCTCCTGCGCCCCAGATTTAATGTATTGCCTCATTGGACTCGTACGACTCTTCATCCAACTATCCACCAGGGTGGACCATAGGACTTTGACCTGAAGATGAATGAGGAAGGTTATTTGAGCACCCCTACGGGAAGCGAACATCGGACTTAAGACATTGTCAGATAGGCGCTCTCTGCTTGCATTTCGGCATCCTCCAACGGATATTCTGCGGATAACCCGATACTGGAGTATTCAGCGATCTATGAGGCAGGATGCGCAAACGAGGTGTTCTCATGCACGGAGTTCTTCATCAGAAGGACTGAAAAGAAAAGAAAAAGGCTGTCTGACAAAAAGTAAAGACAGGAAATGATGCTGTGCACCACCTATGCTAGTACGTTAGCGGAGAAGCAAAAGAAAATAGAATTCCGTAGGAAAAAGGAAAAAGGAAAACCATAGCGCGAACCGGAGTGTGACACAGTTCAGACAGGACCCAACCCCCGGGCCCGTGCAGGTAGCCGCATTGTCTCGGGAAACCGATAGGGCTCGCCCAGTCTATTGTTTCTCTAAGCTCGTCCCCTCATGGAAGATGATTTATCGCTTTCAGGGGTCAGGGGTTTGGAACCGAGAATGCATGTTATGGCATTAGGATGGTCTTACATTCCTATTAGATGATCGAGCTTTGTCATTCAAGAAATTAAGGTTTCCTACAAGCACTCGTAATGATTTATCAGTTCCTTTCACACCCCCCACCACGATAAGTCTTCAACCTCCCTAATAGTAAGCACAGCCACGAAATAGTAAGGGTGGCGCTTGGCAGTACTACCGTATTATCCGAATGCAGTCTACAGCACGATCGCTGGACCGCTAGTGCAACCAATGTTTCTTTATCCATTAATGAATCACCGCTGTGGACTTCATTCCGGAAGAGAGGAAACTGTATGGATCAGAGAAGGGACGGGAGGGGCTGAATTAAGTATCCAGGATATCTCGTATACGCATGGGAGCCGCACTATCAAGAACTACACGGTAGTGGCATTGGCAAAAATATCTATAGTTTTGCTGGGATCCTTCAGAAAAAGTGGGGTATCTATTTATTCAAAGGCGTCAAAATTGTCATCGCGACCATAAGGCTGTCGGCATTTGGCGACCAATGTCAGTGATAATTTCAGAACCGGCAGAAGGCACAAAGTAAACCATCTGATATGTATCGACTGTAATCCCTAACTATAATAATACGAAACTCCCAAGCGCTACAAAATCTGCGGTCTTCCCCAGCATGCGTACTTTCGCATAGACATCGCACGGCTAGACCGCTAACCGGACCCCAAGAACACAGCTGCTGCTTCGGCTATTTAACGTTCGTTAGCTAAAGGCATCATAGATCTATTGAAACGTACTGCACTGTACCTGCATAACAAGCGAGTAGGTTGCCAACAAATTCCATAGGGGGATCATGTGAGGTGTGGTGTGAGCGACTAGCGCACGGTAGATCGGTCGTTGAAAACTCTAATTTTAAACAGGAAAGACTGGGCGCGAAATAAAGATAATATCGGTACGAGCACTGTGGGTGCTCCGAGCCTCATTTCGTGTAGGGTTTGCTTAGGCAAAATACAAAAGATGGGGAGTACAAGTGCTTAAGTAAAGAAATAGGAAATGAGCTGGAGGTTGGAAAAGGTATTTTTGTGCCTTACACGGTTACGGGAGATATGGTTGGCGCCTGGCAAGGGTTGGCCAAAAATATCACCCCTACGAAAGGATTAGGACTTGGCTGGAGCCGCCCAGAAACCTACTTGACCATTCCGCTGACCGAGCCAGAAAGATTTCCATACCTCACTCTTAGTAGCAGTAGATATTATATTATCACCCGAGATGTCTATCTATCTAATGTATTCATTCGAAGGCCGACCACTAGTTTTCACCCTGCCTATTCCTTTTCTGCTTCTTACAAAAAATATAAATTTGGAAAAAGTTATTCGAGCGGATAGATGCGCCCTCTTAGGAGCGAATAAAATCACATTTCTTCTTCCTCAGCCTAGAGAAGAAAAGTGATAAGGTGGAAAAAAGTGGCTGCTCACTTCAAGTTCCCGAGCAGAAAACCGAATTGAGTTAGTAATATATAAGCATGTACTCCACTTGTAGAGCTAGGATAGAGGAGAGGGGAGGAGAAGAACATGCATCAGATGCATCTAGTCCTCCTCCGTACCGTAATAGTTAGGATTGGCTATAGTGCGATTTATTCCTCGCCCATAGTAGAGTAAGGGAAGAGAAAGAAGAGGCCGAGTAGGCAAGAATCGGCATTAACCGGAAAAAGTATTTGCAAATCTATGGATATCGGGTTTCATTTTTTACTATGCGTTGGCAAAAAAAAACAAAAAAACCCAGCAGATAGACATAATATACTTCCTACCAACATTTAGGTTACTTGTATTAGATGGGGATACAGTATCACTTGCCTTGGCACTTCATGTTAGGCCCGATGGGCTGGGTAGCAAGCGCATGGGAGCAAAAGATATTTGGCAGGAGCGGAAGTTTGGGGCTTGGAGGCTCGGGAAAACAAGTAGCAGAACGGGAAAGTCTGGTACTTGGTATACCATCCCTTTCAATCGGCGGCCCCCGCCATATACTCATAGGCGCCGGGTCCAATTCGCCGTGCAGTTTCCAGTTTCTAGATGAAGTGGTCTACTACTTTCTTGTTCTATATGTATGTAGTACTACATTTGAGAAACAGCCTCCCTAGGATGAGAAACTACCAATTTCTCTCAACTTTGTCTCATCCTCCTTCCCTCATCCCCCAATTTCTGCACATACTTGTGCTTTCGCCCTTCGTTCTTCTCTACCCCTCTGAAGAGAGGGTCCATTGAAAGGCTTCTTTGCTGGCAGAGCTTTTCCCCGCCTTACCAAAGTCGCAAAGCTCGGTTCACGATCCATCGGTTCAATCGGAGTTTCGCGGGCAGAGAATTCCAATATCTAAAAGCATTTAGTTCTTGAAAAGGAGGCGTTTGTATTATAGCGGGGTTTCTTCGCGATTCACATCGTCAACCGTTCTGATAGAACATAATAGCAACACTGCAGCCAAAAATGAAGACATATAGACCACGGTACCCCTCGCCGACCTTTATAATATCGTTAACATTGGTTTTGATCACCATCAACTTTCAAACAACCTCTGCACACTCATATTCGACAGGGCCGACAATATTCCGACGGCAGTTATCCTGTGAATCGGAGGCTTCTCCCGTTCTTTGTGAGGTAAAAGGCTACTGCTGTCCGTCAGACTCCCGATGTATTTCCATAGAAAATAAGACATCAGTAGTCTGTTGCAAGAATGGGGAATACTGCGATCAGATATTTCCCATTAACTGTGAGAGCACACCATCTCCAACTAGGCCCGGGAGCGCAAACCCGTCCTCCAAGGTTATTCAGTGTGGAAGATTGTGTTGTCCAGAAGGGTATGAATGTGGTCCAGCTAAAGATCGGTGTAAGATGAAGGATGAGAATATTCCCGAGGACCATCGGGAGCACCGGAAGGAGCAGGATCAGAAAGATGCGGAAAATTTGAGAGCGAGTTGTCAGAACTTCTTTAACCAAACGACAAACGGTCCAAAGAAAGGGAAACATCCCCCCGAAATATTTTTCGCAAAAGCCATATTGGCAGGACTATTCCCCGGAATAGCATTGGGAGTCGCAATCATGTTTGGATATACAAAGATGGTGGAGATGAAGACTCGCCGGCGGACCATAAACTTCAATAACCCGTCTCCAGACGACATCAACTGGGCGGAGCGAAGATCCTATATGCAGCAACACGAAAGTATCGCGATAGGATACTCCCCACATCTGGACCTCCCGGGATCCCGAAACATATCACCATCAAACTGGAAGCCTATCAGACCGGCCGACCTCTCTCCAAACCTAGGACCAACAATACCCCCACGGGAAAGATCAACATCAAACGACACAGTAGAAAGCAGAATGGCCAATTCCAGAACCACCCCCGTCCGAAAAACCCTGCCGCCGCATCCCCTCGCCGCCGGCCCGCTAGAACCCCGCGCTCAATCCTCGCCGAGGTCATCAACGGACTCCGAAACCGATCACTCGGAATCATTCCTTTCCTCCACCATCTCAAATGCACGAGCAAGCAGCAGCACAAGAGACCTACCTCCCCCGGACCGAGCATCCAACCAGCGACGACACTTCTCTTCCGAAGTGGCTAGTGTAATTACTGATGCAGGGCCGGGGTTTAGCGACATGAGCTTGAACAGCCAAGCAATGACCGAGAAAGAAAGAGGGCGCGGGAGAAGCGGGATAAGCACAGAGACCGGATACTCAGATAGCGAGTATCAGGATGGATCAAGCGTGCTACAGCCTTTCGCTTTCGAAGATGAAGTTTCACCCTCGCATCCCGCTAGAGCGCAAAATCCACTCAGTGCCATTCGGGAACAGAGTCCCTTCTCAAGCCCGTTTAATCCCAATAGCCCGGCCACGCAAAGTCCCTTTGCGGGCGGAACACCGCCCTCACGATTTGGGGGATTCTGATCTCCCAATGTTTTAGTTTCCTCATTTTTCTATCTCATTTGTCACCAAGCGTTTACTTCCCGTCCTGAATTTATTTCCTAAAATGGCACTTATTCTAGCCGCTATGGCCTTTGTTTATACCCTATCTAGTATGTATAACTATGCTGTATCTAGCCTGTGGCGGGATTTTGTCACCTTTTTACCCCGATGCTTCTTCATCTCCTTTATCTTTCATCGGGATTAAAGACCTCGTCTTCCCAGCCCCTATTGAGTTACTAAATAGTTTGTGGGTAGGAACTAGGGAGTTGGATACGCTTTATATTCAATAATAATATTATCATTGGAGGTGTCATCGAAGAAGGAAATAGAAGATAATACAAACCTCAAAGGTTACCCCTACCTTTTGTGTTTAGTCAATGAAGGGTGTCATAGCATTATCAGTAAATTACTCTTCAACACCAATGAGATAAAATCTAACGAACAGATTGATATCCTACTACCCGATCGAGGTAGGCCAATCTTAGCTAGAGATTATCGGTCAACGTGTACTATACCGTACAGTATCCACTAGCAACGGGGGAAAACAGCCAAAATGCCGAAAGAAAAGAAAAGGCCATCCTGACATCACACTTTCCGTTTTTCAACCTCCTGATGAAATATTATCTACAGATAACTAAGGATCAAAGGATTCAAAGTCTCGGCTTCGTTCTATCAATCAACCTAGCTCTTGTCTCGCGTAGGCAATTACGTGTAGAGGAGCTTTAAACTTCAGGGCAGGCATCGGAAACTTGTATGGGCATCCATAGGAAAAGGTATCATACTCAATTGCAAAGCCGCTAGTTTCAGGTGTTCCCATATAACCCCAACCTGTATGAAAGGCCCAGGATCCCAATAAGTTATCCTCAACGAACCTTCTTGCCCGCAGGATTTTGTATTAATTGCGTAGTAGGCTGTTGCGTCCTAAAGTGACAAATATTGGTACCCTGGTGTTAAAAGCTCCAGCGGTGATGGGCTGCATCACCACACCGCATAAACACCCCTCCACAATTTGATCATGTATGATCACTCGGCGCAATGAACCCAATATGAGCCGTTTGGTAACCAGACAGCCCAAAACACCCCTAAAGCGAAGGGTTTCGTTACCACTCAACCACCATGAGCAGAAGCAACATAGAAAAAATTCAAAAAGCAACTTGTTATAATAGCATCCGCAAAAAAGAGTGTGGGATTTTTTTCCTTCTATTCCCCTAGAGCAGTGAGGTGTGGAACGTCCTTTCCATCAAGGTATGATACATGCTAAGGCCAAAGTTTCTGTATGATTACAACGCACCTCCCCCAGTTCATGTGCCCACAGCTCAGTATGAACTCCAGACAAAACCCTGAAATAAATATACATCATACTTCAGACATGCTAAGTTTTTTAAAAATAATTTCCGAAGCCTAGTTTTAAGATATCTGTCGAAATATAATGGCTCGAAAACCTGTCATTTTGGTGTGTTTTGGCCTGTGTCTGGTTACCAAACGACCCCTATTGAACCTACTGTTTCAAAAGCTATCGGGATATCGGCGCTTTAGAGCTCTAGCCAAGAGATTAGATCGCCCTATATTGATTTACAAGGTCCCTCCCATCCCAAATGGGACTTACCCCATGTCGCCAGCAGACGCACTCGACAGGCGAACAAGACATACACTCAACCAAGTGGTCAAAGCATAGAGCCTAAACCCTTCCCCCCTCCAGTCAACTGGACAAAGAGCAACACCAACCAAATCCCAAAGTGCCACAAAAATACCCTTACCACACACCTCGTCTCCTGGAACCTAAGAGCCGCTAAATCCCTGGCTAGCCTTATGGTGGTGACTTCGATCGTAATGCTAAGGTGTGGCCTACCGTCGCTAAAGTGAACCTTGCCGTTTGCTTGCATAGCGGCTCGAATGCTCTCATGTATCGGTATATCCATAACATGGAGCCCATCACACTGCATGCAGCTCTTAGACAAAACCCATTGTTGGCAAGGCAAGCGATCACATGGCCAGGGTCTATACGTTAAAAGACAATGGAGTGATGGAAATTGGAATCCGCCGACATATCTCACCGACTCAAAATACCCACCCACCTCAACACTCACTTGAGACCACCAATAATATAAGAAAACTAGCTCAGCTTTGCCTAACACCAGACCAGCTTTTGCCCAAAAAAATTACACTCTACGATATCTGTCGCCTGATTACTGTCTCCAGACAAAACAGGGAAATTCATCTTCAGCATCGTTACCAAGATTTTGCCTCCCATATCTCCCAGCCACACCAATTAAGAGGAGCAGGCAGAACATAGTATTCATAAGCATACCAGGATGAGAGGGGTACAGAAGGCATCCCTGAGAGAACCAGAGCAAATCACTGAGGCAAAAAAGGTGGCAGGCTAAATATTAAAATGTTCATTTGTATCTATTCATTCCATTCTATCTATTCTACAAAATATATTCTGCACTTTTATACACACTTAAGGTGAAATCGGGGGTTAATGTCGAGGGGTGGCGAGGGGCATGGGTTGTCGCCACCCGGCCAATGATGAATCTCGTCACCGAACTGCACTAACCCCGACACCAGTTCCCCCACACAGTAGCACCCAGCGAGGGAAGAAACCATGTAGTATAATTACATAAGGATAGGCAGATATCCGTAAGATGTTTCAACCATTTTTATCCTATTTAGTAATTCACCCTCTCTGCGGCCTCATCACCCAGATACCTTATCCTACAGCGCTCGGCCAATTCTGGTAAGGCTAAGTCCCGAACTGACATACCAGCACTGCTCATCCCAAGTACCGGTATAATCCAACAACTCCACTAGGTAAATAATGCAGAATTCACCGGTTTCGGCGAACAACCATCCCAAACATGAGACAGGCCAGTTACTAGATGGAGAACTTCGCATATCCAAACCACTGTCTTAAAGCTCTTTTCAGGGCCATTTTCCGTTGCCATCACACTACTAGAGTGAAGATATACACTATTCCAGACAGACGGGTTGGAAGAGAAAGGCCCAAAATGGGACTAGGTCCGTCTGGAACCAGAGCCCAATTCAGAGACACTGCAAACCAGCAAGCAAAGCGTATCGCTCCGAGAGACAGACGAACGGGTGATACGCGGGGTCATGTACAGTGATGCTGTCACGATAATGCGAGATCGAAAAAGATAAAACGAAAGGAAAACAAGGAGGAAAAGGCTTACACTAGTGAGAACGAAATAAAGGATGACTATTCTCCTTTTTGACACAAAGTTTTGCCTATCAGACACAAGCATTAAGCACAGCAGCGGAGCCCAGAGTAAAGCCGACGGGGACCAGCAATCCACATTAGCCTAGACAGCGATCTTTGCTCAACGTTGATATGTGGCACGTGCGGCCACTATCGATAGTTGTGGCAAAAATTATGCCATTTTTTTTCTTTTTCCCATTCTTCTATATTCCCTGTAATACCCTTTACGAGTACTATCGTAGGGACGCAGATTTGTGCCGTCCTGTTGATTGATTGAGGGATTGAGGGATTGACAATTCCCCAGGCCGATATCACCCCGGCCTAATGTATTATATGTAAGTAAGCTTGGAATTTCATGCGACGAATGTGCCCGACCAACCACCCACGAGCGGCACTTACAACCCTAGAGCGTGTGAGTTCGTAGACCCGGATGCCCCCGACAAAGGTGAACATGAGATGAAGAAGGGAAGGGAGTTTCCTTATCATTCCTACAAGACAAATCTCCAGCCCCCCACCATGATAACAAACCAAGTATATGTCTGTCTTCATCGCAATGTGACACTGATGATTAGAAGAATTCAAATCCTACCTTCAATCCTAGGTGCTGATCTCTCTTTTTCCGTCCGGGTGCCGACAGGGATTACTGACAAACTCCTCATCGGTGAGAAAGTTATGTCACGATCAAGGAAGTGACAGACGGGGCTCAAATCCCAATGCCTTGCTGGTGGTATCGATTTCAGGGCCGTCTGCGGGGTGTTCGAACGCGGCAGTTTCACAAGTCTTCGTTTATTTAGGGCTATTATGGAGCGTCGATGCGGGGGCGGTAGATTAGTTAGAGAAATACAATATAAAAATACATCATACAGCAGTCGGTCACGAATATGCATGCATGCACTGCACAGAAAAGTCCAAGTCCTGCTTTATCTTATGGTTCTTTTTGTCTTTCATTTTTTCTCAGGTGTTTTTTTCTTTTTTTCCCCCGTTCCCGTTCATTGTTCCTTCCTTCCTTCCTTCCTTCCTTTCGGGGAAGAGGGAGGGCAGGATGGGGGGGGGGCGTGGGGTGTGCGGTGTGCGGAACTAGTTTCAAACAGCCTATCCAAGATGACCAGTGAGACAGATGGAATACTGTGATGGTCTTCTTGCAGATTTGGCACACACACACACACCCGCAAATTTTTAAGATGCGGCGCAAAAGGCAAAATGATGGGGAGAATTTTATGTTGTGCTACCGCAGTGTGGTTTAGTGATTGGCGATTGGTGATTGGAGCTCTTATCCACTCCTCCCGGAACGCCAACCTTCCTTCCTTCCTTCCACATGCTCGCAGGAATCATTAGCGAGTCATTTCATTTGAACATCCTATTATACCATTCTCAAACATTATAAGGCTCGCCGATCCCGATGCCTAGCTCAAGCGATGAGTTTTCCACGACCAGTCGGGCCGTGCCGGAAAATATGAAGTACTGTACGATGGGCTGCCCCAGCTTCTCTTCCTAAATGGCGATCTGGCTAGGATTCAAGGAGCCCCCTCCCTGAATGAATTGCCGGTACGGTCCTCAGAAACACCAGTGGGAACATGCCCAAGTATCAGATTTTCAATACCAACATGCTTTTTGTCGTCGATCCACTGCCAATAGACTTCCTGCCAATTAGCTTATACTTGTATTGAACCCCTAGTTGCAACCTGACAAGGAAATGATAGTAGCAACGCGTTTCCCCCCCACCCCCGCGCCCATACTGTTTACTCATACACCATAAGGACAGCCACTTATAGCCTCGCTCCTTTCCGTATAGTGGCCTGAACAAAATATTTTAAAGGGCAACTTCCTTAAGCAGACAGACCTGAGGCGTGCCAAGAACTCACATTATCTTTCTCATGACAAGCATCCGCAAGGCTGGTTACCAGAAAGTCTCGCCTGTAGAAACCCCCACTAGAACAGGCATCCGTCGGCTAATTAATAGACTCTAGCCTCAAATCTAACACACTATTAGAGAACTACCCAACAGTAACAACACATGCCCGCCTACAACATCCGTAAGATAGAAAGAGAATAATGAAATGAAAATGGAAGAGAGAAAAAAGAAAAGAAAAGAAGAAAAAGAAAAAGGAAAGAAGGAAAAAACAAATCTCAAGAATGTCGTGCATATTAGGAAGGTGAAGCGTAACACTGCGTAACCTCCCTTCACATGAACCTTATCTGAAAGTTAAAACCACGACAATACCATTCATACATATCCTACCCCCCTATATAAGCTAAGTTACTGACCAACGAGCAGCCAGACCCTCCCCCCGCACAAATTTCAAGAAGGGGAAAAGTAAATAAAGGTAGGGATACAATCTGAACGTGAAAATGCAGTCCCGTCCCATGCAAGCCAGCCGACCAACCAGCCGAGTCCGAAAAGACCACGAATGTCCACTATTTTCCAAAACAATGCCTCGAAAACCTACATGTATGATACACCTTATCACGGCCCCAGGGCTCGGGAGGCGGGGGGGCCAGGGGAATACGAAGGGCCCGTACAGTCGACACGTGCTAGAGTAGCTTTACTATCTGAGCGGGATACCTTTTGCACGGGGATATTCTAGATTTTTTCATTCAGCAAAGTTGTAGTGGAGGTTGAGAATGGTCTCCCTTCCCTTTCCTTTTCCTGCCTTCCTGCCTGCCCGCTGCCTTGCTTGCTTTGTTCTAGGCCCGTAGCTATGCTAATTTAGGCGTATCGTTCCTTCTATACATCATATCATCCCTATCATAACTCGCCTTTCCTGAGCATTCCGGATATTTACCGGTACTACAGTATATGGTATAATTATCAAATAAGAGAAAGAAGGAAAGCCAGAGAACAAATCCACCCTGAAAAAAGGGGTAACCCTTGCAAACACAGGCGCAGATTTGCTTTCCCTACACTCGAGTACCAATATAGTATATTAAATAGTTGAGATATGCCGCCCAGATCGGGGGCCGAGAGGCATTCCCGGTACAAAACTGGACATTCCTGGATTTTTCCAGAAATGCTGGTCACCTGCTTGAGTACCACCTCCAGCTGCTCCTGGTCGAGTGAAAGTCCTACCCACCGGGCCCTAAGCTCTCCTAGTATTAACTTGATCGCCAAGTAGGCGTCAAGGATGACAGTGGTGGAACGGGTACAGCACCTGGAGGGAGAAAGAGAACCTCAAACTACGAGGATTGATGCAAGTGCAGTAGCTCAACATACCACCCCATCTTCCAAACCTTCAAGAACTTCAATTCTCAAGCCCTATCCCATCCTACCGCCAATCCAACCTCCCCACATGCCAATCCTAACTCCACCCTGAAGTATCAAGAAAACACAAAGATATACCATACCCCTTCCCTCGGGGCATACCCAGCCTAAGCACAACCAAATCCAGCCCACCACGATCCTACATTCACCCTTCACCCCCCGCCCATACCCATTTCAGGACCACTATCATACATCCAACCTCCCAATGCATAACTTAGTCAACCCCACGCAACGTAGGACAAGCACGTTTCCTACTACTCCAAGGGATACAATATCCCAGTTCCCATCAATCCATCCATTCATCCATCCTACACACCAGGGAGAAGAAGGAGGAGTAAAAGGAAGTCCAACACCACCAAACAAAATACCCCAGAACCGGAAGGTGTAAACCCGCCAATCAAATCCAACACCATTCTACCTGCCATTCGGCGCCGGCACTCCGGACATACCTAGGGGATAGGGAGGGCGAGGGGGGTCACAGGTATGTGTGTACGTGCAGAGTACTTGTATTACTTACTTACTAACTGTAGGCATGCATGTATGCATGCAAGTACCATACCAAACGCAGGGTCGAACCCAAACAGCGGTACTAACTAGGGGAACAGGCAAAGGTTCCGAAAAATATGAAGGTGGGGGGTGGGCAAGCAGAGGAGGGCTCTTCTAAAGGGTCCATCCGTCTGTCTGGGTAGCCAGTATAGGAAACGAAAGGAAAGAAACAAACAATTACTATACTATACATACATGAAGTAACTATACTGTAAAAGTGGTGGAATACAAAGTACCGGCCGACCAGACACAAACCCTTTCCAAAATGAACATGAATCCCCCCTCCCCCGGGCACGGACAAGACGCATACCCATCCATCCCATCCATCCCATCCACCCATTCAAGCTAGAAGAATCTTGCAAATACTATTACTTGCAATACATCTCAGCAAAATTACCAAACTCAAGAGACGCCACATTCTTTCATCCCAAGGCTCGGCTCGGCTCGGCTACTACGGCCCAGAGACTCTCCCATCCATCCATGTCCACCCCGCATTTTCATTCTTGACTTTTTTTTCGTTCCCACTTTTTCTATTATAATATTAATACTTCTACTCTAGATGTGTTAGTCTACTGTATAGTGCTGGATCAGACCCCCCCGCGGGATACCCACCAAATGCACAAGAGGCATCTAGTACATCTATCCAAAAAGATCGCCTGATATGATGAGCTTGAATATAACACATATGGTATCATAGTTTACGTACTGTATGCTGTGCAGTGCAATGCTAGAACAACCAACCGGCCAAGCAAATAACTTTACATACCCATCTAGCACCCACTCACTCACTCACTCACTCACTCACTCACTCACTCACTCACTCACTCACTCAACAGATAAGTTAGTACTTTAAAGTAAGTGCAGGACAGGGCAGTACTGTACTGTAACTAAGCATCCGTTATCATGGAGATACCTTATCATACATCTACGATAAGTACCGGTAGTCCATGGTAAACTCGAGAATCCATCCATCTCATCCAAGTAAAAAATAATAAAAAAACAAACTCCTTAAATTCGCCTATCATAAAACCATCCAATTACGACTAGGCTTCAGCTAGCTGAGCGAATTGAGATGAATCTACGTACGATAACAAGACTAAGCCCCCCAAGCCCCCTCCCCCCAGGGCACCTATTGTGCTCGAGTGGATGCAACAGAAAACAAAATTGACCAACTGCTCGAGTACCGTAACCAACCCGGTTCACCCTTCTCCTTCGTCGAAGCTCAACCAACCACCAACACAAGACAAGGCAAGGCATGACACACCCATCGCGAACCACGCACCAAAGCGAATCAAAGGTCCTTCGTCAACGCTCATGAAACAAATAATGTTGGAAGAAAGAAAAAAAGGGTATCATATCATGCTCATATCATATCTACAATCCACATAAGTACATTTCCCAAGCAAGCAACCCAAAACCATCTACAAAGCAGCAAGCGAGTGACGCCGTCTTAGTGAACCGCCCAACACCCGGGGAGAGGAAAAGAAGAAAAAAAAAAGCGACAGTAAACAGCCACCAGCCAAACGAAAGAAAATTTGCCCTTTGTAAAACAAAAAAAAAAACGCTGTACCATACGATGGATATAAAGATGAAGATGAGGATGAATCTCTGGAGGAAAACAGAAGAATAAATATACTAAAGAATATAAAAAAGTTACAATGATGTCAAAGAATTAACTCCCATGTTTCCCCCAGAAAAAAAGAAAAAGAGAAAGCCATGTGCGACGCCCAGCGCAATGAAAATGTTGCCTGGCTCATTCTTTAAAAAAGGAAAAGCGAAAAAACTCCCGCTTTGATCCGGCCCAGTTCATCATAAACATCGTGGTAAAAATGAGAAAAAAAACGCCGGGTATTCCCAATAAAAGCACAAGCAATAAAAAGCAGGCTCAAACCCCGACGAATGAAAAATGTGGCGCAATCGAAAACAAAACGGTGGAAAGGAAACAAAAACGCCAAAATGCTAGATACATACATTTAAACCCCGTGACCCAGCCTCGACAAAAGAAAATGACAAATGAGAAAAGAAATAGCAAAAAGGGAAGAAGAAGCTTAGATCAAGAGGAAATCCCATGAGTTTCCCTCCATCACGTCACGCCATCCACCTTCCCATCCGTCCTCCCTCTTTCCCCAAAGGATTCCCAAGATCCTGGTCATGCGTCCGAAACTTCCACAAGCCCCCGCTTCTCCCAACGCTGAACACCTGCTCTTGAAAAATCTCATAAAGAGCGAGCCCGGGGTGGCAACAGAGCCACCAATAAGGTACACCCAGACGAGGGAACGGTCAAATCCGTCGGGTCCTGCGGGAATCGATTCAAGGCAATGTGTGAGCTTGTTCAGGAGCTCCATAACCTGTGGCTGGTGGCGATCAAAGCCAGGCACGAGTGAGCAAAGATAGATGCGGGCGGCGAAGCGGAATGCGTCAGTGGTGGTATTGGTTAGTTGTCTAGTATCGATCTGGCCATCTGCTGTAATGATAGGCGGTGTTGCCACCGGCTGGTCAAGGGATGGCTCGGTGAGATCGATCTGGTGGGCGAGAGATTTGACATGATCGCAAAGGTCAATATCCGAAAGCATTCCGTCATTCTTCAGGGCCTCCAAGCAGGCAATCTCGGAGATGAGATACATGACCCTGTCATCACAGCCCATGAGTTCCCGCAGTCCACTGATTCCATTGCTGAGATGCTTTTCACGGTAGGTGTCTGCGAATTGGGGTGCACGGCCAAGCATGGTCGCACCAAGGATATCGATCCATGCAGTGAGAGTCATATTAACCGATTCGGGGGAGTGATTGTTCTGAGAAATGTGTTGGAGGTATTGCGTGAGATTCATCTTGTTGACAAGGCTTGTAACAGCCTGGAAGTGTTGGTGCCATGGGATATCCGGGAGGTTGTCGTCAGGGGAGCCAACAGAGCACTACTCGAAAGCGTTAGGAAAGATTTTCAGGGCAAACGATTTTCGGATATTATTCTTACCTGGAAGAGAACCATCCCAAGAGTCGCCTCAAGGATTTGTAGGTGGTCTTGGTCCCGTGCCAACGCATCGCAGAGCCCTGAAATAGTGGCATATCTATGCCGCGTAATGCTCTGATCAATCCATTCACCCTGGAGCCCTTGAGTAACCTTAAGATGAAGAGCAGCGATGCTCAAGCAGCAGTGGCGGTAGCATTCGTTTGAGGCCAAAGCAGGGAGAACCACATCTCGCTTGGCATCCAAATTCAGATCAAGGATGGGGAAGATGATTGGGAGAACATTCTCTACAAAGTGGTTAAGGAGGTGCCTGTCGCTCTCGTCAACCTGGATGTAGGGCATTGGCGCTTCGGGCTGACCATAGCCGTAGTCGAAAAGGCCAAATTCGGCGGTGGCAGGAAGACTCTCCTCGGTGCTAGTGCAAGAAGCTGGGTGGTGTACGTGTCCGTTCAAAGTCTCAAACTGGGCAAGCCCCTCTGTTGGAACCATAACGTTGGCAGCCGAGTCCCGTCTCATGTGGTGGCTACTGGTGTATGAGGCGGTGCTGGTAGATGCTCTTCGCATGGGCATGGGGAACGAGTTCACATAGGTCTGCTTCTCTGTCATGATGTCGACCTCAAAGGGGGGGAATGGATGGTATGGGTGGTGGATGTGTCCGTGGTGGATCTCTGGGTTCACAAATTCATTGTAGTTCTCCATCTCCTCCTCGAGCGAGAGACCAGACTCCATTGAGAGCGAGCGTCTTCGAGCAATAGTGTCTGAAAGAGTATCGGAGGTTGGTAAAGATCGTGAAAGTTCGGGGGGGGAATCCGCACTAATTGGTGAGATCTGGGCGACCTTCTCAGACAACTTTGTCCTCTTGATCAACATCTTGATATTCTCCTTCTGCCTTTTGCGCTGGTCGACATTTCCCCACCAGATGGGACGCTTGTATTCACAGCTCAGCCCAAGATGCTTGCACGCTTTGCAGAGAGGCTTCCCCTCATCACACTTCTTCCGGCGAAGACGGCAAGTGAAGCAACCTATTCTATCCGTCAGTAAAAGGGGAAGAAGTGATAGGGTCATCATCCCCGAGAAGTGCTTTACCTGTGCGTGAGCGACGGTGAGTCTTGTTTCCAGTCTTTGGTGCCTTTGGCTGCATCGTGACTGTTGTCAGAGGAGACGAGTATGAAGTGATGGACGAAATTTTGACGGCTGGGTGTCGCAAGCGACCGTTCAACTAGAAAGCTGTAGTATGATGATGATGATGATGATGGAGTGTGGAGTAGGGGGAGAGGAAAGCACGGCGTGATGTGATGATGATGTTGATTGATGCGGAATTACTTTTTTCGTTGACCTGTGGAATGGTTTGTAGAGAGATGGATTGATGATGATGATGAAGCAAACAGTTGAGTAGAACTGTGATTGATCGAATTCCTGTTGCCAAAGGGGGTGGGCGATGGGTTCGATTTGTAGAAGTGTCGTTGGTAGGCGTGGATATTTTGGGTTTTGTGTGGTGGATGGGGGAGAGCTCATCATCAGCGGGGAGGGGCGGCGGGCATTATGTATGCACGGGGGAGAAGCTCACAGTCCCTCGAGTTGTTGTTTGGAGTCCCAGGGCCTACTCTGCCATCCTTCACTCATCCCTCCGCTCACTCACCTGCATGCTTTGCCTTTCGCCCCCCCCCCCTCTTCTCCCTCTCCCAGAATTCACTCCCACCTCACTTTTCGGGACGACCAGGGATTAGGTCGGAGGAGGAGGTGGGTGTGGATGGCGATGGAGGGTAGGTTGAGTGAGTACAGGGGTTGAGGCGAAAAAAAGAAATAGAGAGAGAAAATTAGGGTGCAGGGTGGGTGGTGGTGGTGGTGTTGTTTCAATGCTGCCCACCACAACTGCTGGGGAATCAAAGCAGAGGGTTGCCGGGGGTTGCAGAGCCGTTTGCTACCCAAAAAAGAATCAACCCTCACTTTGGTCCTGGTGCCTCAAAAAAAAAAAAAAAAGACACAAATTTACAATAACCCTCTCAAAGGAGCAAAATGAAGGGAAAAAAAAAAAGTAAATAATAAACCCGTGCTCAAAGGGCACAAGTCAAGACAGACAGTCAGAGAAATACATTTCATTTCAACTCTCAACTCTCCCATACCGGTATTCACACTGTAGACACAACACTCACACATCCAACATTTCTCGCCTACTTGATGTACAAGTACCGAAGATAGTAACGTTCAGTGTAATCCACGGTAGTAGTGTACCTCCCTCATCGAGCCTCACTCACTCACTCACTCATTCATTCACCCCAACCTATTCCCACTTACACACACACACACCAAGGCACGCTCTGCACTGCACGCACTGCATATCAACCCACGCGGGCAAAGAATAGAAATGGAACCCCGAATTGGATATCCAAATATTGGTTACTTCTCAAACATCGATCTGGCTATGCCCCCCTCCCCCCTCCTGCTTTTCTGCATCGGTACGGTACCCCAAAGGGTCGCCCGGAAAAGTAAAAATGACCTTTTGTAATGCTCTAATCTGAGGTACCCGTAGAAATTACACTTAGAATTTCATTAGCATTACGCTGAAATTTAATTATATCCTGACGGTGGTCGCTCATTCGCTACTCGCACTGCCCAAGCAACCGTTCTTTCCTTTTTTCCGTTTTACTAGGGCTGTTCCTTGGTCGCCCGCTGCCTACTGCTGCCCCTCCCATTCTCCTCAAACCAGATGCAGTCCCTAGAATACCGGTACTCGAGCACCGTATCTTTTCGCTTGCCTTGCAAGTATCATACATAGACTAACCAAAGGAAAAGGAAAAAAGAAAAGAAAAAAAAGTACGCCCCCCCGCTCTCCACTATCACTTCTCCTATCATATCTCCCGATCAACCAATACCAGGTACGATAGTGAGTCTGTAAAAATAAAAAATAAAAAAACTACTTGACCGACAGAGGGCAGGCCCCCGCCCGCTAACCGTCACGAACTACGGTAAAAACAAATTATTTTTCTAATGATAACCCTGTTACGAGCTGTGATTTGGTTGATTGAATGAGTGGGGTTGTTGCACATCCTCCTCCCCCGTTCTCTCCCATCCTCTCGTCTCCTCCACTCGAGTCAACCGGCAATTTCGATAAAATGGACCTATTACGTGCACGTGGCAGAGGGCGGTGATGAGCACTCGACGAATCAGCACTCGAGTCGAAATAGAAGGTACCCAGGCATGAAATGGGAGAAAGAGGAGGAGGAGGAGGAGAAGGAGGAAAAATTGGAGCTGGGAGGGGGATTGGGTTGCTCGCTCGAGTACCGGTACATGATATTCTTG
>Ga0307507_10003260_pt1 | contig 31917 bp, 8 predicted proteins | sample 7_EM_MG_FD_207223 | JGI IMG/M metagenome (GOLD analysis project Ga0307507, IMG submission 207223) | Populus trichocarpa ectomycorrhiza microbial communities from riparian zone in the Pacific Northwest, United States - 7_EM | ecosystem: Host-associated > Plants > Roots > Unclassified | place... | reverse complement strand
CGTGCAGAGCTTCGTGTAGAGCTTCGTGCAGAGCCTCCGTACGCAGAGCCTCGCGCAGAGCCTCGTGCAGAGCCTCTGTACGTAGAGCTTCGTGCAGAGCTTCGTGCAGAGCTTCGTGCAGAGCCTCTGTACGTAGAGCTTCGTGCAGAGCTTCGTGCAGAGCTTCGTGCAGAGCTTCGTGCAGAGCGTCGTGCAGAGCGTCGTGCAGAGCCTCTATGCGCAGAGCTTCGTGCAGAGCCTCTGTACGCAGAGCTTCGTGTAGAGCTTTGTGTAGAGCTTCGTGTAGAGCCTTGTGCAGAGCCTTATGCAGAGCCTCCAAGTAATAAAACTATATAAGATTGTATAAGATTATATTAGATAATATATAATAGTTAAATATATAGCATATAACTTTACCTTAATTGCATGTCAAGAAATATATAGTTACCTTTTAAAGTTGCTAAGTAGGTTAACTGCGTGTTAAGGAATATACAGTTAGCTTTTAAAGTTGTTAAGTAGGTTAACTGCGTGTTATTTAACTTTTAAAGTTGCTAAGTAGGTTAATTGCGTGTTAAGAAATATATAGTTAGCTTTTAAAGTTGTCAAGTTAGTTAATTGCATGTCAAGTTGGTTAAATTGCGTGTTAAGTTGGTCAATTGCGTGTTAAGTTAGTTAATTGCGTGTCGAGTTGGTCAAATTGCATGTTAATTACGCGAAACGCGAAAATCAAAGTCTACTTAAATCTCATCCTGCGAATATTTTCCCGATAGAGCTTGTTGTACAATCTTATGGGAAAGGGCGCAACTAGGAGCTAAAAATATTAAAAGAGTAAAGTGCTTAAAACATTAGAAATGGAGTGGTATTACAAATAATAAGCTTAGGGTAGCTTAGATATTTAATTATTAACAAAGTTATTAACATTAATTGATATTAACTAATTAATATTAATTAAAGCGTTATTGACTTATTAACAATTACCCTACTATATATTATTTAGGAATAGTTAAATAATAGCAGTATAAGGGCACGAAGAGGCTTTAGAGAAGATTTAAAGGAATAATATAAATTCTATCTAAATCTAAGGGTATATAGCTCTTGCAGAGTACAAGACGTTACGTAAAGAAGAGAAAGGAATATAGGAAACTTATAACTAAATATTTGGGGTCTTGGCAGCAGACACGTAGGTATAAGCCTACGCGGATTTTAACAGGGTTCGACTAAATTCCATTATATTAGTGGAACTTAGTGGAATTTGATTAAGTTAGCGGAATTTAGCGGAATTTAATTAACTTTAGTAGAATTTAGCAGAATTTGATTAAAGCGTTAGAATTTATCTGTTAAGTGTTTCACTAAGATATTCCTACTATAACTAGGCTAGTCCTATTATAGTACCCCCCCTTTTAACCAAAGGTCCAAATAATTTAATTTTAGTTAAGACTTATAACCTATCGCGTGTTATATGATTGCGTTATAAGCGTTATAGTGCATTTTAAGTTCTTTTTGATTTTGAGTTTCCTACTATTATATTTTATGTATTTATGTTAGGTGGTAATTATTTACCTTTATATTATGTCCATCTAGCTAAAGTAGGCCGCGAAGAATAGTCCTTATGGAATTCTTTTACTAAGGAAGGCGCGTCGGCCTTAATCTGGTTATAGGTTTCCTAGGTTTACATCTTATATCCTTTCCACTTAATAAGAAGTTTAAATTGTTTAGATTGTGTTTTCTATTATATATTATTAATTAAGTTAATAAAGTAAGAACTGTTACTGTTATTAATAATTACGGGGAGTAGTAGTGGGATTTCGCGAATTATAGAATTATCTCTTAAAGGTTGCAGCAAGCTTATGTAAAATATTAGGTGTATTTTTATTTTAGTCGGCAGTTTAAGCTTATAGGCGTATGGGCTTAGTTTCTTTTTAATTTAGTATAGGCCTATAAACTTCTAATTAAGTTTCTTTAAGGGCTGTTAAGTTTTTAGGTTTTGTATATTTAGGTAGGCTATATTACCTTCCTTAAAGTTCTATACGGGAGCTCGTCCTTTATTTGCATGCCATTCCTATAATATTTAAGCGTATGTTAATTTACTTTATAATAGTTCTGTTAACTGCTTTATTTAATTAGCGAAGTTATATACATTAATTAACTAGATCTATTTAATCGTGGGTCCTATTATATTAATATTAGGTTATAGCTTAAATTTAAGTTAAGGGTCTTATCCGTAGGTCGCGTAGAATAGTGTCATGCCTATTAATACGTTTATTATATTATTTGCAGTAAACTTAGCTAAAGGCAGCTATTTTTCTTAGTTGTCTTATAGGTAGGAGCAGTATATTTATAGGTATTATTCTATAATTACGTTCGCAATTTTAGTTTAACTATTTGTCTCTAGATAAAATGCAGTTAAGAGTTATATTTAAATGCTTAATTATTTATATAGAGCTTGCTAGAAGTCTAAAATAAACTAGCTTCTATGGTTGGATATTATTGAGTTAGGAAGTCCGTGTAGCTTAAAGACATGCTTAATAAAACATTTGGCTACTAATATTGCATTAATTAAGTCTATGGGAATTATATATTGCATTTTTATAAGGCGGTTAATAACTACCATAATATTTATAAACCTATTACTGTTAGGCAAATCGACTATAAAGTTAGTTAAGATGTTATGCTATCTTTGTATTGGAATCAGTAGCGGTTAAAGTACTCCTTACTTCTTTATATAAGAGGTCTTTCTACGCACGTATATCCTATATACTTAAACGTATTTTTATATATAGTTGTATATTATAGGCCAATAGTATGCTTATTAAATAATTTTATAAGTCTTTATACGGCTAGGATGCCCTACTATAGGGGAGTTGTATATAAATTTAAGTATCTTAAATTGTAAAGGTTCGGAGTTTAGAACTACTATCTTCTATTAATAGTATAATTGATTATTTTAAATTTTGTATTTAGCAAGTGTAATATCCTTATACTGTTATTTTCCTATTTAAATTACTTTTACTATATCTATTATTTATGCGTTGTTCTTATATTTGTATTCCATTAGCTTATTAATTTCTATTTCCCATTTATTAACTTCTAACTTATTACTATTAAGTTCTATATCTAGGAATATAGGATGTAGTTTTTTAAAATGTTTAGGGGGCAATAAGATCCGTAATTAATTTATAATCCGGTTATCTAAAGCATTTATAGGTAGGTCCTGTAATTATTGTATTAATATATTAGGCTTTTAATTAAGTTTGCCTGGTTAGTATGTAATCTTAAAGTTAAATTATAACAAATATTTGGCCTAATCAATTTGGCGCTGTGTTAATTGCTTTATAGTTATAAAGTACTATAGGTTCTTATAGTCTGTTAATACGTATATTAGGAATAATAATCCTTTAAGCTTGGGACGCTATTATTTAAAGCATTTAATAATTGCAAGTAGTTCCTTATTATATATCTTATAGTTTAATTTAGTAGGGGCAAGTTTCTAGGAGAGAAAGGCTACTAGATATAGCTTGCCGTTCTTATTATATTGTAATAATACTCCCCCTAGCGCATAATTAGATAAGTCTGTTTTAATAATATATTTAAGGTTAGGGTTAAAGTAAGTAAGAATTAGAGCAGTTATAAAGCAATGTTTTAGGTTATTAAAAGCTTGTTTGTATTTAGCGGTCTATTTAAATTTTATATTCTTCTTTATTAGGTTTACTAATGGCTAAGCAATTTCTAAAAAGTAGTTAATAAATTATTAGTAGAAGTTTATAAATTCTAGAAATCCTTATATGTCTTATATGTTGCTAGGGCTTTCCTAGTTTATAATTATAGTAACTTTCTTAGGGTCTATTTTAATTCTATTGCGGGATATAATTAAGCCTAAGTATATAACCTCTAATGCGTGGAACTTGCATTTCTTAATATTATATTATAAGCCTGTATCTTATAGTTGTTTAAGGGCTATTTTAATATATTTTTAATATTTAGAAAGTAAGGACGAGTAAATTAAGATATTATTAATATACGTAGTAATAAATATATTAAGGAATTCACAAAGCGTATTATTAATGTATTGCTAAAATGTGCTAGGACTATTCTTTATACTAAATGGTATTACTAGGTATTTAAAGAGTCCCTATTATATATAAAAAGCTATATACTTCTTATCTCCTTAAGGAACGGGTATAATTTAAGGAATAGGAGAAACTATAGCGGATCTTTTTAAAGGGGTAAGTTTGGTAATGCTTTTAAATATATCCTTTTTTACCACGTCTAAAGTATTCTCTATTTGTGGCTTAAGTTCTTTATTTATTAGTTCCTAAGGGTATATAGGATTGGGTGGCATTAAGGTCCATAGGGTTATACGTAGGGCTTTTAGGTCTTAGAAAAGAATCGCGCCTTAAAGCATATACCAGTTTCGTGGAGTTTTAAACATAATGTGTAGTTAACTTTAGAGAATAAGTCTGTTTGTTGTTACGGCGCTGGTAGAAAACAGTACTGGCAAATTGCCGTCAGATTGCCGCAACTTGCTGTCACGTGATGGCAAGTTGCCATCACATGACCAGAGGATTGTATATAGCTTCGAGTAGTGCTTCCGTTCTTCCCCTTTCCTTTCTCTAGCTTTGGATCCTCGTTTATAGACAATCTAATTGTATAGGCTTGCGCGACCTTCTTACCATACTTGTGCCTCGATTAACTGAGTTACTAATATTATCCAAAGCTCGTTACTACTCTTCTTTCCTAAGAAGGAACTCAAATATATCTATAAGGCCACGAATAGGACAAGGACATAGAATAGGACCCTAAGGACATTACCAGGACCATAAGGATAGGACAGACCCCCAAGAACTAAAAGAATATAAACAGAACGCGAAACCTAAGAATAGAACACGCACAGACTAGAACCCCTAGGAAATAAATAAACACTAAAAATTACCTAATACCCCTACCACCATGCCAAGAAATATAGCAGTTGGCAAAGCTGCTGTAGGACCCACAAATACCTCTAATAGTAAAACAGTCGCTGTTTTAACCCCTAGGAAGAGCTCGCAGCAGCTAATACTAAAATTAAGCGGCTTTAAGAGCTGCTTAAAACTAGAGACACCCCTATACCTAGTAAGGAGTTATTAGACACCTAAAAACTTACTATAGTTCTTAAGGCCCTAGCCTAACGCACAGCATTAGCATTGTTGTGGTCTATAAAGGTCGCGGACCCCCTATTGCTTACAGACGGAACTGACCCTATATTTAATAATTGGAAGCTTTAACTATAAGACAAGCTTAAAGTTAATATAGACCACTTCCCTACTACCTAAGCTAAAATAGCTTACGTCTTCGGCCGTACTAGTGGGGACGTATAGATGCATCTACATCCGCGATATACCTAGGACTTAGCAGACCCCTTCCTCTCTAGAGAAGAGATAATTAACTACCTATCTTCTATTTATAAGGACCCCTTTAAGATACAGAATGCCCGTCTTAACTATAAAGCCCTTAATATAAAAATAATAGAGACCTTTTTAGTCTTCTAGACCCGCTTTCTACACCTAGCCGGACAGGCTTAAATCCCCTAAAAAGATTTAATGCTAGACCTCTTTAACAAGCTTACCCTGGACCTATAGTACGCCGTGCTACCGGTTTATACTACTATATAGACGCTAAAGGAACTTATGGATTAGTGCCTAGCTATTAACTAGGGCCTCTACCAAATTAAGGCATGCGCTAAGCGGTATAAGACTAGAAGCTCCGCCAACCAGAACACAAGTACTATAAGAATAGGCTATAGCGCCCTAGTAAGATCTATAACCCCTATAGCACTAACTGTACTGCCTACTGTTAACCTAGCGGCTAGCTATATAGCTAGCCCTACTGCGGGTCCGGCAAATACTTAACCTATATATAGCAACTCCTAAAGATAGGCCCTTAGTAATTAAGGAGCCTGCTTCTTATACAGCTAGAAAGACTACTTTGTAAAAGACTGCCTAATAGCAGCAAAGACAAACGAGGTCCTATTAATTCAGGAGGATGGTATAAAGTTAAAAAAAGAGAAACCCTAGAGCAAGACTCCTCTTTAGGGTTAAAAGGAATTAATATATTATATATTAATCTAGGTCGGCTAGTTAGTGGAAAAAGCTGCACTATCCCTTATACTTTATTCCGCAATAGATATTAAGTTTTAACCTTTGCTTTAGCTAACTCTGGAGCAAATACCTTTGCCTTAATAGATATATAGTGTGCTATAAAGCTGGCTAACTTTTTAAATGTACCCCTTAAAGAACTGCCCAAACTAATTCCTATTTGTGGGTATAACGGATGGATAGGACCACCTATTATGACTATCTTATGGATTTACCTCCGTGTAGATGGACGAAGGTAGTATAACGTCCCCTTTCTTATTACAGACCTAGGAAGCCACGATATAATTTTAGAAAGAAAATAGCTAGCCTATCTAGGCTTATAGCTTAATGTATAGAGTAGACGGCTTATCTAGCCTAAAACCCTACCCCCAATACCTTCTTTTATAAAGGAAATCAGCATTATAATGGAAAATCTTATATGGCTATAGATAGACACCGTCCACCAGGCCGATGCTATGCGTAGGGACTAGGCCTTTAAGAAAGATATATAGCTTAATCCGCAACGGGTCCGTATACTACACCGCCCCTAGACTACTGATGTTGCACTACCAGCACTAGAAACCTAGGAAGTTAGTAATAAGCTAGCTAGCTTAGGCCCTATATAGCTATAAAGAGCAGCAAGGAATATCGGATGCTGTACTAAATATATAGACCAGAAGGATAACTTATAGAAAATAGAACAGGAGCTAAGGAGGGTTATAACCCCTTTACCATAAAATACGGTCTATGGAATGTCTGTAAAGAAACCTATAAACCTCCTACCGGTTAATATCTGCTGTATTAGCGCTATAGGGTTCTACCAGAACTTAAAATGGCCTAACACCGTTACCTTTATAACTAGCTTATATAAAATTAACCAGATAATTAAAGACAAGGAAGCCCTAGCCCATAACCAGCTTAGTGGGGAAAGTAAGCTTATAGATAAGAAGCTAGTAGAATAGAAACTACCCCGCTAATACTAGGAATTCAAGGATGTATTCTCTAAGGTAGCATCTAATATACTCCCGCCTTACCGACCGTATGACTATAAGATTGAGATTAAGCCAGATAAAGAAAATACCCTTAGCTATAGCCCCCTCCGCTAGCAATCTACTGACGAACTATAGGCTACTAAGTAGTACCTTATTAATAACCTTAATAAGGGCTTCATCGAGCCTAGCCAAGTCCCCTTTACCGCACCTATTCTCTTTGCAAAAAAGCCTAACGGTGGACTCTGTTTCTGTATTAACTACTGTAAACTAAACTATATAACCCGTAAAGACCAATATCCGCTGCCCTTACTTAAGGAAACGCTAGCCCATATAAGTAAGGCTAAGATTTTTACAAAGCTTAATATCCGCCAGGCCTTTTACTAAATTAGGATAGACCTAGGATCTAAAAATCTTACCACATTTTGGACCCGCTACGGATCATATAAATATAAAGTACTACCTTTTGGATTAACTAACGGACCAGCTATATACCAGCGGTATATAAATAATGTACTCTTTAACTACCTTAATAACTTCTGTATAGTATACCTAGACAATATTATAATCTACTCCAAAAATAAACTAGAACATTAGGAACATGTCTATAAAGTCCTATAATAGCTCCGCAAGGCTGGTCTCCAGGCCAATATTAAGAAGTCGGAATTTAGTGTTAAGCGTACAAAGTACCTAGGGTTTATTATTAGTATAGATAGAATTAAGGCTGACCTAGAGAAGACAGCCGTAATTAACCAGTAGACACCCCCACAGATTATAAAGGGGGTATAATTATTTTTAGGTTTCTGTAACTTCTACCAACGCTTTATTAAGAACTATAGTAGGATCGCCTGGCCCCTTAACCATCTTACTAGGAAAGACCAGCCCTTCCACTTTAACGCCATATATAGGCAGGCCTTTAATAAGCTTAAAAAATGGCTAGTATTGGCTCCCCTGCTTGCCCACTTTGACCTAGAATGGCCCTTAATGCTAGAAACTGATGCCTTAGACGGCGTAATAGCTGGTATCTTTTCCTAAAAGTAACCGGACGGAGAATGGCACCCTATTATATACTATTTAAAGACTATAATAGATGCCGAGCTGAACTACTACATCTATAATAAAGAAATGCTAGCTATTATCTCTAGCTTTTAGCACTAGTATATATAGCTAGAAGGGACCCCTAAGCCTATTAAGGTGGTTTCGGATTATAAGGCCTTAGAATACTTTATAATAACAAAGGCCCTTACGGCCCAGTAGGCACGCTAGGCGGATATCCTGTCTTAGTTCCACTTCCTAATTATATATAGGCCAGGCGCAACCAACCGTGCAGATGCCCTTATAAGGCGCGAATAAGACCTAGATAACTAGATTACTGTAAAGATTATATTATAGACCCAGATACTACTATGACTAAAGCACCTTAACCCCTAAATACAGGCAGAACTAAATACAGACCCCGCAAAGGCCGAGATGTGCCCTATTAACACTACGGAACTTAACCTTATTAATGAACTGCTGTAGACAAACCGTACGGCCCCTTCTCTACAGGAGTACTGCGAAAAGGTAAAGAATGCTACTAGCCTATAGTCCCTTAAAAACGGACTGCTTAAGCACCGGGAACGGCTGGTAGTAGCAGAGGAACAAAATTTATAGACTTGGCTTATTACTGAAGCATATACTTAGGTCTCTACGGCCCATCCCAAAAAAAATAAGACCTATAGAATTATTAGCAACCGCTACTACTGGCCCGGAATGGTTATAGATATTAACCACTATGTACAGAACTATAATAACTGCCGTAGGTCTATAATTCCACAAGATAAGACCCTAGGGCTATTAAAGCTACTCCCAATACCAGAACGCCCCTAGTAGTATATCTCTATAGACTTTTATAAGTTACCTACGGACCGCGACGGATATAATATGGTTATGATTCTAATTAACTACTTTAGCAAGCGCCCGTTCTCAATCCCCTATTATAAGAATATTAATGCTAAAGAGGTGGCCCAACTATATATCCACTATATCTACCAAATTTATGGACTACTAGATACTATTATATCTAACTACAGACCGCAGTTTATATTAGCCTTCTAGAACAAGTTCACCCGAATCCTAGGTATTAGGCTAAAGCTCTCCATAGTATACCACCCCTAGATAGACGGTCAGACGGAGATTATAAATTAATACTTAGACCAGAGACTCCGGCCCTTTATTAATTACTTTTAGGATAACTAGAGCGAACTGCTACCTATAATAGACTACGCCTAGGTAACCCTACCCTATAACTCTACAGGGTTTGCACCTATTTAGCTAGAAATGGGATACTTACCCCGTATAAGCTTTAACTAGGAGAGACCAGAAGGACCACAGACCGTACGCGAAAAACTATCTTATAAGGAAGCACAGCAGTATGCTAGACGCTTAAAAAAGGTATAGACGGTAGCCTATAAGAACCTAGAGAAGGCCCAGAAATCGATAAAACAGTAGGTAAATAAGCATAGGCGCGAGCCCGACTTTACCATAGGCGATAAGGTCTGGGTTATAATAAAGAACTAGAAGACAGAACGGCCTAGCCGTAAGCTAGACTATAAGATAGCAGGACCATATAAGATCCTTAATAAAGAAGGCAACTTATATAAGGTTAAACTCCTAGACTTAATTAAAGTCCACCCTGTTTTCTTACTAGATAAGCTACGGAAAGCTACAAATAACCCACTACCTAGACAAAAGAATAAGCCTCTACTGCCGATTTAAGTTAATGGCGACAATAAATAGGAAGTTAATAAAATACTAGCCTATAAACTAGTATGAGGAACGCTAAAATACCATATCTAATAGAAAGGTTATAATCCATACCCAACCTAGTACCCTGCCTAGAACTTTATAGGTTGCCCCTAGAAGCTTAAAGAATTCTATAACTAATACCCTAACAAACTAGGACCCCCGAAGTATCTAGTCAAGTAGATGGAGTGCTAGTATAGCGAGGATAATAAGCTACCTGTTAAGCATATAGATAAGAACACCCCACGGACATAATACGGACATATAAAGCCTAAGGGCAGGCTTTTTCGGAGGGGGGGGGGGTAATATTACGGCGCTAGTGGAAAACAGTACTGGCAAATTACCGTTAGATTGCCACAACTTGCCGTTATATAATGGCAAGTTGCTATTACGTGACCAGAGGATTATATATAGCTTTGAGCGGTGCTTCCGTTCTTTCCCTTTCCTTTCTCTAGCTTTGGATCCTCGTTTATAGACAATCTAATCGTACAGGCTTGCGCGACCTTCTTACCGTGCTCGTGCCTCGATTGACCGAGTTGCTAACATTTGTTATATTAAAGGTCTTTATTAATTCGTTGATATATTATAGCAAATTTAGATAGGTTTTTTGGTAGTTCTCTACCTACTAACTGGGCTCTAATCTTATCTAAAATAGCTTATTAAAGGGCAGTAACTCTAGCGGCTTTATTCCAATTTAGCTTGCTAATAAGACCTAAAAATTCCAAAAAGAAGCTAGTAAAGTCTTAGTTCCGTTATTATAGGTTTTTAAGTTTAGTAACAGCTATATATTTACAGCTGGCATTATTATATATTCGTTCTAGCAGAGAGATAAAGGTTTTAAAATTAATAAAAGTGCTATTATAGAAGAATGGGTCTATAGTTTATGCAGCGTCCTTGCTTAAATAAGACATTCTATAGCTAACCTTGCTAGCCTTAGTAGGGTATTAATTATAGTTTGTTAAGAGTTTAAGACGGAGCTCAGTTATAAAGGGATATAGGTTATTTTAGTTTCTATTAAACATTAGAGGATTAGGGAGCTTTTTAGATTTTATAGTAGGTACTAGGTTCGCTACAGGTGTAGGTTAAGCTACTATTACTAGTTTGGTGTTTATATTTAACGGGTTAGATTTAGGTACTATTATTTCAATCTTATTTATAGGTATTACTATTAGGGTCTATAACGTAAATATTTTAATATTATAGAGTTCTTCGCGGAGTGCTTCTATTAATTGCTAGTGCTAGGCTTCCAGTGCAGCCCGCTGCTAAGCTAAGGCGTCCGTAAAGGACTGTTATATTATAGTTAACTATTCCCTAATTAGGGTTATAATACTTATAGTTATTAAAAGGGATTTAGGTTTGTTTGCCATTTTAATAGTAGTTGTTTTAACGTAACATAGTATAAGGGCGCAAAGAGGCTTTGGGGAAGATTTAAAGGAACAATATAAATTCTATCTAAATCTAAGGGTATATAGCTCTTGCAGAGTATAAGATGTTATATAAAGAAGAGAAAGGAATATAGGAAACTTATAACTAAATATTTGGGGTTTTAGCAGTAGACGCGTGGGCATAAGCCCATGTGGATTTTAATAGGGTTCAACCAAATTCCATTATATTAGTGAAACTTAGTGGAATTTAATTAAGTTAGCGGAATTTAGCGGAATTTGATTGACTTTAGTAGAATTTAGCAGAATTTGATTAAAGCGTCGGAATTTATCTATCGAGTGTTTCACTGAGACATTCCTACTGTAACTGGGCTAGTCCCGTTACAGGCAGGTATTAATATATTAGGGTAGGCGATTAAGTGTCTTATCTTAGATAGTCGGTCTATAACTACTATAATATTTATATAGCCTTTACTTACGGGGAGATTAATAATAAAGTTAATTAAGATATTTTTTTATCTCCGGTCCAGAACAGGCAGTGGCTTTAAAAAGCCGTTATATATCTTATGTGAAGCTTTAGCTCATTAGCAAGTATAGTAGCTAAAGACATACCTTTATATTATATTATATATATTTAGCTAGTAGTGCTCCCGTTAAAGTAGTTCTAGGATTTTTTCTTAGCCTAGGTAGCTAGCTACTGGTAGGTTATGTATATATTTAAGGAGCTTAAGCTTAAGCTTATTATAATTAGGGATAATTAGGCGGTTCTGGTAGTATAAGCAGTTTCTATAGCCTTTATATTTACTTAAAGAAATCTTTTAAAGCGTTTAATGCTATCTTATATTAGCTTAAGCGTCTCTTAAACAAACTTGTTATTTAGGTATTTATTAATTATAATCTGCTTAATTAATCAATTAGTTATTTTAAAGATATATACTATAAGATCTTTAGTAAGAGGGTTAAATAGTTTAGGGAGAAGTAAGGTCTAATTTTAGTAAGAGCGCGCTTCTTTTAGTACTGGCGCGTTTTACGAGCGTTAGACTAGGGTATTAGTCTTCTAACCTTAAACGCCTAGGCGGTATATAATAGAGAATCAGAAATAGGATAGATATTCTAACTAGCAGGCCTAACGGTAGCTGAGCTACTTTATGGTTATAAAGTATTATAGGTTCTTGTAATCGCTAAGAACTTTAATTAGAAATCTGCCGCCTTCTAGTTTAGGTCGCCATTGCTTAAAGTATCTAATAATAGCCAGTAGTTCCTTATTATAGATCTTATAATTATATTTAGCTAGACTTAGTTATTTTAAAAAGTATACTATGGGGTGTAATACTCCTTTCTTATTATATTAAGACAGAATGCCTTTAATAACGTAGTTAGATAAGTTAGCCTCTATAATATTTATTCGGTTTAAATTAAAGTATTAAAGTATAGGTACGGTAGTAAATATAACCTTTAGGTAAGTAAAAGCCTTTTTATATTCTTTATTAAAGATAAAGGCTTTATTTTTAGGGTTAGAGCTATAAGGGGTAAAACTAGGGTAGAGAAATTATCGATAAACCGTTAATAGAAGCTGGCAAATTCTATAAAGGCTCTTACATCCTTAATATTCTTAGGTTCTTGCCAGTTTATAATTACTTTAACCTTCTTTAGGTCTATTTATATGCCGTTTATAGAAATAATAAATCTAAGGTATAGGACTTCCGTTTTATGGAATTCGTATTTATCTATATCTAACTATAGGCTAGCTTTACGTAGAGCTTCTAGGATAAGGTTAACGTATTTCTTATATTTAGTTAGGTTATTACTATATACAAAGATATTGTTAATATAAACAGTATAGAAAACGTCTGGGTAAAGTTATAGGGTATTATTTATAAAGTGCTAAAATAAACTTAAGGTATTTATAATTCCAACCAGCATTATTAAATATTTAAATAATCTATACCTAGTATAGAATATAGTAAGTTATTTATCTCTTTTTATAATATAGAGGCGGTTAAACACGTAAATAAGGTTAAGTTTTATATAGTAACGACCCTTACTTAATTAGTTTAGTATTTCTTAAATTAATAGGAGCGGGTACCAATTTTTAATAGTAATAGCGTTAAGAGCTTAGTAGTCTATATAGAAGCGCAAACCGCCGCCAGATTTCTTAATAAAGATTATAGGTACAGCTATAGGCGAAGAGCTTACTCTAATAAATCCTTTACTTAAGTGTTCGTCTAAGTACTTCCATAGTACTTAGAGTTTATTTTAGGATATTCTATATAGGGGTCTAAATTCTAGCTGTTTTCCTTCTTTAAGTACAATCTTATGGTTATATAGTTAGTATTCTACTGGATTATTAGCTTCCTTTTATAAAAATACCTTTAAGTTCTTATAGTAGCATATTGGTACTTTTGTAGCAGGGTTAGTGTGTTTTTTTAGTGCTAAGGCCTTTTTAATATTCGCCGTTGTAACAGCGAAAATTATGTATTTAGGTTTTTTAGCGAGTTATATTAATAGGGTAGCTCTAATTATATAGATATCTAAGGTGTTAAGCAAGCTTAGATTGTCCTTAGTTTCTTATATAGTCTCTTATTTAGGTTTAGTATTAAATACAAAGTTAGTATTAGATTTAGGTTTAGGTTTTTTAAGTATCTTTTTTATAGTAGAATACTAGTTCTTCTAGTACTTTTATATATTAAGCTTAAACTTCTATTTGGTTTAGGGCGGTATAGTAGTTAGTGTTAGTTTATATGGTTTAGTATAATTTTTAGGTCCTTAGTAGACATTAGCGGAAGTCTTATATTAATAGAATTTGGTAGAATTCTTAGGATAGTGAAATTAGGTAGACTTTTTAGGTATATAGTAGACGTTAGTAGAATTTTTAGACTAATAGATCCTAGTGGATTTTTTAGGTTCCAGTTTAGGGTCTAAGTAGTAAGTTATAAGGCACTTCTGCTTATGATAGGAGGCGGTAAATAAAAGCTTGAAGTTATTCTATAATGGTTACCTTATATAGCTTTATCTAGGGTTGTTTAAAAATTACTAAGTAACCTAGGGTAGTAATAAAGAGCCTAATTAGCTCTTTGTGGTTTAAGTATTAGAGTTTTAGGAATACTATATAGGTAATACGGCCTAAGATAGTGCATTTGCTATTAAATCCAAATACGTTAATATGCTAGTTAAGGGGGGTTAGAGTAAAACTATTATCTTATATAAAGATCTTGTTAATAAATCCTATACTATTAGTTTCTATATTAATTAGAACTTAAGTATTAATCTATTAATCTTTCTACTAAAGATAACAGTTAACGGTTATGCTGCAGTCCTAAAAGTTAGAGTTTATAATATTTAAAGCATTTAACGAGATTTTAAGGCAGCGCCGTCCTAGAGAGCGACTTAGCTTTAAAACCTTCCTTTTAGAGGCAATTAGGGCGGTGTTCTTATAGTATATTAGTTATAGCTTTATTTTTATAAGTGGTACTTACTAAATATCGGGCTAGAACTAGGTAAAGATTAGAAATAGTAACTAGCGGATTAATATGGTAAACGGCTGCTGGTATTAGCTATTTATAAATTGCGTTAGGGTATAGAGGTGGAGTAGTGGTTAGAGAAGTAGGAGTTACTTCTATACTTAAAGTAGAGGCCTAGCTTAGTGCGTTATTTTTATTTAGAGGACCCTAATAGGGCGTATCCTAAGGTCCCAGTGTTAATATCTATAGCGTTAGGGTACTTAAGCTAAGATAATAACTAAGTAAATATTTATGGAGTTGTCGTATTATATTAAGGAGTAGACTTTAGTATTAGGCATAGTATATTATTATACTATTTATTAATAATATTTATATAGACGTTAAAGGCTCCTAATAGGTCTATACTAATTAGAAAGGTTTTTAGTTTAGGGCTTAGGGATTTAATAAGGCTATTAATTAGTATAGAGTTATTCTAGCCTGTTTCCTTTACGTATTAGTTAAATTTAGAGAAGTATACTAGAAAGCTTTTTGTTCCTTAAGCTATATAATTAATTTTTCTCTAAGTAGTAGCTTAGCGGTTTAGGTTATTATATATAACTTTAAGAAGTATAACTAGACTTTATACTAAGTTCGGTTAAAGAGGTTTAATAAGGTTAGCTATATCTCCTTTTAGTTAACTTAGGGCGTAGTAAAGTTAGTTTGCTTTAGTTAGGTAGCGGTTAGTATTACTAGTTAGCTTATTTTTAAGCTAGCTTAGAAATAATTAAAGTTCTTATTATTTACTAGTAAATATTAGAGGGTCTAGTAGTTGTTTAGATTATTATAGTATGGTAGTTGGTTTAGGGAGAATAACTACTATAGGGTTAGGACTTTTATTCCGCGTATTTATCTCTAGAGATAGTGTTTGGTCTTAGGGCCCTATTATAGGCATCTTAAGGGTACGGACTTCTTCTTAGAGGTCCTTAATTATTTACTAGTGTTATATTTCTTATTTAGCTTATTATTAAGTTATAGTAGCTTAGTTTTATATAAGGGCGTCTATAAAGGACTTATATATTTTTACTAATTATTTTAAAAGTGCGTATATAATACCGGCGGCTGTTATAGGGGCTTTAAAGTTATTCTATATTTTAGAGAGTAGTATATAGGATTAACGCAATATAGTATTACGGAGTAAGTATAAGCGATAATAATATATAGCGAAGTAGATATTATTAAGCTACATATATAAACTATATAATAAAGTTAAAACTTTATATAAGGAAAGAAGGTAAAAAAAAAATAGGAAGAAAGGGTATATATTATTAGTTTGGTTTCTTAGTTAATATATATATAGAGTGGAATAGGACTTAAGTAGTAGTCTTAGTAGAACTTAGTAGGATTTAGTGGACTTAGTAAAATATAGTAGAATACGGCAGATTGCTGTTAAATTGCCGTAAATTGCCAGCAGATTGCCATTAGATTGCCGTCTTATAGTCGGTCTTTTCTTACTACGTTAGTGGAAATAGGTAAATGTATATAAGGTATTATAGAGGTGTCCTGTAATAGAACCAACTTAATTACCTTATTTAGTATCTTTAGAGGCGGCTTATTTAAGGGGGGTGGTATATAACTATATACCATATATAAGGTAAAATAAATATAAGGAGTCTTTTTCAAGTTGTCTGGAACAAAAATATAAAAAGTAACCTCGTAGTTCTAATAGATAAATTTCCCTAATTCCTAGGGTAGTTCATTTCTAAAAATATATTATAAATATAACCAGAATGCGTTCTAAGCAGGTTTTTTTTTACCGCGGTCTACCCTCCTATAGAGATTTAATTTAATAACTCCGTATTTCTCCATTATATTAGCACCTATATTGCCAAGTTAAATAAGAGATATTAAATACGCAGTATTATATTTCTTATTTGCTGGTAATGCTTTTTAGAAGTGCTCTAAATATATTTCCTTAATAGCCTATATGCAGGTAAGAAATAAGTGCTAAAAATTAGCAATATCTTAATATAATTAGTTCTAAATATATTTAGGTAAGATAATTATATATAGAGTAATTTTGTTGCTTAATTATTAGGATATAAGCTTCTGTTTAAGAGCTATATACATTTTTAGCTTGAAATTGTCTTTAAGCTGCTAAAACTAAGCATATATATATTAAGTTAAGTACTAAATATATTTAGAACCAGTTATGTACCTATTTATATTATATTTGCGAATATCCAGGTCGTTTCTATATAGGGCTACCAGCTCTCTCTATATTAGACCCCATGTCTCTTTAGTAACCATAGTATAGCTTAAAGATTGTAATTAATTCTAAAGATATTTATAGTATTTTACTTCTAAATAACGCATTATATATTTTTTACCTCTTGTATTTAAGAGAGCGGACATTATAGGCTTAGTAGTATACACTTATCTAGTTCTATATTGGATCTAAACGCGTTATAAACTAGTTATAAATATAGTTAAGATATAATTTAGATTTTTATTAACTTACCTATATAGCTTTTTATGCATCTATGCCTCTTAAGTTAATACGGTAAGTATAGCCTTGATTTAGCCTCTATGGGTACTCTAAAAGACTTAAACAATCCTTAATTACAAGTATAGTAAGAGGATTAGTAGATGCCTTGGTAAGAAATATAATATAAAAAACTTTAGGCTAAATACGTTTAGAACTAGACTAGAACGTATTTAAAACGTATTAAAAACTTACTTTAATCTAATCTCGTGGCTATATTCGGCTTTCTTTTAGTATATAATTTTCTAACCCAAGGACACTGTCTTCTAAAGTAATTTTAAACTTATTTTTATTATTACTAGAGACATCTAGTAGCTAGTAATTATTAGATAGATCTGTTTAAATTAAGATATATTCCAAATACGTTATAAACACATTATAACTAGTTACCTATAATAGTTGGTTCTGTTTTAGAGCTAAGGGGTAAGTTATATAGTGGGATAAGCGATTTAGGCTCGGTTGGCTATATAATCTTATATTTTTAGCTAAGACTGCCCTATATAGGGATGTGTATTAGCGCTTATAGTAGACCCACTCTTTAGCGTGGTCCGACCGATTTATAACCACGTAATAGTGTTCTGCCCAATACTGGTACACGCCTTATTCCGGAATATTTCTACCCTATTTTAAAACAAATTGCCCTTAAAGAGGAACAAATCGTATATTGCTTTAAGCTACTTTATTCTAGATTAATTGCTTTATTCCAGAACAGATCTTTTAAAGATTAGGCCAATTATAAGGTAGTATAGCCTAGTTAAGGCTTACCAACGCTATATCTACACCGCTATATCTACACCACCAATCGCGAAACCATTTAAAATAGTTGCGCTATATACTTAATTTTTATTTCACCTTTAGATTTTATTGGTAAATAGTTATTGCATAAGGCCTATAGTAACCCTAAATTGCGCCTATAACGCCTATATAATGTTGCTAAAAGATCTACTTAATAAGTGTATATTTGGTAATTAAATAATATTTTATAATTATCTGTAAGCAATTTTTAGAGAGCTCTCGTGAGCCCCTTATAGTGTTAATTTTGCTTAGTAATTACCTAATTAGGCTTAGCTTAGGGGCTTTAAACTTAAACTTTAAACTTTATAATAAACTTTAAAAAAAATTATTAATTGCTCTTTAGCCACTACCTTATCTACAACTTAATTAGATCCTTAATAATATGCGGGCCTTCTCTATAAGTTCTAAATATATATTTAACTTAATTGCCGGGTTAAATCTAACACCAGCAATAGTAATATTGGCCTTTACACCTAACTCTATACCTACCTTTATATCTAATACTACCTTACCTTTTACTATATCTGGGTTCTATAACGCCGCCTAAGCTATTCCTACCTTCTTAGTTATAGTAAAGCCTTCCTTTATAAAGTATCTAGAAGAAACTAGGAAGAACTTTATAAAGCGAGTCTTCTAGTATAAATATAACCTTATTTCCTAGCTTGCCAATCTAGATTATAAAGCTTATATATAGGCAGAACGTAACGCCAAATTAAAGGCTAACCTCCAGTAGTTTATAAGGGAAGACATTTACCTGGAGCTATAAGGCCTCTAGAGGCGCCTATCGGGCGCTAATAGAAAGGCTTTAAAGGTAATTCCTAAGCTAAAGATTTATAATATAATCGTAAGCAAGTATGTTAAACACTTAGGGTAAAAGAAGACGTACTATATAATTGCGACAGAGTATTATGGTATAAGAAATATTAAAGTCAACTAGCTAATAAATTACTGTCAGATCTGTAAGGAGTAAGTTTAGAATTCTAAATCTAAAGGTATATTACTAATATTCTTGCAGAAAAGCAGCCTCTACTATAAGGCCTCCACTTAATATAATTGTCTTATTAGCTTCTTTTAATTATATCTAGGGCGATCTAATTAATATACGCTCTAAGCTAAACGGCGAATATAAATGGATTCTATAGATACGCGACTACTTTAGCAAATACTGCGCCCTCTATCTTCTTAAGCAGAAGACTACTAAGGAAGTCGCCGCTGCTATTTTATAATGGCTGTATTACTATAGTGTTTACCCTTATATTTAGCAAAGTAATAATGGTTTAGAATTTAAAGGCGCCCTTCTTATTCTACTTTATCGTTATAGAGTTAAAGTTATTAATAGCCGTACTCGTTACCTATAATTATAAGGCCTTATAGAGTAGGCTAACGGCTTTATAAAGAAGAAGCTTTATATAGTAAAGTTATAAGAACTTTATAATAGGCAGTAGCTTACCCACTCGTTGCGGCCTTAATTAATTATACCTACTATAAGTTAATTGGCCATATGCCATTTCGTTACCTATATAGGAGAGATTCTTAGGCCTCTACTTTACTGCCGCCTGTCTACTAAGCTATAGCAAAGCCTTCGCCCGATATTAGTAATGCCAAATTTAATTATAAGGATCTAGATGGCAATAAGGAAGTTTTAGGCCCTTAATTAGATAAGAATGGCGATAGGCAGGAGGCCGCTAAGTAAAAGCGCAAGTCTAAGGATAATTAATCTATTACTTCTAGCGTCCCTACTGCTACCAATAAGGCTTATAATATATCTTCTAATATAGAAAATAATAGTAATTGGATCTTAACCTCTGGCGAATCTTCCGCTAATAAAGATAGTAATTTTAATAGTATTATTCTAAATTTAGGAACTAGCTCCGCAGGCAATCGCGATTAATTTAATAATAATTTAGCTAAGGGAGACTGGAGGCAGGCAACTCCTCTAAACCGTACTTTATCTAATAATAATTATCTTTCTTATAACCACTTACTAGGCCTTAATTTAGACGCAATAAATTTAGTATACTATATAGTCGTTAGGATTAAGTAAATTTAGGCAGCCTCTACCTATAGCGGAAGGCTTTCCTATACTAAGCTAAGAAGCTAAAATATAACTACATTATAAGATAATGGAAGCAATAAATAGAGAGACTGCAGCTATAGTAGTAGTAAGTGCTAAGCGTACTGCCAATCTTTAACGTATTAAGAGAGCTCTGCAATCTATTCGGCAGTAGAAGGAACTATATTTAGACAACTAGATTAAAGATCTAAAGGACTCCTACTATATCCCCATAGGCTATTTTATAGAAAATCTTGCCGTTTAAATTAAGCTCTATAAGTATTACTCTATTACAAAGCCGGCGGAGCTAGCATTCTAGCTATAGATCTTAGTAAGTATTATAATGTCGCCAAGCCTGCCTATAGGCATGACTTAATTTATGCAATTAAGGACTCCAACAACCCTATATACGTAATTCCACCATAGTAAGAGCTTAAGTGGTAGATGTTACTAAATCTAGAGGAGCGCTAAAAGGAACTATAGCTATAGAGCCTTCCACCAGAGTTAAGCTCTTATTATAATATATTAGATTAGTAAAAGAAGATTTATTAGCGAGCCGCTTATTCTTGTAAATTAATAAAGAAGAAGTACGGCACGCAGTACTAGATTACTATATTTAATATAGGCGACTTAGTCCTTTTCCTATTCCTAAAAGCCTTTAAAAGGCTATAGAGATCTCTTATATACTTGGCTGTATCTATAAAATCTAAAATTGTAGTTATTATAAGGTTTGTACTTAGTACGGAATCGTTATAAAACCTTTTCTTGGCAGCGAGCTAATTAAACTAAGAGACCTATAATGCTTAGATTCCTATAAGTATTAGTAAGATTATACCGCTTTTTATAATAGTAAAAGCTTATTTAACTACTTCGCGACCTATTTGTTATGGGTATAAGCAAGGGTATAATAATTAGCAATATGGCTATTTAAAGAGTAAATGCAGAGTATTCTTCCTACTGCTATAAAGGGAGAGCTTATATAAATTAACTAACTAATAACTTTAGTAAATTACCTTTAAGAGCTATGGGCCATAGGAGGCTTACTAGTTCTTAGATAACCTCTTAGCTAAAGCGCCCCTGGCAGAAGATAAAGCCTTATAGCTTTATATAACCTTAAAGCTCTATATAACCTTAATTAGTAATAAAAAATGAGAAAGGTAATTAATTAAGCCTACTATAAAGGCTGCGGAAGTTAGAGAGGAGGATAATAAAGTGGGTAAGGCTAGTATAGACAAGAGAAATCTAAATCGTAACTACACTAAACCTAATTAGGTAATTAGTCTATAGCTAACAGAACGTTAATAAGCCTGGCTTTTAATAGATCTTAATAGGTTTAAAGCTTTATATAATTTATAAATTCCAATATTAGGGAACGCGATTAACTACCCCCTATTTAATTGGTTTTTACTACTTATAGACTATATCTATAACGTAGAAAGGCTTTTAAATATACTTATAAATTACAGTATAACCTAGTTAAGATAGAATCTAATGGTGTTATAGTGGTTTAGGGGGGTAGTAAAATTTAATCTCTAAAGCCTTATAAAATCTTATTAGAAAATTAAGATCTTATATATAATTATACTCTATTGGATAACTAGTTATAATATTAAGGATATATTATTATTGTTCTGCCCAATACTAATATATAGCTCGTTTTAGAATATTTCTACCCTATTTTAGAATAGATTATTTATAAAAAGGAATAAATTATATATCGCTTTAAGCTACTTTATTCCAGATTAATTACTTTATTTTAGAATATTTCCAACTTATTCTGGAACTGATTTAGATATTAGATCGAACTTTTAAATCTATATAAAGCTTTTTAGTAGATTTTAGCAGTTTCTATAAGCTGATTTAGAAAGTATAATATAGTTAATAGTTATAAGAATTAATATATAATTTTATTGATTTTAGGCGTAAAATAAGTAATAATATATCCTTAATATTACAACTAGTTATCTAGTAGAGTATAATTATATATAAGATCTTAATTTTCTAATAAGATTTTATAAGGCTTTAGAGATTAAATTTTACTACCCTCCTAAACTACTATAATACTATTAGATTCTATCTAAACTAGGTTACGCTATAATTTATAAGTATATTTAAAGGCCTTTTTATATTATAGATATAGTCTATATATAGTAAAAACTAATTAGATAGGGGGTGGTTAATTACATTTCCTAATACTAGAATTTGTAAATTACATAAAGCTTTAAATTTATTAAGATCTATTAAAAGCTAGGCTTATTAACATTCTGCTAGCTATAGACTAATTACCTAATTAGGTTTAGTGTAGTTGCGATTTAGATTTCTCCAATCTACGCCAGCCTTGCCTACTCTATTATCCTCCTCTCCTTTAACTTCCGCAGCCTTTATAGTGGGCTTAATTAATTACCTTTCTTTTTTTCTATTGCTGATTAAAGTTGTATAGAGCTTTAAGGCTTTATCTCCTACTAGGGGCGCTTTAGCTAATAGGTTATTTATGAACTAGTAAGTCTCCTATGGCTTATAACTCTTAAAGGCGGTTTGCCAGAGTCCTTGGTTCGTTGATTTATATAAGCTCTCCTGTAACCGACTACCTGGACTGTACTGAGACACAAGACTGCAGCCTGGAAGGCTCCAAGACAGCGTCAGCACTACCCTCGTATACCTCGTATATCTTACTACCTGTCTCTGTTGCCTGTACTCATTTCTGCCTATTTCTACGTCTCCCTTATGTATATATTCCACCTGATTTCCATAGATTTACAATCAAGTCACTCATTCAATTCTTCACACTGCAAAGCTTACATCTCCCTCTATAGCAGTAGGAAGAATACCCTATATTTCCTTTTCAATAGCCACATCGCTAATCGCTGCATTCTTACTTGCACCTATCGCTGGTAGGTCGCACGGGTTGGGCGCGGAGGCCGATATCGCTATTGCTGGTATTAGATTTAACCTAGTAGTTAAGATAGATATATATTTAGAACTTACAGAGAAGGCCTGTATATTGTTAAGGATCTAATTAAGTTATAGATAAGGTGGTGGCTTAGGAGCAATTAATAAAAAAAATTTAAAGTTCGTCGTAAAGTTTGAAGTTTAAAGCCCCTAAGCTAAGCCTAATTAGGCGATTTCTAAGCAAAATTAACACCATAAGGGGCTTACGAGAGCTCTCTAAAAATGCCTTGCAGTTAATTGCGAAATATTATTTAGGGGGTGTTCGGTTGCAATCTGGAGGCTTCAGATTCAGTTCAGAATCCGTTGATTCGGAGTGATTTTGCTGTACAGCCTCAAAAATTTAATGTTCCTCTCACCGCTCAAAGAACGCCAGAATTGCACGCTAAAAGAACACTAAAAATTGGCAACTTTACCGTATGAAGCCCCCGAACTGAAGGTCTTGGCGTCAGTTCAATCTGGAGGTCTGCGTCCCAGGTTCCGATTCAGTTTCAATCTGAAGCCTCCAGATTGCACACGCCCGTGCTTTTACAAAGCCACAAACGCGTATCGAATTAGGGAGGAACGCGTCCTTTTCTGCCGGACTTTCAGTTCAGATCTGATCTGAAGTTTTGCAACCGAACACCTCCTTTAAATCACCAAATATACACTTATTAAGTAGATGTTTTGGCGACGTCGTGTATGCGTCGCAGGCGCAACTTAGGGCTACTATGGGCCTTATGTAATAACTATTTACCAATAAAATCTAAAAGTGAAATAAAAATTAAGCATATAGCACAACTATTTTAAATGGCTTCGCGATTGGCTGTGTTGATGCAGCGGTGTAGGCTAGCGGTGCAGATGCAGCGTTAGTGAGCCTCAACTAGGCTGTACCACCTTGCAATTGGCCTGATCTTTAAAAGATATGTTCTGGAATGAAGCAATTAATCCGGAATGAGGCAGCTTAAAACGATACACGATTTGTTCCGTTTTGAGGACGATCTGTTCCGGAATAAGGCAGAAATATTCCGGAACGAGCCGTGTACCGGTATTAGGCAGAACAATAGCCTCGTATAGAGAGAGAGACGAACCGATGAGGAGGGAAGGGCTGCAGGCCCGAGGAGCTTATAAGGAGGTGCCAAGGGCTAGCCGAAGGCTAGCCTGGGCAGCCCCTGAGAGCTCCCGGGTGTGCACCCGAGTAAGGGATAAAAGATCCCTTACAGTATTCGAGAATCCTTAATAAATATTCGGGGCTCCATAGAAATACGCGATTACATGCGCGCGACGTCTATATAGAATTCAACCGAAGAGATACGATTCGCTAGGGTTTAATTAAAGAGATAGAATCCGGTAGTAAGTATTGAACAGCGTTAGAAAGAAACGATAGGGCAGTAGATGCACGGACCAAGTCCTAACAGTTCATAAGGGGAAGTCTCAAGATATAAAGAGTCTCACTGTCTCAGGCCAATAGAATTCAGCGTTAAAATTCCTAAATAATATGAAGGTTGTGCTAAAGAAAAGAAGAGAGATATTCTACATGTTTGTGAGGCGGTAACAGAGGCCACCGGCAGCTTGGTTGCCACAGGCATCCAAGAGCTCAGGGCTCAGCCCGTTACAATATTACGTTATATTGGTTCAGTGAACTTGTACAACCCGACCTAAAGCATCCGCTAACCGTGGATCTCCAGCTGCTTCAAATGTCCTGTCTATACGTCTCCGTATGGCATGGACGGAAGATTCTCCTAGGGGAACCCAGGTAATGTTATGTCCTCTTTCCCTCATAAATGTTGTGGTCCGGTTATTGTACGTGTATTCGAAGTCGACCTAGATAATCGATGAGCGTCTTCAATGGTATTGCGTCCGTGTGCCGGAGCTTACTTGGTTTGGGACCAGCTGGTCGTGTAGTCTTGGAGCTGATACAGCCTGTAATGAGGTCATATTCCTGTCTAGCGTGTTCCAAAGAGCTTGAATGACAGCGGTGATGATTCGAGATCCGCCAGCGCCTCCAACGACGAAGTAAAGCATATTATTCAGCTCAACAATTACTGGGGTCATTGAAGACAACGGCCGTTTCCCTGGCCGGATGTAGTTTGCTGGAGATGCAATATAGCCAAATGCATTTGTGGTATTCGGAATGGAAAAGTCGTTCATTTCATTGTTCATAATGATGCTAGTCTCAGGCACCATAAGTTGTGACCCGAAGAGCAGATTTAGCGTTCCAGTAAGAGAGATTGCAAGTCCACTAGCGTCTGCGGCTACCGCATGTGATGTCCCGTGCCTATGTTGTATCAGCTTGTTCATGTTTTATCAGCTCTCATCACCTACGTCTCTAAGCTCTCCAATCCGTCAGGGTTGTATGCTGCTACGGGAAGGGTGTGTAGGTCAGAAATCTTTGATCGAACTTCGGCAGCCTTATCATCCGAGAGCATGGAGTTCTGATATTCATCCATACCCTCTACGAATGCAGGATCTCCTAGTTTTGTTCGCTTGAGGTGTCAGGAATGCTGAACTGTTGACAGTGTGGTTGCAATTAGGGACCTACCAATCCATAACCAAATCTTATTGCCTCGGTGAGCCTATGTGTGCTCAGGTCAAGTTGCGCGGGCCATCCAAGATCTGAGTAGCCTTCAACCGTCTTGAGCGCATTAAGGACTACAACTCCACCTGCGGGAACACTACAAGCATACACCTGTTGCCCCCGATAACTTATCTGCTTTACGGGCCTTATTGCGACTTTGTAATCCGCTAGATCCTGTACCGTCATGGTCCCATTAGCAGCTCTTAGTGCGGCTACTGTTGACTCCGCGATTGGGCCGTTGTAGAAGACATCAGGTCCATGATTAGCGATCTCTTCCAGAAGATCTGCGTAACGTTTTCGAGTCATGGAATCGCCAGCGCCGACTCGCGTCCCATTGGGAGCAAAATCAACTGACCATATTGGGTCTGTCACAAGGAAGCTTGGAGACGGTATCAAATCCATTCGTGCCGCTAAGTCCTTTGAGACTGTGAATCCGTAACGAGCGACGTGAATGGCAGGCTGCAGAATATCGAACCAAGGCAGGCTCCCATACTGCTTGTGTATATACTCTAAGCCACGTAATTCTCCTGGCACTCCACTATGTAAACGTTAGCACATGCCTTCTTTGGAGTCCTGATGCGGGTTGAGAACCTTGCTAGACCTCCATACAACGAAGCGTCAAGGTTATCTTTGTACATCTCCTCGAATGCAGCGGCTGGAGCAGTCTCACGAAAGTCTATGAATTCATAGGAGCCATTAGAAGCCCGCACAAGTCCGAATCCGCCTCCACCAAGTCCAGTAACCCACGACGCTAGGGTTTGTCAGTCATTATGACAACTTTAAACAGTAACGTGCTTACTAATCACCCCAAGGCAGAATTGAAGCGCAATCATCTATGTTGCGTCGCAAATTCGAAGTCAGCATATTCACCATGACCTACTATCGGTTAGGGTAAAAAGTTGAAAGGGCTCACAGCATCAGCAGCATTTCCGCCTTTCTCAAGCATGTCCGCACCAACATCAGTGCATCTTGCGCTCATGGATGCTACAGCACCTTTCGTGGAATGAGGATGTGGCATATTCTCCGTAGGGCTGTGACCAAAGTCAAAGAAGCCTGATGACCCTTCAGCCCATGTAAGAGCAATAAATGCTTGAGTAACAGCTATGGCGGCTAGAACTGCGAATAGACTGAACATGATTGCTTCGCACCTAGACCGGCGTGGGAGGAAAGAAGAGCAGAACATGGTTAAATACCGCCAGACAGGTTCTGCGGTCGCTGACTTCTGCAATGAAAGCGGCGATGAGTGCGAATGTGACCACGGCTCTCGACGTGCAGTGTGTGTACAGTCGCACACGGCCACGTGTTCGGGCATCGGGACTCGCTTAGCTCAAAACTCTTTACATTAACAAACTTACAGGGTGTACGACCTCCGTTGTGGCCGCCAAAACGCGAGTACAACGCTGTCTCTGCAGAGAGGTCGATGGAATTTGGCAATATCGTACGGGTGGAAACCTCACGATATTTGACAAAGATCACGACACCGCGGAGGAAGGCCGGTCGCAAGTCCGCCAGAAGCAAAGTTCTTGCAGCCAAGCATACGGCTTCGCTACAATTAGGAGTCCGGCCCACTCCGTGCACGGTCCCACTCAATGCACACCAAAATCCAAAAACACCAAAAATTCAACTCTATCGTATACAATCAAAATGGACCCAATTGACGCCGCTCTTGCTGCATTGGAGCTACAAGATCCTCCTAATTACACTCGGACTGCTAAAGAATTTAATGTTAATTGTACTACGATTTCGCGGCGTCATTGGTAGATTACTTGCTCCAAAGAGGATGCGATGGAAATGAAATCTCTTCTATTAATATAGCAGGAGAAGACTCTTCTTAGGTATATTAATCTTCTTACCAAACATGGCCTACCTCCTACACCTTAAATAGTGCGAAATTTCGCCTTTAAGATCTTAAGAATAACGCCTAAAAAGAACTGGGTTTCGCGGTTTATTAAGCGCCATAAGGATAAGATAAAATTAAGCTATTTAGCCCTGGCTAATATAGCCTATAAAAGGGCTGATAATCTATATTAGTATAAGCTCTTTTACAAGTTATTAAAGGAGAAAATTAAAAAATATAGGATTAAGGTGCATAATATATATAATATAGATAAAAAGGGCTTTTTTATTGGTGTACTTAATAAGAGTAAGAGAATCTACTCTAAATTAGAAGCAGTTTAAGGTAAACTTCTTAGCGCTAGTTAAGACGGTAATAAAGAGTGGATTATAGTAATTGTAAGCATCTGCGCTAATAGAATAAGCCTCCCTCTAGGCTTAATTTATTAAGCTGTTTCTAGCAACCTCTAAGACTCCTAGCTTTAAAATTTTAACCCTAAATAACACTAGGTCTTCTTCTTATCCACTATAATAGGTTAGATAAATAATAAGATAGGATTCTTATAGCTTACTACCCTCTTTAATATAGAAATAAGAAAGAAGACTAGAGGCGGAAGATCCTAGAGGCTCTTAATATTAAATAGACACGGATCTTATATTAATATAAACTTCCTTAACTGGTGTTATAAGCATAGGATATTAGTGGCTGTATTTCCGCCTTATTTAACCCACCAACTATAACCTCTTAATATTAGTCTCTTCTCTCCTCTTAGCACTTATTATAGCTAAGAACCTAATTGTCACGGAGTGAGCACAAGCGATGATAATATATAGCGAAGTAGATATTATTAAGCTATGTATATGAACTGTATAATGAAGTTAAGACGTTATGTAAGGAAAGAAGGTAAGGAAACGGGAGGAAAGGGGTATATATCGTTAACTTAGTTGCTTGGTTAACACGTATACGGGGCAGAATAGGCTTTGGGTTATAGTCCTAGCGGATCTTGGCGGAATATAGCGGAATATGGTGGAGGACGGCAAATTGCCATAGATTGCCGTTATATAATAGCAAATTGCCTTAGATTGCTGTTATATGTCTTAATTAACTAAGTCGTTAACATGGAGGTCGAGACGGTGGAAACAGGTGGATGTATATAAGGTATTACGGAGGTGTCCCGTAACAGTACCCCCCCTTTAAACTCGAGCTTCTGCGAGATGGGGCTGTGGTAGTTTTGGGTGGAGTTTATAAAAGTCTTCTGCGGCTTATATAAGTCCTACGGAGTCAATAGGTTCCTATAAGGGTTTAGTAAAGCCTCTCCACTTTATAAGGTATATATACTGGCGTTTCCGTTTATCGTACTTAATATCATTAATTCTTTTAATAAAGTACTTATCTTTACCATCTACCTTAACTGGTGGGGGAGGGTCCTAGATCTGTCCAGGCAGGGCGTCCGATATAGGGGCAGTAGGGCGGAGGACTAACGTATAGAATACGGGGTGGATTTTAACCGTATTAGGGAGCTTTAGTCAGTAGGTATAAAGAAAGACAACTTTTTTAACCTTATAAGGGCCGGCGTTCTTCTAATTAAGTTTCTTAGTAGGTTATTTCGTGTTTAGATTTCTTGCGTCTAGCCAGACAAAGTCACTAATTTAGTAAGCTAGTGCTAGGGTTCGGTTCTTATTTGCTATAGCTTTATAGACAGACTAGGCCTATGTTATTTTGTTAGTAAGAAACTCCTATAGTTCTTCTATCTTCTTTACAAATTCGTTTGCTTCTGTAACTTATAAGGCCTAATAAGCTAGACAAGAAATATTACTAAAGGGTTTAAAACCCATTCGCAGGTGCTAGCCGTAATTAGCCAGGAATAGGGAGACCTTTGTAGTTTCTAAGACGGAGTTATTTATAGTAAACTCAGCAAATACAAGCCAGTCTATCCAGTCGTCCTATAGATATAACGTGTATATCTAAACATACTGTTCCATTATAGCATTTGCACGTTCTATTTAACTATCCGTTTCCGGGTGATATACTATAGACAACAGTACTTTAATGCGGAGTTGGGTAGTTAGTTTTTTTTAAAACACTAAGACGAACTAGCGGCCTCTATTAGAGACGATTGTTTTGGGGAGTCCGTGGAGTTTCTATACATAATCCAGGAACAGTTGGGCAACGGCAGGTGCTAATATATTAGGGCAGGCAATTAAGTGTCTTATCTTAGATAGTCGGTCTATAACTACTATAATATTTATGCAGCCTTTACTTTTGGGGAGATTAATAATGAAGTTAATTAAGATATCCTTCTATCTTCGGTCCGGAACAGGCAGTGGCTTTAGAAAGCCGTTATATATCTCATGCAAAGCTTTGGCTCGTCGGCAGGTATAGCAGCTAGAGATGTACCTTCGTGTTATATTATATATATTTGGCTAGTAGTACTCCTATTAGAGTAGTTCTAGGGTTTTTCCTTGGCCTAGGTGGCCGGCTACTGGTAGGTTATATACGTGTTTAAGGAGCTTAAGCTTAAGCTTATTATGATTAGGGACAACTAGGCGGTTCTGGTAGTATAAGCAGTCTCCACGAACTTTATATTTACTTAGAGAGATCTTTTTGGAGTGTCTAACGCCATTTTAAATTAGCTTAAGTGTCTCTTAGATAAACTTATCGTTTGGGTATTTATTAATTATAATCTATTTAATTAATCAATCAGTTATTTTAAGGACGTATACTGTAAGGTCTTTAGCTAGGGGATTAAATAATTTGGGACGAAGTAGGGTTTAATTACGGTAGGCATATGCTTCTTCCTGTACTATTATGTCTTGTAAACGTCGAGTTAGGGTATTAGGTTTTTGACCTTAAACGCCTAGGCGGTACGTAATTAAGAATTAGAAATAAGATAGATATTCTAACTAGTGGGCTTAATAATAATTTAGCTGTTTTATGGTTGTGAAGTACTATAGATTCTTATGGTCACTAAGGACCTTAATTAGAAATCTAGCGCCTTCTAGTTTGGGTTGCCATTGTTTGAAACATTTAATAATGGCTAATAATTCTTTATTGTAGATCTTATAGTTACATTTGGCTGAACTTAGTCGTTTTAAGAAGTATACTATGGGGTGCAGTACCCCTTCTTTATTATACTGAGACAGAATGCCTCCAGTAACATAGTTAGATAAGTCAGCTTCTACAACACTCTTTTGGTTTGGGTTAAAGTGTTAGAGTATAGATGCGGTAGTAAATATAACTTTTAGATAGGTAAAGGCCTTCTTATATTCCTTATTAAAGATAAAGGCTTTGTCCTTTTAGGTTAGAGCTATAAGAGGTAAAACTAGGGCGGAGAAGTTATTAATAAACTATTAATAGAAATTAGCAAATCCTATAAAAGCTCTTACGTCCTTAACGTTCTTAGGTTCTTGCCAGTTTATAATTACTTTAATCTTCTTTAGGTCCATTTATATACCATCTATAGAGATAATAAGTCCGAGGTATAGAACTTCTGTTTTATAGAACTTGTATTTATCTATATCTAATTATAGTCTAGCTCTATATAGGGCTTCTAAGATAAGATTAACGTGTTTCTTATATTTAGCTAGGTTATTGCTGTATACTAGGATATCGTTAATATAAGCAGTACAGAAAACGTCTAGGTAAGGTTATAAGGTATTATTTATAAAGTGTTAGAATAAACTTGGGGCATTCGCGAGGCCGAACGGCGTTACTAAGTATTTAAATAGTCCGTATCTAGTACGGAATGCGGTAAGCTATTTATCTTCTTTTGCAATACAGAGGCGGTTAAATGCGTGGATAAGGTTAAGTTTTGTATAATAGCGAGCCTTATTTAATTGGTTTAGTGTCTTTTGAATTAACAGGAGCAGGTACCAATTCTTAATAGTAATAGCGTTAAGAGCTTGGTAGTCTATATAGAAGCGCAGACCGCCGCTAGGTTTCTTGATAAAGATTATAGGTGCAGCTATAGGTAAAGAGCTTACTCTGATAAATTCTTTACTTAGGTGTTCGTCCAAGTACTTCCGCAATACTTAGAGTTTGTTTTGGGATATTCTGTATAAGGGTCTAAATCCTGGCTGTTTTTCTTCTTTGAGTACGATCTTATAGTTATATAGTTGGTGTTCTGCTAGCTTATTAGCTTCCTTTTATAAAAATACTTCTAGGTTATTATAGTGGCATACTAGTACTTTTATGGCAGGGTTAGTGTATTTCTTTAGTGCTAAGGCCTTTTTAATATTAGCCATTATAATAGCGAAGATCGTATGTTTAAGTTTCTTAGCAAGTTATACTAATAGGGTAGCTCTAATTATGTAAATGTTTAAGGTGTTAAGCAAGCTTAGATTATTCTTAGTTTCTTATATAGTTTCTTATTTGGGTTTAAGCTTAGTATTAGGTATAGAGTTGGTGTTAGATTTAGGTTCGGGTTCTTTAAGTATCCTTTTTATAGTAGAATACTAGTTCTTCTAGTACTTTTATATATTAAGCTTAAGCTTCTGCTTAGTTTAG
>Ga0307507_10003259_pt1 | contig 31942 bp, 43 predicted proteins | sample 7_EM_MG_FD_207223 | JGI IMG/M metagenome (GOLD analysis project Ga0307507, IMG submission 207223) | Populus trichocarpa ectomycorrhiza microbial communities from riparian zone in the Pacific Northwest, United States - 7_EM | ecosystem: Host-associated > Plants > Roots > Unclassified | place... | reverse complement strand
AATAGAACTTAGCTGTGGAGCCTGAATGTCTTTAGCGCAAAATTAAAATTAAGAGGATGGTGGCTTTCTCACTTAGCGCCCAGACTAACCCAATTATTTTTGCCAAGGCTACCCCCTTTCCAGGGATGAGAATGCGATAGGGGGAGATCTTCATGGGGTACTCGGGATGAGAGAGGAATAAATGGTGATTCAGGAGGTGTGATGGTGTTGTGTGCAGAGTCTGGAAGCACGGGAGGTAAGATTCAGTAGCTACTAGCATCCAGATGTCAGTGTGGATGCAACCCTGCCTCCTGACGGACCTGGCGCCACTGAGTGCCGCAACGGTGCCTCCTGACGCACCTGGCGCAACTGAGTGCCGCAACCCACCACAGAACGCACCGGGCGCCACAGGCGCAAAGTTACCCACACCTAGCATCCTGACGCAACATCGGCGCACCAGAGGCATGATAATTTTTTGCTGATGTCGGTTCAAGGCCACGCCAGAGATAGCATGCGGCGCTTGCAGAGAGTCCCGATTGCTGGACGTGAGCAACCCCAGTGTTCGGAGGTTGCAGCTGGGGGAGATTAACTGTGGTGCAATGTTAGCTATTCTGTCCCAGTCCATATGCGAGAGCGCATCCGCCAGCCCGTTATCCTTTGTGGAGATCCATATTGCCTCCAGCTCTCAATCATAATCAGCGGCAAGGAGCAAGGTTGTTCTTAGAACTTGCATTGGTGGACCTCGTATTGAATGGTTCGCTAGTGCATGAGCCACTGTTCTATTGTCCGTATGGATAATAAGTTGTTTACCCTTCCATTGTCGGCCCCAGTAGAGAAGTACTTGCTCAACCGCACACATTTCCTGTGTATTAATATGTTCGCGGGCTTTTGCTTGATAACTGGGAATACTAATGGCGAATGCAGACTCTGGCCGAGGGGTCATTTCCGTACCGCTCAGGTAAAAAGCACCAAGCCCTTTGGTACTTGAGGCGTCGGACCATGCAAGTATTACCGCCCGCTTCTTGATGGTAATTGACCTTTCTGGCGAATTTTGTATCACCTGGGACCACCCGGCGAGGTCTTTTTGGGCTTCGTGTGACAATCGGCGTTTGCTATGAGCACTCCCGGGAGGGAAGTATGCTTCCATGTGGTAATAACTGGCGGAGAAATGTGCGCCCCAACGGTATTACTGTTGAAACAAAGTTGAAATACCCCGTGATCTTCTGCAGATCGAGTAGTGAAATAGATTTCCAGGCTACTGGCTGCTTGATTATTTTGCGAGCTTTGTGGAGTTTCTTTTCCTGTAGCCTAATGACCATCTTAGCCGTGTCTAACTCTATGCCGCCAAATCAAGCGAGTGTGCCTTGCTCGTTCCTGGACTCTTTGATCGAAAGCCCGACCTCGAAGCACAGTCTCCCAAATGTCTCCGTGTAGCTTTCCAAGTTTCCTGTTCTCGGTAAGACCATGAGAATATCATCCAGGTAAGGCATGATGGTAATCTTTGGGTTTGCGTGGTGGAGCTCCTCCTCAAGAATGCTGTGGAGAACCTCCGCGAAAAGGTTAAAGATATAGGGTGCCGTACGTAAGCCGAATGGGAGGAAGCGTTTGGCGTAGTATTCTCCTGCCCAATGGAACCCGATAAGTGGTGTGTCTAGGGGTGAAACCGGATTATGTCTAAAGGCAGACTCGAGGTCACGCTTGACGAGAATACAGTTTTGGCCAAGGGTCTGGATCGCTTGGATCGCATCGTCAATATTCGTGTATTTGATTGCTCCGTATTCAGGTGGAATTCCGTCGTTAAAGGAGCTAGTGTCCCCTGCATGGTATGAAAGGTGATGTATACGGCGCTCCCTGCCATCTGACTTGTCCGTTAACCCTGTGGGAGAGATTGTGTACTCATTGGGCAAGCCTGCCCTGTTGGGGTCTACTTCGAGACGGCCTCTTCTCATCGCAGATGTTATCTCTGCTGTTACGAGTGCTGGGTTATCGTTGGCTGTAGTGAGGTTGGAGTGTATCTTGATAGAACTATGAACGCTTTGGTATCCTATTCGTGCGCCATACTGGCATATCCCCAGTAGCGCTACTACTAGTTTACTATCTGGGAAGTCACGAGCTAGGTGTTCCCATCCGGCTGCTCTGAGGGTGCCTGCTGGAATTTCGAGGTTATGGGTTGTGAATAGAGGGTACTGGATTGCGGTATTTGGCCGTGCCAATCTGTTGCTCGCTCGCAGGGGTTTGTGTGAGGAGGTTTGATCTGTAGGCTGGCTGGACTCTTGCGCTAAGTGGAGAAGATTTTCGAGTATTGCAGTAGGTTTAACGCTATGCTAGTGGTTTGTGCAGGGGGGGTGAAAACGGTGCGCTGGTTCAAGGCGAACAGAGGGGGCTATGCAAGTGGGGGTAGGGTGCCTAACGGCCATGGGGGCCATTACGAGAGTGGTATACGGGGCCGCTGCTACCAGTTGGGCACTGAGAGACACGATGGTTTCACTCACAAGATACGCAACAATTGTGGTATCTGCAGTGTACGGAACGGCATTCCCGAAAAGTCAAATTTCGACATGTCTGCGTTGTGAGGGTGGAGGCACCTATACCCGAGGAGGGAGGGAAAGCGGATGTACTTTGGGATCATGGTGGCCAATGCTGCGCTCGAGTGATGTGTGGGTACTGGATGGGGTAGTTGCTAAAGGTGTGTAGCCAGAGGAGGTATGGTTATCGCAGATTGCTAACCCGTATATCCTCCGGCCTGTAGGGACTATTGTCTTTTGACCCTGTAACCATGTCGGGCGAGGGGCTAGGGACGCGAAGCACTTGGAGGCAACAAGTTCGCTGTCTAGTTGCCTCCATTCTACAGGTTGGTATATATTCTTACCGCTGGCAACCCTCTTTCGGTGGAACTGAAAATAGTAACTTTTAACCCATTCCCATGCGTATTTCTCTCGTAGGTCGTAGAGAGTCATGGTGTAGATCGAGAGTGCGGTAGCAAGCTCCCCTTGGAGGCTATGGGGAGCTAGGTGGACCAGAATTCCCGTATAAGCTGCGCACGCCTTAAAAAAAGCGCTCATCCGGTACTCGCTCTCCCTTCCGTCTCTCCTAGCCTGTTCCTACTCTACTCCCCCAATACTGATAGTGCGTTGGGACTCAGCCCGGTCTTTCTCGCTAGCTAATAGCCGGTATCTCTTTGTTGGCTTGCACTGGTTTTCGATAATTTGCACAAGGGTACCTCTCACAACTCCTGGAGACAACACCTCCACTGAGTCCGCTAGGGTGGATGCACTCTCGCCTCCTAGTTGAATAGGAAATGGGCTTGGGTGATAGGTACCGGATGCCCTCCATTCTGAGTGACCCGTCGACTCTCGTACTGTGTCTTCTCTCAGTTGGGCTATCTGACCTTCTAGCTCCGCGATTCGTACAAGTGTTGGGATTTGTTGTTGGTTTGGGGGGTTCGGAGCACCATATTGGTGTACGCCTCGGTGTCTCGAACTCGGTGTCTGGGTTGTGTTCTGGGAGCCCATCTGGTGGAGGTCTTGGTCTACAATCCTCTGTTGTTGGGAGCGGAGAAGTTCTCGCCTTGTCTCAAGATTGATTGGACTCTTGGGTGCCGGTATGGATATGGGGGATGACTCGGGTAGGATTGTTGACATTGGTGTTCTTGTTTCGGCCCTATTGGCTCTGTGGGCACGCGGAGCGGGTCTCTCGGCCCCTTGATTGCTGAAGGGCGAGTGGCTGTATTGTAGAGTGCTGGGCTGTGCCTCGTGACTACTACTGCTAGTAGAGGCAGCTAAAGTTCTCTCACTTTCCGCTCTGGAGGTTGAAGGTTCGAGTTGTGCCCGTAATGGTTTGGTAGTTGGCGTTGACACCTGTTTTTGCGTATAGCTCCAGGTGTTCTTGGTTGGCTTTCTGGGATTGCGTTTGCTTCGCGTGTTGCCACTCGCCTGGGGCCATTGTTTCTGCTAGAGGAGAGGAGGAAGTAGTACTTGGTGGTTGGGTGGGAGTTGCTAGTGAGTTTGGGGTCTGGTAGTGCTTGTCTAAAAAAATAAGAACGCGAGCAGTAGCTGTAGGAAGCGTGATGGTCTGTAGAAGGTGTAGTGGTCTGTCGAACCGGCAAGAATGGTGGGTGCTATTAGTCAAAGGGGATACTCAGGCCCTGCCTCAGGAGCTAGGCCCCCGCAGTGCCCCAGCAACCGGCTACACCTTTTTCCGCCCCCTCCTAAGAACTGGATTTCTTCCACATCGGCTTCCCTGTGCTTTGCCCGATTGGCAACAGGTTCCTCCAACCCCACAGTTAATTCCGGATTTGGTTTCAACTACATCAAAGGCTCCGCAAGGGGAAGGATAAAGTAATTCACGGCTTAGTGGCTCGCGACCGCTATGCGGCTCACCATGGCAACGACTGGAAAATCAAATGTATATATTTTTTTATCTCAATGAATAGTACTGCTACCTTAATGGGGGTTGCTTGGAAGGTACTTTTAAATATGGAGAATCAGAATCTAGAGTGTTTATTTAATAATAATAAAAAATGGCTCTTGTATACTCACTTTATTTTGAACTGGGTGAAATAGCTTCTTGCTTATAATTGTAGTAAAGAAAATTGAAACTAGCCATATAAATCATGATTTAGAATAATAATAAGATCCCATAGGGCTCTTATTTGATATATGAAGAGCTTGGGTATTTGTTTGTAGCAATTGGTGAAGATATTCTGACTCTAAAACCAAGCATATTGAAATATGCATCTTATAAACCTGAACGGATCATAGGGCACATGGGGTTCACATCATGGTTTAACCCAGTGTCATACACTGCACTAAGTATTCTAAGCTAGTATATCAACTTTCAAGACATTTAGTTAGACCTTGCAAATGTTATTCAATAGTTATTGAAATAGAATTTAGTGAAAAATATGATTTTCGAGCAGCAACCATGGAAGCTACCCATGCAGGATAATGCTTAAAGAGCTCTTATATGGTCTAACCATGTGGTTAAAGCTATAGAATAAACCTTAGCAAGCTGGGGTGTGGAAATTTGGAGGTTTCGCATGTAAACTCCAAAGTCATTGAATTTGTAACGGAATCTACTATTATCGCTATTATTCCTTAACATGACATTCGATATTGCCTATTAGGATTTCCCCTGTAACGAATCATTTCTTACCTTGTACCTTCCCCATTGTTTTAGTTCCCTATTAGGTAGTACTTTTGTTAGTTCACTTATTACTACCTTTCGTTCCTTGTACCCAATTGGGAAACTTTATGGATTACAGGTTTAGTATATTAGTCACGATCCCTTAGTTGTTTGATTCCATTACTTCTTTTGTTAGTTATATTCTGTCCCATCTCCACCTTTGTTTTAGGACTTAGTTGTTTTCGCTTGTATTTTGGTGTAGCTTAGCATTCTGGTTTGAACAGGATATTGGTAAAGATTTATTTGTATTTAAAGAGTTCGAGATCTCTTAAGGTTTCAGACTCTTGAGTCTCAAAGCATTAGCAAAAAAACTCAACTTGTGTTTCATGCATCTGGTATCTTCCTGGCGCCTCTGATGAAGCGAACTTTTCAAATTTGAGTCAACAAAAATCCCGTTACTTCATTAAATGCACCCATCTTTCAAGATAATACAGTTACAATCGTAAGTCTTACAGGCTACATTTACCTGGCCATTTTTGGCTTCAAAGTTCCAATCTTTCTTTACAGGATGTACAGAATGCGGCTGGGAGGCAAACTCCACTATATGAAGAGCCTGAATGCCTAAAGAGACAAAACAGACCTTTTTTTGCTGATGAGGAACCCGCAGTTTAAATATACTAGGTTGAAAGCTCTCTCCACTAGTTCCTAACCTCTGTTATATCTCGTGTAGATGTTTCCATTGACGCTGATACTCCCAGTCTTTTCAGTATCGCCAGATCTCGCATTCCGAATCTCGCGATACTCAGGAAGAGGTTGGATTTTTTGACCAAGACTTGGGTACAATCTTTGATCTTTGGCGGAAGACTTCGCACACTTCGCGTCCCTTGACCCTCCAGTACCGGTACCCCTCCTTGTTCCTTCAAAGGCCTAGAGCAGACTACTGATGAGACTTGCTCACCACAGATTGCAACAATTTCCCTGCCAAGAGACAAAAAAGAACGGTTCGCCAAAGCTCCTGCAGCGCCATGAGGATCCCCCTCCAAGCCCAAACCTGCCGCTCCAGCAAAGAAGGCAGCCCCACAACCAGAACCAGCGCCACCCCCAGCCCAAGACCAGGACGAAGACTGCTCACAATACGAGTCAAGTAGTGAAGACCAGAACCCAGGACGAATTCACAAAACCCCCAAGACTTAGAAGAAAGCGAAAAACCCCAGAACAGCAAGACATCGAAGAAACAACTAACAAGAACAACTACGTCAGGAAGGAGCACCCAAGCCTGACCCAGACCAAGATTCAGACTCGGACAGCGGTGATCAACCAGGACCAGCCCCACCAGCATCCCTAGGTCTACCGCTTTCAAGAAACACAATTTCAGACATAGCGCCACCACTACCTCCTAATTCCTCTCCACAACCATGTCCAGAACAAGCCGCTATGTCAGTCCCACCAGTTGGAACTAGCCACCCCAAAAGGCCAGCACCATTCTTCTACCCTGGAGAAGGAAAACACTGAGATCCATTAAGAATCCACTCATGGATCAACCCAGTCCATCGATATATATCCATCTTTGGAATCCAGGATACAGACCCCGAAGCATAGCAGTACTATGGCGGATACTGCAGAAAAAAGGCCCTTGACAAATTGACTCAATCTCACAATAGTCAAGGTGCCAAACCGTTAATGGACTTAACCGCAACTTCCAAGGATATTTCCTACCTTCTATATCCACTGATGCAATTTATGAACAATAGCTTCCAGTAAAACAAACTACCAATGGGAAAACCGTGCAGATAGCAAACACCGTTATCACCCATGAAACCCGCAGAGACCGCTTACTTCCAGAAACAATCTCAGACTACTCAGCAAAACAAAGACTGCTGGAAGCCCTGGACATCAAACTCAAGCGAGATGTTAGACCTCATATCACCTCTAATACATTAGTCGATCAGTTAGTTGCGATTGCGGAGAAAACACAAGCTATTGCTCACTCCACAAGACTCTATGGTACCAGATATCAACACACCAATGCAGTATAAAATGCAGTCACCTAGCCCAGACCCAAAGACACCAGAAACAACAACCAAGAACACCACCAAAGATGCTCCAATATTACCTCCTAGTACAACAAGGTACCACCATATGTGAGAGAAAGATGCAAAAGGGCAGGAGCATATTACTATTGTGGAAAAATATGACAGTTCTCCAGCGATTGTTACCAAAAGCCAAGGAACGAAAATCAGCATCAAGGGTACAACCAAAGGGGAAACGGAAGAAAAGGGGGAACTGAGCGAAGAGGGAAACTTCGCCATTCCTACCATACCAACGAAGAAATTAACAATAGTATTTAAGTTACCTATACATCCAACCATGTAGGACCATCTAGAAACGAAAACAAAGCCCTCAAAGCCTACATTACAGTCAATGGACACAAGGCAAAAGCCGTGTTTGACACAGGAACCATGAGAGATAATCTCATTTCGGAAACTTCGTATCTACCTTCCAAATCCCTACCAAAGAGCACACTGTCCCTATCTGTCTAAAGATGGCTCTCAAAAGATCTCGCTCCACGATAAACTACAAATCTCAACCACTCATGCAAGTAGGTGATGAAACCAGTGATATTACCGACGCTCTAGTATGTTCCTTATACAACCATGACTTATTCCTAGGAATGCCATGCCTTACCACCCATAACACTATTATCGATTATAAAACCTCCATACTTTCATTCCCCAAAAAAGGAATTATCCTCACTTGCAGGAGAGGAAGCAAAGCTAGGATCTCCATTATGACAAACTCAGATACTCGTGAATTCATCTCCGAGTTTCCTAATGTCTTCCCAGCCAAGACAATCACTGAACTACTGCCCTTACACCATATTAACAACCACCTTAATCTGAGCAAAGGGAAAAGGGTACCAAGTCCGAAAATGTTCACAGTTCCTGACAAGATCCTCCTTGCATGGAGACCAATTATTGAGGACTGGAAAGCCAAAAATATCATCTACCCTTGTCAAGCCAATAAACCTGTCAACATGGTCCCTAAGCTCAAACTCAATGGGGACATTAGACTCCTGGCAGACCTATTCCCCAGAAACTATATCACAATCAAGAACCATAGCACTATTCGTAATAAATCTATGATTGCCAGAACTGCAGCTAGAGCCAAATACCAATCCACTATCTATCTATCAAACTGGTACTTCCAAATTGCAGTAGCAACTGAAGATAAAGGCCTCAACACCATTAAAGCGCCTTTCGGAAACTTTGCATGCAAGATAATACTTCAAGGAGATATCAATGCACTCTCCACAGCTATGCGAGTTATGGACTATGTCCTTGATAGACTCATAGGAAAAATGGTTTGGGCATACCTAGACGATATTACAATCTTCGCGGAGGCTTTTGAAAACCATGTTCGCGATATCCGCCAGGTCTGTCAGAGATTACAGGCCACAATATTAGAGCCTCCCCATCTAAATACAATTTCTTCGCCAATAGGCTACCCCTGTTAGGACTGGTTATAGACGACCAAGGTGTCCAGGCGGATCCTGAGAAAATACGAGGAATCCAGGACTGGTACACCCCCAATTTGAAAAATGAATTACAAACTTTTATTCGTGTTCCAATATATCATGCATAATTACTACCACAACTTGCTAGTGGTAGCACCCCACTATCGGATCCGCTTTTCAAGAACAAATTTGAATGCAGACCGCTGTACTTCTGAGTGGACAATTGAGATGGACAAACAAGAGTTACAGAGGAGATAAGGTTAAGGCAAGGAGGAACCAGTAGATTCAGAGGATGGTATCCTTCTTGCAAATCCTTCTATCAAAGGCGGTACAGAGGTGTTATATAGTAAATACAGAGTCTTGTCCTCCAAGGTTCGCAGCCGAGGGAATTCTTCCGGGAATCCCTGTACAGCGCCCATGATTCTGATACAACCTGGGCTTTACTGTCCGGGTCCTGCCGGCCATTGGTGCGAAGCCTGAAATAAAGTAGACAACCAGGTGTAACCCTTCCTCCTCCGTGATTTATAACAATTGACAAATCAAACTAGAAAACTACTAACATAAAGTGTATCAAGAATAGCAAAAGATACAAGATAACCATTCCAAAGAGTGGAGTGATTACCGGTGACCTTCAACAACCCCTGCATGAGGAAGCGTGCCAACAAGTCCAACACCTAGCAAAAGACATTACCACACTCTGCCCAATTGACTATGAATCACGCCACTCGATATAGCTCTTCACTGATGGTTCTAAAGTTGGAGCAGGGGCATGGATAGGCGAAGGACCCTCCCCCGAGAAAGTGCACCCTGCAGCATTCCATAGCTGAAAATGTGCAACAAGTCAGCTGCACTACCCCGTTCATGAACTGGAACTTCACACCATAGTGGATGCAGTCCAGGCATTTCAGCCCATGCTTTTTCGTAAGAGGTTCAATGTGGTAACTGACAACAAAGCGCACTTATTGTTCCTGTCACAGACAAATGTCTCTTACGACCAGACAAGATGGAGAATGTTCCTCCAATCTTACGATTTTGACCTGATACTCAGATTAGGAAAGGATAATTTCCTTGCAGGTTCCCTCTCAAGGATATATGAGAAATGAAGAGCAAGCCCAGATATGCTCCTAGTTGCCCCCACTGAGAAGAAAGCTATAAAAGGACCATATTCGGCCATCACAAGTAGCGTCAAACACAACCTCCACCTCGCTCACACTCTGGATCCAGTTAAAGAAGCTTCTTGCATCTTCCCCACACCTCTTGACCTGTTTCTATACCCCAACATCTATCAATCTGAAACTTTAAAGATATCGCCATCCCAGACTCGCTCAAGCAGAAAGAAAATGATCCCCATCCAGGTCCTTTTGAACAAGGACTTTATAAGATGGGAACCACCCTTGAAGAAGGTATTGATGCTGTTAGCTGCTCCTATGTATTGCGAAATTCCCCGACGGACATCCGGCGATCCTGTAAGGACAGGGAGGAGAAGCGTTGATGGCAGTCTCTACAAGAGATATAACAAAGGTTAGGAACTAGTAGAGTGACGGTTCAACTTAGTATATTTAAGTGAGGGTTCCTGTGAGGCTTGAGAGTCCGAATCCTTAAGGGATCTCGAACTCTTTAAATACAAATAAATCATAACCAATATCCTGTTCAAACAACGATGCTAAGCTACACTAAGGTACAAGCCAAACAACTAAGTGCTGAAACATAGGTGTAGAAGCCACAGGATATAAGTAACAAAACAAGTAATAGAATCAAACCAGTAAGTGATCGCTAATAATGTACTAAACCAGTAATACCTAGAGTTTCCCAATTGGGTACAAGGCATGAAAAAAGTGATAATAAGCGAACTAAGAAAGGTACTACCTCATAGGAAACTATAACAATAGGGAAGGTACAAGGTAAGAAATCATTCGTTACTTGGGGAATCCTACATCAGCAAAATTTAAAAACCAGTCCTGGTCCACCAAGTGGGGTTATGGTCCCCCTGGTCCTCCTGGTCCAACCTGATCCACCCTGGTCCACATTTTAAGTAAAATTTCAAAAAGTGTGGATCAGAATAGATCGGAGTGGACCTGGTGGACCACAGGGACCAGAACCCCCCTTGGTGGACCAGGAGCGTTCAGGACCACCGTGGACCACGCTCCGACATTTTCCTGATGTAATAGGCAATATCTGACGTCATGTCAAGAACTAATAGCGATAATGGTAGATTCCGTTAGATTCCCCTTAACAGAGAAACAAAATAAAAGGTGAAAGATTTCCGTTTGGGTTCCAACTCAGACTCGTCAAGGGAAGCAAGGGTGTAAGAGGTTGCGTTTTCAGAGTAGTCTGAGTCTTGGATAGGTGTCAGGAATTTCTCAGGATCCAGCTTGGGCGCAAGAGGGATGTATTCGGCAGTCTGGACTGTCCAAGCGGATCAACATTCGTTATGAATTCAGGAGAGACAGAAGGGAATGGTGTCGTCAGAGGTGTCAAACCAGCCTGTTCCGAGTCTGAAGGCAGTACTTGCTCTTTCAAGGACATTGAGAAGTTCCCAAAGAGCTCCAATTTCGCCATAGCCATTCCAATGGAGCAGGAAGACGGGTTTCTTTCGACAGATTCGATCTTTGAGAACCGTTTCAACTTTTCATCCTTCTTGGCCTGAGGCATCGATGGTGACTGGTTCCTTGAAGCTGGGTCCAGGGAGGCCTTGGAAAGCCTTAAGGTCTGCTCTGAGGGGGATTTGAATGTGGCTGGGATGAATCCTAGGGTGGATGCCTTGGATGAATCAAGGGAGGTTGGGTTTGTACTTATTGTGTGTATTAGGTCATTTGGAGACTAAAAAGCGTCCTAACGTGAGTCCAACTAGGTTCTGGTTTCGTCCTACCTTGTGTACCTAGGGTTCCGATCTGAGTGTAACTTTACTCTTGCCTCTGGTAATAGGTGGTCCTTCTTTGCATCTTTTCTGGCTAGTAGTTGCCTGGCGAGCTCGTGCTTTCTGGAGGGCAGTTCTGGCGAGCGGCAGGTTTTTCATGATTTGAGCAACGAGGTCATGAGCAGAAGGGCGGGCGGTAGGGAGGACTTTGCCACTAGGGAGGACTATAATAAATTGTCCAAAGGTGCTTTCAAATGGTGAGAGTTAAGATAAATCACCAGGAGTAGAATTGATAGCTGTTGGAGCATGGGGTAAGTGTCGAGTCCACTTGGTGCCCTTGGGGTTAACGAAATTGCGGAGGCATTGGCCTATTGTTCTGATTGGGAGTTCTGTTTCGCCCTTGGTCTGGTGATGATGAGCGGTAGGCATGTTGAAATCAATTTTAATATTAGCCATGAATTGCATCCAGCAGCGGGGGGTTAACTTGAGGTCCCGATCTGAGACAATGGAAGTAGGGAAACTATAGAGTGAGAAGATTGGTTCAATGAGGAGGTGAGCAGTTTCGACTGCTGTGGTATTCTGAGGGACTGGGATGACGTAGGTGAACCTAATGAAGCCATCGCACACAACTAGAATTGGTTCCTTCTTGTTGTGGCTATGGAAAGGTCCTGCAACGTCTATATCAATCGAAGAGAAGCATTCTCCCGGGACAGGGAGAGGGGTCACAACCCCGTCAGGGAGGGTAGTAGGTTGTTTGTTCATCTGGCAAAGGTGACATCTGGGAAAATAGTCTTTGAAATCACTGCTGATACACATCCAATAGAAATCTTTGGAGGCGTATTTGAAGCAATTTTCTCCTCCGATATGGGTTATTCATTTATAGGTGATTCAAATAATTGCACTCCTGATGTTGCTTCCTTCATAGGCTGTTTCATTGGGACCTTAGGGACAGTCTCGACTGTCATCCTCCCGTCCTCGAGGAAGAGGTTTGTCAATAAGAATCCAACTGGAATGGTTGATATTCTTACTAACGATGTTATAGAGAGAATTAGAGGTTGTGGCTTTTTGAAGGCTGTTATACCACTTGCCTTTGAGGTGTTGGAAGAGGGGGAAGACGCGAATATCAAGGGCTCAAGAGGGCTGGTCAGGGAAAGGATTATCGGAATCGACAGGGGCATCAGGGACGGGTAAGTCTTCTTCCCGAGCGGCATTGGTTGCAAATGATCGATCATTCTTGTTGATTATGCTGTGGAAGACTGGATATCCATTATCATTGGTGAAGGCGGGAGGAATAGCCCATCAATTCTCATATTTTCTCTTTCGGTGGTGGGGAGTAATGAAGGTTGAGGTCGAAAAGGGGAGGCTAGAGGCAGGTATATGGCGAGGTCCAGAGCGGTTGTACTGGCGAGCTTTACCTTCTATATGGGATTCACATTCGTCCCATACACACTGTGTCCACTGATGGCTCTATGTCCTGTGGACATAAGATATCATTACAACTCATCTCTGGGATGTTTGGAAGGGGTAAAAGATGGTGGATATTCATATCCTGAGCTGGAGAGGGCAATCGATTCCAGTCTGGTAATGGCGTCAGCATTTCTGCCAAAGCAGCTGATGATAGCGTGGAGGTGTAATGATAGTTCAATCTGGTTTGAAGGGCTGTGAATTCTTGACGCAAGTGCAGCAAGCGGGGTCTGTGCTGCTTGATTGACAATTATTGTTTTGGTAGGGTCATGAGGTTGTCCTTGGATGCTGGCTTTGTTGTTCTGTATGGCCTTGATACCTTCTTCAAGAGTGGTTTGCATCTTATAAAGTCCTGGTTCACAAGAGTCTGGGTGGTAATCATTTCTTTTCTCCTTGGACGAGTCTGGGATGGGGACATATGCAATGTTCCACAATGATAGATGTTGGGGTATAGAACAGGGGTGAAGAGATGTTGCGGAGAAGAAATAGGGTTCTTGAACTGGATCCGGAGTGGGAGCAAGGTGGAGGTTGTGTTTGACACTGCTTGTCATGGCGGAATAGGGTCCTTTTATGACTTTCTTCTCGGTGGGGTCAACTAAGTTCATGTCAGTACTTGCTTCTCGTTCGTCATATATACTTGATAGGGCATCTGCAAGGACATTGTCGTTTCTAGGTCTATGTATAATTTTCGAAATTATGAGATCAGAGGAAGAGTCTCCATTCTCTGTGGCGGTAAGGAACATTAGTCTGTGACAGGAAGAATGAGAGCACTTTGTTGTCCGTTACCATAGTGAACCTGGTACGAAAAAGCATGTGGTGAAATGACTGGACTGCATCGACTATGGCAAGAAGTTCTAGTTCATGAACGAGGTAGTGCAGCTGACTTGTTGAAAATTTTCGGCTATGCAATGATGCAGGGTGCGTTTTCTCAGGTGAGGCTCCTTGGCCTATCCATCCCCCTAGTCTGACTTTAGAGGCATCAGTGAAGAGGGATATTGGGTGGCCTGATTGAAAGTCAATTGGGCGGAGTATGGTAATGTTTTTTGCTAGGTCTTTGACTTGTGGGAAAGTTTCTTCATTGAGTGCTCTCCATTAAAATTCGTTTTGGGAAAGCCGATCCAATAGTCGGGCCCTAGCCGTAGCTGGATGTTGGAGGAATTGTGCATGACATATTACAACACAAATAAAAGTTTGTAATTCATTTTGCAATTTGGGGGTGTACCATTCCTGAATTCCTCGTATTTTCTCAGGATCTGCTTGGACTCCTTGGTCGTCTATAACATGTCCTAATGAGGGTAGCCTATTGGTGAAGAAATTGCTTTGAATCATGAGGCTCTAATGTTGTGGTCCTGTAATCTATGACAGACCTGGTGGATATCACGAACATGGTTTTCAAAAGCGTCTAAGAAGATTGTAATATCGTCTAGGTATGCCCAAACTGTTTTTCCTATGAGACCATCAAGGACATACTCCATAACTCGGATAGATGTGGAGGGTGCATTTATATCTCGTTGCAGCATTATCCTGCATGCAAGGTTCGGAAGGGCCCTTTAATGGTGTTGAGGGTTCCATCTTCAGAGGCTACAGGAATTTGGAACGACCAGTTTGATAAATCAATACTGGATTCGTATTTAGCTCAGGCCACATTTCTGAGAATCATCCACTGATTGGGAATAGCGGTCTCATTCTTGATTGTGATAATATTTCTGGGTACTAGGTCCGCTAGGTGTCAGATTTCGCCATTGAGTTTGAGCTTAGGGAACAGGTTGACATAGTTATTGGCTTCACAAGTGTCGATGATATTCTTCGATTTCCTGTCCTCCATAATTTGTCTCTATGCAACGAGGTTCTTCTGAGGAACTGTGACCTTTTTTGGACTTGGGGCCATTTTCCCCTTGTTAGGATCACGGTGGTGGTTACTCTGGCGCAAGGGTAGTACTTCAGTGATTTTCTTGGCTGGGAAGATATCAGCAAACTCGGAGATGAAGTCGGGGGTATCTGAGTTTGCCATCGCTGACAAGCTAGCCTTGTTTCATTTCCTGCAACTAAGGGTAATTCTTTTTTTCGGGGATGAAATGATGGAGTGTCCACCATTGATTAGACCGTTATGCCTCGTAATGTATGGCATTCATGGGAATATGGCATAGTTGTCGAAAGCACATACTAGAGTGTCGGGAATATCACTGGTCGTATCACCTACTGGGAAAAGTGGTTGGGATTTGTAGTTTATGGTAGAGCGAGCTGCTTGGACAGTCATCTTTGGATAGATAGGGGTATCAAGGGTCTTGGTAGGGATTTGGAAGGTAGATACAAATCTTTCTGAAATGAGGTTATCTCCCATGGGTCCTGTGTCGCACAGGGCTTTTGCTTTTTGTCCATTGACTGTAATGTTGACTTCGAGGACTTTGTTTTCGTTTCTAGATGGTCCTACATGGTTGGATATATTGGTGCCTTCGATCCTATGATTGGTTTCTTCTTGGGTATGGTAGGAACGGTGAGGTTTTCCTCTTCTCTCAGTTCCTCCTCTTGTTCCGTTTCCCCTTTGGTTGTGCCCTTGATGATGGTTTTGTTTCCTCGGCTTTTGGTAACAATCGCTAGGGAAGTATCTGATCCTTCCACAATATTAACATACTTCTTCTCTTTTGCATCTTTCTTTCTCATAGGGTGGTACTTAATTGTACTGGGAGCTATTGTTGGAGGATCGTCAGTGGTGTCCCTAGGTTTTGTTTCTGTTGTCTTTGGGTCTGGGCTGGATGACTGCATTCCATACAGCATAGGTGTGTTGATTTCTGGTACCATACAGTCCCATGGAGTGAGCGATAGCGTCTCTTTTCCCTCCAATCCCAACTAACCCCTCGAAGGATATATCAGAGGTGATATGTGGTTTGGCATCCCGCTCTAGTTTGATGTCCCTGGTATCTAGAAGTCTTTGTCTTGCTGCGTAGTCCGAGATCGTTCCTGGGGGTAAGCTGTCTCTGAGAGTTTCAAGAGTTATAACACTGTCAGTTATCTGAGCTGTTTGCCCATTGGTAGTTTGTTTTACTTCAAGCCATTGTTCATAGCTTGTATCAGTGGATATAGAAGCTAGAAAACATCCTCTGAATTTGCCCTTGAGTCCATTGACGGTTTTCACTCCCCCGCTATTGTCATATTGACTGAACTTTTTCAATGGCCCTTTCTCTGTGGTATGCTCCCTAGTACTGCAAAGCTTCGGGGTCGGTATCTTGGATTCCAAAGCTGGATATCTATCGATGGACAGTGTTGAACCCTGAGTAGATTCTTAATAGATCTCAGTCTTTTCCTTCAACAGTGTAGAAGAATGATGCTGGTCATTTGGAGCGGCTAGTGCCATCTGGTGGGACTTACATAGCGGCTTGCTGCAGACCTGGTAGTGGAAAGGGATCAGGGGGCGGCGGTGGCGCTAGGTCTGGACTTGTGTTTCTTGAAGGCGGTGGACTTGGGATGGCTGTAGGTGCTGGTCCTGGTTGATCAGGGCTGTCTGAGCCTTAATCTTGGTCTGGGTCAGGCTTGGGTGGTCCTTCCTGAAGCAGTTGTTCTTGGTCAGGTGTTTCTTCGATATCTTGTGGTTCTGGGGTTTCACTTTCTTCTAAGTCTTGGAGATTTTGTGGATTCTGTCCTGGGTTCTTGTCCTCGCTACTTGATTGGTATTGTGAGGAGTCTTCACCTTGGTCTTGAGCTGGAGCTGGTGTTGGTTCAGGTGGTGGGGATGCCTTCTGTGCTGGAGCGGAAGGTTTCGCCTTGGCTGTGGATCCTGATGGGGCTGCAGGAACTTTCACAAAGCCTCCTTCTGGCTCTTTTCGAAGTGAAAGGGTTGAAATCTGTGGTGAACAGGTCTTGCCAGGATTCTGTACTAAGTCTTTCAAGAAACAAGAAGGGGTACAAATACTATAAGGTCAAGGGAGGCAAAGGCTGATCAGTCCTCTGCTGAAGACCAAAAGTTGTATCTAAGTCTTGGTTAAAATAAGTAACAAGCTCCTGAGTAACGCGAGATTCCCAGAGCGAGATCCGGCGATACTCTAACAACAGGGACGAGAAGCGTGGATGCAAGTCTCTCAAGAGATATACCGGAGGTTACAAACTAGTAGAGTGACCCTTCAACTCAGTATATTTAAGTGCAGGTACCTGTGAGGCATGAGACTCTGAATCCTTAAAGGATCTCGAACTGCTTAAATCCTCATAAATCATAATCAATATCCTGTCCAAACGAGAATTCTAAGCTACCCTAAGGCACAAGCTAAAATAATTAAGTTCTAAAACGAATGTTTAGATGCCACAGGATATAACTAACAAAACAAGTAATAGACTCAAACAAGTAAAAGATCGCTACTAATGTACTAAACCAGTAATACATAGATGTCCCCAATTGGGTACAAGGAATCAAAGGTAGCAATAGGCGAACTAGGAAAAGTACTACCTAGGTGGAAACTAAAACAGTAGGGAAGGTACAAGGTAAGAAAGGATTCGTTAGTGTGGGAATCCTAATAGGCAATATCCAGTGTCATGTTAAGGAATAATACGGATAATAGTAGATTCTGTTACAGACGCCATGCAGAGCAACACGGGCAGAACCCAAGGACACCTTCCCGATCCTACCAAAACCACGATTCTCATTCAAGTAGCTCAGACAGAGCTTGCTGCACTTGCATCAATAATTCACCGCCTTTCAATCCAGATGGAACAATCTTTACACCTTAATGCTATCACCAACTGCTTTGGCAGAATTCATGACTCCATTACCAAACCACAATAGATTGCCCACAACGGCTCAGGAGACAACCTACAGTATCTTTTACCCCTTTCTAATTCTCCACGAGATGAGTTGAAACAATTTCTTATATCTCCAGGAAATAGAGCCAAACACTGGGCACAATGTGTATGGAATGAATGGGAATCCCATTTCGAAGAAAAAGACCACCAATACTACCCCTCTGGACCTCGCCATATCCCTGCCCCTAGCCCACTCTATTTGATCTCATCCTTTATTACTGGCCACAACCCTCAGCCAAGATAGGAGGATTGATAAGCTATCGCTCCCTCCTTCACCGATGATGATGGATATCCAGTCTTCCACACCATAATCAACAAGACTGATGGACCATCCTCAAACCATCCAGCTCAGGAAGAAAACTTACCAGTCCCTGATGCCCCTGTCGATTACGATGACCCTTTACCTGACCAGCCCTCCAGAGCCCTCAATATTCACACCTTCCAGCTCTCCCAACACCTCAAAGGCAAGTGGTATAACAGCCATCTAAAAGCCACACCCTCTGATCCTCTCTATGAAATCGTCAGCAAGAACCCCAACGATCCCAGTTGGATTCTTACTGATGGAGCTCTTCTTAAAAGATTGGAGGATAAGTGTCGAGACTGTCTATATATTCCCTATGAAGCAGTCTATAAAGGAAGCAACATGAGGAGCGAAATCATTGGAATCACCCAGGAACAAATAGCCCATATGGGAGCACACAAATGGTTCAAATACACCTACAAACATTTCTATTGGATATCTATGAGAACTGATTTCCAAGACGATATTCGCAGATTTCACTTTTGCCAGATGAACCAGCAACCTAATACCCTCCCTGACAGTGTTGTGACCACTCTCCCGGTTCTCAGAGAAGCATTCTCTTCGATTGCCATGGACTTTGCAGGCCCCTTCCTTACCGACAACAAGAAGGAAGTAATTCTACTTGTGTGTGATCACTTCACTAGGTTCACCTACCTCATCCCAGTCTCCGAGAATATCACAGCAGTTGAAACTGCTAACCTCCTCTTTTGAACCAAACCTCTCGGTTCATGGTTTCCCTACTTCAATTGTCTGAGATAGAGACCCCAAGTTCACCTCCTGCTTCTGGATGCAATTCATGGCTAATATCAAAATTGATCTCAACCTGGCTACCGGTTATCATCCCCAGACCAATGGCCAAACACAACGCCGAATCAGAACAATACGCCATGGCCTCCCCAATTTCGTTAACCCCAAAGGGAGGATGTTGACTCGCAACCTTCCCCATGTTCAAACACCTATCAATCCTGCTCCTGGCGATTCATCTGAACTCTCACCATTTGAAATTACCTTTGGACAAATTATCAACCTCCTGCCTAGTGTCACACTCCTCCCCACCGCCGTCCCTTCTGCTGATAACATAGCTTCTCAAATTATGAAAAACCAGTAGCACGGAAGAACCGCGCTCCAGAAATCAAGAACTCGTCAGACCACTACTACCCAGAAAAGACGCAAAGTAGGACCACCCATTACCCCAGGGAAAACTGAAGTTATCTTTAGATCCGAACCCTATGTATACAAGATTGGACTTAACTACAAACTAGTTCGACCCCGGTTAGAACCCTTTTCAGTCTCTGCAGGACCCGATAGACACGATTACTACCAACTTAACCTCCCTCCTATCCTGCAAGGTATCCACCTTTGGATTCATTGCAGCCACCTTCGACTCTCCCTCATACCAAACCTCAAAGCTTTCCCTGGCCTCCCTGAACCCAGGTCCAATGAACTAGTCACCATCGATGCCTCAGGACAAGAAGAAAGGGGAGTTGAAAAGCTTCTCAAAGATCGAATCTATTGAACCAAACGCCAATGCCTAATCCATTGGAAAGGCTATGACGAAATAAAAGCTACTTGGGAACTCCTTGATGTCCTGGAAGAAGCCAGTGGTGCCCTTAGCACTTACTGGTTTCACACTGAAACGAAACCATTGCCTTCCACCTCCCGTGGTATCATAACGAATGTTGGTCAGCTTGGACAGTCATGACACCTGAATACATCACTCAATTGCCAGAGCTTGATCCTGACGGATTCTGAACACCTCTCCATGGCTCCCACTACTCTGAACCTGGAACCAGTTAGACCCTTCCCTCTCTTGACGACTGTGAATTTGGAACCTAACAAAATGGAAGTACCTTCTATTTGTTTCTTTTCCAGTGAGGGGGAATGTAAAGGAATCTACTATTATCGCTATTATTCCTTAATATGACGTTGGATATTGTCTATTAGGATTTCCCCAGTAACGAATCATTCCTTAACTTGTACTTTCCCTATTGTTATCGTTTCCTATTAGGTAGTACTTGCCATAGTTCGCTTATTACTACCTTTCGTTCCTTGTACCGAATTGGGAAACTCTATGTATTACTGGTTTAGTACCTTGATAGCGATCCCTTACTTGTTTGATTCCATCACTTGTTTTGTTAGTTATATCCGGTCGTATCAAGACCTTTGTTTTAGCACTTAGCTTTTTTCGCTTCTATCTTAGCGTAGCTTAACATTCTCGTTTGGACAGAAGATTGGTTACCATTTATTTGTATTTGAAGAGTTCGAGATCACTTAAGGTTTCGGACTCTCAAGTCTCACTTGAACCCTCACTTTAAATATACCAAGTTGAATGGTCACTCCACTAGTTCCTAATCTTCGTTAAATCTCTTGTAGAGATTTCCATCAACCCTTCTCATCCTTGTTTTTTCAGTATCACCAGATCTCCCTCTGGGAATCTCGCGATACTCAGGAACAGGTTACAGAATTGTACTTTTAATATTTCATGTATTCTGAGTTAAGGGATGAAAACTCCTAATTCTGATGCCCAAGCTGCCTAAGGGTTTGACTATAGCTTTAACCACATGGTTAGACCATATACTAGAGCTTTGAGCCATATCCTGAATGTGTAGCTTACATGGTGGCTGCTCAAGAATACTATTTCTCTATAAATTCTGTTTCACTATATATGGAATAAGATTTGCAAGGCTTAACCAACTGTTCAGAAGGTTTATATCCTAGGCTAAAACACTAAATTCAAGTTCATCACAAAGTATTCGAACATTGTGTGAACCACAAATGAGGATATCATCCGGTTACGTTTATACGACGCATATTTCATCATACTGGGTTTTAGAGACACAATACCTTCTCCCCATTGCTACAACCAAATACCAAAGCTGTTCATATATCAAATACAAGACCTATGAGATCTTATTATTTTTATAAATCATGATTTATATGGCTGGTTTCAATTTTCTTTACTACAATTATAAGTAAAAAGCTATTTCACCCAGTTCAAAATAAAGTGAGTATTCAGGGGGCATTTTTCCTTATTATTAAATCAACACTCTAGATTCTGATTCTCCATATTTAAAAGTATCTTACAAGCAATTTTCAATAGGGTAGCACTATTATTTATTGAGATAAAAAAATATATACATTTGATTTTCTAGTGGTTGCCATTGTGAGCCGCATAGCGGTAGCGAGCCGCTAAGCGGTGAATTACGTTATGGAATCAGCTGAAGAGGTAGACCAGCTTGAGAAGTTCGCCGTCAATGGCCTCTGGGAAGATTGCTTTGATGATAAATTTCCACAGCCACAATAGCTGGAATCCATGGGTGCATTGACGGTCTTCCCTGGGGCTCGATGAGACCCTCGCCATTATTCCCAACCACATGGACGATATGAGCATTTGACTGTCCCCAACTTGTGCACGCTCGCCGTGGAACACTTGTGTTACCGCCGCATCGAGGGGAACCTTCTCATCAACAAACCAGAGCCGGTAGTGAAATTCTTTCAACTTATTGTTGCTTCTCCCCGTTATCTCCCGGATATATGCAGAGCCACTCTCGGAGTGATAGCGGAACCTGAGTTGCGAGGAATAACCATCCCCCCACATTCCGGAGAAACGGTTATGGCTGTGGGACAGCCAGCGCCAGAGGGAGAAATCCCAGCAGATGTGTGAGTGACGGTAGAGGTATCGAACACACTATAAGTATCGGTGAGGGTAGTGGTGTGAATCATCGTTGGTGTTTCGACGGCGAGAGGAGTGTGGAGGGGGGTGGGGATGTGAATTGTGTGGAGGTGTCGGTGACAGTTGAATTCTGAAAAGCGGGGGAGGTGGGTAGGTGGGGAGGTAACACGTATGACATTCCGCAAGTACATTTCCTTGCGCCTCGACCTCTCTAGTAATCCAGGAAGGATCCGTCCTCAAACAATCCGGAAAAAGGGTGATGGCTGTGGTGATTACTTATTGGCTCGCTATATCTTGAGCCGGAGGTTGAACACCCCTTCAGCATACTCCACGATCTCGTCTCCCCTAAGTTTACTCTCACGGGAAATACGGTCAACAAAGGAGATGCGCACCGCATCAACTGACTAACCAAGACCTCCGGCTCTAACAATCATTTCCTGTATCAGAAGTGTCAGCAATAGAGCCATAGCATATAGGATAAAGGCCATACCATCTGGAAGGTATATCACTTGATTTCTATCTGCGAAACGACTATTTCCAAGACTATTCCCTTGTAAGGCCTAAACCTTCCAGTCAAGCCAATGACGTTGAGCCTCAACACAACAGAGGCAAGCAAGTTCGCTCCACGCGAAAAGAGCTTTCTCTTGAAATCCCATTCGTAAACTTCCCCGTTGCCTGCATAGCGGGTTCAAGTAACAATGTCATAATCTTTCGTCTTGCAAAGCGCAATGAAATCAGCGATGAATTTGGGCTATAATACGTTGTTAGTCTCTGTTAGCATTTGCCATCGCTATGCGAACTTACATGATGCGAAAGGTGAGCGTCCATGATGATGACAAAGTTAGCCATTGCGAATTGAAGTCCATGGACGTATACGGTTCCGAGACTTAGCTTCACCGCAGGCGGTTTGAGAATGCGATTGGCTCCATCAAGGGTGATCAGTTGGTATAGCTAAATAAGGCTTAAATTATGGGAAACAAACTGTTCGGTAAATGTCTTCTCGAGAAGCCGGGTAATTATAGGGAAGTTTTTGCGCTCATTATACTCAGTAGGTAGGGGGAATCAAGGTGTACTTGTCTTTGCTAGACTTTGTTGGTTGACGGGGTGCAATTTTTTCGAGTGTTTTCAATGAGGAAGGAGGAAAAATGGTAACGATTGAAGTGTAAAGTGTGGGGAAGGTGGGGGGTACGCTGGGGGTATCGGCGGCGGCGGATGTGAGAAAGAGAGTTATGGTGAGGATGAGAGTAGTAGTCTCGAGGGTAGTGGGGGGGGATGGCAAGAGCGCTAGCGGGATCAGAGGTGGATAAAATAACGAAGACGGTAGGGGTTCCCAAGATCTCATAAATGGAAGCTGGTTGTTTGTTTGTCTGGTCGGATAAGATCATGATTATCGCCAACCGATCCAGAAAATGATGGTGAAAGTATCGGATATGATATTATGATAGAATTAATCCTAAGTCGATGCGGATACAATCGGGCACATGTGTTACGGCCCCATCGAGGGGAACCTTCTCATTGGAAAACCACAGCGGGTAGTAAAATTGTTTCCTTCTATTGTTCCTTCCCTCCATTTTCTCACGGATAGGTGAAGAGCCAGTCTCCGGGTGATAGCAGAACTTAAATGGCAAGGACATGGGGTTCCCTACCGCAAATACTTAAATAATTGGTCGATGCGCTATGTCGTTGGAGTTGCCTCCTTTGGTAAGGTCTGTGCTTTTTTATTTTTTATTTCTGTTCTTCGCCCTTTTTACAAAGTGGGTAAATTCTCGACTACATAGCACACTCACCGGTTGTTTCGGTTTTTACGGTAGTATGGTAGGCTCCTCAACGAGGTCAATGAGAATCTATAGAGATCTTGTAAAATTTCTGGCCATTTACATAGACATACAGTAGATCGCTTACGTCTCCTCCCTTGTTGAACAATATTGATCCCTACCCCCCATTTATTCACTCCTTTGCTCTTACGTAGATACACTGGCATCCCGGTGCATGTACCCGATAGCCCACCGGGTGGCCAATTCCACTACAAGAAACCAGAATGTTTGCACTATCGGTCGGCTATTTCTTCCCTTCTTCCCTCTTCTCTCAATCACCCCTTTTGAAGATTCGCTAAATTAAGATTGAACCGTCAATTTCCCTCCGAATGCCGTGAAAAAAGTAATCTCGCACCGCGGGTCCTCTCGCCCTGGAAGGTGATCAAATTGTGGTTGTCTCTCCACCCCGCAGCCGTGTATGATACTTCTGCCTCAGTCTCGCCAAAACCTAAAAGGCTGTCCTCGACCTTTGCCAATACTCGGCCATGATACTAGGGCGCCACCTGCCATCAGAGAAGTACGGTTTCTGAATTGCGCTCCCAGCGTGTGGGTGAAGGTTGGTACGGACTCTTTTTTTTTTTTGGCGAGTACCCCTAGCCGGGTGTTATTATACCTGGCAAGTGATGGGTGGGGTAAGCGATTTTTGCCGCGTGTCTCATCCGTCACGCCATACCCTTCTCGAGCGTAGGGATAGACGCCCACTCTCTCAGCACACGTCCACCTTCTGTACTACCTAGCAAGCGTCCCCCTCTTCCCTCTTTGTTCTCGCACCACTACCAAACCCAATGTCTGACAATCGACGCAAGTATGTTTCGCCCGTTGGACCCATTGGACTCGACATTCCACCCTTGGTGTTCATTTGCTAATAGGCTACTGAATCTATCTAGAATCACAGCCCTCGCCCCTATTGAGCGTAGGCATGAAGGGCAACGTGGACGTGTTCCGACCAACCGCTTGTGTCCTCCAAGAAGTCTTATGACGTTAAAACTCCACCAACCAATCCTAACACCGTCACTCTCTCGACCGATGATGGTGACCTCTCTTTGGACGAAGACGTCAAGCCCATCAAGCGTAAGTATTCGAAAATTCGATTTTCCTACCGAGGGGATTCCCGGGCTCACAGAATTGCGTTTCTCAGGCCTTCGTCATGATGAAAGTCTCCAATCGCGCAGGTATCGCCGATCTACTACGAGAGCTCGTCTACCGCCCGGGGTTCTCAACCGCCTAGGGCTTCGGTAGGGCTCTGCTGGGGGACTTCCAAGAGCCCCGGACGAGACAGGACGGCACAAGGTAGTCCGTCCTCGTCCGTGAACTCGCAGGACGGCCGTCATTATGAAGGACGACGAGCCCCACGATGAGATAATTTCAGGTAGAGGATGGCGGGGGACGGCGGGGGACGACACAATGTCGTCCGTCCTGGTCCTTCATTCTCACTTGTCGGGCAGGTTGACCAAATGACCGGACGGGACGACGAAATGTCGTCCATCCTCGTCCTGGCCCAGGACAGACGGACTGCCCCGTTACGAACACTGCTGCCGCTAAACAAAAGGAGTTATTTCGTCTAGCTCACCCTCCATCCGCATCCTGGAGAGCTACTACAATCGCCCATTTTGACGTGTATCTTTCAACCTCATTTTTTTAGTTCTGCTACATTACGAGTACCGATTGATCATGAGAGTAACATGTTATCGCTTCTCCCGCTCGCTCCTTGGAGCCTTCGTATTTCACCCCGCCAGAATCCTGTCCTGGTCTTCAAAGTTATTCCAGCTGCCGTAAGAATTCCGTTTCGTTTACTTGCCTCTCTGGAAATACTAATAAGCACAGATCCATTTGTCTAGCGCAGCAATCGATCCCCCTACAAAGTCTCATGAGAAGGGGAGGCGAAACCATGCTACTTTAAAGGTTTTGCGGGGATTGATTGTGGATTCCGGCTACTCTTCCGACTGCTCTTCTGGCAGGGGTTCGGAGGGGGGGGTCAGACAGGGGGGTAGAAAAAGAAATTTTTACCTCGGTTCCACGCTTGTCTCTATAAAGCCCGAGGAATTGTCACCTATTTTTATCAAATCACACGATATCACTCATATTTTCTCAAAGTGCTGTGAATCTCAGAACTTGCGCCATCCCCAAGCTAGTATTTTGTTGCAAATTTTCGGCCTCACGTTTTTGATTACCCCTTTTCATCCAAGTCACGCAACCTAACTTTAATTCCTCACAGGTCACCTCTGTCAGGGAATACTCCTCTCCAAGGTGGCTGTTAGCCCGGATAGGTGGTGTCTCCATTAGATTTTAAGAATAAATTTAGATTGAATCCAACATATAGGAATATTGCAAGCCTTGAAACTCCACCATCATTACTTCTTCAATTATGTCGGACCTTGAAGATGATACTAGCGAACTCTCCTCTCTTCCACCCTACCCTAGCTCTCCCGGAACTTCTTCTCGAATTCAACTCGATACCCTAAGCGACATTTCACATGTTTACTAAAATTAAAATAATTCACGTCTTTAAAATTAATAGAATTGGATTAATCCCTGCTCTTGAATAGTTTGGGCTGTTCGGGTAGCCCAGGCTTTTTTGGGCCGGGTTTGGGCCGGGCTTAAGAATTTACGGCCCCGGCCGGCCCATTGCGAGGCTTGCTTCTAGATGTCCACTGTGAACGATTAGGAACGATTAGAGCCCAGTATTCGCGTAGCCCCAATTATTCAGTCCGGGTTCTGTTCCGGCTTCATTGCCCGTCGATGTTCTATAGATGCCGAACCTCGTTCTTGGACCATGGCTCCCTGCGCTCGCACCTTCGGAAGAGAATTTGTTACCCTTGTTTAACCAAACTTCGCGAAGGGTTGGAGAGCTGGACATTTGGGAGCGGTGCTACGATTGGTGAATAAAATCGGGGAGCTAGATGGGTTTTCCAATTGCAGTGATTTGAATTTATGATTTGGAAGAAGGGGGGTGACGGAATTTCAGTCCAGAGTGATTTTTGGATTTATGTTTGGGTGGAGGGACGTGAGGTGGGTCTGCCCATGGTATGATAATTGATTTTATTTTTGAAGAGAGCGCTATTCTGCTCGGGGTCATAGGGGGTGGGTTTCCGTTTATGGATCGCGCGGGTCGCTCCTCCTAGATGCTGTAAGGTATGCAGGTTGAGTTTGCTTACTGTTCAGATGCGTGTAGGGGTGAATTGGTGGTGGCTCCCTCATTTAGTATCATACTGAAGACAGACTTGAACACTATAACACTTAAACGATCCTCTCTCGGGTCCTAGAACACTAATTTCGAGGAGAATATGGCCAAACGCACACCGGGTAACGGAGTGTACTCTCGTAATTTTTCAGTTGGTAGAAAGCTATCGTGAGGGTCTTAGCTACAAAGCCTCCTCCTTAAGTGAGATAAACCGGGTGACCGATGGTGATTGCAGACGTTTTCTCACCCAATTCCCGTCTTGACATGTAGGCCCCTGAGGAATTCCAATTTTACTTGGCGGTTAACAAGTATGAAATTTATGCCAACTAGTAGGAATCTTCTAACAACCTTGAGGCCGCTAGAATAGTCTCTATCCTAATACTGTCCTGTAGCATGACCAATACCCGGCGAAGACTAGTACTGTACGTAGCAGCGCCACCGCCTAAGCGTAAAAGAAAAAAATCTCAAAGAGGACTGAGAAGGGGGGGAACCGGTAACCCCAGGCGTTTTCATGTTCCTCCGGCGGTACCAATTGAACTCCTTCCCTCACTTGGCCTCCTTACACATACGATAGATCCTCAACAGACATCCAACATATGTCCTACCGGGAGAGAAATGTAGTATGATAAGTCAATTCCTTCACTACTTTCCCTCAAGCAACTTTCTAATCCCCCTGGCTTAGGAATCGCTTAATAATATCTTAATCTAGAACCTGGATACTCGAAAATTTTAAAGTTTTCTCACCTGCTACTCAATGAGGGTGATTAGGTAATCTAGTTCATGGCCTTCCTTATGCTACTCGAGCACTCGCGCATCTCTGCCAAGAATACCTCCGTTAGCCGACCGAAAGGTGCTCTCTACGTGTACTGTACTTAATCCCCCGCAATACTGCACACTCTATTTTACAAAAATATTTTTCACCATCCACCTATCGACCATCAAGGCATCTCATGTCTCTCATTCATAACTAAAATCAAATCTCACACGACCTGATCGATGAGCATGATCGATTCAGTACTTCGAGCAGCAGATGTATCCAGTTTGAGATTCAAGTTGCATCAATCCCTGACCAGAACAAGTTCGAATATCAATCCGCACGAAAGTTGGTCAAGACAGTTGAGGGATTTGTGGATTCGCAGTCGGCTGAGGAATATTTCGTATATTTCCATGGGATCTCCGATAGTGAGTACGAGGTGATAGAAAGAGCACTACGGAGAGCCGTTTTAAGGAGTACAGTGCGCTTCACATTCGAGAATGCCTTAGATGCAGCCATCCTACGCATAAGCCCCAGTCTGGAGCATCATGTGATCGGCAATAACTTCTCATTTGAGTTTGTGCGCAAGATAGATTCAAGTCCTGGTTACAATAGGCCTTCAGTTTTTGGCCTCAGGGCCACGCTATTCCAGGTTCCTGGGGTGCGTAGCAAGGAAGGGGATCAATCCTATCGACCACATACTGGAGGAGGGGAGCGTGGCCTTCAGTGATGATGGAAGTTGGCTATTCTGAAGGAATGGACTTCCTTCGCTTGGATGCAGAGTGGTGGCTCGTCAACTCGAAAGGGCAAACACGGTTTGTGATTATCATCAAAGTAGAGAAGGATCTGTTTGCCCTACGCTATGAATGCTGGAAGATGGTTGAGTCTGGGCATCCCGAAACGAGGCGGATACCTTCCCAGATTCCTCGGTGTGTTCAGGATTTCGACATTGACGAAGCGGGAGTTGTGGTATCAACACTGGGTTCCACTGAGCTTGAAATTCCCTACGATTGTATACTTGACCAACCCGGCCGCGATCCGCCCCTCCCACCCGTGAAGTTCAGTTTTGCTGAGCTCTCTCGATTTGCAGTGTCGATGTTTGAAATGCTGTAGTGATAGGTATTTCCCGCTCCAATCTTCCTTTCTATAAGTATTCTGACTGGGACATTGCTAGAAATTTGATTGCACTAGAATTCTACCGAGAAGGGTGGGGGAGTATTTACAAACGAGGAGCTTCAGTTGTCCTTTTCTGTGTCTTCTATGTTATTTGTACACCGTTAGTCTCGCCTCTTTGTTCTACCTTCCCATTGAAGGGTCATGCTACATTGTCTCAATTCAGAAGATGACGATAGGAGGCGGGAAAATTCATCCAACCATTAAATACCGGGGTGATTTCTACAGTTATGCAGTTCAAGTTAGTTGTTAGGCGGTGGGTTAATCTCTCTTGGTACTTGTGTGTAAATGCCTCTGATTATCCGTATTTCTATCGTCACAGCCCATCACCAAGACTGTTATGAGGACTTTACGGGTCCGAGTGTACACTTCAAACCTTTCAAATAACGGGTTGGCCAAATATTTATTAATCAACACATTACGAGTGAATAATCCTGTCTGTTTTTTTTTTACAACCCACCCCTCCTCCCGACCCCATCCGCCCACCTTATTTGATGTAGATGAGTTTCCCTATTCACAAAATTGAGAAAAATAGTTAGCGTTAGCATTTTTGGGGATATTAAATAAGAGAAAAACGTACCGTTGTACACCCAGTGGGCATCGGCCGTTGCCCCCGGAATTTCCTCGTCCTCCCCAGAGCAGAGTGCCGGTGGGATATCTAGCCGGCGCTCCCCCCCAACCCGCATCCCCAAGAGCCCAATCTCCCACCCCGGAATCACCTCTCCCTCTCCCAGCACGAAAACAAACGGCAGCCCGTCCATATTATCATCGGGCACCACCCCACCCTCCAACTGCCCCTTGCAATGTACGTAGAGCTTCGCTCCCTTCGTAGCCATCAGACCAGTTCCAATCCTAACGTCAGTAATCTTCACCCCTTCGACGATCCGCTGCCCACCGCCTAACATATCACCACCCTCTCCCAGGACACGCGACTCGGGGGGTCCTGAAAATTCGACTTTCTTAGCTTCCGTGGACTTGGAATCAGTAGTCGCTTCAACTGCCTTGCCATCATTCGCCTTGAGATTTTTAAGTTGCCTCTTAGAGAGCTTCTTCTCGACGTTATCCTGATTCTCAGAGGCAGGCTTCACTCCTTCAATGACTTCATACTCAGCCGGGCGCTTGGAGGATTTTTGGTAGGCTTTCTTATCAGTTTTCTCGGCTTTCTCGACTTTCTCATGCCCCCCAGCAGGAACAAGCGGGAGGAGAGAAATCATTTTACTTTCACGATTAATCGGTAATCTTAATGCAACAGAAATAATAAAAAAAGGTGAGGTTAATAGGCACTCGTCACAATAGAACAGATGAGTGAAGGACGGAGAATGTGTGAGAGTGAGAGATGGTGGATGAGAGGGAGAAGCAGGAAAGTGAAAGTGGCCAGAACATTAAGTGTGCGGCCTGCCACGCTAACGAATTCTCAAAAGGACTGTTTTTACTTGTTACTTAAGAGAGGAAACAACACCACTGACAACAATGAAGCATCGTGGGATCTTTCTTCGTCTGAGAGAAATCGTCCCATCACTTTGTTCATGACTGCTTTTTGTACTTGATCGGACCGATCAATTATGGTCATCATGCAGTCCTCTTTCGTCTTCAATTATCCAGTCTTCGCTTTCTTTTATTTTCGTATGCACTACTGTACTCGAATATATATATAAAATACCGCGGTTCCTCACTTTTCGCCAAAACCCAGAAGTTGGTCGTATGAGGCCCCTCACCGGAAGCTCTGCAGTTACGATCGCCAATTCCTGCTAAAGAACGCCTGAAGGGGAAGACCCGCAACAACCGGATAGAAAAATAAAGCAACCCCATCTGACTTCGCTAATTTTATACTTGAAAAAAGAAAAATTTACCTCAATTCCACATTTCTCTATATAGAGCCCAGCCCTGTATGCCGGGAAACTTGAAAAATTGCCTGCCTCTTCACTATCATCCACAAGCGAGCGCCCGGTGATTGTTCACTTCGAGAAGCGCACTACGCACAATTAGGATCTATTGGAACACAGTATGCGCATAGTTTTAATTATTCAGTCAGCGTTATATTCCGGCTTCAATGCCCATCGATGTAGATCCAGAACCCCTTTCCTAGACGATTGGTCCCTACGCTCGCACCTCCAGAAGAGAATTTGCGACACTTGTTTAACCGAACTTCTCAAGGAGTTAGAGAATTAGACCTTTAGGGAAGGTGGTGCTATTGGGGAATAAAATGGGGGAGCAAGATGGGTTTTCCAAAAGCAGCGAGTTTGAATTTATGATTGGAAAGGGGGCGGATATGGGGTCCCCGTTGAGAGCGGTTTTTGGGTTGAGGTTTGGGTGGAGGGACGAGAGATGAGATCTATCACATGAGCGAAGGTAAAACGGTGGAGCTTAGAACTGGTGGGTAGAAGGGGGCCGCAAAATAAATGTTAAGGGGGGGGGGACAAAGTAGTATAGAAGTTCTAGTTGTCCTATCTGGTACTAGTCGGTTTTGGGAAATATTTTCGATTTTATTTGGATCCTTAATAGCTACTTTCTTTATATTTTTACATGTGTTTCGGGGGCTCGCTTCATTTTCGCCAATGATGAAAAATAAAAAACTTGCGCTTCTGGAGTGGTGTGTTTTGAGTGATCTTTAGTCATCGGCTGTCAAGTATAGTATCATACTAGCGTCTCTCTGCCAAGAATACCTCCGCTACCCGATAGCTAGGTACTGTCTGCGTGTGCTGTACTTTATCGCCGGTAATTTTTCACACTCTACAAAAATAGATTCATCCATCCACTTATCGACGATCAACGAAGGCATTTCATGGCTTTCCTTCATAACGGAAATCTAATCTCACAGGACCTGATCAATGAGCATGATCGGTTCAGTTCTTCGAGCAGCGGATGTATCCAGTTTGCAAGCCGGCCCAAACCATGGTGGGCCCGACCCGAACCCGACCCGACCCGAACTAGCCCAAACTATTCAAGTGTAGGGATTAAGTCAATTCTATTTAAAGATGTCAATTATTTTAATTTTAGTAGTTGAATGAACGTTGGTTACCATAATGTCATATGGAGGAGGAAGTTGAATTATGGAGGAAGCTCCGGGAGAGCTAGGGTAGGAAGAAAGACAGTTCGCTAATATCGTCTCCGAGGTCTGACATAATTTGAGCCTGAGTAATAATGATGGTGTTGTATCAAGATTTGCGATGTTCTAAAATCTTAAAGAAAGAGGTTCCTCAACGGAGATGACTTGTGAAGAATCAAAGTTCAGCAACACGATGGGGATGAAAAGGGGTAATTAAAAATGTGAGGCTGAAAATTTCTCAACAAAATACTAGATTGGGGATGACGCAAGTTCG
>Ga0307507_10003258_pt1 | contig 31950 bp, 6 predicted proteins | sample 7_EM_MG_FD_207223 | JGI IMG/M metagenome (GOLD analysis project Ga0307507, IMG submission 207223) | Populus trichocarpa ectomycorrhiza microbial communities from riparian zone in the Pacific Northwest, United States - 7_EM | ecosystem: Host-associated > Plants > Roots > Unclassified | place... | reverse complement strand
CTACAAGGAGAGAACTATCTACGGTAGGGACTAAGGTCCTTTAAATACACAACCATACTCCTAAGAAATCCTCTCTTGTACGTAAGGTACGTGTTATACGTATTATACGTAGGCGTATACTGCGTACACTTTATACACTGTATATAACATTATGTGACTCGCTTACCATTCCTTATTATATGGTTCCACCGGATCTATCCTAGACTATACCTGTATTAACTAACTAGCTTCCTATAACTCTTCCCTAAGTAGTTATAATATCGTACTTAAAGCGTCTATAATACTATCTCCCTCCTCTTTATCTTTGTTCTTAAAGATTCCTAACATCTCCAAGTTGTTTACTAGAGGTGTAATATCCGTTTAATTAGTCTAGTTAATATTCCTGCTTATTATACCTAAAGCTTCTTCTTCTTTATAAGCGCAATATTGTGCTTGCACTATAGCTGCCATACTATCGCTTAGTGAGATAATATTATCTCCGTATTCTCGTTATATAAAAGCAGGGTTAGTATATATTGCGATAGCAAGTCCCTTATCTTAACAACCTTTGTTTTACTTAGAGTGTACTAAAGCAAACATTTAATTATTCTATAATGTTCGCTCTGTCTCTAACGCTAAGTATATATATCCTATAACTCTTAACAGTCTTTAAGTTCCCTAAGTAACTTATTATAGGGTCTCGTGTTTAATCTACTACTACAAAGCTTAAGTTTAAGTTGGCCACCACGCGCGCCAAACTCTACCGTTCTGCTAAAGAGACCGCTCGGGCCCTTAAGGCTTAAAGTTACTCCTTTAAGTCTTAGCAGGTTGCGTTCGCTCAGTTAACCCATCTTAAGAAGGTTTATAAGAAGGTTTATTCTAAGGAGTGGAAACTAGTTTAATAGGGTCTTAATAAGTTAGGTAACAAAAGGACTAGCTCTCCTCCTATAAAGGAAATAACTCTAAGTAGCTTAGCAATTGCTCCTCTTAGGTCCCCCTTAGGCGACTTATTTTTTTGCAACCCTTCCTTATTAATGTTACCTAACCTACTTTTTTCTAATACTTCTATACCTTTCCTATAGCGTTCTTTAGGTTGCTTAGTGGTTTCTAGGTAGTCTTACTATAGCTTATCTACTTTACTTTATACTATATTTTGTTATCTACGTCCTTGTAACTAATAATCTTTAAAACTTACTATTCGTCTTCTTCTTGCCCTCTATATATGTCTGCCTTATAGACTAGTGGCTTGATATCTCCATATGCTAGTTCTAGCATCGTAATATATTATATAGGGTAGATCTTTATTTTAGCTAGTAGGTTTAACTTATATATAACCAATAAAATTCTTTACTTAACTTTAAAAGGTCCTAGTCTAACATAGTCTAATATCTTGCTTGGTTGTTAACTCTTGAAATTTTTGTATAGTAGCCATACTTTATCTCCCTCCTTAAGATCTGGTCCCTTAGATCTCTTAGCGTTATAGTACCTTTTTATTTGTTCTTATACTAGTTTAGCTGTTTCTGTAAGGTCTATATAAAGATTTATTAACGTCTCTATTCTTTATTTAGCTGTGCTACTCGTTTTCTTTACTTAATATAGTAATAATGATATTCTTAGTTTATACCTATAGTTCGCCTTAAATAGTAATGTCCCCATTCCTTCTTGTGGTATTGTATTGTATATAAACTATATAACTGGTAATAATAATACCTAATTATTCTATGCGTAATTGATATAGTGCCTTAGATACTATTTTAGTGTCTAGTTTAGTTTTTCCGTTTATCCGTCTATCTGCGGATAATACGCTGTAGAGGTTACTGCGCGAACTTCTTATTCTGCTAGAAATACTTTCTAAAATATTACTATAAATCTTAGATCTCTGTCTAATATAATCTTATCTAGTGCTCTATACCTTGCAAATACTTCCTTTATATAGATTCTAGCGACATCTTTTACTAATATCTCTTTAGTGCATGCTATAAAGTATCCCCACTTTATAAGTTTATCTACTATTACTAAGATCGCGTTATAATCTTATCCTATAATAGGATCTTTTAACTTTAGTAACTTAATAATAAAGTCCTATAATATAACTTCCTATGGTCTTCCTGGTATTTTAATAGGTTATAGCCCTCTATACAGCTTATGCCTTGTTAGTTTGTTCCTTTAGTAATCTAAACACTCTTTTATAACTTGTCTTACTAGTCCCTAGATTTCTTAAATAATGTACTCCTCTTAAAGTCTTAATACTAAGCCTATAGCTCTGTTGTGTCCTTATATTATTCCCTTGTGGAATTCCTTAATAAATTCTTCTATAATAGACTTAGGCATATATGTTGCTTCTCTATTTTTATATTGCTCTAAGTCTGGATCCTCTACCTATGCTTTTTAGATCTTCTGTGTCCAATTACTCTCTAGTAATTTATGGATCTGACTTTCTTTGGTTGCTATACTCTTTGGATAGTTATACCTAATTAATCTGTCTTAATTCTTTTATAACAAAGCTCCTAATAGCTTTTTATTACTTTATAGTTTAGCCTTTCTACTTAGAGCGTCTGCTTATGTGTTATCTGTACCCTTAGTATACTAAATTTTGAAATGGTATTCTGTAAGCATTTCCGCCTATTTAACCTGTCTTTGGTTGAGTTTCTTTGTTGTTAGGAATTCTATAAGGTTCTTATAGTCTGTCTTAACCACAAATGGTTTCTCTGTGCCTTATAAGAATACTCTCTATTTCTTAAGTGCTATAACTATACCTAACAACTTTTTATTGTAGATATCGTAGTTTAACTCTAGTGGTGTTATTTTCCAACTATAGTATATTACTAGATGCTATGCGTCCTAGTACTTCTATAGTAAGCATACTCCTAGTGCAAAGTCTAATACGTTTGTCTTAATAACCGTTTCTAACTTTAGTTAATAGATCTTAAGGATTAGTTCTTAGGTAAATAGTTCTTTAAGTTCTTAGAACAGCTTTTTCTACTTACTACCCTAAACCTATGGTTTCTCTTTCTTTATTAGCCTTATAAACGGCTTAATACTTTTTAACTACTATACTATAAACCTCCTATAGTAGTTACAAAATCCTAAGAACGACCTTAACTGTGTAACATTCTTTAGTTCTTACTAACTTACTATAGCTTTAACTTTCTTTAGGTCTATGCTAATCTTTCCTAGTTTAATAATAAATCCTATAAAATTGGTTTTTCTTGTAAAGAACTTGTATTTTTTAATTATTACTAGCATCTGTTCTTCTTATAGTCTCTTTAAGACCTATTTAACGTGTTCTCTATGTTCTTCCTTACTTTCTAAGTAAATGATAATGTTATTAAGGTATACTATAATAAACTTATCTAGGTGTTCTTCTAACATACTATTAATTCGCTTCTGGAACATTACTAGTACATTTATAAGCCTGAATTGCATAACTAATGGTTTATATAGTCCTTCCTTTAACCTAAAGGCTGCCTTTTATTTGTTGCCTTCCTTAATCCTAATCTAATAATATACCTATCTCAGATCTATCTTTATAAAGATCTTTATATTGCTTATCCTGTCTTAGATTTCGCTAATTAAGGGTAAAGGATACCTATCCTTCCTAGTAATGCTATTTAACTGTCTATAGTCTATACATATTCTAAGTTTTCCGTTTTTTCTTTAGGATAAATAGTACTGGATATTCTGCTAATAACTATAATAGTCTAATATATCCCTTTTGTAAGTTCTCCTAGACAAACTCCTTAAGCGCTACTAACTCTGTTTCAGTAAGCTTATAAATTGGAAAGAACTTTAGACTTATTCCCTCTTCTAATTCTATCTTATAGTCCTATACTATATGCTTTAATAGCTTTTTACTTTCTAGTAACTATAACTTTTTACTATACCTATAGTATCTCTTTAGTATATAACTTAAGCCTTACTTAGTCTCTTTGTATATTGCTCCAACTTAGTACTATACTAACTTAGTTTGCTGTCGCATTTTGCGCCGTTAAGTATTTTTAATATTAACCTATTCTGTAACCTAATTGATCTTTAGATTATACTCCTATAACTAAGGCATTCCTAGTATCGCCTTGTCCTGTTTTAATAGTAGGATATTAAAAGATATTCTGACTAGTCTTCCTTTAATAGTTATCTAAATAGGTCCTATTTTAAGATTAATAACGCCTCCTCTATAGGCTATCTGATCTCCTAAAATTGTTATAAGTGGATATAGGTGTTCCTTCTGTCTATATAGTAACCCTATCCTTTCCACTGCCTTTGGTGATATGTGGTTCCTAGTTGCTCTACTATCTATTAACGCTTTAAACTGTTAATCTTGCCATTTAACTTATAAATTTAGGTATTGTCCTTAAATTCCTTTAAGGGTTTAAGGCTCTAACACTAGTTTCCTCTAGTTCTATACACCTCCCCTTTTCCTAACTATTGGCTGCTAGATCCTATTTATACTTAGTCTAACCTAAGCTAATACTTAGTTTGTTTCTTTTCCTCTATATACTATAGATAAGTGTTCTCTAGGTACTCCCACCACTATTATCTATTTAGGTATTCTTCTATAAGGAATCTTCTTAATTAAAGTATTAAGTCTCCTTAACCTTATACTTCTACTAGGTGCTATCTATATATATACTTAGCGTTTCTAAACCGCTTTTCCTCTAATGCCTAATATATCCTTACTGGGTACTTCCGGTTCTTATCTTTTGGTGCTCTATATATATTGCATATATTATCCATATAAGCTATCCACAATAGTATATAATGCGCTGCATGTTTTGGGTTAACTCTTAGTTTATCTTTATTCTTAAGTTTAAATCTATACCTAGTTAACCTAACCACTAGTATTTCTGCTGTAGGTACTAAGATTTATTATTTACTTCTCTAGTCCCTAGATCCTTCTTCTAGGTTCCTTAACATTATAATTAATGCTCCTTTAATATAACTTATGCGTTTTTCCATAATAGGTTAGTCTTAGATAACTTTTTTATTTAGCTATATATAAAAGTCTTCCTATTTATTATTGTGTTATTGCCTATACCACTTTCCATACAACTGGTTTAGTGTGTATGGTCTATCTATTAGAAAGTACCTTATTATTACTACATTATAACATCCTTTAGTATATCTTTCTTCGAACCTAGTTGGAATATCTAAATCCTCTTCTTATTCTAGTTTGTCTAACTACTTTGCCCTAGGTATCCCTATACTTAGCCTATTAATAATTCTTTATATGGGTGCTCTATCCCTTATACAACCTAGCGTAGCTAATCTTTTATCTAGCTTTTGCTCTTACTATATAATAATTCTTGTCCTAAACTTATCCATAGTTTCTTATTTTCTGTGTTTTGTAGCTAAATCTTTGTAGTCATCTTGCTTTTTAATCCTAGTATTAACTATTTAATCTTTAGGCTAAATACTATATTTACCTAGAATTGCTAATGTTCTTATTTATTCCCTAAACTTGTAGTTCTTGAACTTGCGTCCTATACTTATTTGTTTGTCTATAAACTAAATAGCTGCCCTTTCCTATTGGTTTTTATCTGTTATAGGTTCTTAGGTATATTTTATCTTATCTAAAGAATCTTAAGCTTCTTTTATCTCTTCTTAAGAATCTTAAGCCTATGGCCTTTTGCCTTTATTAAGTAATAAGCTAGCACTGGCAGTTGTCTACTTGCTTAGTTTCTTCTAAACATTACTCCTATTATCTTATAAAGCGATGGAAATTGTATCTAATAGTGTTATAATATCCGTTACTAAACCCTGTTCTATAATGGTCTTAGTTCCTACTTCTGTTTTAACTTCTCTAAGGTCTATATGCTTCTAGTAAGCTGCCTTTATTGCCTTATTATTGGTAAATACTTCGCCTGTGTTAAACTTATTATCTTTAATGTCTGATCTATAAGCTGGTTTATTAGTTCCTCTAAACTTAAATAATAATAGCTCCTATAGCCAATAGCTTACGCCATACTTGGCGTCCTCATAAATTTGGTATATGTTATTGTAATAATACGCAAAACTGTTAATTAAACACTCTTTTATTCCTTGTAGTGCACCATTATCCCTCTATATATATATACTATCTGCTAGCCTGGTTCCCTTTACCGTATAGTTACTTTAACCACCTCTATAGTCTCTAGCAAAATGACCTTGTTTTCCGCAATTTATATAAGCCCTATCTTTAAACCATCTTTTTTGCTATAGAGTCCGCCTAAATATCTTCTACTACTAAAATCCCTAGTTTAGCCTCTGCTCCTAGGTCCTTTAATTACTAGATCTTTAACCTCTAGGTTTCTATAGTTTCTTTTCCTATTTTTAGGTTTCTTTGGTACCGCTTAGGTCTATTAGCTCTATGCTACTCCATGGTTTTTAACTCTATGTCTATTATTGCGTATTCTGCGCCTTGTATAACTATAGAACTCTATCTTACCCTTTTTTAGCTTATTCCCTTTAATAGATCCTATCATTGATCTTTATTAACTGGTCTATTAACTCTCTTAGAGTATCCGTATCTTCTATTAAAATAATTACGTCCTAGACTTTAGCCTTAAGTCCTTATTTATACTGTGCTATAAGCGCCCTATTATTCCACTTAACCTGCGTAGCTAGTGTTTAAAACTGTGTTATATACTTAATTGCTAAAGTGCGTTATACTAAGTTCTAAAGCTTTTATTCCGCTATGGTTGTAGCTTCTAGGTCTTTAAATATCTATATTAGTCGTTCCGCAAACCCGTTCTAACTAGTAAATATGTACCATACGTCCTAGTTAGTAGTTGTTATGCCATTAGCCTATATCTCTATAAGATATAGTTTAAACCACTTAAGTGCCCTTCCTATTAGGAACAATCCTACATAGGCTACTTAATCCAACAATATTACTAACTTCGCTCCTTTTTGCATTACCTTAAAGTGTATCTGCGTAAGAAATCCCTTAAGCTTTAACTTTTCTCCTAAGAACCGTTCGATTAAAGGTAGTTTAATTTTTACTACTTTAATTCTATTAATGCGTTCTTTAAGTATCCTATTATTGTCTTATAAGTAATTAACTATTTCCTATAACTAACCTTGCGTAACCACTTAAGAATCTGTATCTGCTATACTAGTGTCTCCTAGTCCTGAGGTTGTGGCTGCCATTAACGCTGTTATAACTGGTGCTTTGGGTAGCATGTTATTCAATCTTGTTTAATACCGTAACCTTAGTAGTAAATATGTAACGGAACCTTATAGTAAAAACTATAGTGGGTCCTATTATTAGGCTGGGTATATAGGTAAGAATAAATTAACAATATAATAATAACTAGTGGAGTAGTTACCTAATAGATTAACTCTAATTATATTCTAAGATTTACTACAAGGAGAGAACTATCTATAGTAGGGACTAAGGTCCTTTAAATACACAACCATACTCCTAAGAAATCCTCTCTTATACGTAAGGTACGTGTTATACGTATTATATATAGGCGTACACTGCGTACACTTTATATACTGTGTATAACATTATATAACTCGCTTACCATTCCTCGTTATATGGTTCCACCAGATCTATCCTAGACCGTACCTATATTAACCAACTAGCTTCCTATAACTCTTCCCTAAGTAGTCGTAACATCGTACTTAAAGCGTCTATAATAGTTCTGCTAGATCTATCCTGGACTATACCTATATTAACTAACTAGCTTCCTCTAACTCTTCTCTAAGTAGTTATAACATTATACTTAAGCTGTCCGTAATACCATCTCCCTTCTTTTTATCTTCGTCCTTAAAGATTCCTAACATCTCTAAGTCGTCTACTAGAGGTGTAATATCCGCTTAATTAGTCTGGTTAATATCCTTATTTATTATGCCTAAAGTATTTTCTTCTTCTTCTATAGCTTGCTGGTCTTGTATTATTGCTACAATCTTGTCTCTAGGTGAGATAATGCCGTCTCTATATTCTTATTGTGTAAAAGAGGGGTTAGTTTGCATTATGCTAGCGAGCCCTTTATCTTAACAACCGTCCTCTTATTTAGAGTGCACTAAAGTAAACATTCGATCATCCTGTGACGTCCGCTCTATCTCTAACGCTAAGTGTGCGCGTCCTATAACTTTTAACAGTCTTTGGGTTCCCTAAGTAACTTATTATAGGGTCTTGTGTTTAATCTACTGCTAAGAAACTTAATGGTGAACTGGCCTTTATACTACTTAAGGTTTAACGTGTCTTAGAAGAATCTGCATATGTTTTTAAAGCTTAACGTCTAGCTTATACTTGTCTTTAACGTCTTAAACGTGTACGTAAGAAGGTTCGTTTTAAGAAGTAGAAGTTAGTTTAATAGGGTCTATCTAAGCTAGGTAATAAAAGAACTGGTTCTCTTCCTGTAAAGGAAATAACTCTAAGTAGCTCGGCAATTGCTCCTCTTAGGTCCCCCTTAGGTAACTTATTTTTTAGCGATTCTTTCTTGTTAATATTACCTAACCTACTTTCTTTTAATACTCCCGTACCTTTCCTATAGCGTTCTTTAGGTTTCTTAGTAGTTTCTAGGTAGTCTTACTATAACCTATCTACTTTACTTTATACTATGTTTTGTTATCTACGTCCTTATAACTAATAATCTTTAAAACTTGCTATTTATCTTCTTTTTGTCCTTTATATATGTCTGCCTTATAAACTGGTGGCTTAATATCTTTGTATACTAGTTCTAGCATCGTGATATATTATATAGGGTAGATCTTTATTCTGGCTAGTAGGTTTAACTTATATATAACTAATAAAATTCTTTACTTAACTTTAAAAGGTTCTAGTCTAACATAGTCCAACTTCTTGCTTAGTTGTTGACTCTTAAAATTTTTATATAGTAGCTATACTTTATCTCCCTCCTTAAGATCTGGTCCCTTAGATCTCTTAGTATTATAGTACCTTTTTATCCTTTGCTATACTAGCTTGGCTGTTTCTATAAGGTCTGTATAAAGATTTATTAATATCTCCATTCTTTATTTAGCTATACTACTCGTTTTCCTTGCTTAATATGGCAATAATAACGTTCTTAGTTTATACCCATAGTTTGCCTTAAATAGTAATATCCCCATTCCTTCTTATAGTGTTATATTATATATAAACTATATAACTGGTAATAACAATACCCAGTTGTTCTATACGTAATTAATATAATGCCTTAAATACTATTCTAGTGTCTAATTTAGTCTTTCCATTTATCCGTCCATCTGCGGATAATATGCTGTAGAGGTTACTGCGTAAACTTCTTATTTTACCAGAAATACTTCCTAAAATGCTATTATAAACCTTAGATCTCTGTCTAATATAATTTTATCTAGTACTCTGTGTCTTGCAAATACTTCCTTTATATAGATTCTAGCAATATCCTCTACTAATATCTCTTCTGTGTATGCTATAAAGTATCCCTACTTTATAAGCTTATCTACTATTACTAAGATCGCGTTATAATCTTGTCCTATAATAGGATCTTTTAACTTTAGTAACTTAATAATAAAGTCCTATAATATAACCTCCCATAGTCTTCCTGGTACTTCGATAGGTTATAGCCCTCTATACAGCTTATACCTTGTTAGTTTATTCCTTTAGCAATCTAAATATTTCTTTATAATTTATCTTGCTAGTCCCTAGATTTCTTAAATAATATACTCCTCTTAAAGTCTTAATACTAAGCCTATAGCTCTATTATATTCTTGTGTTATTCCCTTATAGAATTCCTTAACAAACTTCTCTATAATAGACTTAGGTATATACATTACTTCTCTATTTTTATATTGCTCTAAGTCTAGATCCTCTGCTTATATTTCTTAGATCTTCTATATTTAATTACTCTCTAGTAATTTATGGATCTAACTTTCCTTAGTTACTGCAATCTTTAGATAATTATACCTAATTAATCCGTCTTAATTCTTTTATAATAAAGCTCCTAATAGCTTTTTATTATTTTGTAGTTTAGCCTTTCTACTTAGAGCATCTGCTCGTGCATTGTCTATACCCTTAGTATACTAAATTTTAAAATAGTATTCTATAAGTATTTCCGCCCATCTAACCTGTCTTTAGTTAAGTTCCTTTATTATTAGGAATCCTGTAAGGTTCTTATAGTCTGTCTTAACTATAAATAGTTTCTCTGTACCTTATAAAAATACTCTTTATTTCTTAAGTGCTGTAACTATACCTAACAACTTCTTATTATAGATATTGTAGTTTAACTCTAGTAGTGTTATCTTCTAACTATAGTACGCTACTGGATGCCATATGTCCTAGTGCTTCTATAGCAAATATGCTCTAAGTGCGAAGTCTAATATATCTGTCTTAATAACCGTTTCTAACTTTGGTTAATAGATCTTAAGGACTAGCTCCTAAGTAAACAACTTTTTAAGTTCTTAGAACAGCTTCTTCTACTTACTACTCTAAACCTACAGTTCCTCCTTCTTTGTTAGTCTTGTAAACGGCTTAATGCTTTTTAACCACTGTGCTATAAACCTCCTATAGTAGTTATAAAACCCTAGAAACGACCTTAACTATATAATATTCTTTAGTTCTTGCCAACTTACTATAGCTTTAACTTTCTTTAGGTTTATGCTAATTTTTCCTAGTTTAATAATAAATCCTATAAAATTGGTTTTTCTTATAAAGAACTCGCATTTCTTAATTGCTACTAGTATTTATTCTTTCTATAGTCTCTTTAAGACCCACTTAATATGTTCTCTATATTCTTCCTTATTCACTAAGTAGATAATAATGTTGTTAAGATATACTATAATAAACTTATCTAGGTGTTCTTCTAATACACTATTAATTCGCTTCTAAAACGTTGCTAGTGCGTTTATAAGCCTAAACTGTATAACTAATGGCTTATATAGTCCTTCCTTTAACCTAAAGACTGCCTTTTATTTATCGCCTTCCTTAATCCTAATCTAATAGTACGCCCACCTTAGATCTATCTTTATAAAGATCTTTATATTGCCTATCCTATCTTAGATTTCGCTAATTAAGGGTAAAGGATACCTATCCTTCCTAGTAATACTGTTTAACTATCTATAGTCTATACACATCCTAAGTTTTCCGTTTTTCTTTAGGATAAATAGTACTAGATATCCTACTAATAACTATAACGGTCTAATATATCCCTTGCGTAAGTTCTCCTAGATAAACTCCTTAAGCGCTACTAACTCTATTTTAGTAAGCTTATAGATTAAAAAAAACCTTAGACTTATTCCTTCTTCTAATTCTATCTTATAGTCCTATGCTATATGTTCTAACAGCTTTTTACTTTCTAGTAACTATAACTTCTTACTATACTTGTGGTATCTCTTTAGTATATAACTTAAGCCTTACTTAGTCTCTTCGTATATCGCTCTAACTTAGTACTATACTAACTTAGTTTACTGTCGCACTTTACGCTATTAAGTATCCTTAATATTAACCTAACCTATAACCCAATTAATCTTTAGATTGTACTCCTGTAACTAAGGTATTCCTAGTATCACCTTATCCTGTCCCAATGGTAGGATATTAAAAGACATTCTTACTAGTCTTCCTTTAATAGTTAACTAAATAGGTCCTGTTTCAAGATTAATAATGCCTCCTTTATAGGCTATCTAATCTCCTAAAATCGTTATAAGTGGATATAGGTGTTCTTTCTATCTATATAATAACCCTATTCTTTCCACTGCTTTTAGTAATGTAACGGGACTAGCCTAGTTACAGTAGGAATGTCTCAGTAAAACACTCGACAAGATAAACTTGACGCTTTAACCGAATTCTGCCGAATTCTGCCAGCTTGATCGACTTCTGCCAAGTTCTGCCAGATTAATTGAATTCTACTAAAGTCCGTCCGCGTGCGTACGTGCGTATGCATTGACCAAGACCCCTAACTATTTAATTACAAGATTCTCTGGTTATTCCCTTCTCTTCTTTACGCAACGTCTTGTTCTCTTTAAAAGCTATATACCCTTAGATTTAGATAGAATTTATATTATTCCTTTAAATTTTCCCTAAAGCCTCTTCGCGCCCTTATATTACGTTGTGTTAAAAAACAACTACTATTAAAATGGCAAACAAACCCAAATCCTTTTTAATAACCATAAGTATTATATCCCTAGTTAGGGAACAGTTAACTATAATGCAATAGTCCTTTACGGATGCCTTAGCTTAGTAGCGGGCTGCACTGGAAGCCCAGCATTAGCAATTAATAGAAGCACTCCATAAAGAACTCCGTAACGTCTAAGCATTTATGTTAAAGACCCTAATACCGCCTATAAACAAAATTAATATAACTGTATCTGAACCTGGCCCGTTAAATACAAACCCTAAACTAGTAATAGTAGCTTAACCTATACCTGTAACAAACCTAGTACCTACTATAAAATTAGAAAAGCTTCCTAACCCTCTAATATTTAATGGAAATTAAAACGACTTACGTCCCTTTATAACCAAGCTCCGTCTTAAACTTTTAATAAACTATAACTAATACCCTACTAAAGCTAGTAAGGTTAGCTATAGAATGTCTTATTTAAGCAAAGATGCTGCACAAACCATAGACCTATTCTTCTATAACGGCACCTTTGTTAATTTCGAAACCTTTATCTCTCTACTAGAACAAACATATAATAATACTAGCCGCGAACACACCACTATTACTAAACTTAAAAACCTATAATAATGGAACCAAGACTTTATAAGCTTCTTTTTGGAATTTTTAGGCCTTATTAGCGAACTAGATTGGAATAAAGCCGCTAGAGTTACTGCTCTTTAATAAGCTATTTTAGATGAAATCAGAGTATAGTTAATAGGTAAGGAACTGCCAAAGGACCTACCTGAATTTGCTATAATGTGTTAACGAATTAATAAGGACCTTTAATATAATAAATAGACTTATTCTCTAAAGCTAACCACACCTCATGTTTAAAGCTTTATAAAACCGATATATACCCTAAAGCGCGACCCTTTTCCGAAACCTACGCATGACCTTATAGACCTTAACGCCACTCAATCCTATGCACCTTTAGAAACTAATAAACAAAGAACTCAAGCCGCAAATAGAGAATGCTTTAGATGTGGTAGAAAAGGACATATCTAAAGGAATTGCCGAACTTACCCTTTTAAAAAAGTCCGCCGTAGTTCCTCCCGGTCTTTAAATCGTACCCACTTCTTAAATTACACTCGTTCTTTAAGCTGTACTCGCTCCTTAACTTATATTTATTTCACAAATTATACCTAGTTGTTATAAAGTATCTTACTTTTAGCTAACTTGGAAAACAAATTATCCTAGGGCCAAGTCGCGCCTTAGGATAAGAAGTGGAAGAGTATAAGTATCTAGGCTCTTCCAGCGCTAATACACAACACAACTCCCTTAATGTACTTGGCGAAATTTAAATACTTAGAAAATGGAAGGAAGTACGAATCCTTATAGATAGTAGAGCTACTAGTATAGGCTTTATTAATATAAACTACGCAAAAACCTAACGCCTAAATTTAAAGAAACTTGATAAGCCCTAAGGCCTATAAGGCTTTAACGGCAAACCCTTAATATATAGTAAATTAACACACTACGCTCTTGTAAAAATGTGGATAGGTGAATACCTTAAATATATTTCCCTATTCGTAACACCCCTAAAGCAATATAAGATGATACTTGGACATAGATAGCTAAAACGACACAACCCTTTAATTAGCTGGGTTAAAGAAATACTAAAGTTCTATATAACCTACTGCCAAAGTTATTGCTTGAAAACCCATTTGCCCTATAAATATATACACGACTATTTAAATTTAAAATAATATAAATTACCCTTACCACGAATCTTGAACTAATACGATAAAGCTACAACTGCTAATTGCAGTAAAGAATGTAAAGATGTTACGTTAAAACCTCTTAAAATTTGTATAATATAGGCCGCACCCTTTATCTTATTAGCAAAAAGATAAGATTATGAAATCTTTGCTATAACTATAGAAGATATTAAGAAAGCACTAAAACCGAAACAGTATATTAATTCTTAACCTCTTGTACCTAAAGAGTACCATAATCTAATTAACGAGTTTAAAAAACGATTTGTAGACCAACTAGCCCCGCACTAAGATAAGCACGATTTTAAGATAGAACTTAAGCCTGGTATAACACCAAAGTTCAGTCCGCTATATAGTATGTCACGAAAAGAACTGCTTATAATGCGATAATACCTTAACGAGCATCTAGAAAAAGGATTTATTCGCCCTAGTTAATCTCTATTCGCCTTACCTATACTATTCATTAAAAAGCTAGGAGGAGGCTTAAGATTTTATATTAATTATTAAGCTCTAAATATAATTATAATTTAAAACCAATATCCAATTCCCCTAATTTAAGAAACGCTTAACCGTTTAGCAAAGGTACGGTACTTTATAAAGCTTGATATAGTCGCTGCCTTTAATAAAATCCGTATACGTAAAGGAGATAAGAAGTATACAGCTTTTTGTATATAATAGGGACTCTTTAAATACCTAGTAATACCATTCGGCGTAAAAAACGGTCCTAGTATATTTTAGCAATACGTTAACAATACGCTTCGTGAATTCCTTAATATATTTATTACTGCGTATATTAATAATATCTTAATCTACTTGTCCTTGCTTTCTAAACATTAGAAATATATTAGAATAGTTCTTAAACGCCTATAAGATATGGGCTTACAATGCAATATTAAGAAATGCAAGTTTCACGCGTCCAAGGTTACGTACTTAGGCTTAATTATATCCCGTAACAGAATTAAAATGGACCCTAAGAAAATTGCCGCAATTATAAACTAGGGAAGCCCTAGCAATATATAAGACGTTTAAGGATTTCTAGGATTCGCAAACTTCTATTATTAATTTATTAACCACTTCTCGGAAATTACCTAGCCATTAGTAAACCTAACAAGAAAGAATATAAAATTTAAATAGACCACTAAATGTAAACAAGCCTTTAATAACCTAAAGTATTATTTTATAACTGCTCTAATTCTTGCCCACTTTGACCCTAACCTTAAATGTATTGTTAAAATAGATTCGTCTGATTATGTACTAGGAGGAGTGTTATTGCAATATAATAAGAACGGCGAGCTACGCCTAGTAGCCTTTCTCTCTTGGAAACTCGCCCCTGCTAAATTAAACTATGAGATATATAATAAGGAACTGCTTATAATTATTAGATGCTTTAAATAATAGCGTCCTAAGCTTAAAGGATTATTGTTCCTAATATACATATTAACAGACCACAAGAACCTGCAGTACTTTATAACTATAAAACAATTAACATAGCGCTAAATTCGTTAGGCCAAATACCTCTTATAATTTAACTTTAAGATTATGTACTAACTAGGCAAACTTAATTAGAAGCCTAATGTATTAATATAACAATTATAGGACCTACCTGCGAACGCTTTAGATAAACGGATTATAAATTAATTACAGATCTTACTGCCCCCTAAATATTTTAAAAAGCTACGCCCTATATTCCTAGATGTGGAACTCAATAGAAATAAATTAGAAGTTAATAAATAGGAAATAGAAATTAATAAGCTAATAGAATATAAATATAAGAACGATATATGGATAATAGATATAATAAAAGCAATTTAAACAGGAAAATAATAGCATAAGGATATTACACTCGCTAAATACGAAATTTAAAACAATCAATTGTACTATTAATAGAAGATAGTAGTTCCGAATTCTGAACCTTTATAATTTAAGATACTTAATTTCGTATATAACTCCCCTATAGTAGGGCATCCTGGCCGTGCGAAGACCTATAAGATTGTTTAACGAGTATACTACCAGCCTATAATGCACGACTATGTATGAAAATACGTTTAAGCATATAGGATGTGCGTGCGTGGAAAGACCTCTTATATAAAGAAGTAAGGAGTACTTTAACCACTACCAATTCTAATGCAAAGATGGCGCGATATCTTAATTAACTTTATAGTTAACTTGCCTAGCAGTAATAGGTTTACAAATATTATAGTAGTTATTAACCGCCTTATAAAAATGCGATATATAATTCCCATAGACTTAATTAATACGATATTAGTAGCCGAATGTTTTATTAAGCACGTCTTTAAGCTACACGGACTTCCTAACTTAATAATATCCAACTATAGAAGCCAGTTTGTTTCAGACTTCTGGTAAGCTCTATATAAACGGTTAAGCATTTAAATATAACTCTTAACTGCGTTTTATCTGGAGACAGATAGTTAAACCAAAATTGCGAACGCGATTATAGAACAATACCTATAAATATACTACTCCTACCTATAAGATAACTGGGAAAAATAGCTGCCTTTAGCTAAGTTTACTGCGAATAATATAATAAACGTATTAACAGGCGTAACGCCGTTCTACGCAACCTACGGATAAAACCCTTAACTTGGATTTGAACCACGACCTAAAATTAATACAATAGGACCCACGATTAAACGGATTTAGTTAATTAACGCGCATAACTTCGCTAATTAAATAAAGTAGTTAACGGAACTATTACAAAGTAAATTAACGTACGCTTAAATGGTATAGGAATGGCATGCGAATAAAGGACGAGCTCCTATATGGGACTTTAAAGAAGGTAATATAGCTTACCTAAATACACAAAACATACGGACTTAATAGCCCTTAAAGAAACTTAATTGGAAGTTTATGGGCCTATACTAAATTAAGAAGAAACTAAGCCTATATGCCTATAAGCTTAAACTGCTAACTAAGATAAAAATACACCTAACATTTTATGTAAGCTTATTGTAACCTTTAAAAGATAATCCTATAACTTATAAAGTACCACTACCACCTCCCATAATTGTTGATAATGGTAATGGTTTTTACTTTATTAACTTAATTAACGATATATAATGGAAACTATAATCTAAATAATTTAAACTTCTTATTAAGTAGGAAGGATATAAAACATAAACCTAGGAAACCTATAATTAGATTAAGGCTAACACGCCTTCCCTAGTAAAAGAATTCTATAAGGACCATCCTTCGCGGCCTACTTTGGCTAGATGGATATAACATAAAGGTAAACAACTGCCACCTAACACAAATACACGAAACTTAAATTTGAAAAGAACTTAAAATAAGTTATAACGTTTATAACGCAATTACGTAATACGTAAGATATTAAGGAACTTTAACTAGTAGTTAAAGTTGTCTAATTAGTTAGATCTGCCTTGCTAAAACCGCCACCTAACGCGAAAATATGATATGTAATAAAATTATAAATTCTTAACTAAATTGAATTATTTTGAACCTTCGGCTAAAGGGGGGGTACTGTAACGGGACTAGCCTAGTTATAGTAGGAATGTCTCAGTAAAACACTTAATAAGATAAACTTAACGCTTTAACTGAATTCTGCCGAATTCTGCTAGCTTAATCGACTTCTGCTAAGTTCTGCCAGATCAATCGAATTCTACCAAAGTCCGTCCGCGTGCGCACGTGCGCACGCATTAACCAAGACCCCTAACTATTTAATTACAAGATTCTCTGGTTATTCCCTTCTCTTCTTTACGTAATATCTTGTTCTCTTTAAAAGCTATATACCCTTAGATTTAGATAGAATTTATATTATTCCTTTAAATCTTCCCTAAAGCCTCTTCGCGCCCTTATAAGTAACACGTGGTTTCTTATTACTCCACTATCTATTAATGCTTTAAACTGCTAATCTTGCCACTTAACTTATAAGTTTAGGTATTGTTCTTAAATTTCTTTAAGGGTCTAAGGCTCTAACACTAGTTCCCTCTAGTCCTATGCGCCTCCCCTTTTTCTAACTATTAGCTGCTAAATCCTATTTGTACTTAGTCCAACCTAGGCCAATACTTAGTTTATTTCTTTTCCTTTACGTGCTATAGACAAGTATTCTCTAGGCACTCCCACCACTATTATCCGTCTAGGCATTCTTCCGTAAGGAATCTTCCTAGTTAAAGTGTTAAGTCTCCTTAACCTTGTACTTCTACTAGGTGCTATCTATGTATATACTTAGCGTTCCTAAACCGCCTTTCCTCGGGTGCCTAATATATCCTTACTAGGTACTTCCAGTTCTTATCTTTTGGTGCTCTATGCATATTATAGGTATTATCCACATAAGCTATCCACAATAGTGCATAATGCGCTAGGTAACTTAGGTTAACTCTTAGTTTATCTTTATTTTTAAGTTTAAACTTATACCTAGTTAACCTAACTACTGGTATCTCTATTATAGGTACTAAGATTTATTATTTACTTCTCTAGTCCCTAGATCCCTCTTCTAGGTTCCTTAACGTTATAATTAATGCCCCTTTAATATGACTTATACGTTTCTCTATAATGGGTTAGTCTTAGACTACTTTTTTATCTAGCTATATATAAAAGTCTTCCTATTCGTCATTATGTCGTTGCCTATACCACTTTCCGTACAACTGGTTTAGTGTGTATGGTCTATCTATTAGAAAGTACCTTATTATTGCTATATTATAACATCCTTTAGTATATCTTTCTTTAAACCTAGTTGGGATATCTAGATTCTCTTTTTATTCCAGTTTATCTAACCATTTTACCCTAGGTGTCCCTATACTTGGCCTATTAGTAACTCTTTATATGGGTACTCTGTCCTTTATATAACCTGGCATAGCTAACCTCTTATCTAGATTTTGCTCTTACTATATAATGATTCTTGTTCTAAACTTATCTATAGTTTCTTATTTTCTGCGTCTTATAGCTAGATCTTTATAGTTATCTTACTTCTTAATCTTTAGGCTAAACACTGCATTTACCTAGAATTGCTAACGTTCTTATTTATTCCCTAAACTTATAGTTCTTAAACTTGCGTCCTATACTTATTTATTTATCTATAAACTAAGTAGCTGCCCTTTTCCATTAGTTTTCGTCCGTTATAGGTCCTTAAGTGTGTCTTATCTTGTCTTAAGAATCTTAAGCTTCTTATATCTCTTCTTAAGAATCTTAAGCCTGTGGCCTTTTGCCTTTATTAAGTAATAAGCTAGCACTAGCAGTTATCTGCTTACTTAGTTTCTTCTAAATATTGCTCCTATTATCTTATAAAGCAATGGAAATTGTATCTAACGGTATCGCAATACCCGTTACTAATCCTTATTCTGTGATGGTTTTAGTCTCTGCTTCTGTTTTAACTTCTCTAAGGTCTATATGCTCCTAGTAAGCTGCCTTTATTACCTTATTATTGGTAAATGCTTCGCCTATATTAAATTTATCGTCTTTAATGTCCAATCTATAAGCTAGTTTATTAGTTCCTTTAAACTTAGATAATAATAGCTCTTATAGCTAATAGCTTGCGCTGTACTTAGCGTCCTTATAAACTCGGCATGTGTTGTTATAACAAAACGCGAAACTGTTAATTGAACATTCTTTTGTTCTTTATAGTGCACTATTATCCCTCTATATATATGTGCTGTCTGCTAGCCTAGTTCCCTTTACTATATAATTACTCTAACCACCTCTATAGTCTCTAGCGAAATGACCTTATTTTCTGTAATTTATATAAGCCCTATCTTTAAACCATTTTTCTTGTTATGGAGTCCGCCTAAATGTCTTCTACTATTAAGATCCCTGGTTTAGCCTTTACTCCTAGGTCCTTTAATTACTTAATCCTTAACCTCTAGGTTTCTATAGTTTCTTTTCCTACCTTTAGGTTTCTTTGGTACCGCTTAGGTCTATTAGCTCTACGCTATTCCATAGTTTTTAACTCTATGTCTGTTATTACGTACTCTGCGCCTTATATAACTATAGAACTCTGTCTTGCCCTTTCTTAGCTTGTTCCCTTTAATAGATCCTATTATTAATCTTTATTAACTAGTTTATTAACTCCCTTAGAGTATCCGCATCTTCCATTAGAATAATTACGTCCTAGACTTTAGCCTTAAGTCCTTACTTATACTATACTATAAGCGCCCTATCATTCCACTTAACCTATATGGCTAGTGTTTAAAACTGCGTTATATACTTAATTGCTAAAGTGCATTATACTAAGTTCTGAAGTTTTTATTCCGCTGTTATAGTTACTTTAGGGTCTCCAAATATTTGCGTTAACCGTTCTATAAATCCGTTCCAACTTGCAAACACATACCATACGTCTGGGTTAGTAGTTGTTATACTATTTACTTATATCTCTGTAAGGTAAGGCTTAAACCACTCTAAAGCTCTTCCTAACAAGAATAGTCCTGCGTGTGCTACCTAATCTATAGGTGTTACTAACTTCGCTCCTTCTTGCATAACCTTAAAATATATCTGCGTAAGAAACCCTTTAAGCTTTAACTTCTCTCCTAAGAACTGTTTAATTAAAGGTAACTTAACCTTTACTACTCCAATTCCATTAATGCGTTCTTTAAGTAGCCTGCTATTATCTTATAAGCGATTAACCATTTCCTGTAACTAACCTTGCGTAACTACTTAAGAATCTATATCTGCTATACTAGTGTCTCCTAACCCTAAAGTCGTGGCTGCCGTCAACATCGTTATAACTGGTGCTTTAGGTGGCATGTTATTTAATCTTGTTTAATACTATAACCTTAGTAGTAAATGTGTAACAAAACCTTATAGCAGGAACTACGGTGGGTCCTATTATTAGGCTAGGTATATAGGTAAGAACAAATTAACAATATAATAACAACTAGTAGAGTAATTGCCCAATAGATTAACTCCAATTGTATTCTAAGATTTACTATAAAGAGAGAACTATCTAGGTAGGGACTATAGTCCTTTAAATATACAACCATACGCCTAAGAAATCCCTTTGCTCTATAAGGTATGTGTGCTCTGTCTACTCTATTATAGATCACATAGATTATATAGATTATATAGATTATATCTTATAACCTCAGCTACTATTCCTTGTTATATAGTTCCGCTAAATCCATCCTAGACTGTGCCTATATTAACCAACTAGCTTCCTCCGACTCTTCTTTAAGTAGTCGTAACATCGTACTTAAGCTGTCCGTAACAACCTACCCTAAAATTCAAAAAGCTCCCTAACCCTCTAATATTTAATAGAAATTAAAATAACCTACGTCCCTTTATAACTAAGCTCCATTTTAAACTCTTAATAAACTATAACTAATACCCCACCGAAGCTAGCAAAATTAGCTATAGAATATCTCATTTAAGTAAGGATACTGCATAAACTATAGATCCATTCTTCTATAATAGCACCTTTATTAATTTTAAAATCTTTGTCTCCCTACTAGAACGAACGTATAATAACGCTAGCTATAAACATATAGCTGTTGCTAAACTCAAAAACCTACAATAATGGAACCGAGAATTTACCAGCTTCTTTTTGGAATTTTTAGGCCTTATTAGCGAGCTGGATTGAAATAAAGCCGCTAAAGTTACTACTCTTTAATAAGCTATTTTGGATAAGATTAGAGCCTAGTTAGTAGGTAGAGAACTACTAAAAGACCTACCCAAATTTGCTATAATGTGTTAATGAATCGATGAGGACCTTTAATATAACAAATAGACTTATTCTCTAAAGCCAACTACGCCTTATATTCAAAGCTCTACGAAACCAATATATACCCTAAAGCGCGACCCTTCTCTAAAACCTATGCACGACCCTATAGACCTCGACGCCACTCAATTCTACGCACCCTTAGGAACCGATAAATAAAAAACTCGAGCCACAAATAGAGAATGCTTTGGATATAGTAGAAAAGGACATATCTAAAGGAATTACCAAACTTACCTTTTTAAAAAGGTCCGCCATAGTTCCTCCTAGTCTTTAAATCGCACTTATTCTTTAAGCCATACTTACTCCTTAACTTGTACTTATTCCATAAAGCATACCTGGTTATTATAAAGCATCTTACCCTTAGCTAACTTGGAAAACAAATCGTCCTAGGGCCAAGTTGCGCCTTAGGATAAGAAGTGGAAGAGTATAAGTATCTAGGCTCTTCTAGCGCTAATATACAATACGACTCCCTTAATATACTTAGCGAAATTTAAATACTTAGAAAATAAAAGGAGGTACAAATCCTTATAGATAGCGGAGCTACTAGTATAGGCTTTATTAATACGAACTATATAAAAACCCAACGCCTAAATTTAAAGAAACTTAATAAGCCCTAAGGCCTATAAGGCTTTAACGGCAAATCCTTAATACATGGCGAATTAACGCACTACGCTCTTATGAAAATGCGGATGGGCAAATACCTTAAATATATTTCCCTATTTATAACACCCCTAAAGCAATATAAGATAATACTTAAACATAAATAGCTAAAACAATACAACCCTTTAATTAGCTGGGTTAAAGAAATACTAAAGTTCTATATAACCTACTACTAAAGTTATTACTTAAAACATTACCTGCCCTATAAACATGCACAAGATTATTTAAATTTAATATAATATAAACTACCCCTGCTACGGACCCTAAATTAAAATAATAAACCTACAACTGCTAATTGTAGTAAAGAATGCGAAGACGTTACGCCAAAACCTCTTAAAATTCGTATAATACAAGCCGCACCTTTTATTTTATTAGCACGAAAACGAGACCATAAAATCTTCGCTATTACTATAGAAGATATTAAGAAAGCACTAGAACCAAAGCAATATATTAACCCTTAACCTCTTATGCCTAAAGAGTACCACAATCTAATTAATAAGTTTAAGAAAAGATTCGCAGACCAACTACCCCCGCATTAGGATGTATACGATTTTAAGATAGAACTTAAACCTAATATAACACCAAAGTTCGGTCCACTATATAGTATATTATAAGAAGAACTGCTTATAATGCGATAATACCTTAATAGGCATCTAGAAAAAGGATTTATTTGCCCTAGTTAATCTCTATTTGCCTTACCTATACTATTTATTAAAAAGCTAAAGTAGGCTTAAGATTCTATATTAATTATTAAACTCTAAATGTAATTACAATTTAAAACTAATACCCTATTCCCCTAATTTAAGAAACGCTTGACCGCTTATTAAAGTCACAGTACTTTACAAAGCTTAATATAGTCGCTGCCTTTAACCGAATCCGTGTCCGTGAAGGAGACGAGAAGTATACAGCTTTTTATATATAATGGGGACTCTTTAAATACCTAGTAATGCCATTTAGTATAAAGAATGGTCCTAGTATATTTTAGTAATATATTAATAATACGCTTTATAAATTCCTTAACATATTTATTACCGCGTATATTAATAATATTTTAATCTACTTGTTTTCGCTTTCTAAACATTGGAAGCATATCTAAATAGTCCTTAAACGCCTATGGGATGCGGGTTTATAATGCGATATTAAGAAATACAAGTTCTATACGTCCGAAGTTACGTACCTAGGCCTAATTATATCCCGCAACGGAATTAAAATGGACCCTAAGAAGGTTACTATGATTATAAACTAGGGAAGCCCTAGTAATATATAAAACATTTAAGGATTTCTAGGATTTGCAAATTTCTACTATTAATTTATTAACTACTTCTTAAAAATTGCCTAACTATTAGTAAACCTAATAAGGAAGAACATAAAATTTAAATAGGCTACCAAATGCGAATAAGCTTTTAATAATTTAAAATAACGCTTTATAACTACCCTAATTCTTGCCTACTTCAACCCTAACCTTAAATGTGTTATTAAAATAGACTCGTCTAATTATGCCCTAGGGGGAGTGTTATCACAATATAATAAGAACGGTAAGCTATGTCTAGTAGCCTTCCTCTCCTAAAAGCTCGCCCCTACCAAATCAAACTATAAGATACATAATAAAGAACTACTTATAATTGTTAGATGCTTTAAACAATGGCGTCTAAAACTTAAAGGATTGCTATTCCTAATACGCGTGTTAACAGACTATAAAAACCTGCAGTACTTTATAACTATAAAGCAGTTAACGCAGCGCCAAATTCATTAGGCTAAATACCTCTTATAATTTAACTTTAAGATTATGTACTAACTAGGCAAACTTAATTAGAAGCCTAACGCATTAATATAATAGTTATAAAACTTACCTACGAACACCTTAAATAAACAAATTATAAATTAATTACGGATCTTATTGCCCCCTAAACGTTTTAAGAAACTACGTCCTATATTCCTAGATACGGAACTTAACAGAAATAAATCAGAAATTAATAAATAGGAAATAGAAATTGATAAGCTAATAGAATACAAATATAAGAATGATATATGGATAGCAGATATAATAGGAGCAATTTAAACAGAAAAACAACAGTATAAAGATATTACACTCGCTAAATGCGAAATTTATAATAATCGACTATACTATTAATAGAATATAGTAGTCCCAAATTCTAAACCTTTGCGATTTAAGATACTCGAATTTATACACAGCTCTCCTATAGTAGGACATCCTAGCTATGCAAAGACATACAAGATAGTTTAACGAGCGTATTACTGGCCTATAATGCATAACTATGTGCAAAAATACGTCCAAGTATGCAGAACGTGTGTTTATAAAAAGACTTCTTATATAAAGAAATAAGGAGTACTCTAACCATTGTTAATTCTAATATAAAGATGGCGTAATATCTTAATTAACTTTATGGTAGATTTACCTAGCAGTAATAAATTTATAAATATTATAGTAGTAGTTAACCGCCTTACGAAAATGCGATATATAATTCCCATGGACTTAATTAATATTATCTTAGTAGCTAAATGTTTTGTTAAACACGTCTTTAAGCTGCATGGACTCCCTAACTTAATAATATCCAACTATAGAAGCTAGTTCGTTTTAAACTTTTAGCAAGCTCTATATAAATAATTAAGTATACAAATATAACTCTTAACTGCATTTTATCTAGAGATAGATGGTTAAACTGAAATTGCGAACGCGATTATAGAATAATACCTATAAATATACTGCTCCTACCTGCAAGATAACTGGGAAAAGTAGCTGCCTTTAGCTAAGTTTACTGCGAATAATATAATAAATTAATTAATAGGCATGACGCTATTCTACGCAACCTATGGACAAGACCCTTAATTTAGATTTAAACTATAACCTAAAATTAATATAATAGGACCCATAATTATACGGATTTAGTTAATTAATACGTATAACTTCGCTAATTAAATAAAGCAGTTAACGGAACTACTATAAAGTAAATTAACGTACGCTTAAATAGTATAGGAATGGCATGTAAATAAAGGACGAGCTCCCGCGTGGGACTTTAAAGAAGGTAATATGGTTTACCTAAATACACAAAATATAAAGACTTAACGGCCCTTAAAGAAACTTAATTGGAAGTTTATAGGCCTATACTAAATTAAAAAAAAACTAAGCCTATACACCTATAAGCTTAAACTGCTGACTGAGATAAAAATACACCTAATATTTTACGTAAGCTTGCTGCAACCTTTAAAGGGCGAACCTTTGACTTGCGAAGTGCCGCTACCACCTCCTGTAATTGTTAACAACGGTAACAGTTCTTACTTTATTAACTTAATTAATAATATGCAATAGAAAATATAATCTAAACAATTTAAACTTCTTATTAAGTGGGAAGGATATAAAATATAAACCTAGGAAACCTATAATCAGATTAAGGCCAACGCGCCTTCCTTAGTAAAAGAATTCTATAAGGACTATCCTTTGCGGCCTGCTCTAGCTAGATAGACACAATATAAAGGCAAATAACTGCCACCTAATATAAATACACGAAACTCAAATTTGAAAAGAACTTAAAATAAGTTATAACGTTTGTGACGTAATTACGTAATATATAAGATGTTAAGGAACTTTAACCGGCGGTTAAAGTTGTCTAATTAGTTAGATCTGCCTTGCCAAGACCACCACCTAATAACACGCAATAAAATTATAAATTCTTAACCAAATTGAATTATTTTAAACCTTTGGCTAAAGGGGGGGGTACTGTAATGGGACTAGCCTAGTTATAGTAGGAATATCTTAGTAAAACACTTGACAGATAAACTTAACGCTTTAACCAAATTCTGCCGAATTCTGCCAAGTTCTGCTAAATCAATTAAATTCTACCGAAGTCCGTCCGCGTGCGTATGTGCGCACGCATCGACCAAGACCCCTGACTATTTAAGTACAATATTCTCTGGTTATTCCTTTCTCTTCTTTACGCAACGTCTTATTCTCTACAAGAGCTATACCCTTAGATTTAGATAGAATTTATATCGTTCCTTCAAATCTACCCTAAAGTCTCTTCGTGCCCTTACAAGGAGACGGATTATAGGGTTTTCTTAAACAGAGTTTTCTCCCTATATATATATATATAAGAAGTAGTCCGTATAAGCCCAATGGGGATCTAAATCGGACGTTAAGTAATAAATAATATATATAAAATCTAGCTATATAATAGCTATATTATTAATATTATTAACAATTTTAAGTTTTAGTAAAAAAGTACCCTTTTAACTTAATTTTAAGTATATATATATTACAATATTTTTATGTAGAATTATAGTATTGGTATTAAATAGGCTTTATTTTAAATTTTATAAAAATTTATTAAAAGGCTGGAAAATTATAGGTAGTATAAAAAGGTGTATTTTGGTAAATTTTGGTAAGAAAAACCGTGCACAAGCCGTCGGCGTGCACGAGCCGGCCCAAACTCGTAGTAAATAGTAAATAAATATTAGTATTACCGAGAAAGAAAATATACCTTTTGTTTATATAGACTTCTTATATATCTTGCTATAATATCTAAAAGTGTTAGGATTCCTGTCTATTCTCTATTGCTTTTCTTAGAAAATTTATTTCTTCTAAGATAAACCTTATAAGTATAGAAATAGAAGACTGCTATATGTATTTTTTTATACATATAACTAGGTTCTATTCTTACCTTTTTATAGTAACTAAGAAGATAAACTAGGTTTGACCTTTTTACAAATAGATTAAACCTATAGGCATATTAAGAGTAAAACGTCTTAATTTAGCTTTTTAATAAACCTTTAAAGCTTTAGAGCTTCCCTTTTTACAAATTTAATATACTTTTTAATTTACCTAGAATTATCTCGTCAGATATAAGTATTTTTTTAACTAAATTCTTAGAATATATAGGAAATATACCCTATATAACCTAATAAAGTTATAAATACTAATATACCCTATATAACCTAATAAAGTTATAAATACTAATATACCCTCTATAGCCTTATATACTATAAGGCTGCTTTATAAACAGGAAGCTATTATAACGGCGCTGGAGCGCGTCACCTAGTTAGGGTTCGCTTAAGACTTGGCGTGTATATATAGACGTAGCCTTACCACCTTTTCTTGCTAAGGAGTATCTTTATAATATAGCATTCGTTCGCTTTACCCTAGAAGCATTTATTCAAGCCTCTATCAAGGCATTTGTGTAATAGTTTAAACTATTATAGCTATAAGGCATAGTTATAGGAATAGAATAGATTATAAAGGAGAGTATATACTATAGACATGTGCCTTTAGCACGTAACTAATGGCCATCTAAGGGGTATCCGAGGGTTGTCCTAAAGGCAACCTAAGGTAATTATAATAATATCCCTTATATTAACCCCCTTTTTTATAGTTAGCCCCTAATTACTATTATCTTATAGTATAGAAAGATTATAAAGGCTCGTCCTAAAAGGGATTTAGAAGGATATTAGTATGCCACTATTTATAATCTAGCTATCTAGCTCATACTTTAAACTCCTAAAAAACTTTAATAAGAAAAAAACATAACTGGAGATAAGATGTAAGGATTACTAGAAGACCTATTAGAAGCCTACTAAAAGTATACTAGTAACTACTTAGGCTAATCTAAGGATTTTTATATAACTTTATATTTAAGCCTTTATGTCGGTCTATAATTAACTATAAGTATTATAGGCTTTTTAGTGCTCTTAGTATAGTTCCATAGAACCTTTCAGTATAGGATTTAACGTATAGCTTACCGTCATTATCTTTAACTACTAAGATATAATCTATAACCATTTTTAATAATCCCCTGCGTCACTAATACATTACTCCTATATTTACCCTTAGGCTATTATATACGGTTAGGTAATTAATTAGGTAATTAAAGAGACTTATCTCTTAAGATTTAGTGCATATATATCTAAATCTAGTAGTCCTATACTATATAATTAGCGTAGCTCTACTACCTGGTAAATAGAAGAGACCTTTAGCAATAGCATCTTATCGCTATTATACAATTATTAAGGACGTCTACAACTCTGTTCTTTAATACCATAGTATTATCTAGGTATTATCTAACCTATATACGTCTTTAATTACCTTCCCCTAGCCACGTAATTAGTTTTTATAAGGAAGTAATAGCTAAATGGCTTATTTGCATATTTCCTTTCTTATAAATTGCGCTATTATAATAGAGTTATATTAGTAAGGTTACGGCTATATAATTATTATTATTCATTGCTTAACGTCCGATTTGGATCCCTGTTGGGCCCACGCGGACTACTCCTTATATATATGTGGGGAGAAAACTCTATTTAAGAAAACCCCGTAATCCGTCTCCCCACCTTTTGGGGCTCGCTTATAAGTCGCCTATAAGTCACTAGTAGTGCTCTACTACCTTACTTTTTAACCTCTTTAGGAACTACTGCTGCCGTAACAAATCTACGGACGCGCTAGTATTACACACTGTACTCTACTCCTGTAGAGTTATTAGGGGGCGCCTATTACTCGCCCCTTTACTTTCTATTGCTATTTCCTTTACAACCTAGAACTGGTCTAGCACATTTTAGCCAATAAGCCACCGGGTAGCCGCTTTAAGGCCTTTCTATATTGAGAGTAGTGTATTATAGTTTTCTATACTAGCTGCTAAGAGCATTGCTTCTCAGCTAGTGCGTAAGGGGCATAACAGTATTATATATTTTGGTGTCTGTCTTAGCCAGCCATATTCGCACCTTAGGTTACCTACTAGGATACCTACCTAGTAAAGCCAATCTTTTAGTCCTATTATTCCTGTCCTTAAGAGTATTGCCATTGTATTTTCTGCCTTTGTTAGGCCCTTTTAGAGCCCTTAGGTATTTACCCCCCATAGCATTACCTATACTATGGCTTGGGTTCCCCTTGCCTAAGTCTACCTCTATACCTTAAACTCCTATTTGTCTCTCCAGCGTCGGTCTAACCAGTATTGTATTGCGGTAGATGGTTTTCCAGTACTCTTTTGTGCTCTACTTTGGCTCCTTTCTCTCCCTTACTGTTATCTTTGCTGGCCTCTTACACGTCTCCCTTCCTCCTCTATATAGGCCTGGGCCCTAGCGCCGTACCATTCTTCTTCTGCTTTCTCTACCTGTTTTCCTAATATATCTTCCCTACTTTGGGGTTGTTGGTTCCTTCTTCTATAGGGCACCCTAGGGTCCCTCCATAGTTTATTTAGGCGTGTCTTAATATACTTTATAACATTAGAGTTGCGTTCCTTTTACACCCTTTGCATTGCATCAGCTTCAATATATAGTTATAGGGGGGGAATATTGGCTTCCTTCTCAAGCAGTGCTGTGGCCGTTCGCTTATACCCGCCTATTATACTCCTAAGGCAGGCTGTTTGGACCTTTTAGAGTAGTTTAAGGAGTAATTTAGGGGGGCCTTTCTTAGTTTCTCTAGTGGCCTAAATACTAGATCTATACGTTATGGTTAGCCAGACAACTGCTATATATAATAGGCGTAACCTCTAGAAGTATAGACCCCATATAGAATTAACAATCCTGGACATGGCAATATACTATACTTAGCCCTTACGGGCCGCTTGCGCCGCATATGCGCTCTACTAGAGCTTGCTGTCTACCCACACTCCTAATACCCTTAGGCCTTAAACCGGTTAACCCCTAAAGCCTTAAATATAGATTGTATGCTAAAGATCTACAGATTGGTTATATTTTCTTATAAAATGGATTAGCTGGTATTTCTTTAGTAAGAATTGGACTCTATATCGTCTTACCCATTCTATATAGGTATTATGGGCTTTCTCTAGTGTCCTACAGTTCTCTGCGGCTGTTAGCCTATATATAATTAGGTTTATATTATCAACAAAGCCTATCCCCTAGGTCGCCCCTTCCTTAAAGGTGTTAAGCAGGTTGCTTATAAAGAAGAGGAAGAGTATAGGCAACAGAGGTAATCCTTATAGTATTCCTATTATAACTGTAATAGGGGGGCTCTGGTATCTGTTAAAGACTAATAATGTTTCTTTCTGGCCTATAAATCCTTAAATAAACTAAATAATCTATTCTGGGAAGCCCTTTGCCCTAAGGATGTATAGGAGACGCTTATAGGGTATATTGTTATAGGCGCCACTAATATCTAGGCTAAGTATTAATACTATAAAGTCCTTTCGCATAGCCTATGCAGTTTTAATGGTAGTAGCAAGTAGTGTAAGTGCTAATAGCGTTAAGCGATTCTTTCTTACCCCTATTTAGCTTTGTAGTAGTAGGGCGTGTTTCTCTACCATATCTGCTATATGGTCCGCTATAACCTTTTCCAAAATCTTGCTTAGGGTATTTTCTAAGGCAATAGGGCGGTAGCTTCCTAGGATTAAGTAGTCTACTTTACCTTCTTTTTATAAGATAACTGTTGTTATAGATCTTCTAAGTCGCGGGTAGTAGCCTATTACAAAGTATGCTCTGGCTACGTCTATAAGCTAAGGTGCTATAAGTGGTCCATAGGTCTTTAGGGCTTCGTTTAGGATCCTATCTAGTCCTAATACTATGTTGTTTAAAAGGCGGCTAATAGTTCTGGCCATTTCTTTAGTTATTATGTCGCTGTTAACCCTTAGGCGAGTCACTGGTGTTTTACTAGTAATGTCGCTAAGGTCTACTAGAGCTGGTTAAGGGAAAAATCTTTCTATAAGGATCTTTACCTTCTTATTATTATTGCTTGTAGCCTATGGTTCGCCTACTCTTTGTAGGGGTGGTAAGTATGGATCTTCTACTAGGCGTCCCGCCTTTTTCTTTACCCATTTTGCTATAGTCCAAAGGCCCTTATTATAGGGGAGACTCGGGTTAGTAGTATATTTGTTTATAAACCGTCTCTAGTTATTCCTTACTTCTTTTCTTAGGGTATTCTTTAGCTGGTTTCTTGTGTCTTTATATTATCTCTTATCCTTAGAATTATGGCTGCTTATATATTTTCTCCTTGCTCGTCGTTGGCCGGCTATAAGGGCCGCGCACTATGCGGACTATATATGTCGCGCGTAGGGGCCTAGTTTTAAAACTAGGCAGTGCTCTTTTAGCCCACTTTTAATTGCTACCTGGATCCTTTCTAGTCTTTAATTAATTTCCTTAGGGGTAGCCAATAAGCCTCACTTATTTAGTATTAGGTAGATTTCTTCTAGGTCTTAAAGTTATTGTTTAATTATATTAAGGAAGCTATCTATGTTAAGCTTCCTTATTGCGTATCTTTTACCATTTAGTTGCGCCTTAATGTCCAGATCTAGTTGTATCTGGATAGGGATATAGTCTAAGGTAAATACCCATTCTTCTTTAGGGGAGCACCTTTTAAGTCTCTGATATAGGTTTTCGTCCATAATTATAAGGTTAATTGTACTTTTAGCAGTACCCTATTGCCATATAATTACACCTAGGGGGGTAGCTAGCTTAAGGCCCCCGTTATCTATAGCTCTTAGTAGGCACTCTACCTGTCAATTAGCAGCAATATAGATGCCCCCCTACTATAGGTGGTAGAGGTTTATATCTCCTAGTAGAATAGACTCCGCATATTTAGTTTCTAGCAAGCTTATTATAGATATAATATTCTCTATCTATGCTACCCCTTTGACCCTAGAGTTATAGATATTAATAATTTGTACTAGTCCCCTATATATCTAAATAGTTATAACTGTAATATCTGGGTTAACTGCCTACTATAACTATAAGGCAAGGCTGATATTTTTGCTAATTATAAAGTATACATATATAGCTGCTTTTGGTTTATACAGGAGCTAGAATCCTTAGGGGCAGTATATTAATTATATATAGGTATTATAATACGGCTCTTATATAGCAAGAATATAGTGTTTCTCTAGGTCTAGACTGTCTA
>Ga0307507_10003257_pt1 | contig 31960 bp, 40 predicted proteins | sample 7_EM_MG_FD_207223 | JGI IMG/M metagenome (GOLD analysis project Ga0307507, IMG submission 207223) | Populus trichocarpa ectomycorrhiza microbial communities from riparian zone in the Pacific Northwest, United States - 7_EM | ecosystem: Host-associated > Plants > Roots > Unclassified | place... | reverse complement strand
TGAGGGATCGGCGGCCCGGCAGGATGTGTGGAGCGGGTCGGGACGGGCGAAAGTGCACGGCGGCCCGCGGCTGCGGCGTGGTCCTAGTGGCCGTTCATGTGGCGGCGTACCGTGCGGGCGGTGACCTTCAGTCGGGCGGCGATGTCCTCGGCGCTCATGTCCGGGTGCCTGGCGTGCAGCCGGGCGACCTTCGCCTTGGTGTCCGCTCCGGGCCGTGTCCGCTTCGGTGTCCGGGGCGTGTCCGCGCCGGTGTCCGTGCGCTGTCCGTCGGCGTGTTCGTCCGGTGTCCGGGTCGTGTCCGCGCTCGTGTCCGTGTTCTGTCCGTCGGCGTGTCCGTTCAGCGGGCGCTGCGCGGCGAGGGTCAGGGCGGCGGCGACCGCGGGGGCGTCCAGTTCGGCCAGCTCGATCTGGAGCCGGATCAGCGGGCCGACGGCCTTGCGCCAGCCGCGCCCGTGCATCTGTCGGGCGACGGCGACCGCGCCCAGGCGGGTGCGCTCCATCGCCACGGCGCGCGGGTAGGAGTGCTGGCGCCACAGCACCATGCGCCGCCACAGCTTCAGGGTCGGCCAGGGGGACACCAGCCAGCGGACGGCGGGGATCGGCTGGCGCCGGTTGCCGGTGGCGAGGTTGGTCTGGTGCCTGACGACGTGCCGCATCAGTTCGACGAACACGACCCAGACCGCGGGCATCAGCACGTGCGCGACGCGGCCGAACAGGTTGCCGCCGGCGCCGTAGTTGAGCCACACGGTTCCGGCGGTCGCGCCGTACACGGTCCAGCGCGCGAGCGGATGGTTCATGTCGAGCCGGGCCAGGACTAGGTCGACGCCGGAGAAGACGAACACCACCAGGTCGACGACGATCGGGACCATCCAGGCCCATTGCGCGCCGAACGAGGGGATCATCTCGGCGCGCACGGCGCGGAACGAGAGGGTCATGCCGCCCAGGGCGAGCAGCGCGGCCATCACGCCGATCACGACGGTCACCGCGACCCAGCCGGGGCCGAGGGGGTCGGGTTCGGTCGTGCCCGAATCCACGTCCTGACGCTGCGGTTCGGGCATGACCGAATCAGGCAGCGGATGCCCGTTGACGGGCAGGATCGGGGGGCGCCCGGTCGGGGGCGCGAGCATCTCAAGCATGAGGATCACCTCGCTTTCAGGGATCAATGGGTGTGGGGGTGGATCTGGCTGTACGCCCAGGCGGCGAACAGCAGGACGCTGAGAAACACGGCCAGGCGCAGCCGGAAGGCGGTGCGGCGTGCGCGTCCGGCGCGGGCCATGACCTTGTGTTTGCGCAGGGACTTGAGCTGCTTGCGGGAGGTGCCGTGGGACAGCGAGCGGGTGAACGCGCGCGAGAGGCGCCGGCGCTGGTAGCGCACCTTCGCCCACAGCCAGAGCAGGACCACGGCGCCCGCGGCGCCGAGCAGCAGGGCCGCGCGGGTCGAGGGCGTGAGCGCCACGGAGTGCGCAGCGTCGGCGACCCAGCCGAGGCCCCGCGGGGCCGATTGGGGCATGGCCGAATCCAGAGCCGGATGGCCGTGGGTAGGGAAGACCCGGGAATGCCGGGCGCGCGTCGAGAGCATTTCGAGCATGGGGAAGTCACCTCGCAGACGTGAGAATGAGAAGCGGTGCCCCGCCCGATTGGCGCGGCTGAGGCACCGTGCAGCGAGCCACCCGGGGCGCCGGCGGATGCGCCAGGCGATCGCCTGAATGGCGCTAGAAGCTCGTATGTCTAGAGCTCAGGCGCATACCGTTGAGTACGGGCCAACGCGCTAGGTGGTCCCTGCGGAGCCTGTTCCCGTGAGCGTTGCGGGCAGTGGGGCGCGTGCATCCGCTAACTGCGACGATCGGGAGCTGACGATGACCGAATCCAACGCTGTGTCCTCTGAAGACCAAGGCCACGGAACCGAAGGCGAGACCGTCGGGGTGAGCGACGGTGACGGGGGCAGCGCGACTGAGGATGAGACCGTCGGGGTGAGCGGCGGTGACGAGGGCAGTGCGACTGAGGGTGAGAATGTCGAGGACGATCCTTCATGACCCGTCGGGGGTCTCGATGATGTAGTCGGCGACCTCGTTCCAACGGCGAGCGACGCTGGTGAGCAGGTCCCGGTCGGTCTCCATGGCGGCGGTGTCGCGGTCCCACAGGGTGTCGTCGCGGTACTCGCGGATGGTGGCGTCGATCAGGGCGTCGAGGGTGGCCGGGTCTAGGGCGTCCAGTTCCCAGGACTGGTCGCCGTGTCGGGCGATGTAGCCGGTGGCGCGGGCGTCGGTGAGCTTGGCCGGGTTCGGCGGCGGCTGGTAGTGGCGGACCTGGTCCATGTTCAGCGCGATGCGCCGCACGGTGGCGCCGGCCCCGAACAGGGCGAGGCGGTCGCCGATGTCGCGGGTCATGTCGATGCCGGACGGGTCGTGGTCGCCCAGGTGGATCACGACGGTGTCCTGGCCGTCCTTGCCGTGGCGGATCAGGCGCTGGGCGGCTCCCCACAGCTCGGACTGGCTGGTGTAGCCGCGGCAGGAGAAGAACGGGACGTCCAGGCGGTTGCAGACTCCTGCGATGACGCCGACCAGGGCGTCCTTCTCGATCCACACCTCGACCCGATACGGCTGGGACGCCCACCGGTCGGTGCGGTACCCGTAGGCGGCGGAGTCCAGCACGCCGCCCGGGGTCTGCCAGTGGGCCAGGTCCCGAAGGTTGCGGGTGCGGTCCACGATGTATCGCCAGTCCAGCAGCCCGGCGAGGCGCGCGTCGTTGATGATCTGCCCGAGGCGCTTGTACTCGGTGTCCTTGTTGGGCAGCAGGCCGCGCGCGACGAACTGGTAGTAGAGCTGTCTGAGGGTCAGGTCGAAGCCCTGGCGCTGGTAGTCCGCGCAGATCTCGTTGGCCTTGGCGATGACTGCCAGAGACTTGAGAGTGAAGGTCTTGTCGATGTACGCGATGACGGGCACGGCGCGCACTCCCTCCGGGTCAGGCGAGCTTGCTCGCGGTGATGGGGGCGCCCTGGGCGCGCTTGCGCAGCGCGTCCGCGCTCACGTTCAGGGCAGCGGCGACCGGCCGCACGGCGGACAGCGTCGGCGGCAGCGTGGTGAGCAGGTAAACGAACTCGGCAGCGGTCATCGCCACCGAGGGGTCGCCGGACCGGGCGCGTTCGACGACCACCCGGTCCACCGGTCCCAGGTCGGTGTCCAGGGTCAATCCGTCCGAGGCGATTGCCGGGTCGTACGCGCCGGTGTCGCTCGCCGGGTCGAAGTCGTCCGGGTCGTCCACCGCGTCCTGCGCGGCGGTGTCGGCGATCTGGGTGAACGTGGGCATGGCGAAACCACCAATCGAGGTCAGAGGGGGTGTGGAGGCGGCGCGCGGCCCGGACTCGGTGGCCGGCAGGCCGCGCGCCGCAGCGCAGGGCCGCGCCGCGAGGGCGCGGGGTTTCTCAGGTGCCTGCGGCCAGGTGGGCGGCCTGGGCCGGGCGCCGGGTGGTGTCCACGGCGTCGGCCAGGGTGCGCCAGAGCAGGTCGCTCTCGCGCCAGCGCAGGTCCGCGATGGTGACCTGCCAGGCGGCCAGCAGCGGCTTGTCCAGGGCGGGCACGCGGCAGTCGAAGAACTGTTCGCGCAGGTGCGTGTAGGCGACCGGGCCGAACACGGTGTGGGTGTGCCCGTCCCGGGTGGTCACCGGGATCGCCTTGCCCGCCGTCGATTCCTCCCCGGCCATGGCCGGAGCGGTCACCACGTGCAGTCCGGCGCCGATCGCGGCGGCGCACAGCCGGGCGGCGGTGCACGGATCGGCGAGCCCCTCGACCGCCGGACGCTGAGCCCACGCCGCGCCGTCGAACCCGGGGCGCGCGCCGTAACCGGGTTGCGAGCTGGTGGTCACGAACCCGGCCCGGTTCAGCGTCGCCAGCACCGGGACCAGGCCCGCGGTCTCGCGGTGCGGGCCGCCGTAGTAGCCGGGGTGGTAGGTCAGCGTGCCTTCCAGCCAGCGCGCGGTCAGCTCGCCGAGATCCGCCAGGCTTTTGGCGCCCTGCCACAGGCGGCGGTCGCGGCGGCGCCGTATCAGGGTTGCGATCAGCACGGGGACGCTCCCGACGTGACGGCGAGCGGCTCGGTGACGGCGTGCCGGGCGGTCGCCGCGGTGAGCTGGGCGGCGTGCTCGCGCTCCTTGTCCTGCGCGTAGTCCAGCGCGCGTTCGACGATCTCGACCAGCCGCTTCTTCGAGGGCGGCCGGGAGGCGGGCGCCATCTCGCCGCCGAGGTAGCCCAGCAGGAAGAACAGCGCGGTGCTCTCCGTGCGCTCGTTTACCTGCCGGTACTGCTCCCAGGTCAGGCCGGGAGGCTCGGGCCGGTTGATGAACGCGTCGGTGCGTTCCTTCAGACGCTGTTCCAGGGGTGTGGCGGTCATCGGGGTACTCCCGTCGGGTGGTGGGGCGTGGCCGGGTCGCCGTCCACGCAGGCCAGGCAGAGGAGGCGGTCGGTGACGGACAGGTCGAACTCGAACAGGTGCCGCTCGCAGCGGCAGGACTCGCACGCGGCGGTCGCTCCGGGCTGCTCCAGTGCCCAGTGCCAGGGGCCGTCGGCGAGGTGGTCGATCGTCCAGGCGGGCAGCGCGGCCTCGACCCGCTCCGCGGGCGGGCTCGCGGCGCGGGGGTGGATTCCGCAGGACGGGCAGCGCCGGGACGCCCCGCCCTGGTTCTTCAGGCGCCGCTCGAACGAGCGGGTCACCTCGGGCCAGGTGCGGGCGAGCTGCCAGCCGATCCCGGCGTCCTTGACCACCTGGGTCAGGCGCGCGCCGTGGCCGGCGGCGTGCCGGGCGAGGCGGTCCGCGAGGTTGGGAGTCCACCCTGTGTAGTGGCGGGCGTGGCCGAACGGGGCGTCGAAGTGCAGCAGGTAGACGGTGCCGACCAGGGCGCTCACCACCGCCCCCAGGTCGCGTCCTCGCTCTCGCAGGGCACGTACTCGCGCGGGTGCGCCCCGGGCCGCGGCTCGGCGCCGAGGACGTCGCGCAGGTAGCCCAGCGGGTTCGGGTAGCCGCCGGCGTCGGCAGCGAGGGCGGCCAAGGCGGCGCGCACCAGGGCGTCGTAGGCGGCGTACGAGACGGTCGGCCCGTCGTTTTCGGGCTGGTCGGGGTCGGGGGTGGTGGCCGGGGCGAGGGTCGCGACGGACATGACGGGGCGCTCCTTCAGTCAGGGTTCGGGGTCGGTCGGGGTGGTCAGACGCGGTAGGACTTGCGGGCGGCGGGGCCGCGTGGCGGCTTGCCGGGGCGCGAGCCGAACTCGCGCGGGCGCCGGTCGTCGGGCTGGCGGACCTCGCCGACGCCGCCGGGGCGGGTGCGCTCGGGGTGGTAGTTGTACTGGGCCTTGGACTTGAATTTGAACGACACCTCAGCCCCCGTAGATGCGCGGGTCGCGGCGGGGCGTGAGGGTGCGGATGACGCCGAGGACGGCCAGGACAGCGATGTCGGGCAGCGTGAACGCCCACTGCCAGGCCGGGAGCGGCTGGTGCAGGATGAACGCGCCCAGGCCCAGGACGGCGAGCAGAACCGCGCAGGTGGTCAGGAAGCGCGCCAGAGCGGCGCTGAAGCGGTCGGCGCGGGCTGCGGTGTGGCGTCGCATGGGTCGGATTCCTCTCGGGCAGCGGCGGGGCGCGCGGGTTGCAGGGCGAGGCGGGCGGTCGGCGAGTCGAGCGCGGCGCGCGCCTCGGGGGAGAGTTCGAGCAGGCGCCGGTCGAACTGCAACGCCGGGTGCGCGGGCGTGGTGGCGGCGGTGATGGCGGCGGCGCGGGCCTGCCATGCTCCGGTGATCGCGGCGACCTCGATGCGGGACTGCGCGCGGATCGCCTCGCGGTGGATCGCGGTGTCGGCGTGCAGCCGCTCGCGTTCCATGTCGCGGGAGTGCGCCGTGTCGGCGCGGGCGTCGGCCCGCCGGGAGCGCAGGGCGGCGACGGCGGCCAGTGCGGTGGCCACGGCCCAGGTGATCAGGGGCAGGGCCAGGCCGGAGGCGTACCCGGCGATGGCGGCGGCGGCCAGTCCCCCGGCCGCGCCCACGCAATAGGCGGGCAGCGCGCCGTTGCCGCGCGCCGCGATGCCCGCCACCGTGGCACCGGCGGCCAGCACGCTCATCAGCGCGGCGTCGCCGATCGAGTGGGCGGCGCCCTGGGTGTGCCACCAACGACCCAGCGCGAGAATCACGCCCGGCGCGGCGGCGGGCATCAGAACACGGACGAACGCGGCCCCGTGCCCGGCAGGCGTATCAGTGGTCATAGTCAGGCTCCTGAATTCGGGGACCGGGCGTACTCGCCGAACCGCCCGCCACCGGAGAGGTCCGGGGCGGGCGGGACAGCGGGAACGAGCGGGCGGGGTGGTTACTTGCGTCCTGGCTTCCAGCCCAGGACCTTGCGGGTGCTGCCGCCGGGGTGGGTGACGATCGCGGGGTGTCCGGTGGTGGTGGCCAGGTCGGCGGCGAGCATGTCCGCGTCCTCGCCGTGCATGCCGCCGTCCGCGGTCTGCGTGTTGCCGTGCCGGTCGGTGTAGGTGACCTTGTAAGCCATGGGGTGCTCCTTGCTCGGTATCGAGGTCAGGCCCGTTGTCGACGGGCCGGGGCGGGACGCGGGGTCCGTGCGCCCTCGCCGAACCGCCCGCCACCGGAAAGCACCGGGGCGGGCGGGACAGCGGGAGCGGGCGGGTCAGGTCGGGACTTGGGGTGGCTATTAGGGGCGCCGGCCCCAGGAACGCATCGCGTCCGCGTCTTGCGCCAGGCGCGCGGGGTCGATCCCGGCCGCGCGGCCGCGGTCGATCACTTCCTGAATCTTGCGCGCGTCAGGGCTGTTGCCGGCGGCGAGCTTGAAGGTGGCGAGGTCGCGCACCGAGGTCTCGTAGTGGATCTGCGCGATCCGCTGGCCGGCGGGGACGGTGTCGTTGTTCTGCTTGCGTCGGAACATGGGGCTATTCCTTCCGGTGAGGTGCGGCGCAGGTGTCTTAGTGCTGTGGCGATGTGGTGCTGGTCGAACAAGGGCAGATAGTCGAGGCCGGCCGCGCGCACACCGAACCGCCCGCCGATCGGCAGCGCCGGGGCGGGCGGCTCAACGGGAACGGGCGGTCAGCGCGCTGCGGCGCAGTTGTCGAGCCGGGCGAGTGCGGTGGCCAGCAGGATGCGGTGCGCCGGGTACAGGCCGCCGATCGGCGCGAGCATCGCGGCGAGCGTGGCCAGGTCCGTCAGTGGCCACCACGCGGCGTCCGCAGCGTCGTCTGCGGCGATAGCGGTCACGGTGGCGGGCAGGGTGTAGAGCGCGACCGTGGTGGTCACCCAGGCGTAATCGCTGGCGCGCCAGTCCTCCACGTAGCGCCGCTCCAGGATCTCCGGGGCCTGGTCGCGCAGGTCCACCCCGGTCTCCTCGAACAGTTCGCGCACCAGGGCCTCGGGGGCGCTCTCGCCGGGATCGACCATGCCGCCGGGGATCGCCCACGCGCCGATGTCGCTGCGCTTGATCAGCAGTACGCGCCGGTCCTGGCCGGTGCCTGCGGTCACGATGGGGTCGGCGGCCTGGTTCTCGCCCCATTTGCCGAGGTTGCGCCCGCACCGGCCGGTGCGCCCGGTCGGGTTCAGCGGCCAACCGTTCTCGTCGAAGCCGAACGGCACCAGGGCGGCGGCCTGCTGTGCGGGCCAGTCGGGGACCTGCTGTGGGGTGGCGTACGGCTCAGCCCAACCCTGCGCGACACTGCGCGCCAGGCCGCCGAGCAACTCGGGCGGGGTGATGTCCACGGGCGCGTATCCGGGCCAGGGCGCCGCCCACGGGCGCAGGGCGGCGGGCACGTCCACCCCGGGGTGGTCCACGGGCGCGTATCGGGTGGCCAGGTCGCACGGGTGCGTGGTCGTCACGGCAGATCAGCTCCCTGAAGTGAGGGGAAGGGGTGGGGCGCGCGGGCTTAGGCGGCGATCAGGGCGGCGATGAACAGCCAGAAGATGTGAAAGGACTGATCGAGGTGGAACGCGCCGGTGCCCAGCGTCGGGTTGTCCTGGTGTCCGGGGCGCGGGGCGCCGAGCCGGTAGTGCACGTCCTTGCCGATGAAGGCGAGCCGGTCGCACAGCCACGCCAGGGTGTAGCGCCGGTCCGCCCAGTAGTGCGTGAGCGCGGACACCGAGAGCGCGGCCACGGCGCGCGCCGCACTCAGGTCCAGCCCGGTGCGCCAGACCGTCACGGCCAGGAACAGCGCGCCGACGGCGGTGTACGTCGCGACGTGCGCCGCGCAGGCACGCGGGCCGGTGTGCGGGTGCAGCCCGGCGGCCACGGCATCTTGGCGGCGCATGCCCTTGCGCATCGCGCCGCGGTACGTGGTGGGCCAGTGGTCGCCGACCTCATGCGCGGCGTAGAGCGCGGCGAACACGGCGGAGAAGATCAGGGCGCGGCTCATCGGGATGCCTCCGGGGAATGGCGGGCAACGACAAACCCGGCCGGGCAGCCCGGCCGGGCGTGGAATGAGGATGGGTCAGGCGGCGGCCTGGTCTGCGCCGCCGTCCTGGAGCAGGTGCTCCATCAGGCGCAGCGCATTGCCCTTGCCCTGGCCGGGGATGCCGCCGACGACCATGCCGCTGAGGCGCAGCGTCGTGCCGTCGGCCTCGGGGCCGGAGCCGGTCGTCAGGACGATGTCGCCGAGGTCGCCGGCCTGGATCAGGGTTCCGTGCACGGTGCCGGTGACCTCGTTGTGCACGAGGGTGGTGCCGCCCATCGCAGGGTTCTCCCTCGATGTCGGTCGGTCGGTCGGCCGGTCCGACCGGACGGGCCGCGCGCCGGGACCGGTGTCTCGCCGTGCGGCCTGCCCGACCGGCGTCGGCTACTGCGCCAGGCCGCGGATGCAGTTGGCGGCGCCGTCGATCCGGCTCGTCGCCCGGTCGAGGCTGCTGATCGCGAGGTCGAGCCAGTCGCGGGCAGAGTCGATGCCGTCGCGCTCGTTGCCCTCGTCGCGCTCGAAGCCGGCCAGGTACCCGTCGATCTCGCCGAGCTGGTCGGACAGCACGCTCAGCGGTCCGCCGGGGGCGGTAAGCGCGTCGAGCACGGCGACCGGGTTGGCGAGGGTGTAGTCCTCGCTAGCCAGTTGGAGCAGCCGCTCCAGGGCTTTGGCCGCCTCGGCGGCGGCGCTCTGGATCTCGGTCGGGTTCGCTGCGGTGACGGTGGTCATGGCGTCCTCGGGGAAGTCTCGTAGGGGCTGAGCGTCAGGCGGCGGTCGGGACGCGGCGGGCGGCCGAGGTCGTGTTGGCGTAGTCCAGTTCGGCCGTGCTGAACCGGCGCGCGGCCCAGCCGACGGTCTGCGCCGGGTGCGGGGTGCGACCCGCGGTGCTCTGCGCGGCCGGGGCGACCGGGACGCGGGCGACCTTCTCCCACGCGGTTTCGAACGCGGCGGCCATCGTGGTGCGGACGTAGCGCTCGGCGGTGTGCTGGCCGGTACGTGCGGCGGTGCGGCGAACGGCCGGGCGGCGGCCGTCGCCCAGGACCGCGGTGCGCGGTGCGGCGGACCGGTTGGTGGGGCGCGGAGTCGCGGCGGCGGGCAGGTAGCGGCGGTTCTCGGGGCGCAGCGCCTCGCGGGCGGCGATCCGACGGGCGGCGTGCTGCGCCGGGGTCAGGTCGAAGTCGAGGACCTGCGCGGAGCCCATGCAGCGGCGCCCGTCGGGCTTGTGGGTCTGAACCAGGCCCCTGATGACCTCCACGGTGTGCGTGCAGTCAGGGCAGATCAGCCACGCGGAACCGGCGGCGGGAAGGTCGAGGTCGAGCGGGGGAAGCGTGCTGATGGCAAGCGCGGGCCGGCCGTTGCTGCGGGAGGCTGAGGACATGGCGGGGCCATCCTTCGGCGAGCAGGGAGGAAGCGGGAGGCTGCGAAAAACAGGGCTCTGGTTCTCCGACCGCCCACGGGGACCAAGACATCGGGACCGCGGGCGACGGACAGCGAGAGCGCTGCCGCCTGTGCTTGGTGCTGCCGAGAGCCTGGGCGAACCCATTAACCCGGGACCTGGTACCTGCGGCCCCTCACGAGACCGCTGTCATCCGGAAACCCCCGACCAAGCGGGCAATTTAGTTGGTCTTGCTTGGTTCGGTGTCGGCGGTGGTATCGCCTTCACCAGCGACTTTGCTCGGATTCGAGGCTGATTACTAATGACCCTTTGTCATCCCAGAAGTCCTTGCCGTCATCAACATGGTGCACCCGGTGCACCTAGTTGGCAAGTGGTTCGGGCGAAGTTCAACGGATGGTGTCGCCTACCATGTGGTGCACTTGGTACACCGGACCAAGAAGGGCAGACATGGGAGACTTCACAGGCCGACCCGCGTACCTGGCTCTGGCAGAGGAGCTGCGCCAACGGATTGAGAACGGCAGAATCAGGCCAGGCGAGGCGCTGCCGTCCGCAACCACGCTGATGAGAGACCACGGCGTATCAAGCACCGTCGTTAAAAATGCGATGCGCGAACTACGCGCTTCCGGTCACGTCGTCGGACACCAAGGGAAAGCTGTTTACGCCCAATTGCCGACCGAGCCGGCATGGCTGGCAAGCCTTATCACGGCCGGTTCGGATCTAGCAGCAATCGTTGAAGGGCACTCGCTCGAAGGGCGCGAGAAGCCGCTCAAAGACTGGCAGCAGGCGCTCGACAGCGTGCCGAGCCACCTTCGGCGCACCGCTGACCAGGGCGTATGACAAGCGGTCAGATCGTTGAGACTACTTGCCAGGCATCCGACACGATCTCAGCCAGCGATGACCGCTCCGGCTTCCAGCCGAGTTCGGCCCTGATCCGCGAGGTGTCGGCGAGCAACCGAGGGGGTTCCGGCTTCGGTGGCATGTGCTTGACTCGCAACTGCTTGCCGGTGACGCGCTCAACCACGTCGATGATGTCGGCGACGCTGGCGCCTGTTGCACCAACGTTGAACACTGCAGAGTGTCCAGTCAACGAGTGGTCTACTGCCGTCACGAAGGCGCGAGCCAAGTCGTCGACGTGGACGAAGTCGCGGACCGCGGTCCCGTCACCGTTGATCTCAAGCTGAGGTGCACTTCCCCGAGCGACAGCCAGTGCCTTCGGGATGATCCTGGTTTGGTCCTCATCAGTCCGGCCATCGACAGCACCCGCGATGTTGAAGATTCGGAACACGACCGCGCTGAGATGAGCGCCAGCGGCATGCAGGATGACCCTGTCCGCACCAAGCTTCGATTCCCCGTACGGGCTTGTCGGGGCGGTTGCTGCATCCTCAGCGATCGGCTGATGCACCGGAGTGCCGTAGACGGCAGCAGTCGATGCCTGAACGATCCTAGGCACCCTGCCGGAACGCTCGGCTTCGTCGCGCAAGGCTGAAACGAGCGTGCCCGTGCCTGCGGCGTTAACGTCCAGATATTCTCGCGGGTGCTCGAAGGACTCGCGTACGCGAGTAAGTGCAGCAAGATGACACACCGCGTCAACGCCGGTAACGACGCGCTTCATTGCTGAGGGGTCGCGCACGTCACCGTGCACAACCTCAGCGGCAGCGCTAGTCGGCAGCAAGTCACCCTCAGCACGGCTGGTCAACGCAACCACGCCGTGCCCAGCCGTGGCCAGCCGCCGCACAACAGCCGTGCCGAGAAAGCCGAAGGCACCTGTTACAAGTACACGCATGGTCGCCTAGTCAATCAGTAGGTGCCGGTGCTGCCAAGCCAGGTCCAGGCATGCAGCAGCAGCAGGCGCGAGCGGTTCGTCATCCAAAAGCCGTCGGATATTCTGCTCGTTGAAAGGGATTCCCGCTGAGAGCGAGGGACTGGCGGCGACCACCGAACCTTCCGAGTTTGTGGACACCAGACCGCTAAAGATGCGGTCGTACACGTCTGCTTCGATTACGACAACCGCGAGGATTTCACCCGCGAGAGTCAGCGGATCGAGGCAAATTCCGAAGCAATATGACCGTAACGATCCACTAGCCTTTGCGTCGTTGAGCGAGCGGAATGGTTCGGTATGTGCATAGTCAATCGGCTCACCGCTACTTCCGTCGGCCTCTGGCATTCCGAGGAACTCTTCGCTGTATTCGCGCATCATGTTGCGCCACAAGTCAAAGTCGTTGGACTGATCCCAGGGCGCGAGCGTTGAGGGCTGGAAGACTCCGGCTGGCATGATGTGGTAGTAGCCGCCGGCTAAGGCGACATTTGCAGCCTCGCGTCGATGCAGCAGGAACGAAGCGCCGTCACTCCCCAACCGGATTGTCAGGGTGTCGATCGACGGTAGTAGAGCGCGCCGCGCTAGGTCGAAGGGGTCTCCGATCAATGACCGAAACGGGAGACGGCTCCACGCTGGGCTGTTAAGCCAGTCCCCCGACTGTCCGGACGCTAGCCATGCCGCAGCCAACTCGTGGGCGGCAGCCTCGCAGACATCGACCATGTCAAAGTAGGTCGTATACCCGAATCCAAGGTAAGCGCCTGTTGGCGTCCACTCAGCGGTGGCCAGACGGAAGCTGACCCGATTCTCGAAGAGCGAGGGACGTTCGATAGCTCGAATCGCACGGGAGTAGCGTTCAAATCGTGTTCCAGCCGAGATGAGGGGCCGAACATCACTCGACTGCGGCTCAGAACCGATGACATATGGCGCATCCATCCGTCCGAGCCAAGAAAGCTGAATGCGATCGAGGGGTACGGGAATCTCTGCCATCCAGTCGGACCTAGATAGCACACCGCGTACGCCCTCGAACTGAGGGTAAAGCGCCTTTGCTGCCCGGCTCAGCTCATTGCGATGCTGGTTCAGCGCACGCCGCGCCATACGCCATTGGCGTTGATCGTCCCCTACTGGTTCACCTGCAGCACTGGACACATTGGCGAGATCGGCGACCTCGCCAGGCAGCGAGTCTTCCCGGGGAACGGGCACCAAGCCGAGTTCATCGTGAGCGATCCCGAGCTTAGAAGCCACCCGCCGCAACTCTCCAATATCACGAATGACCCGCTTACCGCGTTCGACCATCGAGACATACGACTGGTCAAAGCCGAGTACGGCCGCAAGATCACCTTGCGTTAGGTTGTTCGTTGCGCGATAGGCACGGAACAGATCACCGACGTTGGAACCGTCCGGGGGCGCGATTTCGGTTCTCCCGACGTACAACCATGCCTCCCGTAGCGAGGGGATCGACTGGGGCGGTACAACGGGCTTTGAGGCTGACCCGCTCCGGCCGCACTTCGCGCACAGTTCAGCCGGGTTGTACCTGCTGAGTTGAGCACCGCAGTTGGTGCAGGCACGCACTGACTCCGTTGCGACCATGGAGCACTCCAAGCGACAGGCAGGCGATCTGCGTCTCGCCTTGAACGGTATCTGTTCGCACGCGCGGAACTCCAGGGGGTAATCATTCGAGCTTCTGCCGGTCCTGGTGCTGTTCCGCACCTGTTCCGCGGATACCCCCCGACGGTGCGCGCCAGTCGTGGAAGGTGGAACGGGGCAGTGGCTTGCCGTCCTCGCCGAGTTCGGACAAGACCGTGTCGAGGGTGAGGAGTTCGTCGCGCGGCATGAGCGGTCTCCCTGTCTGGGCAGGTCGGCAGCGCGGGCGCCCGACGGTGCGGTGTCGCTGCCGGGTGTCTTCGGGTGCGCCTCTTTTGGATGGGGCCGGATTGGACCGTCACCACCGTCACCACCGTCACCGATGCCCTCTGGCCTGTGGGTTTGCGGTGACGGTAGGGGTGACGGTCGGGGTTTGTGGTGACGGTCGACCGTCACCGGTCGGGGCTACCGTCACCGGCCGGTGGCCCTGTGAGCTGGTCTTTCGCGGCCGGGTGACGGTGGTGACGGTCGAATCGGGTCGTCTCTAATTCGGGCGCACAGCCAGGCGGATCGTGCGGCTGGTGTTCTCGCCGCAGTTGTCGCGAAGTGGTGGACCCGCGCCGTGGTCTGGTCCAGCCCCGACACCTGGCGGAACTGGAGAAGGTGTGTGCTGGAACGTCCCGCACGGGTGCAGATTGAACGGGTGCGATGCGCTGTCGGACGCACCCAATGCGGACTACCGTGAGGGACATGAGCGCTCAGCCCACCGACACCGGCCCGGCGCAGACGACGCTGCCGCGCACCATCCGCGCCATCCGCAGTGCGCTGCCTGAGGACAAGCGGGCCGAGTTCGCCGCTGACTTGGACGACACTGAGGCGGGTGGACTCGCCCTGATGGTGGACAAGTGGTGGTCCCGCGCCGTGGTGTGGTCCTCGCCGCAGACCATGGCCAAACTGGAGAGCTTCCGCGCCGGCACCCTGCGCACCGTTCCCGCCAAGGAAGTCTTCGGGTCGCGGTGGCCTGACTGATGGGCTACAGCCTCACCATCGAAGAACAGGTGAGCCGCAGCCTCAGCGCGATGGACGAAATCCGTCACGACCTGTTCGTCGTCACCATGCTGGACCTGGTCAAGGACCCCCACGGCCGCGGTGAGGAGTTGCGTCGAACCGATACCGTCGTTGAGCGCATCTTGACCCTCGGCTCGTTCGGCACCATCCTCTACGCCGTCGATAACGACCACAACAAGGTCATCGTCATCGATGTGCTCTGGCCGGGCTCGCCAACACAGCGCCCCTAGCTAGTCGGCCACGGGTTCTTGTCGGTGGTGGCGCGTATCGTAGTGTTCTGCGATTCGGGAGGGAGCACGGTGGCGGATACCCGTTTGGTGCAGACCGCCGTCCTCGACTCGGCGGAATCGGACGCCCCGGTCATCCTGCCCATTGACTATCGCGACCTCGACGAGTTCTGTGCTCACCATGGCGATGCCCAGTTCTGGTGTGGAGTGCTGCTCGGCGGATGCGGCCGGAAACTGGCGGTCAAGCGCTACACGGACCGGCTGTGCCACTTCGCGCATCATGCGGATGCGCAGGCGGGGCCGAGCACGTGCAGTCGGGGTGCCCACAGCGCCGACCACCTCTTCGTGCGCCGGGCCGTAGGAGCGTGGCTGCGCGGGTTGGGCCATCACACCGACGGCGAGTTGCGCGGGGTCCGGCACGACGACGCGGTGGACTTCCCGCTCTCCGGCGGCATCAGGCTCCGGTTCCAGTTGGCGCCGCTCACGGCCGGGCAATGGGAGCAGGACGATACGAGCGCCCGCCAGCCCGGAGAGCGCATCCAGTGGTTCCTCGCGCACCCGGGCCAGGCGGAGGCCGCCTCGTTCGATGCCGACAACCCTGCGCTGCTGATGCGCTGCCAGAGCGACGGGAGCGCGGCGTTGCCCTCGCGGCGGGTCGAGATCGGCACCCGCACCGGCCGCGACGAACCGTACTGGGACCGGCTCGAAGAGTGCACCCTCGACGAACACCGGCAGGTACGCACGCCCACCCTGCGCACCCGCGGCCAACGCACACCCACCCGCCCCTTTGAGACGATCGCCGAGGCCGTGCCGGCCCCCGTGCTGTGGATCCCGCCCGCTCCGAGGCCGCGCGTGCGCCCTACGCATCCGGGACCTTCCGAGCCCAACGGGCCGAAGGCGCCTGATGCGTCACCGCCGCAGTCAGACAACCGGGCGTTGGCTGCGCGGCTCGAAGGCAGGCAACTGGAATACCTGGCTCAAGCCGTCGAACACGCACTCACTCAGGCCGCCGCCCGCCGTAAGCGGGTCACCTGGCAGGAAGTCGGGACCATGATGGGCGGTGATCTGCGCGTCGAACGCTTCGACGAACAGGGGCGCATCGCCCTGTTGTCCGCGATCGAGCGGGGCAGAGCAAGCGACGCGCCCCTGCTCAGCGTCGTGCTCATCGCCGGTCACCCGGACATCCCGCTGCCCTATCTCTCCAGGATCGCCAGGGTCCGCGACCTGGCTCCCGCCGACGGCGGACGCGACCTGACCGCCTGGTGCAACGAGGAATTCCAGCGCACCCACGACTCCTGCGCCCCCGAGCACTCCGCCGGCAGAGCCGCCAAACCGCCCTCACCGGCCATCCGCCCGCCCCATGCCGCGTCGCCCCCCGTCGTCACCACCCCCATCCCCCGGAAGGGAACTCCCGCCCGCGCCGTATACGACGCGCTGCTCAGCGCCGCAGAGAACGCAGAACGCGACTTGAGGTTCGAATGCGGATGCGGCCCCGTGGATACCAATTTCGCCCGCCTGCGACGACGGCTGAAGCAAGCAGAAGACGCCCGTTCGGAGCTGTTCGGCTTTCACGTCCTGCCGCGGCTGGAACACACGATCGCGCAGGCACAGTGGCTGCTAACGCAGCACGCCGAGACCGTGGCACAGCGAACGCAACCGGCTGCGCGCCGCACCGAGCCGAGCACACAGAGCAGGAAGGACCCGCCGCCGACCCGAACGCCCGCGAATCTGCGGTCGCCCAGCGAGGAGGAGGCCGCCCTCGGGCGCCTCGCCAAACGGGTCCTGATCGAGGCGGCCCGTAGTCAGACCCGTCTGTCCTGGCAGCGGTTGTGCAGGCAGGCGAATCACCCCGAGTTGGCCAAAGCCGACCCCGAGACGGTCTTCCAAATCCTGCGCGCGGCCGACCGCGAAAACGACGGCCATGACCGTCCCCTGCTCAGCGCCCTACTCAGGGAGTCCGACCCGCCCCTGGAGCGCGACAACTTCATCCGCATCGCCCGCGACCGCGGCCGCCAGGTGCCCTCCGGGCCGGACGAACGCATCGACATGCGCACGACGGAAATCGCAGCGGTCTTCGCGTACTGGGGACACACTGCACCGCCGCGACCATAATGCGGAAGCGCATAGTTCAGTGTTGCGCTGAACGAATCTCTATTGGCCACCAGAGCCATGCCTGCCAGCCGCGTTCCCGGTAGGAAGCGACAACCAGCTCTACGTGCGCAACAATCTCCTCAGTCATTGCGCGCGTGACGTCGGATGGCTTGCCCGGTGCGCCACCTGGTTCAGTTGGGAGATCAACATAGAGCCCGCGAAGTCTCGCAGCGTGGTCAGTGATCGGATTGGCAAAGACCCGGTCTACTGTGTTTGCACATAGTGTGGCCGGAAATTGAGCGCGCCAGAGCTTTGGGGTGTGATGTGACCATGCGCGGCGGAGATCCTTCTCCTCCAGCTCACTGGCCAGCATTTCGCCACACAGCTCCACTTTGCCCAGCTCCTCAAGTGCGAGAACGGAAAGAGCGTAGGCCCGCGGGAACCGGTCAGCATCAAGCAAGAACCGGGCATCCGAAATCAGACTCACAGCATTTTCCCCCGCCGCAAGGGCGACCTCTTTGAGCTGATCATTCGTAAGCGATGACTGCAAGTCTGCCATGAGAGATAAGACAAGCACACTATTTGTGTATTGTGCCAGCGAGATACGTTCCACTCGGAAGAGCGGACATGGCCCTTGCCTGATCTCTGCCAGACGGGGAGCCGGGACTCACGGTGGGCTCGGGGCGTGGCTCTACAGATCGAACAGGCGCAGTCCGTCGTGATCGGCGAAGTCTTGGAAGTCGCGCACGTTGAGCGTGGCGAGCGGCATGTCGTAGACCAGGCAGCACGCGGCGATCCAGGTGTCGTTTTGCGGCCGGGACCGGCCGTGCTTCGCGCCGGCGGCGGCGAGTTCGCCCCAGGTGGCGGAGATGTCGGCGTCGCTGTCGATGACCGGGACGTGGTCGAGCCAGTCGTGCAGAGTGGTCAGGCTGTTCGGTGCCCAGTCCCGCATCCGTGCCCACTTGCGCAGTTCGCCGTAGGTCACGAAGGTGATGACTGGCGTCGTGCCGACCAGTCGGGTCAGGCTGACCTGGGGGCGCTTCTTGAAGCGCTGCGACGCGATGTTGGTGTCGAGCACGACCGGGGCGGGAGTGCTCACGCCAGACTCGCGTCGCGCCACTCGCGCACGGCCCGGTTGAACTCGTCAACCTCCTCATCGGAGGGGAACACGCCCTCGATCAACAGCTCATCGGCCGACTCGATCGGCCGGGCATCCTTGGCCCGCAACAGTGCGTCGATGTCCCGCTGCCGCTTGTGCGGCACACGCCACGGACCGAGAGTCTCGCTCGTCATGGCTAACCTCCGAGGTCCGGTCCGTTGTCTCGTCCCATCCAGCATAGGCCCGAGCGATTGGGGCTTGGCCGAATCCGGCCGACAGACACCATGCGCCCTGAATGGAGACACCCTAGTGGTGCTTCCCACCAGCGCAAACGGTCACAGCGAGCCGCAGGGCGCCGCAGTGTGGGTTGATGACAAAAGAGTCACGGGCACACTCGAACGGCTGTCAGCGTGGCCCCATCATCACGAGAGGTGCCAGGGCAGAAGGGATCCGGACAAATTTGGGGTGGTGCGCGTTATACGCAAGAAAGAAGACGATCAGAGTACGTCAGAGATAGCCTGAGGCTTGCGTGCACGAACTAGTGCCTCGATCGTCGACTGGGAGGGCAGCACCATGGGCGAGGCTGAGATACAGCGCAATGTGCGGCAACGCGACAGATTTCAGTGCCAGTACCCCAACTGCGGGAAAGCTGGAGAGCAGTATGCTCATATCGTCGCGGAGGTTGATGGTGGGACCTACGAGCTAAATAACCTGATCTATTTATGCTATGAGCATCATAATTACTGGCAAGAGACAGCGCGCTCCCCATCGGCTGTGAAAGAGCGACTTTTGGCCATCAACACCAAGCTAAGGGATAGCGAAAAGACCGACTCGATCATCTCGAATGCTTTAGACTGGCCAGCCCGCGAGAACTTGGCAATCACGCTTGGCAATGGCCTTGGCTTCGCCAACTGCTCAAGAATCCTTGAGTCTTTGGACCCTGAGCATCCTTACCTCACGGTTGGTGTCGACGACTTCGGACTCTTACGCATTGATGCACGCTTTGAAGGCTCAAATGGTAACGACTTCATGCACATCAGTAACAATCGCATGGAAATTCACACAGCGAGCATTTGGGACATAATCCTGAAGCGCAGATTCTTTAGTGTGGTGAACCTAGAACAGGACATCCATCTCACGCTTCGGCAAGATGTCGATTTAACTTTGAGAATTACTGGGAGACTTTTTTTGAACGGAGGATTCTTCAGAATTAGCGATGAAAGCGTATACGACGAAGGCGGTCGAAATACATTTGAAAACTTCAGAGCTATTAGTAATAGTCGTGGATTCATGCTTAGTCCAGGGCGCTTCATGATATAGCTCGACATCTTTGTAGCGCCTTCGGTTAGCGAGGCTGTGGTCAGCGCGACGTGCTCCGATGCACGGTCGCCGGTTGGGGCTACAACGTGGTGGTGCCGGACCAAGATCAGCGACCTCCGCACGCCTGACCCTGGAAGCGCGCGCAGGCCAAACGGCTAGCATGAGGTGTCTGTAGCTCCTGGCGGGGTGCCGTTTCAGTTCGACTCTGAAGCGGATGGTCGCCCTGAAGATCTCGATCGGGTTCGAGTTAAGCCTTGACCCTATATCGGCGGTTCAGGAGGTGGTGCGTATGGCCACTGCCAGCGTGAAGGTCTGCTCTGTCGGGTGCTCGCTCATCCGCACGGCGGTTCGTGCGGCACTTCCCCAGGAGTTGCAGACTCACTGCCCACTACGCGCACATGACTTCCAAGTGCAGCAGTGGAGTACAGGCGGTGTGCCCCTTAGCGGTGTGTTGTGGGAACTGACGGGGGCTCAATCTGTCTGCGCAGGTCGGATAGCCGTGCCGCGGCGTGTGCGACGAATGCCTCAAGCGCCGCGCGGTGGGCCGGGCCTGGAAGGCATCCGCTCGCCGGGTCGTCCAAGGAGAGCATGCCGAGCATTTCTCCGGTCGGCGCATACATAGGCGCCAGTAGCCCGTACTCAGGACGCCAGAGGTTCGGATCGCTACCATCTGCACTGGGTGTGTCCGGTGTGTAGACCGGAAGTTCGTCGCTGCTTTCGGGAAAGCTATTGACGAACCGCATGGTGCCCCACGGTGTGCCTTGCGAAAGCAGTTCGTCGATTGGCGAGCGTGCGCAGTCGGTGCCGAGTAGCAGGTCCACCATCTCCTGCGGTCCGATCGCGGCCGTGCAGCGCAACCGCCCGTCGCCGGTGGTCAGATTTACCGCCACGCCCCGGAATCCGAGTGAGCAGACTAGCCCGCTGGCGATCAGATTCGCCAGAGTGTTGACGTCGCCGACCGTGCCAAGAGCGGCTGCGGCCCGGCCGGCGGCGGCGCGCATGCCCGGTACTTCGCGTTCGCGGCGCCTGGTGCGCCAGCGCAATTGGGGCACTGCCAGCAAGACGACCGTGGCCGCGTAGCCGAGCTTGGTGACCTTGCCCGGTACCCGCTCCAGGTCGGCGCGCCATTCCTCGGCGTAGCGCTCTCTCTCCTGTTGATCGGTCAGACGGCGCGCGCCCCAATCCAGGCAACGGCGAGCCAGCCACGGGGCGAGTTCGCCCGTTTCGGCCAGAGCAATCGGCAGCAGGATGAGGCCGATGAGCCAGTCGTTCATCGTGTTTCCCAGCGTGGCCGGGGGACCGGGCGCAGCAGTGCGGACACTGGTCGGGGCCGACCAACTGGGACACGGGATGGTCGGCGTGAGGTGCCGTGCTGGACGAGTAGCTCGCGGGCGGCCTCGCAGCCGTGTGGCATGAGCCGGTATACGCGGCGCCGGGCCGGGGCCGTCTCGCCCTCTTCGTCGTGCCAGTAGCTGTGCACCCATCCGCACGCTTCGAGGTCGGCCAAGATCGGGTAGACCGTGGCGGTATAACGGCGCGCGTCCCGCGCGATACGCAGTCCGTCGTGTGCCTCTCTCGCTGAGAGCAGCGCTTCCAGGACATCTCGCGTCGCCCGCCCCAGGCGGATAGGCGAATCCATGGCGGGCAGCCTAACCACGGCGGAACTGCTGCGCGGGCGAAATGAGAAAGGTCTGCAATCCCAGCAAACAGCCTGGTACAACCCTGGCCGTCACTCTGTGTCCGGCCTCTCGATGGCCGGGGCCACGCGAACCTGCTCCTAAACGCCGCCAATCACGTACCGGCCCGGCGCGCCGATCGGCCTGTCTACGGCACCGCCACGGGAGAGATCAAAGGTTGCTCCCGTTTATACCGGACTCGGGTGGATTTAGGACTACGGGCACCGTGCGTGTCATTGTGCCGAGCCGTTAGATGGCCGGGTGATGGTCGCCCCAAGACTCTCAGAAGGCCCGCGCGGGGCTCCGCTCGGTGAATACGCGGAGAAGTCGCCGCGTGGCTGGCCATTGGCGGCCTATACCACCAGGTCAGCAGCCGACGGTGCACACACCGACGATGCGCTCCTCGAAGGGCTCGTCGGTCTCTGCTGGTGCGCTGCGGCGGGCCATGCTGCGCTGCTCCTGTAACTGTCGGTGGATCGGGCGCCCGGGGCGGCTGGAATCGGCCCCGGGCCGGGACGGCTGGTCGGATCTTCTCATTGTCGGGCGGGTCGCGGGTCACGATGCCTGGGACATCGCCGCGCCGTGCGGTCCATTCTCGCCCCCGGCGCCGACAGAACCGGCGAAGACTGGCCCGCACCCGATGTGCACAGGAGGGCGAAACCAGTGCGAGGATTGGGGTATGCCCCAGAGAACCGACTCCGGCGCCGGCGCCCTCGACCCCAGTCTGCGCGCCTCCATCGAGCGCAGCGGCTATTATCCGGCGCTGGTCGCCGAGGCCGTCGAGACCGCGCTCGGAGGCGAGCCGGTCATCAGTCACCTGGTCCACCAGGAGACCACCTTCGACGCCGAGGAGGTCCGCCGGCATGTCACCGTGCTCGCCCTGACCGCACGCAGGCTGGTCGTCGGCCATACCGACGAGCACGGCACCGAACCGGAGCTCGACGGCGTGGACTCGCAGGTGGGTTCGTACGCCTCGACCTCCACCGAGACCGTGCGCCTCGATCGCGTCTCCACCGTCGTCGTCACGCGCGTCGTGGACGATCCGGCCAAGCACGTACGCGGCACCCTGCCGCGTGAGGTCGTGCTCACCGTCGGGTGGGGTGCGGTAGGCCGGGTGGATCTGGAACCCGCCAACTGCGGCGATCCGCACTGCGAGGCCGACCACGGGTATACCGGCACTGTCACGGGCGACGACCTCTCCCTGAGGGTGTCGACCGGTGCTGACGGCCCGGACGCGGTACGTATGACACTCGAGTTCGCCGAGGCCCTCGCAGCGGCCACGGTCGAGCTCGGTGTACCTGGACGCGGGTAACTGCGGCATGGACACGGGGGCGGCTGGCGACGACGGGGATCCCGGGTTCGACTACCCGGCATACGGCACAGGCGCGCTGTGTGACGTACTTCCCGTGATCGGCACCGTTCTCGGCGTGCCCGGACTCGGTACCGCAGGGTCCGAGCACGGTAGGTCCGATGGTCCGGACAGTCACGGCGACCCGGGCGCCTACGGCGACGAGGACGACCAGGTGGCGGCGCTGGCCGAGTCCTGGGGCCTGCACCCGGTCGGCCGGGCCTGCATGTTCCTGATCGACGGCATGGGCAGCGAGCTGATCCTCAAGCACGCGGACGCGGCTCCGTACCTCGCCGCACTGCTGCAGGGCGGCCCGCAGGACATCGGGCCACAGGGCATCGGCCGCTCGTTGACCGCCGGCTTCCCGTCCACGACCTCGACCTCGCTCTCCTCGTTCGGGACCGGCCTGCCGCCCGGCTCGCACGGCATGCTCGGCTACAAGCTGCTGGTCCCGGGCAGCGGTCGGCTGATGAACTTCCTGAAATGGGATCAGGACGTCGATCCGCAGGTCTGGCAGCCGCGCGAGACGATGTTCGAGCGACTGAGCCGGTCCGGGATCGCGGTCACGCACGTGTCCTCGCCCCGCTTCGCCGAGTCGGGCCTGACCCGCTCGGTGTTTCGTGGGGCGCGCTTCTCCGGGGCCGAGCCACCGGACGTGCGGGCGGTGCGCGCGCTGGAGGCCCTTGAGGGCGGCGGGCGTGCCCTCGTCTACCTCTATTATTCGGATCTTGATTTTGTAGGACATGCGGCCGGCATCGGCTCGCAGTCCTGGCGCGACCAGCTCAGCTACGTCGATGCGCTGGTCCAGTGGTTGGCCGAGCGGTTGCCGCACGACTCCTCGCTGTACGTCCTTGCGGATCACGGCATGCTCGACGTGCCCTTTGAGCGCCGGATCGATGCCGACACGGATTGGGAGCTGCGCGCCGGAGTAGCCCTGCTCGGTGGTGAGGCACGTGCCCGGCACGTATACGCACACGCCGGTGCGGAACGTGACGTGCTCGCGATCTGGTCCGAGCGGCTCGACGGCGTGGCGGTCGTGCGTTCCCGGCAGGACGCCATCGCCGAGGGCTGGTTCGGACCCAGCGTCGATCCGCGGATGTGGGACCGGATCGGCGACGTGGTGGTCGCGATGCGCGCGGACTGGGCGGTGATCGCCTCCGAGCGCGAGGTGGTCGAGTCCCGGCTGATCGGCATGCACGGATCGATGACGGCTGCCGAGCAGCTCGTCCCCCTGCTAGAGGTGCGAGGTTGAGGTTCCATGGCCCCTGACTCCGCGGATCGCGCTCCGCTGATCTCGGCCGAACGGCTGGCCGGCCTGCTCGGGCTGCGCAAGGACCCGTCGAGGCGGGCCGCCGCGTCCGACGGGGTGACTCTGCTGGACGTGCGCTGGTCGCTGAGCGGCCCGGCTGGACGTGACGAGTACGCCACCGGGCACCTGCCCTCCGCACGCTTCGTGGACCTGGACCACCAGCTGGCCGCACCGGTCGCCCCGGGCGGAGTCGGCGGCCGGCACCCGATGCCCGGCGCCGAGGACTTCCAGGCGGCGATGCGCTCGCTCGGCGTATCCGATGATCGGACAGTCGTCGTCTACGACGCCGCTGACGCCACGTCAGCCGCCCGTGCGTGGTGGCTGCTCAAGTACTTCAGCCACTCCGATGTCCGGGTGCTCGACGGCGGGTACGCCGCGTGGCTGGCAGCAGGACTGCCCATCGTGACCGGCGACGCGCCCGGCCAGTCCGGCCTCGCATCAAGCTCCGGAACAGGGAACTTCATCGCGGTCCCCGGCGCCATGCCGGTAATCGACGCCGACGGCGCGGCCAAGCTCGCGGTGGAGGGCGTCCTGCTCGATGCGCGCGCCGCGGCCCGGTTCCGCGGCGAGATCGAGCCGATCGACCCGGTCGCCGGGCACATCCCCGGCGCGGTCAGTGCCCCGACCGGTGACAACGTCGGACCCGACGACCGCTTCCTGCCGACTGAGATACTTCGCACCCGCTTCGCCTCGCTCGGGGCTAACGGAATGAACGGCCGCGAGATCGGCGTGTACTGCGGATCCGGCGTCACCGCCGCGCACCAGCTACTCGCCCTGGAACTGTCCGGGCTCAGGGCCGCGCTCTACACCGGCTCCTGGTCGGACTGGGTGACCAACCCGGCCCGACCCGTAGCCACCGGCGAATGACGTATCGCGCCCGGCGACTGCTTTGACGCACACCGCGCACGCACCCGCCAACTGCCGCCACGACGCGGTTCGGCTAGTGGCCGCCGACGCGCCATCGCTACGGCTGCCGCCCTCGTCAGCTCCAGCCGTAACGCACTCCGCGCGCCTCAACGGCCGCCTCGACGGCCGCCGTCCGCTAGCGACAGCTACTCGTTACCGCTAGGTGCCGTCGCCTCGTCCGCGCAGGCCCTGATGCACTCCGTGCGCGCGCTAACCGCCGTCGACTGCTTCGCGTCCGCTAGCGACGGCTACTCGCCGCCACCGCCGCCCACGTCCTTTCCGCCGTCCTCACCCTTCTCATCCTTCTGATCCTTCTCGTCCTTCTTCTCCGGGCGGCCGAACACGTCGCCCAGCGCGTCCAAATCGATCTCGTCGCGGTGCACGAAGCCGTCCGGGTCGTCCAGGTCCTCCGCCGTCGGCAGCAGGTCGGGGTGCGCCCACAGGTCGTCGCGCCCGTCGATGCCGCGCGCGTCGCCGAGCGAGGCCCACAGCCGGGCCGCGTCCCGCAGCCGCCGGGGCCGCATCTCCAGCCCGACCAGCGCCGAGAAGGTCTGCTCGGCCGGACCGCCGGAGGCCCGGCGCCGCCGCATGGTCTCGCGCAGCGCCGCCGCCGACGGCAGGTTCGGCGTGGCCGCAGCGTTCACCACCGCGTCCACCCAGCCCTCGGTCAGCGCCAGCATTGTCTCCAGCCGGGCCAGCGCCGCCCGCTGCTGCGGAGTGTCCGGGGCGGTGAACGTGATCCCCTCCTCGAACACGCTCTGCAGGCCGGAGAGCCCCTCGGGAGTCTGCGCGTTGCGCATCAGCTCCTCGATCCGGCTCTCGTCCACGGTGATCCCGCGCGCGTACGCCTCGACCGCGCCGAGCACGTGTGCCTTCAGCCACGGCACGTGTGCGAACAGGCGGTGGTAAGCGGCCTCACGCAGCGCCAGATACAGCCGCACGTCCGCCGCCGGCAGTTCGAGCCCGGCGCTGAACGCCGCCACATTCGTCGGCAGCAGCACCGCCTTGCCGTCCGGGCCGAGCGGGAGCCCGATGTCCGACGAGCCCAGCACCTCCGTCGCGAGCTGGGCCAGCGCCGTACCGACCTGGTGGCCGAACAGCGAGCCGCCCATCTGCCGCACGATCCCGGTGATCGGCGTTCCGGCCCCGGCCGCCTCCGGCAGCAGTCCGACCATCGCACCGGTCATCCGCTCCGCGACCGGCTCGACCAGCTGCTTCCACACCGGCAGGGTCTGCTCGATCCACTCGGCCCGGCTCCAGGCCAGCGCCCCGGTCGTGCCGGCCGGCAGCGCCGTCACCTCATCCAGCCAGTGCTCGGCCAGCCGCACCGCGTCCTCCAGCGGCGCCAGGTCGCCCGAGGTGACCGACGGGTCCGGCTGCGAGGCGGTCACGGTGCGCGCCACGTCGCGGGCCAGCGTCCAGTTCACCGGCCCGTCCCCGCTGTTGATCAGGGACTGGATGCGGCCCATCATCATCATGAACATCTGCGGGTCCAGGCCCGGCATCTGCTGCCCGAGCCCGGCGGCGAAGCTGGCCAGCGACTCGCCCATCCCGCCGCCGCCCGCACCCCCGGCCATGCCGAGCATGCCGAGCAGCCCGGCCAGCGGGTTGTCGGCCGACTCGCCCGGCGACTCGCCGGCTTCCGGGCCCGACCGCGCCTGTTCGGCACGCTCGCGGGAGGCCTGCTCGTCGGCGGCCCGCGCCTCGCGCTCCACGTCCGCGCCGAGATCCTCCAGCCCCGCGACGATGTCCTCGAACGGCACCGGCTCCGGCTCGTCTCCGGCCGGTGGGACACTTTCTGGGTGGTCGTTCACGTCGAACCTCTAGACAATCGTCCACACTGGAGACGGACCCCCTGCGTGTTCACGGGAAGCACGGCGCAAACTCGATCACACGGGGATCTCGCACTCTACGGATAGAACAGACTTTACGGTGAACGGAGCATCCCGTCCCCCTCACCGTAGTAACCAACGGAGTGTGCCTGTGAGTTCCCCGGCAGAAGGCGGACGGCGTCGCTCGGCGCGACTGACCGTGGCGGTCACCGGCGCGGCGGACGTCGTCGGCGCGGCGGTCGCCGTCCGTCTGGCCGAACACGAGGGCGTACGCAAGGCCCTCGCGCTCGATACCCGCCGGGTCGAACTGCCGGGAGTGGTCTTTCGACACGCCGACGTGCGTGATCCAGGACTGGCCGAACGGCTCGGGGACGTCGACGTGGTCATCCACGCGGACATCGACACGTCGCCGGACACCGACTCCATGGCGCGTACGACATCCAATGTCCGTGGCGCGCAGACCGTGCTCACGGCCGCAGCCGCCGCCGGAGTCGGCCGGGTCGTGCTCTTCACCAGCGCGGTCGTCTACGGCGCGTACCCGGACAACCCGGTGCCCTTGGACGAGGACGCGCCCTTACGCGCGGTCCCCGATGGCTCGCTCGTCGGCGATTATCTGGAAATCGAACGATTGGCCGAACGTGCCCCCAAGTCGCATCCCGGCCTGTCCGTCACGGTCCTGCGCCCAACGGTCCTGACCGGCCCCGGCGTCGACACCGTCTTCACCCGCCACTTCGAGGCCCCCCGCCTCCTCGTGGTCAAGGACACCGAGCCCTGCTGGCAGTTCTGCCACGTCGAGGACCTCGCCTCGGGTCTCGTGCACGCCGCGCTCGGCGACATGGACGGCCCGCTCGCGGTCGGCTGCGACGGCTGGCTGGGCCAGCGCGAGGTCGAGGAGATCTCCGGCATGCGCCGGATGGAACTGCCGGAGTCGCTGGCCCTCGGCGCCGCGGAACGCCTGCACCGGCTGCACCTCACCCCGGCCCCGGCGACCGACCTGCAGTACGTGATGCACCCGTGGGCCGTGTCCACCGCGAACCTGAAGGCGACCGGCTGGCGGCCCGAGTTCTCCAACACCGAAGCCTTCCAGTCCCTCCTCGTCGAGATTGAGGGCCACCACGCCGCGCTGGCCCGCCGCCTGGGCAAGAAGGACGCGGCGGCCACCCTCGGCGCGGCCGGCGCGACGGTAGCCCTGGTCGGAACAGCAGCCATAGTGCGCCGCGCCCGCAAGAAGCGCCGCGGCGCCTGAAGCCGTATCTGAAAGCCATGCCTGAAAGCCATGCCTGAAGCCGCACCTGAAAGTGATCGCTCGCCACGCGGGATAATGACCGACATGACCACGCCCGCCCCGGACTCGAACCTGACCTCGGCGTCGCCCCCCACGCCCGTCCGCCTAGTCGACGTGCGCGACACCGCACTGTCCGTCGACGAGGTGCTGCGCGCTGTCTCCGACCGCCACGCCGGGGGCATCGCGTTGTTCGTCGGTGCGGTGCGTGATCACACCCCTCAGCATCCCGGCGACCAGGTCACCGGGCTCGAGTACACCGCGCACCCGATGGCTCGCGAGCAGCTCGACGAGGTAGTCCGCAAGATCGCAGTCGAGTTCCCCGGCACGGCCCTCGCAGCCGTGCACCGCACGGGTGAGCTGGCGGTCGGCGACCTGGCCGTCGTCGTCGCGGCGTCCTCCGCGCACCGGGCCGAGGCCTTCGCCGCGTGCCGCGCGCTGATCGACACGCTCAAGCACGAGGTTCCGATCTGGAAGCGGGAGCTGTTCCGGGACGGCTCCCACACCTGGGTCGGAATGTGATCTACCGTACTGATTCGTGCTTTCGATCCTGGTCTGGTGGGCCATCCCGGCCGTCGCGGTCATCCTCGCGGCCGCAGTGGCCGCCGTCACGCGCCGGGTCCGGCACGCTCGTGAGGACGTCGGCACCCTGCACCGCTACCAGCGTGCCCGCGAGGTCCTGGAGCGTACCCAGCAGCGCCCCGTAGCCCCCGCCCCCAAGCCCCACCCCGACCTCCCCTCACCCCCGTGACCCGCACCTCCCTGTCCGGGCTGCATACCCCTCCCTCCTCGCCCTCCTCCCGCCTGCATCCCCTCCAAGTCGTGCATTAGGGTCGTCCTCATGCTGCGCCGACGCACCGTCACGCTCGCCGTCTCAGGAGCCCTCCTCACCGTCTTCGGGGTCGGCGTATACCTGCAGCCGGTGCCTTACGCGGAGATGACGCCGGGTCCGACCTTCGACACGCTCGGCTCGTATCAGGGCACGCCGCTGGTCACGATCAACGGCCATCAGACGTTCAAGACAGACGGCCAGCTGCGTATGGTCACGGTCGGCGTGTCCAGCCAGGACTACCAGATGCCGCTCGGCACGGCCCTGATCGGCTGGCTCAGCTCCGACGAGGCGATCGTGCCCAAGGAGACGATCTACCCGCCCGGCACCACCCAGCAGCAGAGCGACCAGCAGAACGCGGTCGAGTTCACCGACTCGCAGGACGCCGCGATCACCGCCGCCCTGGGCGCGCTGGGGATCAAGCCCAGCGGCAGCGAGGTCGTGGTCGCCGCGGTCACCTCCGGTTCGCCCGCCGACGGCAAGCTCGACGCCGGCGACGTGATCAAGTCGGTCGACGGCACCGCGATCACCACCGGCGGCGACGCCGGGATGGCCCAGGTGCAGAACGTGATCCAGAAGCTGACGCCCGGTCAGCAGGTGGCCGTCGTGGTGTCCCGGGCGGGCAAGCAGCAGACGGTCACCATGAGCACCACCAAGAACTCCAGCGGCAAGGCGGCCGTCGGGATCGCGGTCGAGACCGAGAACACGTTCCCGTTCAACGTCAGCATCCAGCTCAACGGAGTCGGCGGCCCGAGCGCCGGAATGATGTTCGCACTCGGCATCATCGACAAGCTGACCTCCGGCGGGAACATCACCGGCGGCAAGGTCGTGGCCGGGACCGGAACGATCGACGCCAACGGCGTCGTCGGAGCGATCGGCGGCATCCAGATGAAGACGATCGGCGCGCGCCGCGACGGAGCCACGGTCTTCCTGGCCCCGGCGGACAACTGCGCCGATGCGAAGGCGAACCTGCCCGCGGGACTGGAACTGGCCAAGGTCTCGACCCTGCAGGACGCTCTCACCGCGCTAGCGGATGTCCGCGCAGGCAAGACCCCGCCCGGCTGCTAGCCCCGCCCCCACCCGCGTCCACAGAGCCTCCAGCTCCCCGGCAGCTACGTAGCCTCCCAGGAGCCACGTAGCGCCCCTGTCGCGCCTGTACGTCCCGGGCCCCTCCCGCAACTCCACACGCCCGCCAGAACCCAGCACAGCGGCGCGGCGCCCTCTCACTCCTTCAACGTCTGCGCCAACGCCTCCGCCAGATGCGGCACGAGCGTCGGCCCAGACAACACCTCGTCATCGGCATCCCGCGTGCGCAGTCGGAGCGCGCAGTCCCGAGACCCATCCCGCAGCACCCCGACGGCGATCCGCACCTCCTGCCGCTGCGGATGCGCGGCGGCCCAGGCGTCCAGGTCCACCCCGGAGTCCCCCTCCGGCATCTGCGCCTCGGCGTCCGGCGGCAGCATCACTCGCTCGATGACGAGCGCCGCCCCGTCCACCGTCGAGGGCCACCCGATCCCCGCCAAGGCGTCGTCGAGCGCCTTCCCGTCCGGAAACCCCTCCTGCTCGATCGACGTGAAGACCCGCAGCGGCCCCACCTCGCCCAAGCTCAGCGTCTCCGGAGCCAGCGCCGCGGCCAGCCGCGGCTCCGCCTTGATCAGCGCAGCCGTATCGGCCAGCGCGAACAGCCGCGGCCCCTGGTCCCAGCCCTCCTTGGCGACGTGCTGTTCCAACTCGATCAGCGACTGCGTCAGCGCAGTGTTCGTAGTGCCCTTGTCCATGCCCTCCATTCTCCCCGACACCGGCCCCTGCCCAAGCCACCCCAAACACCCGCCCTGACCTGCCCTTATGGATGACCAAGCACCTCAAGCCACCCCACCACCCGCCCACTCGAGCTATCCGATTTGCTTCAAGGGCGACCTTCGACTTAAAGTAGAGACACACCGACGCGGGGTGGAGCAGCTCGGTAGCTCGCTGGGCTCATAACCCAGAGGTCGCAGGTTCAAATCCTGTCCCCGCTACACAGGTCAGAGGCCCGGAGACATAGTCTCCGGGCCTCTACGCTTCTTACATTCCGGCTCTTTGGTGCCGGATTTGGTGCCGAAGGGGTCAGTCGGGGTCCGATTCGAGCATGTCCGGACCCAGTGCCCCGGGCAGGATGAGGCGGGCCATCGCTTCGGCCAACTCCCGATCGGCCTCCACGTCGCCGTGCATGTACGCCTCCATCGTGAACGCGACCGAGGCGTGCCCGACCCGCCAGCTGAGGGCCTTCGGGTCTGCCTTGGCGAGCCGCCCGGCCGTCAGGTAGCTGTGCCGGGCCTCATGCAGCTTGATGACGGGCAGCCCTGCTCTCTCCGCGAGGCGCTTGAATCGGCGGGTGATGGTGTCCGGGTGGGGGAGTGTGCCGTTCGGCCAGCAGAACAGCTTGCCGTGATCCTCGTAGTCCGCCCCGAACTGCTCTCGTTCGGTCTCGATCATCTCCACATGCTGAATTAGGAGTTTGAGCGTGAGCTGGTCGAGGGTGATGGTGTGCCACGCCCCGTCGCTCTTGCCGTCCGAGTCGATGACCTTGCCGTCGATGACGACCCGGGTCTCGTTCAGGTCGAGCGTGCCGGCCTCGCGGCTCAGGCCGGAGCGTTCGGCCCCGGCCGGTTCGCAGCGGCGCATGCCGGACGTCAGCTCCAACACCCACAGGGCGAAGAACCGGTCTTCGCGGGCGAGGGTCAGGAATCGCTGGCACTGGCCGATGTCCCAGGTCGTGCGCTTGCTGTGGGGCACTCGCGGCGGGCTGGTCTCCGCAATGACGTTGCGTTTGAGGTGGCGCCACTTGACCCCGTCCTCCCACGCCCTGTGCAGCATCCGGTGGACGTTGACGACGGTTTTGGGACCGAGCCCCGGAGACAGCGCGGGCTTGGCCGGGCGCGGTTTGGGGGCGGGGCCGCGCAGTTTCTTACCCGCGGCCTTGTCCGCGATCCGTTGCGAGCGGCGTCGTGCCTCAGCTTCGGCCTTGGCGCGCCTTGCGCTGCGCTGCGCCTTGATCCGACCGGAGGTCAGCAGCCGGTCATAGAGCGCGTCGAACACCGTTCTACGCTGGAGATGACACCACCTGCCGGCTTCAGCCGGGCCCGCCGCCGCGGCCGCGATGGGCGCCGTTCCGAAGCGGTGAGCCCTCGAGAAGTGGACCAGAGGTAGGCGCGTATCAGGCTTCGGGGATGGTGCGCCCGAAGTCCTCGAGGGTGATGTCCTTGGGCTCGGGGCCGCCGCGTACGCCGGTGTCGAGGGCGTCGAGGGTGGTGAGTTGCTCGGCGGTGAGTTCGAAGTCGAATACGTCGAAGTTCTCGGCGATCCGTGTGGCGCGTACCGACTTCGGGATCGCGCTGCGGCCTTGCTGCAGGTGCCAGCGCAGCATCACCTGCGCCGCGCTCTTGCCGTGAACGGTGGCGATCGAGGCGATGGCCGGGTCGTCGAAGGTGCTGGTGCCGGTCCCGCGGTAGCTGGTGATGCCGCCGATCGGGGACCAGGCCTGGGTGAGGATTCCGTGCTTGGCGTCGGCCGCCTGCGCCGACGGCTGGGTGAAGTAGGGGTGCACTTCGACCTGGTTCACCGCGGGGACCACGGTGGCCCTTTCGAGCAGGGTGTCGAGGTGTTCGGGCATGAAGTTGCTCACGCCGATCGCGCGCACCTTGCCGTCGGCGAGCAGGGTCTCCAGCGCCCGGTAGGCCTCCTGGGTCAGCTCGAACCGGCCCGGCAGCGCCT
>Ga0307507_10003256_pt1 | contig 31963 bp, 35 predicted proteins | sample 7_EM_MG_FD_207223 | JGI IMG/M metagenome (GOLD analysis project Ga0307507, IMG submission 207223) | Populus trichocarpa ectomycorrhiza microbial communities from riparian zone in the Pacific Northwest, United States - 7_EM | ecosystem: Host-associated > Plants > Roots > Unclassified | place... | reverse complement strand
AAAATAAAAATAAAATAAAAATAAAATAAAAATAAAATAAAAATAAAATAAAAATAAAATAAAAATAAAATAAAAATAAAATAAAAATAAAATAAAAATAAAATAAAAATAAAAATCAAGAATAAGCCAGTACAAAATATTAGACACAGTAGAAATATAAAGTAGAATCTAACACAAAGCAATAAGTACACCCTGAAGTACTTCCCTAAAGCAACTGATTATGAAATACCAGCTATGAGAACTTTAGGCCTGGTTCACAGTTGTATTTACCCATACAACTTCAATCTAACTGAGGAACTGAATCCAGAACTGCTTACTATTAATCATACATATATCTCAGTTCTTTACATCCTGTATTTTAGTTTTATACATGTATTTATTCCCTTAATCTTATATCTTTATACTTGTTTTAAATATTATTAGTAAATTTTGATCATAACCATTGGATTAAGACCTGTAGGGGCGAGAGGGCTGCTAGTTCTGATGGTACAGTACTATACTCCGAAAATCCCCAAAAACACCGTTCCTGAAGCCTCCTGTTCGCCTGGTTAAAAGTTAACGTAAATACACTGCGCGAAGACTCCAGATCTTCCCTAAATCCATTAGCATCCGAGTATAATACAGCCAAACACAACAAACCAAACCCAACCAAACCAAACCCGCCTTAAAATGACTTCAAACTATCCAACAGCCTCCTCTCTCTCTCCTTCTCCTTCCTATCCCCCAAGTCCCCACCTCCTATTCCATTTCTACTATTCTCCCCCTCCACTCTCCTTCTAGCGGCCATGGATTTCCCGCGATAGGTACTACTCTTCTCTAGCGGTTTCGGCAGCGTGAACAGCGGGTCATCGTCCAAGTCTATCATTTTCGAAAACGAAGTGGCCCTGGATTGCGGCGCTGAAGTGGTATGAGATGTAGATGCGGTTGTAGTGCTGGAGAAGGAGGCGGGGGTGGAAGTAGTAGAGGGGGGAATTGAATCGCGGCGCTTTATTAGTTCGGCTTGGTTGCGGTTGTTGGTGAAAGAGGGGATGGAGGATATGGGTGGTACGGAGGGTGTGCGGAAGGAGTGGACCGGAGCGTCGAGATCGTCGTCTGACGGTGTGTCTATATCCGAGGCCTGTTCTTGCTTGACTTTTACACAGACAGCGGGGATAGAAGAGCTGGTATTTCTGCTTCCCTTTTCTTTTTCTCGAAACCGCAGTATCGGTGCCATTATATCCTCATCGTCCTCCTGCTTCTCTACCTTGACTTTAGCCCCCCGGACTGCCGGTCCTCTACCCACAGCCTGCGAATCCGTAAACCCCGCGGCGGCTCTCGTCCCCCCTCTCCCTCCCCTCTCCTTCCACCTCTCCCCTAGCCTCCCTTTGGCATACCCATCGCCGCTGCCCTTCCCACTCATCAGCCTCCCTAAAGCCCCCTTACTCCACCCTTCTTCATCCTCGCCACTACTACTCCCACCCCCATCTAGCCCTAGAGCAGCAACCCTCGCTCCCCTCCTCCCAAGCATAATTGCCTCCCGACTCATTCTCGTAACCCCATCTACAGGCCGCTGTATGTCGCTGATCCGGTGTGCATTCTTGAGTGCGGCGGCAGCTTGCAAGCGGCTGTATTCTGCGCGGTGGAGGGAACGTGTGTAGAGTTGTGCTGTAGTCAAGAGTTCGTCCTCGACCATAATGTATACGTCATCTTTGGGGGTCATGTACTCGATTGTTGCCTCGTTAAGGGCCGAGCCTTCCTTCTTGGGAGCATTGCGGCGGGGCAGGGAGGTGGAGAGGCTGCGTTTGGGGTTCGCTTTTAGTGAGGGTGATGGTGGTTTGGCGGATGGTTTTGATGAAGAGGAGGCGGAGGTGGAAGAGCGGTTTCGCGCCCAGGGGAGTGCTCGAGGCATGATTTGCTCTGGTTGTCCTGTGCCGTGCTGTGCTGTGCTGTACCCTGCTGCGCTGTGCTGGTGTGTTGGTGTTGATCAAGCGGGTTCTTCCACCATTATGGAGGGGTTGTATCATATCATACGTCAACGCGTTCCCTACGCATGCGGTATCACACTTGTGCTTGAACACATTGTGAAAAGAAAAAAAAAGCCCGGTCTGACCTAACATGTCGATAACCCTAAGCTATCCTCTTATACCCACAACCTCCAATTCGCGCGCTTTCACTCGAGTGCCACAAAAATTCACCACCTTTCCCATCGCTTCAACGTCATAGGTTTATCCACACAGCCCATCTCGGGAAATTTGATATTACTGGCTGAATAGGGATACGGATAATCTACTGGTCTAAAGTCATACGATAGCCCGCCCAGCGAATGGGAAGGGTGAATCGTGAGAGTTGAGCCTCAGACAGCTCAGTGTGCTGCTACTGGATGAGTACCGGTACGTTACTCTTGGAATGAATGTACGGATGGAGGAAGCGGAGAGAAGGGGAAAAGGGAGAATCGGAGGGAAGGGAGAGGAGAGGAGAGGAGAGGAGAGGAAAGGAGAGGAATTAAACGGCACGTATGTACGTATGTACTGTACCGTGTACAATGAGCAGGCAAGGCAGGGAGAAGGTATTTTTATAGAAGGAGGAGATTAAGGGAAGCTCTGCGCTGTTGTTATGGCTGTTGCTGTTGGCCTTGTGACGGGTGGTACCGGGAAAGAAAGAGAATTATTTGCTAGAAAACACCTCAAGACAATACCAGTACCTTATTCATCGCCACCCTTTCCCGCACTGACTCTAACGAAAAGGAAAGAATAGAGAGAGAGGAAGAAAAGAAAAAAAATCATCAACATAATATTATATACCTCAAAACCCTCTCCCATGCCGGTACTCATACCGGCATCCAAGAACAAAATTTTCCATCTTCCTTCCTTCGGAAATTTTTTTATATAACGACTCGGGCCAGCCTATTCCGGCCTCCCACCGATCCTGTTTGTCCATCCATCCTCTCACTCCCACCACCCTGGACCATACACACAACCCTGCGGTACCAGCCGGTTTTCTCACCTTACCGATCACACCCGTACCAAAATCTGCCATTGTTTCACCAACACGCGTTTCCAATCCGATCCAGTCCAGCCCCAACTTTCTCACTTTTTCATTTTTTTTTCCATTGTTGGTTGAATCTCTTTTCTATTCGTTTCCCGGGAATCTCATTTCCTTCTTTACTTAACAGACAGACGCACACCTTACGGCTCTCGCTTCTTTGACTGCATACCTGCCTGCCTACCTGCTCATCTCCCTACCTACCTGCATACATACATACATTATACCGACATATAGTGCATCCGTTATTACTCCTGCAGCTTCACATTTGTTTACTCCAATACCGGTATTACGACACTTGGGGAAAAAGAAAAAGAAAAAAAAATAATAGAAATAATGGATCCAACGGCCATTTGTAGATGGTTGGAGAGTGTGTTCGTATACCATTTCCTTCCGTCTTGCTTCCTCCTAGTTAGCTGACAACGACGACTTGACAGAATGGAAGCGCAAGGTGTAACAGGTGCCCTCCTGATTGATAGCTCTACGGGGATTTGTCTGGGAGGTTGGTTCTTCCGTTCCGGTACACTCTTCGCCCCCAAAAATGCTAATAGTGGTGATGAGGAGGGCAGCGGCGGGTAAAGCTACTGAGGATGACGCGACTTTCTTAGCGGTTGCATCACGGGATGCGCTTGATGGGGAGGGTGTTGGGGCTGTTGCTTTTAAGGGCGGGTTTGTTCTTCCCTTCCTTTTCTCTTTCCTGCAGAGGGAAACGCAGTTTGGAGGGAGGGTTGCTGATCATGAGGGTGGTGTAAGTAGTCGGGTTATGCTCAAGAAGGGAGACGGAGTTCTTGTCGCCGTATTCAAGGACGTGTGAGGTACCCTGGCGGCGTAAACTAGGTGCTTGGTTTATACTTTATTACTCCCTTTCTCGATCCTCTTGCGCTCACATCTTGCGCTCACCCTCTCTTGGCCGTTTCTTTTGTTGGTGGGATTAATAGATGGTACAATAGATGGACCTAACGGACCAGACTACGCATTAATATCTCTTATATTTTTCCCTATTTTTACGCAATTTCTTTTTTATATTTTTCTAGGTGGAAAGAATTATTCGTATTGTTGGGGCGTTGGTTGGATAAAATAGAGTTAGAGGAATTATCAATAATAATGCTTTTCTTTTTTTGGCTTTTTTTTTGGCCCCTTTCCGGTTCTTTCGGTGAATCGTTGATAGTGTTTTGTGGGTGCGATTGGCCCTGGCGTCATGCCGTGAGGGAATCTGGGAATTCCCGGTTCCTTGGGTTTGGCTTGGGTGTCAGACTGCAGATTTGGCGGATGTGGATCCGGGAGAGTGGTGGAGGTGAAAGGGTTTTGTTGTGTGTTGCGCGCTTTGTGTGGTGCTGGGAAAGATGGCAGATTGTGGCGGGCGGGATGGAATACTGTATGTCTAATAATATTATTATGGTGATATTATACCTTATAGTATGAGAAAGAGCTTGAATTATATTAATGGGCCGCTGAAAGCACAGTGCAGTACCGACCAAGCCGGTATTTTGAGGAGCTTTATTTATCAGAGAGAGGGATTAAACCCTGGAGTTGGAAAAGCCTTTCTCGAGTTCATGTGCCGGCCGAGTTTCGAGTTGATCTGTGTGCAGAGGGGCGTTACACATAAAAGTCCTTTTCTATGATACTCGAAAAAACTTGCATTTTTCAAGCCCTGGGCTGATTACCCCCAATAATTGACTTGCATATTACCGGTATAAACTCCTAATCGAAATGATTACCGGTAGTCTCCGATACCGCGGTCCCAGCCAGCATACCTCTAAAAAAGAGAGGTAAAACCCAGCTTTCTTTCATTTTTTGTCTCCGACCGGGGTAACAATCTTTATCTGGTCTCTATATCCGTTCGCTCACGCTTTGGGATACAGGTAGCCAAGCTGTGGCCAAGAGCTCGAAAATGTATTTGTTCTGGTTAGAGCCTCAAGCCCCCGGATGACACCCGCACGGCTGCCGGTGCTGTGGGTGAACCCTGGCTTAAGCTTTTCCAGTTTCCCTCCATTCCTTCTTTTTCCCTTCTTGTCAGCAACCCGCGTCCATCGCCACCACTGCCACTCTCACCACCACTCCAACCATAAACCTCATAACAAACTGTGGTGAACGACATCTCGAGTTCTGCAACCCCCTGGTATTTTGAGCGATGGTTCTGTTACTTCGGTTTCTGCGGATGCCGCGGCCAACGGTTTGTTGAAATTTTCTCCGCTCTTTTTTCTTTTTCTTTTTTGCCCTCTATTGATGCTGATTTTGGGTAGCATTTTCTCGGAATTTTAGATCTCCAGCATGGAGCCGAGGTCATTCTTGTGTGTACTCTTTTCAATAAAATCTCCGGTCTATACGGTATTATGGCTATGCTCATAGGTACGTTGTGCTTTCTTTTGTTCTGGTGTTCCCCCCTTGGCCCCACCTCCTTATCTAACTTGACGCCCGGTGCAGGAGCCGAGATATCTACACTGCAACTATCAATGTACTTCTACTCCCTTTTGATGTTCGGAGCGTTAATCTATACTCTCCCGAAAATCCATCAACGAAATCCCCTCGCTGCCATCTCGTTTGCATACCTGTACCTCGCCGATTCCCTCGTAAATGCCCTTTACACACTCCTCTTTGGAATCTCCTGGTTTTTGGTCTTGGCTTCGAAACATAACTCTGCAATGCGCCCGGTAGAGTCTGTTGGCGAGGCAATGGATACTACTGCTGGCCTCACATCCTCGGGGTTCAACGCTTCGGAAGCGGACGTTGTTACGTACCCGAGCACATCGGGCCAAGACGCGGTAGTCATCGGTAGTGGCGAGGGGACTTCATTCTTGTCATCTGGTGTGCTCCAGCCGGAGGGCTCGACCAGCATTCTTATCATTTCGGTGATATGGTTGATCAGGGTTTACTTTGTGATCATTGTCATGGCGTTCGCGAGGGAGGTTGTTAGGGGTAGTGCCACCCCTGGGGAAGCACCTTTTACGGGCAGGAATTATGGAGAGGGGTGGCAAGGAGCTCTGGGGAGGGCGTTGGTATCGTGTAATAGAAGGTATTGGGAGGGGAAGAGTGGGTGGATCCCCTTCGGGTCGAAGTTTAGGAGGAGTGTAGAGCCCGAGGACGGAAGGGGGAGGAGAGATTCAAGTGAGGGGAGGTCGTTGCCTGTTTGATTGGGTGGAGAAGATGGGAAGGGGGCGGGGAGATGAATTTTGATAAAATGCGAATATCGACACTGCATGCCGGACGGATCAATATCATGCCGAACACATATAAACAAACAAAACGAGCAAACGAAAACCGCTTCCACTATTACCCTTAGCCACACCAGACACGGTCATATCCGCGTGTCGCTTTTTTCTCTTCCTTTTTTGGTCTCCTATTTCCTTGGTCTATCGTTTTGTTTTTGCTTTCAATCATACCTTTTGCTTGTGCTAGGAGTCATTCGGGAGTGAGGGTCGGGGGGTCTGCACTAACTACGTATTGTGTCATGTTTTTGCTGGGGTAATATTGCGCTAGTGTAATGTCTTGGTTCAAGATGAATGTAGGGTTGGTCGGGTGTGGATGAGCAGGATGGATGGGTTGACCTGGTTGGTTGGGTCAGATGGAATAGGGTGGAGTGGATTGGATGTATATCCCTGATGTAAAGTGCTCAGCGATGGAGGAGTAGTGGTAGGGTAATATGGAAATGAGAATGCTTTTGTCAGACTGGGTAGCCAGTGAATTGCACGATGGGAATTGGCACCCCCGCTTTTTTTTCCCCTTCCCGTTTTTGGTATCTGTGTGAGTGCTCGAGTGCTTGTTCGATCGTTCGTCCTCTCGGAAGCAAATATCGCTCTACACTGCTTTTGTTAAGTAGATGTACAGTGCATTGTATGATGGATGATTCACCCACCTTCTGTATCTCCCCGACTCACCAATTCTCACCAATTCTCACTCGCACATGGTGTTCGAACGGCAGATCCAGGTTTGCCTCACCACATAACTTACAACGCCCCCCCCCCCTTCTCTCTCTACCACCGGAATTTTTTTCGTACCAGAAACAAAAATGCGGCTAGTCACTCACCCAGCGAGGGATATAGACTCTCCCTAAACTAATAACATCTTTGAGCCCAACTCATCCATACAAGCAGCTTCCCCGCGCCATCTAACTTTAACCAAGCCGTTGGGGAGTAGACCACGTCATGATATAGAAAAGGTTTAATACGTGGGGATACATATTATACCACGCTGTGAAGCGGTTTTCACTTGTTAGTGACTGGGCTGATTCGTGTGATGGTCGGCGGGTGAGTACCTGCTGTCAATATAGTAGGTGTGAGGGTCTAGTCTGCGGTATGTGCTATTATACTGCTCTGACAGGGGATAAACAGAGCGGAGCAGAGCAGGGTAACATAAAGCGACGTTATTTATACAAAGCAGCCTTGCCTTACAAAACTAGTGTAGTTTCTAATGTTTTTTTTTTTCGGTATTGGACTTCGTAACTGCAAGATCGTACTGTATTGTACTGTACACGCTTGGGGATTTACAAACTGTTCGACTAGTTGGTAATAGGGTGATAGTTGGATTAATGCTAGGCTCTGTTGATATGTAAGGGTCAAAGGTATGAAGATAGCGGACACGACTGCGCTTGAGCGCGTACGATACTCTACTCGTTAGCCGCACAGAATATCACTCGAATCACTGGTATCTGTCGAAGGGAAGCAATGCAGCGAGGGTTCATGGCGGAGCGGGACGGCTACCCGCCAATAAGCCTTTACTCTCACCACATCTCTAAAAAGCTATGAAATATTTTAGAAGGGTATCGAGCTCTCGAACAAAGATTTATTTCGCATGATCGATACAGTTATCGCAACTTCTCCCTGCTTCGCCTAACCCCACCCAAGTAAGATCTCTCTCCATTCACTCACCAACCAACTAACTAAGCCTCCGCCCGAGGGCTCAATACTACCAGAAAATCACTGTCATAAAAGACCCAAACCAACAAAGCCCACGGTAGTGCAATCAATCAATCAACCAGTCAACCAACTAACCAACTAACCAGCCAACAAAACCAACATAAGAAAGAAAAAGACTTGATTTTTTTTCAAACACTTACCGTAAAACCGTCGTAGTAGGGTACCGGATGCTGCAAACTAGAGAAAGAAAAGCAAAGTAGGAGTGGTAGTAATGACATAAAATCGCCAAATAAGCACCGACAACGACCAACCCAGTAAGAGGATGAAAAATGGAAAATGAAGGGGAAAGAAGGGGAAAAAAAAAAAGTAAGAGCAAAGAGAAACGTTATCGGAACTGAAGTATGGTTACATGGCACTAAAGACATGATAGCACAAACAGATGGGACCTCATCAATAGTCGAGAAATTGAAAGGAACAATGGAATTAGCCAAGGAAATGCGCATGATACGAGTGTAAAAGAAAAGCCAGGCCAATCAAGAGAAAGGAGATAAAAATAGAGATAGAAGAACCGAGGTAAAGCGTGCGTTTTCATACGAGATGGTTATGGGATACGGGATCCTGCGAAACTAAGGGTTATGGAGGATGGGGACCACAGTATTATTTAGTTTAGTTTGATTTTCTGCACGGCAGCTAAGAAGCAGTAAAGTTAACGAAGCTGGCGGTGTAGCGGCTCATTGGGGAACCTTGGGTTGCCGGGACCGTGGGGGTGTTGAGGGTGTTTGAGCCCATCGTGTGGAAATCCAAATGGAGGTCCATGAATACCGATGGGGGGCCCATGGGGCTCAGCATGAGGGTGATGGAATTGAGGATGGTAGCCCTGTGGTGGGGGCCCATTCATCTGCGGAGGCGGGGGTGGAGGTGGAGGTGGATGGCCATTCAAGTTGTTCATCCCGTTCATCCCAAAGAACGGAGGGGGAGGTCCAAAATTTGGAGGCATAGCGAGAGGAGGGCCCAACGGGAATGGCATTGGAGGAGGTCCGTTAACACCAGGAGGAGGGCCAAGAAAAGGAGGTGGGGGTGGAGGGCCTTGGTGATGCTGCTGCTGTTGCTGGGGTCTTGCGAATCCGGGTGGTGGCGCCACTTGGCGATGATTTTGGGGAGGAGGTTGCTGTGGTTGCTGCTGTTGCTGCTGTGATAGCTGCTGCTGCTGCTGATGGTGATGATGATTCCAACCTCCAGGAGGGCCATGCTGTTCTATAAGAGGAGGGCCCCTAGGAAGAATAGGGCTTGTGGACTCCTGATTGGAACGCTGCCTAAAAGCGGTGATGGCAGGGTCATCAAATGCTGGTGAAAGCGGATTATTCTTTGCTCTCTGAAAGTTGTGAGGACTAGTTGATATTGGAGGAGGCGGGGGCATCTGGGATGGGCCGCCATACGGGGTGTGCAACGGGGGCGGAGGAGGGGGGCCTTGAGCTTGAGTTTGCTGGGACTGATGGGACTGATGCATAAGACGCATTAAAAAGTCTGCGTTAGCGTCCCGATGAGGGGGAGAAGTAACAGGTGGCTGCTGAGAGTGCGGTGGGGGTGGATGTGAGGGTAGGAGGGAGGCTAATGGAGAAACACTTGGTTGGGGTGGACGAGTCACCCCAGAAGATGGAACAGAAACTGGTTCCGAACTTCCAAGGCTTACACCGCTTAGGATCTTCAGTATACGCTGGAAACCTTCCTTGTCTTCGGAAGAGGACTCATTTGCTGGAGTAGGAATTTTGGCGGCAATAGGAGACTCCGGAATATTCGGCGAGACAGGCTCCTGGGGGGCAAAGAAGGAAGTGAAGCGAGACTTGACGGTAGTTTTGGTCTCCGGACGCGCATTTCCCAAGATGTCCTGTTCAGTACTCTTGCTAGCGCTCGGAGCGCCCCAGAGACCAAAGAACCTGTCAACCCCATTCTCCACAACTGCTGGGGCTGTCGCCGGCTCTGTGCTGTGTTAGTGTACACGCATTCTTCACATTTAGTATAGGGACTAACCTGTGATAGCAAAGTGGGTATTTTCAGCATCCTTCGGACTCTGTTGACCACCTTTAGGTTCCTTGGGGAATTTGTCTTGCCCTACTGCCTCTGCTGGCATTTCAACCTTAATCTTCTTGTCTTCTGGTGCATTGCTTGCCTTCATCCTCTCCTTCCAACGTTGAAATTCCTCCATTGAATGCACGGTCTTACTATCGCCAGTCTTATCTTCATTGCCTGGGCCCGAATCCATCCATTCGGGGTCCTTCTCGTTTCTGTTACTATTGTTATAACGGTGGTGATCGCGGTCACGGTAATGGTCACGGTCTCCTCCTCTGTCGGTACCACGATCTTCGAGCAACCAACTTGCTTCATCCCTTCTCCCTCTTGGGCGATGCTCACGTTCCCTACCGAAATTGTCGTACTTGGGTGGACGGTCCTTATCCCATGGAGTTTCCCTCTTCCCCCTATCACCAGCACCACCACGGAAACGGTCACCGTCTTCTGCCCCAAAGCTTTTACGAGGTTGGCGTGATGCCACACTAGTCCAACCCTCAGAATCCTCTCTACCGAAGCCTCGTTTAGTATGGTCACTGCGCAAGCCACTGCGTTCGGGGCGATCTTTGTCCATCTCCTTGCCAAGCCTGATATTCCCACCCATTCTAAACCGCTCGAAACGGGGGCTTTCACGATCCTCATCGATAACCGGGGAGGCTAAAGAAGTAACTTGGGAATCATGGTCAAATTTTCCGGAAGGTGTTCGAGTGGATGAGGATGCGAACATCATTTTGGGCGGACCAAGTATAATGTCATCAGCAACTGTAAATGAACCAGTGGTTTAGTTTTAAACCCGAGATGCGATGACACATAGGGCACATACGTGAGGGGCGAGAGAGATGACGAGTTTCAAATAGAGATGGCCGACGGGTCGACGTCATACCGCTGGGAAAGGTTAAGCTTTGGCGGGCAACATGTGTTAAGGAGCACTTACATTTTGACACCGTCTTCATGGCTGGCCAAGAGGCTGTCTCCATCCGTGCGCGACCGTGTAGTCTGTGGCCTAATAGGGGTGGTTCTTAATGGCTTGTCAGCCCAGGTATCTCAAGGTTCACTGCAGAAGCTGTGCTGCAGCAAGGAGCAAACACAAAAAAAAAAAAAACATAAGGGAAAGCTCACCCCATCCATTCTTCAATTGGCGGAAGACCAGTAGGTTTCTGAACTAAGGGTGAATCTCTGAGAAACAATAACTCTTCAATCTCGTACCGACGGAGGGCTGGGGATTCCATGACCGATGACCGTCGGGGTTGCGGTTCGTGGTGTGTGTGTGAAGTGAAATGACAGGTGATGAGAGTGAAGCGATGTTGTGACAGGGAGGTTTAAAGCAGCGTAAGGTTTGTACTTATGTTCGGGGAGGTAAAGGAACAAGTCGAAATTTTGGCAGGCTGAATCAAGCAAGTTGAGAGTTATTGGGGGGCTCTGTTGGAGGTTCTTTTTTTTTCTTCCTTCGGTGGGGGTTGAAGTGTTGTCCTGCTGCTCCCTGAGAAACCGGGCATTGTTTATCTGATCTGTCAGTGGAGCATTATCAGATGATGCTTGCGCCTCAGCAACGCCACCCGCCACTCCAAACGCAAACGCCCAGCCAATGTTGCCTCTCCCCGATATAGTGGCTTCAAACATCCCACCCAAACCTCGGAATGCATGTAACCAATAGATACACCTTGAGATGATATGCGCTACATTTACCCCAACCAACAAGAGTGAGGGAAAATCGATATATCCCTCGAACACCTGGAACCACTTGAGTCTGGTTGAGAATATGGCCAATATCGGTATTCCCCTAAGACCCCAGGAAACGAACATTGGATCTAAACTTTGGGCATTCAGGGACAGCCGTGGAACACTCCTTATCCTGGGAGTGGTGATTCTACACGTTTTGGAGGTCTTTTACCCTTCATGGATACCTCCCACACGTTGTAAAAGTAGAAAAGAAAAAAAAAAGAGAAAAGGAGGGGGGGAGAAAAAAAGTATCATCCCATCCCACTGTGCTTGTATCGTAAATTAACAAGCATATTTGGCCTATCAGAGCTCTTCCTCAAGCTATGCGAGGATTAAGGTTTTAGGGATCACGCGATGCCACTTAGGTAGGGATTCTGATTCAAATGAAATACAAGTAGATATCATTATTAGATTCTACGGAAAATTATCCAAGCAATCCTATGCGATACTGTGATTCCTACTGAATATCGCCCTTTTCAAACTTAGATAAAGCACGATTTAAGATTAGCTCAGAGAGGAAACATACGTGATGCAAAGCAAGTCGCTCTACAACTCCTGATAATGCCACAACTATTTCCCAAAATCAAAAAGTGGTAATAATAAAACGATGCAATGAAAGGCACCGAGGAAGGCGCGCAGCGTGGAAAACACAAGGAAAAAGTATTGGAATACGAGACAAGGAATAGATTACCATGACTTTGAGGCAATAAGAAAAAGATAGTTAACACGGACTCCATACGCAAGAAATAAAGGGAATGCAAAGGAACAAAAAGAAAGAATAGCAGCAGCAGAAAGCACATATATGCACACAACGAAGCAACTGTTTAGACCGGCGATCCTTAGGGAACATTTTCCAGTGTTGGTTTATAAATTTTGACGTCTCCCATCTGCAGTTGCCCACCAGCCAACCCATCGAACGAAAATTACGGCAGCCATATCGGCCCCAATCTCTTTCATATCCCCCACTCACAATAAATCCTTACAAGATAACGCATCGGCATCTCGGAGAGCGCTGATCGTCTCTTTGCCTTGATCCGAACCCAACCTTGGCACTGCGCTGGGTCATTTCGTCGTCTCCAGTTTCTGCTGGACGTATAGTCATATGAACGACATTTGGTGAATCCTGGTTGAGCTTGCAGTCTATTACTCTAGTTGTGAGAATCCTTATTTCCCAGATGTATACTCGAGCAGCTCGAGTATAATCAAAGTAATCAACACAGGGAAAGTAATTGGTACCTTTCAAATGTTGCTTGTCATCAAGCACCCGTCCAAAATGAATGAGCCTTATAAAGAGAGCACTTGCTGGCCTCTGGTCCCATTCTGCGTGTCAGAAAAAAGAGGTTAGTGGCTTATTCTAGCGTTATTGGTAGAGGATGGTGAATAAATCCGAGAAAGGTAAAGAAAACGTACCATCCCGCCAATCCTTCCAAATACACTCCTTGAACTGCCAGACACTCATCTCAAACGGGTCTTTTAATGAATCCTTCCCTGTTCCACCCGTCACGGAATGCGACTCTAGGTAGGGTTCGTTTATAATGAATTGATGGCGCACACCAGATATGAGGAGCAATGTGATCGAAAGGGATGATTTTGAGGGCGTTATGGGTAGAGAAGACGAAGGCGGCTTCATTTCTGGGGGTGGAGGTGGTGGCGTGGAATCCTCCGTGGTGGACCCGGGCGAAATGGTGGCAGCATTGTTGGTAGTAGGGAGTGTGGACTCGTGGGTAACGGTAGGAGGTGTAAGAGGCGAGGGAGGCTGTGGGTTGGGCTCCTCAATAGATTGAGATGAATTCGAGATGATAGGGGTAGCAAAGGATGGTTGGTCTGGGGCTAGACGTTCCTGCGAGGTATGGTTGATTTCAGTTGTGCCCACAGATAATGATGTCGATGCCTCGTCGTGGGTTCGGGTATCAGAGGTCTCAAGAGCTGGCTCACCCTGAGCTGGTTGAATGGGCGTTTCTGTTGACATTTGTGGATTGTGCGTCGTATGTCGCGAGAACACGATTCAGGGAGGAAGGTACTGCAAGTACCTCGAGGTACTGGTTGCGAAAGATAGTTTGTTTGTCGTGGTTACAACAACACACAAGACACAAGTTCGCAGTCGAATCGCCCGGGGATTTTCGCTTCGACTCTGCAAATCCACCACACACACAGTGAAGGTAGCTTAAAGGACAAGCGATGGAATCGCGATATTAACTTTTTTCCGGGTTGTCAGGTAGCATGTAGGGAAGGTAATAGGGGCGAGCGAAAGGCGAAAACGAGAGGAAGTTAACGAAAAGCCTACTCCGTCTTTGATCTTAGAATGCTTAGCCAAGATGGTGGTTATGGAAAAAAGGGATTCGGCTGATCGGTAACGGGAGCCAGGCGGGGCGATGGCGGCAGTGGCAGCAGAACGTTTCGCAAGAGTTTAGAAGAGAACGTGAATTTGGGGGTTAATCGCAGTCTAGAGCTATCGACAGGGCGGGTTGGGGGTTGGTGGGAAAGGGAAGGGAGTGAATACACGGATAAAAGTCGTGTGATTCTGGCAATTTTGAGAAACTGGGGAAAAAAATATCAGGAGGTGGGTTTTTCCAGACAGGGAGGGGCAAGCCGCTCTTTTGGGCGTTGTGTCGCTGTATTTGACGCTCGCGACAAGATTTCAGTTATCCAGTAGGCTGTGGGGGAGCTGCACACACAGTAGGTTAAGCAACCCGGCTTGTCTGCATCAAATCGACGGTTTGGCCGATAAAGTGTGTGTGGTGGAAAAAAAGCTTGGGGGAAAGGAAGGAAAGAAGCAGGACCGAATCGAGAAAATTTGAGAGCCTGCAGAGCTGCGGCGATCCTTCCGCTCCTTGGAATAATGATTTGGGTTACAGACAGGACCCCAGCTGAGAAGAACCATCGCAGAAGCTCGACCTGGTGCTGTGCTGCGTGCTGTTTTGTCAAAGGGTTTAAGCTGCTCAACTGAAATACAGCCGGCGCCACACTTCTGTGCATAATGTGATGCTGAACTCTTCTCTCTCTGATTATTTAACTTGCAAAGCCCCGGACGGACGGACGGACACGGAGCTGGGGACGGACATGGCTTGGGTCGATGGCTTCTAATAGGAACCAATTGCGCTTCTCGGCGCGGGTGTCACTATAATTTCTTATTGCACTCTTTCTGGAGATTGAGGAGATTACAGTCAGACTTGTATCCGTTCCATTCGTTCGATTTTTAGGTGTGCGGGGGCTAAAGTTTAACGGCTCTTCTGCTACATATAAAGGCCAAAGGCTTTTTTTACGAGGCCTAATATACTGTGCAAGTATTCCTCGTTGCGGGTGGTGCGACATGGAGAGTTCCTTGGAATGATATCTCACTTTGTTTGTATGCTTCATATGGTGCTACCTTGGTACCGGTAATCAAGTCGTAGGAGGTATAATAGTACTAGTACTCTAGCACCGCACAAGTAGAGTTTTGTCCAGCCCAGAAATATCCGAAAATAGGGATTAGAGAAATAATATTATATTGTGGAGAATCTGCGCTCTGGGCCCTGACAAAAGATACACCTTGCCTCTGAGTACCGGTATTGTACCTGAATGCCGGCGCTGTATATTTAAAGTCTGGTTTTAGCGTGCTCGGGGAGGTTATTAAAAATCGGAAAAATCGAACCCTTGTCTCCGCAGAGAATTGTAGGGGATCAGCAAAATTAGCTTTCCGATTTTTAGTGACCCCCAGAGCACGGATTGAGCAAGGAGAACAACAGAAGTCAAGAAAAAAGAAACCATTCATGCAATAAAACACGTGAACAGTGCTCCTCAAAATCTGCACAACTAGGCACAATGACCTCACCGCCGGTTCCTTTGTCAAGGAATGAATTTCCCCCATCTTCAATTTCCCCGGGCAGATCTGGGACAGCAGGGGATGCTGGTAGTCCCAAGAGTTTGCAGATCTAGTTCCGCTCAACCCGGAGATTTACCAGTCCGCTATTTTATTGCGCCTCCCTAGACTGCTACATTGGTAATGGCTGCTCGTGGACCTACTCCGAATAAACCAGATAAGGAGCCCAACTGCGAGCGGGCTCTTCCGGCTATGGAAGCACAATGGCCCAGCTAACTTCCGAAGGGGCTCGATTGAGAAAAGTCAATACGTTCAAATACACAACCTAAAGCATCTGGTAGCTACACCGACAGCGTGTAAACCTTACCTAACCCTTATCTCGCGCTGGTGTATGGAACACCGTCTACCTCTAGTGCTATCCTCATCGCGCATAAAATCTCTAAGTTAAAGCTTCATCAGTGGGAAATAGACACCAGAAAACCGGTTGAGCCCCGAAACTTCCCTGGGGGTCACTCTTCTTTAGAGTGCCGGTTTCTCTGTCTAAATAGATCTTATCCCAGGGTGGAGGGCTACCAGCGGACAGATCCAGGGACCAGGGCGCCGGGTGGGTATTTGAATGTCCCACGAACCTCACACCCAGCCTTTTCAAACATTTCCAACTCCTTGTTAGACAACCGGAGAATTTCACAGATCAAGGTCCTACGAAACAATGTGTTAGCTGGGGCAAGTCTTGTAAGCTTACCAAAGTAGAGGCGCTCGAGGCTGAACTCGGGAGCTTGGTACCGATGTTGGAAATTATGGTCACGGCCGTGTTCTATTGTTCACTGTTCCTGCGATCACGAGTGACACCTCGTGACCGTTTGCATCACCTCCTCTTTTACTTCTATGCCCCCTCCATTCTTCCCCCTCTTTTATTTTTTTCCTCTTTCTTCCCTAATCTTCTTCTCTTCATTCCATAAGCAATTCAAGTTCTTCGATTGCCTTGGAGACCGTTCTTCTCTTGGGGACTCATGATACCGCTCGCTTCCGCTCGCTCACTCCCAATACCTCACAACAACCGAGGCGCTTATGGACACACGAGTGACCGCAGGTGACGAGCCCATTTCCTCAAGTCTGCCCATGGCCGGGATTTTGAGGCACTGGATGACAAAGTTTTTGAGCGGTCGGAAAACTGAAGGTTAGTATTACCTAGGCGAAACAATTCGGAAACGATGGGTGAGAAGAAATCCCATTGCCGAATGGCAGGATGGGGGTATATGGAATGGGCTGGGACCAGGGATTTTATTTATTTGGGAGTTTATAGGTCGCAGACATGCGAGTGGTATCTGCTTGGCTAAGAGATCTCATGTTGTCCTGCCCCGGAGCTGCCGGTACCAACTGGGAGGTTTAGTTTAAAACTCAAATTGCCCTATATACAGACATTGAGGCCTTTCGTTGCACAAACCGTAACTGACTTGGAAGGCCTAACGATGGGCTCTCAGAATAAATTTTGGCACTTCTCAAATGCCACAAATGTCTCTTCAGCCGTATGGCCTTCTTTTCGGATATTTATTCATTGTGTTCACAACCTATCGCTGTCTCACTAAGGTCTTTTCCCTTGGATTCCTAATGATCAGACACCTTCCAATATCTTCTGGGCAACTATCGGATAAATATTGTCTGTCGCTGGATTTCTCGAACTTGGATGTCGGTAGCACCAATTAAGTCTATACATGCCCTCCTTCCCAATATTTGGACCACAAGGCTGATCGCGATTTTTAAATTCAAGATATCTATAGGTCTCACGCGATGTTTTGGAGGCAGAGATTATAAATATTGACAAGTTATAAGTGACACAGTAGACAATAGAGAGAGAATTCACACGGAACTTAGGCACTTCGCTCATGCTCTTGTAATTCGCCTTAACTAAAACAAAACTCACGGTAGAGACAGATATATAAGTAAAACATAAGTAACACGTCCTGATCCTTCCATCGATCACTACACCTATCTCTCTATTTCTCTTCATGCCCTTGTTCCTCCATACACTCCCCTGATAAACAAAGGAAAGACATGTTAGTCTAACCTCTTTCTTAAACTGTGAAACAATCTATCTCAATCTCCCAAATCATCCACAAGCATCTAAACAATCTTTCAGACTCTCCCGCATATTCCAAAGTCCACCACATCCTTCCGACAGAGATATGCCTCTTAAAAATTAATTTTTAGAGGAACTAGCTTCTGGCCCATTGCTAGTAGATCCTAACTTTAGTGCACGCTGACGTACCTGCTTTCCTTCTCTGATTTCCCGCCTTGCCTTTACATTTTCTGGCACTTTTTTTGCCTTCTCGGTCCGTACTTCTGCTCTAACCTGTTTCTCCTTCTTTGGATACTGCTTCTGGTTTGCTAGCTTTTTGTGCTTTGCAAGCACATCGAAGTTGCTCGCATGGGTGAAGAGATCAAGTGAGTTCCGCATACCTTCAGTGATTTCTAACACTTGATGTGCCACGACCGATCCATAGAAGAAAAACCCATCACCGATCCCTAGTCCCATCCTTGTCTTCAATTCCCAAAGTACCAAGTCTCCTCCACTAAACCCGTTCCCAAAGGGGACTACACAGTTGAACAATCTTTTTTCATCCATGCAATCTTGATGGCCTTTGCTTTCATCCCCCTGTAATCCCTCATTAATCGCAACTCCATGCCATGCACCTGCTAGTGGCTTCAATGGTTTACCAGCTGGTCCCTGAGCCTTCTGCATATCCTTCGCTACACTTCCTGTCATTTTAACATACTGCTCTGGACATAGAAATCGTAGCTGTTGACTGCAGTAGTCAAATAGCTCTTTATTTGTTTCCAGCCATTCACGCCCCTCATCCTTATCTCTTGCCAACTCTTTACTCTCACGGTAATGAGAACTATAGTCTGACCATACTGCATAGTGCCGGCATTGGAATTTCCCACGAATAAGAGGATCACCCCCACCACCTCTTGCCCGCCGCGGAGTCGGTTGTAGGGAAGCGGTCGAGTGATTTAATATCTGAATCAAGCGGTCAGGAATTCGAAAGCGGTACCCCAAGACAACTCCACGGCCATCGCGGATTTCAACAGGCCCAACGGATGAAGGATAAGTGGCACAGCCTTTTATCGCATTCTCAGCTTCCCAAAATAATGGAAGCAAGCCTTTAGGTTGACGTGCACGCTCTCGTAACGTAATATATAGGATAGCAGACTTCACTAGCAGGAAGTCTTTCCTATTATCCTCCCAGTCTTTCAAGAGACCTTTCACCTCAGTCTCAAGATTAGATCCGTTCGGCATTCCATCGGGGAGGTTTTGTCTCGTAAACGCCTTTGTTTTAATCAAGTGGGTTATCCTTTTAGCATTCATTTCGAGTCCTATCCCTTATTTTGTCAGGTGCTGCGCTCAAGGGATCTGGCTAAGAAAATAACGATATCTGGAAAGTATCCTTCCTTAACTAGAAATAAATTATTAAGGTTTCAAGACGAGACTTAACATACAGTACTGTGGCTTGTTTTTCTGGCTAGACTTTTTGCTTATATTTTTTTGTGTTTTTACATTTTACGCCGGCAGGTTACATGGTTAGATAGATAGATAGTGATGGTATATGCGTTGCTACACAGGGGGAGGAATTACTAATACTAGGCTTGGATCATGGGATTTAAGCTAGTGAAAGGATGGCAACCGGGGACGGAAAAAAACATGTGCATAGACTCTCCGCTGCTTTTTTTCTCGATAACTATCTACTTCATCACCGGACCGTTTTCTATAATCATCATTGCTTAATTTAATGCTATCCTTTGTGTGAGCGGCGAGTGCCCACAATAGGTACTATTACTTTCCCGATCGTGATATCATTTCTATTCTCTCCATTTTTTTGTCTTCCGGGTTTTCTTTTTTTCTCCCCTGAGGAGATTCGCACCTCGGGGCGAAAGTTATCCTTTCAGTACTTGACGGCGTACCGAAAAATACGGCACAACGAAAAATTTAGTGAGCGACACAAAGCCGTAGTCAACATTTTCCTGCGTGGTCGCTTCTTCCTAAGACATCTAAATATTTCGTTGTGCCGTATATGTCGATATGCCCTCAGGTACGTTAGAGACTTTGCGAAAAGACTCTGGATGTGGGACAAATGCGGTTACGCACCAACTGAATTGCTAGGATTTGACCCTGGATGCGAAATCGCAGAGTCCCTATTCCACCGATTTCTTGGACGCTCTGATAAACTAAGAGATATCCTTCCTGTTAGCCTCATTTGCTTATACGTCATTACACCATACGGTTGCAATGTTTTTTTCTACTTTTTTTTCTATTTCATTTTACTTCGGAAAAGAGGAGATTCATATATCCCCAAAAAGAGAAGTTTCAGTTTACCTCGGAAAAGAGGATCCGTTTATCTCGGAAAAGAGGATCCATTTATCTCGGAAAAGAGAGGTTTCATTTTAGCTCTGAGAAGAGGTTTTGTCAGATTATACTCATGACGGAGCTGGAGAATAGAGCATACGCTGTACCTCCTGGCCGTAGATGCCTCTTTCCACACACCATTGGCATGTTTCACTTACTGATACCCCTGCCACTCCTACGTATAGGAATGGTGCGGCCTAGAGTACAGCATATGATAGGAAATTGAGTAGTAGTTCAAGTCATAAAGACATTGAATTTTTTTTATATTTTTTTTAAAAAAATAAAAAAATAAAATAAGGCATGAGGCTAACAGGAAGAATATTACCTTTCTTTTTTTCCCCTAGAATTATAACCTCAAGATGAACCGTGAACGAACGCTGAGAAAAATGGCCTTAAAAGTGAATTCGTTAGCGCTTCTTAAACTGAAGAAAACGTCAATTCTTTTACCACTTACTACTGGTAACTCTGAATTAGAGACTTTGCGAAAAGGCTCTAGATGTGATGCAAATGCGGCTCAGGACCAACTGGATTGCTAGTATTCGACTTTGTACGCGAATTTGACCACGTATGCGAAATCACGAAGTCCCTACCACCCTAAGCAATCAGTAAACACTCACACCCCGCTATCCCGGATCTCGGTAATCTAGATACCTCACTATCCTGTATGAATTCTTATGAGTTCTAACTTCCCCTGCACTAAAACCTGATCTGTTGTCCCGGATCACCTGCTGTGCTGGAGGAGTTCTTTGGATTTTGGCCGTCCAGAACAAGGCTGTATTGGTAGTGGTCGTGCACAAATACAGTCGAAGGTAGCAAGCAAGAATTGTGGTACTTGGAAAGTACGAGAGCCTTGGGGGCAGGATAAGTGACTTCAGGAGGCGTGGATATGTCACCTCAGGGGGGGGAGGAATAGGTAACTTTGGGAGGGCGGAATCCGTGACTCTTGGAGGGTGGAATAGTTGACTTTAGGCGGGTAGAATAGGTGACTTCTGGCGCTGCTTCAGCTAACTTGGGTGCTGCAGTAATCTAGGACTAGTGATCTGTTGCGCGTGAGCTGTACTAGTATATCCTCCCTGTCGAGAGGAAGTCGCGTATTGTATGGTTCTGAAGCTGTTCCGTTGGGTTGCCGTGGAATAAAAAATTTTAGTTTCTTTTTCCCACTTGACCTCATTCTGAAGTCCTCAGGTACTTGTCCCAGGCCATAAGTACCCGAAAATGGGGGGTGATCATTTGTATGGGGGCTCAGACACGCACAGATGTTTTATCATATATTTCTTTAATCCCTGTTTTCGGGTACTTATGGCCTGGGACAAGTACTTGTAATCCTATGTGAGACACACACTACATCTAGATAGGTTACCCTTCACCTTTTTCAGTTTTCACTTTCATCCTATGTCTTTTATTTTATTCGGCACACATATTCGACACACCTTGTCCAACTGCCCTGCCGTATTCCGACTGAGTCAATATATTCCAATCCGCCCACAACGCCTCGCGACCAATTCCACGAAATTCTGAAGAGGAATTCTGCCAGTGGGATTCAGCGTCTTGGGAAGCAACTTGGCCCATGACCCCAGAGTGTGGGGTTCGAGGCTTGAGGTGCCCCGGGGTGCATGGTGTGTACCACGAGCAGACTCGAGTCGAGCTAGACGGTGGGCTTGCGAAAAAAGGCCCGAGTTGGCTAGAACCTGAATTTGTTTCTAGACACAGAATATCACTTACTTTGAAGGCCTGGGGAGAGTGATATAGTAGACCGGAGTGGAGAATATAATGTTCAAAATATTAAACATAGAAAAATCACAATCAAATATGTATTTAATGTTCACGGAAGAGTCTATCCTCCTCCTCAACTTACGATTCCTCTGCATCTATGTTAATTTCCCAACCCTCAACCTCTCGTAAACCCAGCCAGTCTTTCGGAACTAACTTAGTACTGGCTGAAAGAAAACCCTTTCTGATACTAAAACTACTCTTGCCTGCTTTCGGGTATCAAGTCTGATTTTTCTTATTGTAATACCTATCTCCCCACCTTCTTCAGCTTTCTCCCATCTCCCGTCTCTTCCGGTTTCTTCCCGTCTTACCTCTTGCCAGATTTGAGATGAAAGGTTGAGAAAAAAGATCGAGCTTGGCTCGGGTCTGGCTTGGCTCTGGGAATAAGTCGGCTTGTGTGGCTAGAGCCCTTGAGCTTCTCAGCCTGTGGCAAACACTAACTTAGGGGTGAATAAAAGGAGCTACCTTGGTAGTATTGCTATATGATATAACGGCTATATATGCTTAAAAGTGGAATCTGTCAAAACTGCTCCGGATATGCCTCATACATGATAGCGCATTCTCGCCTAATTCCCTTACATGCTGCTTAATCACAAACTATCACTCGCGGGCCTTATACCTCCGGGTTATAAGCCAAGTTGCTTCCCCAGACGCTCAATCCTCTTGGCTGACATCGTGGAACTGGTTGAAAAGTGTGGATCGGAATATATTGACTCAGTCGGAATACAGCTATGCACACTCCCTGGGGCATGAAATTGTCAATGGTGGCGTGGTGATGGAGTGGATCTGCTTTCGGCACTCTCAACTTACTATTAATGTGTCAGTAAACTTATTTCTTTTACTGTGCTGTCTAGGGAGGGAATATAATGTATATCCGACACTTGAGGCTCTTTAGGAATTGGACGGGGTCGTGTCCCAGATTACGGCGGGTCAACTGTACACAACGCGCAGAAAAAAATTCGGCGAGTAACAACGGTCTTGCTCAGGTGCTAAGACCGGGTAACCCTGATACCTGTAAACTGTTTACCATTTCTAGAAAATTGAGCACAGCTTACACGGCATTAGCCACTGCTCATGAATGGTTATATCTTCTTAATCGCAAAGTAACATAACTTTTCAATGGAAAAAATTATAAATTTTAATTCAGCATGAGAATCTCAAAATAAATAACACCCAATACCATAAAAAAAGAAATAATTGAGAATCTTGCTAGGATGCCGGAGCTGCCTCTCCTAGTAAGGTCTGTTGTCCTAGCCTGAGGCTAAAGGATCTTTCTCACTGTGGGTTTCCCGTAATCTATCATAAAGGGGAAAACTCTGGATGTCTTAGCGCCATTCTCAATTATTTTAGTTCTTACCATAGGAGAAAAAATATGACCCAATAAAAGACAGTGTAAAATCAACTTTTATGAGTGGCAATACTCATGGAGCGAGTTGCTGTTAGACACCTACATAGATGCCTGATCTGTAAACTAATAAATGGACAATCTGATGGTGCAAGCGATCTAATATACTGTATTGAATGTAGAGCATCTACATAGGTGCATGACAGTTCCCTGCTCATCCATAAGGAATTTTAAACTGCTTGTGTTTTTTGTATTATATTCGATTATTAATAATGATACTGAGCATGAGCTTGTAACTTGCCCACCCGTTGCTAGTCTATCTGGGTGCCAAATATCAACTCAGCCGTCTGAGTAGATCAATATTAGAAGATTTGTGCAGCTTGACCTAGATGAGTATTTTTAATAGTATTGCTAGAGGTGTTCACTCGTATTCCAGAGCCCATGACACCGCCTAAAATTTTGAGGTTCCTAAACCTGATCCTTTCAACATGTCATACAGTGCCCAATTCTCAAGTTCCCTGAAATCACTATTGGTAATATTATTCTTAAGTCATTTAGCTACAAAAACATACTTAGTATTCCCAACCGTCCCAGATGGCCTACAGGGCAGTAGCGGGCTATAGTTCTGGGCATCCAGGGCAAGGTGTGTAAAGAGGGCTGGGCAGGTGTCTGTATTATGATATCATACTTAAAAACTGCACACCTATTTGTTGAAGACCTAGCCCTCTAGTCTTAGTGGGAATGGGATCTACCAGTAGGGTCCGGTCATCATCTGAATGGATTTTACGCCAGGATAGGAGTAATCTTACACTGAACCAGTCCCAACAACGAATCATAGTGTGCTCTCATTTCCCTAATTTTCTTATCCTTAATTGTGAGAGCATACAAGCAAGAAGTCAAGTTAAATGTGAACTTCCTCACTTTTGTTTGTTGGCGGGTACCGCCTTTTATACTTGGTGTTTCGTTTCATTTTAAAGCCTCAATCACACCTTATCACTCGAAAGGCCTTTAGAGCACGTTGTTGAAAATATTCAGCGCCGAGGTAATGATTTACGGTTAGGATTTTACGCAGCTGAGTGGAATGGCTCAGGTGGAGACACAATATTTGCATTATACAGAGACGAAGATCATAATTGATAGTGCTGAAATTGAAGGAAGGAAAGACTTGAGAAAGAAGTGAAGTGGAAAGAGAAAGGAAGACAAGAGAGAAAGAACAGGAAGGAAACAAAGAGAAACGGACAGCGGTGCGAAAACAATTTGCATAGCTTGTGCGTTATTGACCAGTGCGTATGTGTCCCAGTGCGGCCTTGTAGTGTGGGATACGCCCACATATCCCACATCAAGTGATTTCCAACACCTGCCGGTCTGTCTCAAGCACCTGTTATGACAGACTGTAACTCAGATGTTTGTCTTGGGCGAGAGTAGGGAATGTGGCGTCCGTCCTGTCCCGGGGGAAAGACAGACGGACATGACACTTGGGAACACCAAACATACTCTCATAAAGACATAAGAGTGTGGTGGAAGTTAGCATTCTGTGCTTTCAATTCCAGGTTTAATTTAGTGGCTTTTACATCTTAACAAGTAGCATCAATAAACCAAGTTGTCAAGGTTTGTCATTAACTTATGTTACACTACCTAGGCCTTTCTGTGCAAACTCTCTATTGACATGTGAAAGGACATCTAAATATCTTAGAACCGAGGCTGATACAAATTAGTTCCAAGGTGTCTGAACATCCTTTACCCTGGTTTAGCATTCGTTGTGGGGGCCTCCAGGGCGCCGAAAAACACTGGCCCCAGCCAAATTCCCCGCCCCAGGCCACTAAGCAGGGTGGGGCGGAGCATCATTTTTTGCTTTCCCTGCCCCAACCCCCGCCCAGGCCCCACCCTGCCCATACCCTCCCCACACCCTAGACAGGCCTCCTTCGAATTTTGGTGGGGGGATACAGGGGTAGGTTGGGGACAACGGAAAAAATACAAGCCCTGGCCCTGTGTGATGGCGCGGCCTCCCAGCGTAAAACCCGCCCCGCCCTGCAACAAACACTAAACTGGTTACTACTCGGGTGCAAATCAAAGATTCAGAAGAAATAATAAATAAAATGTATGGTTGCAACAGATATTAAGGTCACTCTCTCTGAATCTTTAATTAAATTTTGTGCCTGAGTGGAGTCTACATTGCGCCATTTCTAGACAATTCGCCACTAGAACAATTTCCATTCTACTTTTTTTTCCTTGCTATGTTTTATTTTATTTTATCCTGAGATAGGCATCCTAAATTATAATTAAATTTTGTATCATAGTACAGTATTTTTCATTAGGAAGTTGGGCTCCTTGTTATCGCTCATATTAATTTTGATAAGTGGTAACCCATTGTCATGCTGACTTGTCTAGAAAATTTAATGAGAAATTGTTTACAGGTATGAGGGTTACCCGGCCTTAGCACCTGAGCAAGACACCGCTGCTACATGCAGAATTTTTTTTTGCACGTTGTGTACTGTACAGTACAGTTGACCCGCCGTACCAGATGGTGGTTTCTATGAGTTTAACCCGCCTTTTTTCTTCCATTTTTCTTCCATTTTGTAATTTTTAATGGAAATACCCTGGCCCGTCTTCTGAATTGAGTGTCTTTGTTCTCCTGGCTTGTATTTTTCTTTCGGCTTCTGGTTTGGCAATTTCTCATTTTCCTTTCTTTCATTAGCCGTTTATTATAAGCCTCAGGTATTTTTCATGTGTAGATGAAAAATCATTTTTTTCTTTATCGATCGACTGATTGCTCAAGGCCTACGAGCTTGATTTCTTATTTATCATACAAAGTTCTTAATGACAGTGAGTTCAAAGGTAAACTCTCCCTTGCCCCGCTCTATAATTCTAATCACTAATGAAAAAAAAAAAAACTATCTAGTAGAGACCTTCAAGTTATAACCTGGTTTTTGGGCCGAATTGTCATGATCAAGGGTTTTGGGCCAAGAGGTTATTTTTGAGATCGTCAAGTTTGCTAGGACTCCAAGCGGATTCGGTTTCGTCTTGGCTGTCGACCGTGGTGTCTGAAGAGGTTCGGAGTCTTTGTTCTCTTCGAAGGGTTTGAATATACTTTTCAGATATTCTTTCCGCCATGAACTCTCCCACTTGGTCTGATTCGATCCTTGGCATAACCCAGGGCCAATACCACTTACCGTGGCACCCTTTGGTATAAAATTTTTGGGTTTCAAGTGAGTTGAACCCCTTTATCCAAAGAGAGCAGGGGTAACAGTTCAACTTTGAAACTCCTATATAGCTGAACGGTGCGACACTGGTCCAATCATTTTTTGGTGTGTGTTGTTGGCCGACAACCACTGAGCTCTCTTTCTTTTGGGATGCCAGAACTTTCGCTTTCCCACTCTTGGATCTCACTTCTCCTACTTTTATAACACTCTCTCCGCCTAGATTGCCTTTTGCTGCGATGGCACTCCAGGATAGCGCTCCCCTCCCTCCTCCTACAGCAGTTGGCTTCAAACTTGCTATTCCCTCCTCCCTCTTCAGAATACGCTGCCCCGCACCTTTTACTGAAATGGGTAACAAAGTTGCTAGTCCTTTCTGCTCCTCTGTGGTGTGCTGTGCTTCACTTTGAGAGAATATAGGAACTCCACCGCGTGCTGCTCCCCCAGGCGCCCACCCCATTCCACTACTTTCACTGTCACTTTGTGACTTTTGGGCACCACTACGACGGATATCGTCTCGTTTGCACTTATGAAAACCACCACAACTGATATTGTCCCTTTGGGACATCCGAACACCACTAATACCAATATCGTCACCTTGGGGCTTCGAAATACCACCATCACCGATCTGGTCCCTTAGAGACTCGGGCTTCTGAACACCTCTGGCAGTGATATCGTCCCTCTGGGACTTCTTGGCATCCATATCAATCACTCTGTCTTCTTGAGACTTTCGTATTCCTCTTCGATCAATGGCGTTCCTTTGGGACTTCGCCCGGCCAATACCACTTCCTCCGTCTTTTACAGGCTTCCGGGCACCCCCACTACCCGTATCATGCCCTTGGGCCTTCTGGACATCGCTGGAACCTATGTCGTCCCTCTGGGACCTGCAAGCCCCTCCACCACCCCCTCCCTGTACCTTCTTACAAATTCTTTTTTCATTTGTAAGAAACTCAATAAGAGCGCACTCACAGTGTGGCGAAACATTCCAGGTTAGTTTTTTGATTCCGCGCTGAAACATCGCCGCCTCTTCGTCTTCCCATTTTTCTCCTTGTCTGTAATACCCCATACAGACATTATCAATGATATCCCTCCATTCTTCTTGCGAACCTGGCAAGACAATCAACTGATCAGTGGGGTTTGGCACAGTCACAATTGACATTTGGTATTGAAAAGCATGGTGCAGAAGTGCAGAGCGGGAAAATTCAATTAGCGTTCGGAGATTGCGATGCTGAATCGTCAGTTTCATTAAGGCACGGCGAAGCTGGAAATGAGATTTGGCCATAGGATCTTGGAAATATTGATATTAATAAATAAAGTTGACTAAATATTAAGCTAGCTACTTACTTTTTAGTTCATGCGCTAGTTTCTCACAGGCCGTATTATCTTTGATGATAATCTCTACCTGTTGTGTCGCAAGTTCCATTGCGTTGGAGGCGGTGACCCACTCTTCCCTCGAGAGATTCTCTTTCGTGAGTAGGTTATATGTCTTTTCAGAAGCAAGATATGCTAACTTAAGGTTTAACTCGAGACCTTCAAACACACCATTGCGAGCTTGCCGAAGCTCGTTATAAAAGACAGAAAGACCTTCACGCCACTTCCCGGCTCGTTTGGTGTTTTTTCTAATGGTGTATCTGCTGATTTGACAGAATAAATCAGAAATAACTTTGTCCCTCAGGCGCAGAGCAGCTGGAAGCTGGATTGATGTCCGAGTCTCCTTCTGGCTCTCGGATTCGGGATGATTCTCGGTAATAGAACGAATCCGGGCATAAACATGAGACAATTCTCCTAGCTTCGTCCAGATATCCATAAGATATCGTTTAAGGGCATCTCCAATATCACGATTCTCGGCAACTATAAGCCGTATTCGAGATTCCTTGGAGTCTATCTGAAAGGTTAGAGCAACGACCTGTCCATCCCTGTCTGCTACACAAATGCTAGCAAGGGCGTCCAATGCGCGATAGGTAAGTTCATTTCCAGGTTCGCAGTTAACAATTCCACCGATAATATCATTATGTTTGATCCGTTGACGGCGGGAGGCGTAATCTTGATATTGTCCAACCTTCATATGCATCAAAGCCACGAGATGATGGGGATTAAGCAAACGATTCATTGTTCAATAGGACTTGAGGTGTATTTGGAAAAGAAAAAAGTTGGAATTGCCTGTAGGTGCTATAGAACTGGTAGTCACGGGCTCAGTCGAGAAAAAAGTAAACAAAGGAGAAATAAACAGAAGGAAACAGGAGTAGGAGGAGGCTTATTCTAGCTTGCGTGTCCCTTGGTGTATACGCATACTCGTGGACCTCCATATAGCTTGCAACATAGATTTCTGACGTATTAAGCTAATCTCAACTATGGTTATTTAATACCAATACTGTATAAAGCATCTTTTATTACTATTATGATAAATTATATAGATCATGAGCTGCAAGTGTGTTGTAGGGGAAATTTCTATACATTTATGCTTGAGGAATATAGTTGAGCTATGAAAAAGTAAGATAATGTTTCAATAGCGGGTATGAGTATAGCACAATTTTTTTCATGTTCTATAGATAAGAGAAATTGACTTATGAGTTATTACAGCAAGATTGTTTAACAGGAGCGAGAGTAAATAAACATGATTTGACAGTTGCTCCAATAAATCAAAAGTTTTCAGCTAAGAGGAGAGAAGCAAGATCGGCAATTGTGCTAGGATTCCAAGGAGAGTCTGCTTCCATGCTATCCATAGAGCTATCTGACAAGTTTCGCAATTTTCCTTCTTGTTCCAGGCGCTGAATATACTCGTTAGAGAGTATATTCACCATATACTGTTCTAGTTGCTGAGATTGAAATCTAGGCCTTCCCCATGGCCAGGTCCACTTCTTGTAAGACCCTCTTGTATAAAACCTTTGCTGTCCAAGCGAATTATAAGCTGCTATCCATATACAACATGGCGTACAGCTCGGCTTTGAAATACCGATATAGCTAAATGGTGGAACTCCGCTCCAGTCATTGCTCTCGCTCTTGCTTGCCTCCGAACTAGCACCTCCTTCTCCTTTCCCGACTCCCTTTAACCTCCCACCACGACCAATATCTAGCATTGGTAAAATTGCTTCACCTCCCGGCCAGGGCATTCCTATACTCATACCACCTCTTTGCCCACTTGTGGCACCCTCATCTAACCTCCAGTATCCCGCATCCCCTCCAGTAGCCTCTCTGAGTCCTTTTAAGTTTCCTTTCCGGTTACCATTCCTCTCCTTTACTAAGTGCTCGATTAGTGAGCACTCACAATGAGAAGAAACCTTCCAATTTTGTTTTTTAAGGCCTAATATGACCCTCTCCGCCTCTTTATCCTGCCAACCTCCGTCTTGTTTATGGAACTCCATGCAGATATTATTAATTATCTGGCTCCACTCCGATTTTGAAGAGGGTAGTTCTATAGAGCGATTTTCAGGCTTAGGAACACTTGTGATAGACATCTTACATGTAAAAACATGTCGTAGATAAGGAGAGTGTGTAAATTCCACCAATGCCCGAAAATGCCGATGCTGACGAGTGATTTTGTTAAGAGCATCGTGAAGTGGGAATGGGGTATTGCTTTCCGAATCTGGTTGGAAATTAGATTAGTAAATAGAAGAATATGATATGTAGAAATGAAATACCTTTGAGTTCATGAACTAGCCTCTCACACCCCACCGGATCCCATATCATAGGTTCTGCACCCTGGGTCGCCAGCTCCATCGCATTGTAAGCCATCTCCCAGTCTTCACTTGTGAGTGATTCCTGAGCAAGAACTCTGCATGCCCGCTCAGATGCAAGCAATGTTATTCTAAGGTCTATCTCATGGTCTTGGAGCTTGCCATTGCGAACCTTTAACAACCGATTGAGAAAGGTTGAGAAATCACCTAACCATTCTTGGATACTTTTTATACTTTTTTGCCTTGTATGTTTTGATATCTCACAGAAAAGGTCAAGTGTGGTGCTAGTCTGGACTGGCTTTTCTTTCAAATTATTCCATTCTCTCGGGTTCTCTTCAGCAGTCATCTGATGCCTTGACTCCTCCGACAGTTCCTGTAGCTTTGCCCAAATTCTTCTGAGGTATGTGATGAGACTATCCTTCACCTCGCCATTTTCAGCGATTGTTATACGTATTTTACGCTCTTTCAATCTCATCTGGAGAGCTAAAGCAATAACCTGATGTTTTGGTTCCGAGATACACAAACTAGCAAGAGCATCGAGTACTGGAAATGTGCACTGCTTTTTTCCCCATGCGAAATCGTGATCCGTAATTCCATCCTTTATGTAATCACACTTGACCTCCGGGGCATGACTCATTGGTTTGTGCATTAAAGCAACCAAATATTCCGGATTGAGTGAAGGATCCATTATTGATAATCTGGATTCGTAGGGAAATATGGAATGGTTTGGGGGGAGGTGAATAGAAGGTTTCTGCCGGAGCCTAAAGCCAAGTTAGCACAATGCTAGAAGACTGAGACAACTACAGAACAGATTCTGTCAAGCCTATTGTTTTAGTATCTACTTACATATATCTGATAATTAGCTTAAGAGAGAATATACCCGGTACCAGTCTGGAATATTCCCAAAGTGGTGGGTTCTTGCAAATCAGGGCGAGTTTGACTTGGTATGATAAGTTCAGGTTGAGTGATTATAGTGCGATAGTGCAGTTCTGCGGTTGGCAGTTGTGTGGTTGCATTGTGACTGGGAAAAGACAATGAGGACTACTTAACCGATATGGTGGTCTTGCAGCTTGAGGTAGTACTGACTATTCCGGAAGGCTCAGCGGTTGGAGGTATGCTAGAAAGTATGTTTTACTATGGGGACTGGTTCTGCGAAGTTGGGCAAAAAATAATCTCGGATAATTTTCTTGATAGGGTAAAAAGAAATATCTAAATTGGAGGATTTCTCTTTTAACTTAAAGTTACATGGCCTAGTAGGAAGTTATGCAATGGTTATTTAAGATTCATAGGCCGAATTTACGGTAATATTGCCCCGAATGTTTACTGAGGGGTCGCCTGGGGGAATACAAAAAAGATACTCGAAGAAGTTAGAGCAAGCGTTTGGTGTCCCCCGGGCCATGCTACCCACCAATCGACGGCCTCCCTAGCCACCCGGACTCCCCTCAAACCGGAGAGATGCTGATTGGTGGGTTGTGTGTGAGGAAACGAGCGGTGGTCAGCACAGTAGCCACAGTGCATCCAAGTAAACCACTTAAAAGTTTCTTATGGGTTTAGCTGTTCGGGTGGCTTGGGGGGCTGTCTATGAGAGGTTCAACACCAACCCTCACAACCTGGGACATGTCACCAAAACAGGATGGATGAAGGTATTGTTTTTTTTTACATTTCAACTGGTACTTGGTAATCTAGAACAATATTATCTCTTCTGGGGTTAGGGGGATTGGTAGGTTTCTTGCGGTGAGACTGCTCTAGATTTATTTTATTCTATGGTGTCCTTGTACTCACAGTGTCAGAATCTCGCGATGCTGGAATAGACGACACATTCGGGGTGTTGCCAGCCCACTGGCATTCAGTATTAACTTAAAGGCAGAGAGTTGTGTGCTAGGTCGCTGGAGTTACTTCCTTTCGTAAGGTCTCGCATTTTTTTTTTTTTTTGCCTCTTGTTTTACTGTGGTTTTTGCACTTTTTCCAAGGTAGTGTATTCTTGACTAAATAGCAAACTGCTCTCTTATTTAAGTTAATACTATCTACCTTTAAGTTTCTGTTCTAGTTAATTATTTCCTACCCTTGTAATAACTTGGTCTTGGTATCATATTTTCAGAAATGGGACTGTATCATACAATGA